>JACCDM010190911.1_pt1 | contig 85398 bp, 78 predicted proteins | sample 7445851 | NCBI WGS metagenome assembly JACCDM01 (sample SAMN15323438, study PRJNA562643) | freshwater metagenome | isolation source: river surface water | place: USA:Blue River Watershed | collected 2017-08-16
CCCAGAGAAGTACGAGACGACCGGTGCCTAAGTCGATTTTTTCGTGAACGGAATCTGCTTTTACATTGCAAGAGAAGGCAACCGCGTGGCGAGCCAGTTTGGCTGGCGCTTCAATCTCGGTGATTTCGAGTTCTGAACGAACATTCGACTCGAGAATCGAACGCAAAGCTAGCGCGAATTCGGGCGCGACTTTGGTTTTCGATTGAATTTCGTTCACATGCCAAGAATATAAGCGCCTAGTCCTGGTCCTGCTTAGGCTCGCCGCCACCTTGTGAACATGGTGGTTTCGATTTGTTCACTCTGGCTTAATTCGTAGTTTTCTAAAGACAGCACCCGTCTAGCGATAGCTTCACATTCGTCGATTTTCAAGGCATCTTTGCTGACCGCCGTAAGAAAAAGTTCATCAACCAGACCAAGCGCGAGTAGCTGGTTCAGAATCATTGGGCCACACTCGCTCAACAACCTGCCGTGCTTCTCAAGAAGGTCTGAGATGATCTTGGCGAGCTCTATCGAGTTGGTGAACGTTAGCGAGTGCAACCCTGGCGCGGTCGCGCCTTTTGTGAAGACATAGGTTTCGAACCGGTTGCTCTTCTTGTAACCCTCGCCACGCGCTGTTGCGCCACCAACCAACACCGCATCACATTGAGAGCGCAATTTGATCAGGTGCGCTCGGTCGAGCTCATTCGAAATATCTCTGCTTGAGCCGGTAACACCGGCGAAGTTTCCAAGACTATCGAGAACAAAGTTCGCCGTAAGGCCATTTTGCAAGACGTACCAGTCGAGCGTCACGGGCGCTACCTAGCCTTGGGTCTTCTCGCGAACCTGCCGCTTTATGCGGTAAATCATTGCGCGCATGCCTCTAAGGCGAAGCGGTGAAACGGCTTCGCTGAGACCGATTTGATCTGCGAAATCATCAGAGAGCGCCAAAACTTCATCGACGGGCTTTTCATTGAGCACCTCACTGAGAATGCCAGCAAAACCTCTCGTCGTTGGCGCTTCGGCTGGAGCCGTAAAGAAAACCGAGACAACACCCTCTGCCACCTCGACAAAAAGAAAGACGGGGGACTGGCATTCCTCTACACGCTCAAAAAGATCGGGATGCTCGGCATATCGAGCAGGAAGGGCTGGCAGGTTCTCTGAAAAGTCGAGTAGTAGCTCGAGTTTTTCGCGATTAGAGCCGGCTCGAAAATCTTCGGCAACCGCAGCCGCGGCTTGCGCAACCGTTTCGGTCATCGTCTAGGTGCTGGAGCCAATCCAGGCTCTTCTCCGCGAACGATTGGCACGCCAACTAGAGAACCCCACTCGGTCCAAGAGCCGTCGTAGTTTCGAACGTTGTCAAAACCTAGTAGGTACTTGAGCACGAACCATGAGTGTGATGAACGCTCTCCGATACGGCAATACGCGATCACAGCATCCTCTTGATTCAAGCCCTTCTCGCCGAGGTAGATGGCCTCTAGATCTGCGCGGCTCTTAAAAGTTTGATCGGCTTCGACGGCGCGCGCCCAGGGAACCGATACCGCAGACGGAATGTGACCGGCTCGAAGCGCGCCTTCCTGGGGATAGTCGGGCATGTGGGTGCGTTCACCTGAATATTCCTGAGGTGAACGGATGTCGAGCAGCGGGTTTCCGAAATGGGCAAGCACATCGTCACGGAATGCACGTATCGTCTTGTCATCTCGCTCAACCAGAGGGTATTCGCTAGGAGTTACCGCCGGCATTTCGCGGGTCAGTTCACGCCCGCTGGCAGCCCAGGCCTCGCGAGCGCCATCGAGTAGACGCACATCTTCGTGACCGAAAAGTTTGAACACCCAAAGTGCGTAGGCAGCCCACCAGTTGCTCTTGTCGCCGTAGATGACAACCGTAGTGTCGCGTTTAATTCCGCTTCGCTCCATTAGGGCCTTAAAGCCCTCGCCGTCAACGTAGTCCCTGGTGACCGGGTCGTTGAGATCCGTGTGCCAGTCAATTTTCACGGCGCCGGGAATGTGACCCACCTCGTAGAGCAGAACATCTTCATCAGACTCAACGACAACAACGTCGGGGTTTTCTAAGTTGGCAGCAACCCAATCGGCAGTGACAAGTACTTCTGGGTGTGCATACTCGAGAAACTTAGGGTTGTTTTCTGTTGGGACTGGCATCTCTGACACGTTCTCTTTCGAATAAACTTAGGGTGCTAAGACAAGGTTAATCGAAGGCCGTCTCAATCCCTACCGATTGGTAACAAATGGCCATAAATGGCAACTATTCGTCGCTTTGCGAGCGCCATCCGCAGGTTTCGTCCTCGCAGATGCTTGCCGAACTAGTGCCGCCTAGAGAGTTTGCCAGCGCGGCATTCGAAACCTACCGCCCGTCAGAAGATTTCGCTTCGCAGCAGACGGCTCGTGATTTGCTGGCTGCCGGATTCGCCAAGTCAAAGGCGAAGAATTCAAAAGGGTCACCTGGCTTCTACCTCGACGGCGGCTTCGGTGTTGGCAAAACCCACCTACTGGTTTCGCTTTATCGCGCCTTCAAGGGCAAGAAACTGTTTGGCAGTTTTCTTGCCTATACGAGCCTCATTGGAGCTTTGGGCTTCGCCGAGTCGATGAAACTTTTTGCAAAGTATGACCTGATTTGCATTGATGAGTTCGAACTCGATGACCCAGGTAACACGATGATCATGTCTCGTCTGCTGAATGATCTCGGCGCCAAGGGTGTTTTATTTGCGGCAACTTCAAACACCCCACCAAACGCTTTGGGGGAGGGCAGGTTCGCTGCTGCCGATTTTCAGCGTGAGATTCTCGGCATCAGCGCCAACTTTCAAATCGTTCGAATCGATGGTGAAGATTACCGGCACAGGCCAATCGATGGCCACAGCGTCAGTGCGACAGAAACTGAACTAGAACAATGGCTAGAGCAAGCTACGGCACCTACCCTCGATGACTTCGGCGACCTCGTGAGACATTTGTCGAGCATCCACCCTGCGAAGTTTGCACGCTTACTGCAAGGGGTAGATCGCGTTGGGCTTTTGAACGCCGTGAGATTCGTTGATCAAGCCGATGCCCTCAGATTCGTAGCGTTTATCGACCGAGCTTATGAAGCTCAGGTTTTGGTTCGTGCAACTGGCGTGCCGCTTACCGATTTGTTCAGCAGCGAGATGACTTCTGGCGCATACAGCAAGAAATATTTGAGAGCCATTTCTCGACTTCACGCACTCGCGCAATAACTCTGACTCTTAACAACGCTGCAAAGTTTTACAAACACGAAACATTTCGAGTCACTTTCTGAAACCTAACCTCGGTTTACTTACCTCATGCCCGCAAAGACGGGGGCGTTTGTTTTCTAGAGAGAGGTAAACAAATGGAATCCGTTTTGGATCAAGGAAACACAACATTTTTGCTCATTAGTGCCGCCTTCGTTTTGCTAATGACACCAGGCCTCGCCTTCTTCTACGGAGGAATGGTGAAGGCCAAGAGCGTGGTTTCGATGATGATGCTCAGCTTCGGATCGCTCGGACTCGTCGGTGTGCTCTGGGTGGTCTACGGTTACGCAATCGCTTTCGCTGACGGCCCGTCAAAGGTCAACGGTGGCGAAAGCTTCATCGGAATCGACGGGTGGTTTGGCATCGACCTAGCCAAGATTGGTCTCGGTTCGCCGTTCGCCGATGCCACGAATGGTGCTGCTGCGTTCCCTGAACTTGGATTTGTGGCCTTTCAGGCAACCTTCGCGATCATCACCGTTGCACTGATTTCTGGAGCCATCGCCGACCGTGCCAAATTCGGTGCTTGGATGGTCTTTGCAGGACTCTGGGCAACTTTTGTCTACTTTCCGGTGGCCAACTGGGTCTTCAACTTTGACCTGGGCGAAGCTGGAGTGGTCGACGGGGGATGGATCGCCTACGAGTTAGGTGCAATCGACTTCGCCGGTGGAACTGCTGTTCACATCAACGCGGGTGCAGCCGGTCTTGCCTTGGCAATCGTTCTAGGCAAGCGCTTTGGCTTCAGTAAGGGAATCACTCAGCCGCACAACGTTCCGCTCACCCTTCTGGGAGTTTCGTTGCTTTGGTTCGGTTGGTTCGGTTTCAACGCCGGCTCAGAACTAGCAGCAGATGGAATCGCTGCGATTGCCTTCATCAACACCCTCGCAGCACCAGCCGCCGCAATGCTCGGTTGGATCATCGTCGAGTATTTCAAGCACGGCAAAGCAACATCAATCGGAGCTGGTTCGGGCGCTGTCGCGGGGCTCGTGGCTATCACCCCTGCCTGCGCCTCGGTTTCGCCTATGTACGCCATGCTTCTCGGTGTTATCGCTGGTGTTCTCTGCGCCTTGGCTGTCGATCTCAAGTTCACCTTCGGATTCGACGACTCGCTCGATGTCGTTGGAATTCACTTGGTTGGTGGAATCGTAGGAACGCTGTTCATCGGATTCTTCGGTGAGGGTGTCGGTGCTGCGTTTGGTCACGGTTGGGGTCAACTCGCTGCCCAGGCAATCGGAGCCGGTGCCGTTCTGGTCTACAGCTTCGTTCTCGCATTGATCATCGGCTTTGCGATCGACAAAACTATCGGCTTCCGCGTCAAGGCTGAGGACGAGATCGCAGGGATCGACACTGTCGTTCACGGTGAAGAGGCATATGCATTCGGTGCAGACCGAGGCTAGTTAGTTAGCCGAAATGGAGGGGCCAGGTCGGCTCCTCCATTTCGGTGTTTCACAAGATTTGGAATATCGAGATAAGGGTTTTTTTTGATTATGCAAAGCGATAGCACGGTGGCATTCCTCATCATCTGCTCGGCCATGGTTCTATTTATGACGCCGGGTTTGGCCTTCTTCTACGGTGGCCTGGTTAGGGCATCGAGTGTTGTTTCAATGATGATGATGTCGTTCGGCTCTATCGGACTGGTGGGTACTCTCTGGGTGGTTTACGGATACGCCATGTCTTTCGCCAATGCAACAAACTCCGGCTTTATAGGCTTTGACGGATTCGTCGGCCTTGACCCTTCCAAGTTGCTTCTTGCGTCTTCTTACGAGGTTGCGTCTAGCGGTAGCGGCTTCGACCTCGTGTTTGCAGGGTTTCAAGGAACCTTTGCCATCATCACCGTTGCTCTTATTTCGGGGGCCATCGCTGACCGAGCCCGATTTGGTGGTTGGATGATTTTTGCCGCGCTTTGGGCAACTTTTGCATATTTTCCAATTGCGGGCTGGGTTTTCAACTTCACGGTTGAAGACGGGGCAATAGTTGATGGCGGCTTTCTAGTTTTCAATTTAGGGCTAATGGATTTTGCTGGTGGAACCGTAGTAGAAGTTGCATCTGGTGCCGCAGCCCTTGCCGTGGCACTTGTTGTCGGTCGTCGCTTTGGCTTCGCTAAGGGAATGCATGCACCTCACAACGTGCCCTTGACTCTCATCGGAGCAGCAATTCTTTGGTTCGGCTGGTTTGGCTTCAACGCGGGCTCTCAATTGGCCGCCGATGGCACGGCCTCTCTGGCATTTGTCAACACACTGGTAGCACCGGTTGGTGCTTTGATTAGCTGGTCTTTGCTTGAGAGATTCACACTCGGCAAGCCGACTGCCGTAGGTGCTGCTTCGGGCGCCGTGGCTGGTCTGGTGGCTATCACACCTTCTTGCGCCTATCTGCACCCGGTCTGGGCCTTGGTTCTTGGTCTGCTGGTCGGCGTGGTTTGCGCCTTAGCTATTGAGCTCAAGTGGAAGCTCGGCTTTGATGACTCTCTCGATGTAGTGGGCATCCACTTGGTTGGGGGCATCGTAGGAACGCTGTTTATCGGATTGGCCGGAGAGAAGGTGGGTTTGTTCTTCACCGGCGACCCGACTCAGCTCGGTCGACAGGCCGCGGGCGTAGCGATTGTAGGCGTCTGGTCATTTAGCGTTGCCTGGTTGAGTGCCATGTTGGTGCAAAAGACGTTCGGTTTCAGAGTAAAGAGCACCGATGAAATTGCCGGAGTAGACAGAGTCATTCATGGTGAAACGGCTTACAGCGAGACCGATCCGCGATGGACCTGGCGGGGCTGAAGCTACATAGCCGAACCCAGGTAGATAAATAGGCCAATCAAGCCAAAAAAGATCACTAGGTTCTTGATCACCTTGCGCTTGCGTGGTTTGTCGTAATAGGGCCACTTGTCTCTGATGTTTCCGACAAGTGTCGCGACAGCGACGACGATAGTGCCCGCGAAGAGGGCGAAAAGCATGATGGTCCAGAAATAGGCCAGCACGAATTCCCAAAGCGAGTTTTCACCAATTTTAAAATTCACGTGGGCGTAACTGGGATCGAACCAGTGACCTCTTCCGTGTGAAGGAAGCGCGCTACCACTACGCCATACGCCCTAAGAAATCTCAGGCTACCAAGTAGAACAACCAAGTGTGGCGGTTTGCGCAAAAAGCCAGGTTTGGGTTAGAGTTGCTCTCGTTCGAAAGAACAATGCGGATGTGGCTCAGTTGGTAGAGCATCACCTTGCCAAGGTGAGGGTCGCGAGTTCGAATCTCGTCATCCGCTCGAAGCAGGCTCTAGCAGGCCGGCGCGAAAGCATGGTGGAGTGGCTGAGCGGCCCAAAGCAGCAGCCTGCAAAGCTGTAAAACCACGGGTTCAAATCCCGTCTCCACCTCAAAAGAAACAAACTAGTTCTTGAAACCATGTTTCGGTCTAGGATGGTTCTTGCTCGAGTTTCGGGCAAATGGTCGATTGGCGCAGCGGTAGCGCACTTCCTTGACATGGAAGGGGTCACTGGTTCGATCCCAGTATCGACCACGATTAGGCCTCGGTGAAAACCGGGGTCTATTTTTTTTACTCGAATGCTCGTCGCGCTTGTCGACCGTCCTTTCTGGACCTACAGCAACCCATCGCGCACCAAAGCTTCGAAGTGTCGGTTGAACAACATATCTTCGGTGCGTTTTGAGCGAAGCAAAGAAATAGCCTCATCTGGTTTCAAACCAGAAGCAACAAGCACAAGACCAGCGACCAAACCACTTCGGTTTTTACCACCCTGGCAGCGAATCAAAACATTCGCCCCAGCGCTCCAGTAGGCCAATGCCTGATCAGCTAGTTCACGAATTTTGGAAAACTGTTCCTGTGCGAGACCGTTGCTCCAGTCATCCTCGAAAAAATACCGAATCTCGACTGCTCCTGTTACTGGCGACGAGTACTTGTGGAACGTGAACACGTAGTCGAAACCCTGATATTCGGTGTATTCGGGCGAACTGTTAACCTGCCCATCAAACCGAGGGGGAGTGCCCCCGACGAATAAACCAGGGGCTATTTGCGAATAATCGTCGCTAGGTGCGACTTGCTTAGAGCTGGGTTCCAACTAGAGATCCGATGCCGTAGGTGATTCCCATGGTCAGCAAAGAAACGAAGAGGTTTCTGATGATCGCCCGCAGTGGCTTTGCGCCACCTAGTTTTGCCCCTACCCATCCGGTGAGGCCGAGCGAAAGAACGGTCGCAACGATTGTCACTTGTATGCGCAAATCAATCCATGGTCCGGTAACCGCAATCAGGGGTAGCGAACCGCCCAAAGCAAAAGCGATAAACGACGATATGGCCGCTTGGGTTGGCGAAACGTGGTTTTCTGAATCGATACCGAACTCTGCTTCAGCGTGTGCCTTCAACGCGTCTTTAGCGGTCAGTTCGTTGGCGACTGCAAAGGCAACCTCAGCAGAGAGACCCTTTTCTTCATAAAACCAAGCTAGTTCACGCAGTTCGAGTTCTGGGTTCGCCTCAAGTTCGGCTCTTTCTACTTCAAGAGCAGCCTTTTCGCTGTCTTTCTGGGCGCTTACCGAGGCGTATTCGCCGCCGGCCATAGAGATTGAGCCGGCGACTACCGCTGCGACACCGGCAACCAGGATCGCTGCAGAATCAGTCGTAGCACCGGCAACACCCAAAACCAAACCCGAGGTGCTCATGATGCCGTCGTTGGCTCCAAGTACTCCGGCACGTAGCCAGTTGAGTCTTGCCGCCATGGCGGTTCTTTGAAACTCTTGCTTGGCGAAAAGGGCAACGTCTTGGTTGCTGATTTCGGGTTCCTGTGATGACATGCGACTACTCAAGCGGAAGTTAGGCGTTCTGCCTAGCAAGGCACGCCTAACCTGCCGATTAGTATTGAGGTCGTAGCGAATTTAAGGGTAAAAATGGCATTCTCAGTAACGTGTGATGGTTCGAGCGTCGAAGTCGAACCAGGCGCTACCGGCTTTGACCTATTTAGTTCGAAAACAGTTATCGCCATGAGCGTGAATGGTGAGCCGAGAGACCTTGCACATGTTGTAGCCGAGGGCGACAGCATCCGCTCGATAGAAATCTCATCACCTGAGGGCCTGTCGATTTTGCGCCACTCAACCGCTCATGTGCTCGCACAGGCTGTTCAAAGCATCAACCCAGAAGCAAAACTTGGCATTGGTCCTCCGATCAAAGATGGTTTTTACTACGACTTTGATGTCGTCGAGGCATTCACGCCAGAAGACCTCAAGGCTCTAGAAAAGGCCATGGAGCGCATTATTCGCTCGGGGCAACGGTTCATGCGTCGAGTTACCAACGAAACCGACGCAGCGAAAGAGTTGTCTCAGGAGCCTTACAAACTCGAATTGATTTCACTCAAGGGGTCAGACCTCGGAGAGGGTTCGGCCGAGGTTGGAGCAGGCGAGCTCACTATTTATGACAACGTGGATGCCGCAACCGGAGATGTGATTTGGTTTGACCTTTGCCGCGGCCCACACCTACCAAATACTCGTCTAATCGGTAATGGCTTCGCTCTAATGCGAACTGCCGCCGCCTATTGGCGAGGTTCAGAGAAAAACAAACAACTTCAGCGCATCTATGGCACTGCTTGGCCGAGCAAAGATGAGCTTCGGGCTTACCAGCACCAGCTTGAAGAGGCAGCCAAGCGCGACCACAGACGTCTCGGAGCCGAACTAGACCTGTTTTCGTTCCCAGAAGAAATCGGTTCGGGTTTGGCGGTGTTTCACCCGAAGGGCGGCATCATTCGCCGAACCATGGAGGATTACAGCCGAACCAGACACGAAGAATCGGGCTACGAGTTCGTCTATTCTCCTCACATCACCAAAGGCGGCCTATTTGAGACATCCGGTCACCTTCAGTGGTATGCCGAGGGTATGTTCCCGCCGATTCGAATCGATGAAGAGGTTGACGAAAACGGTGTGATTCGCAAGCAGGGTCAGGACTATTACCTGAAGCCCATGAATTGCCCTTACCACAACCTGATCTTCAAGTCGCAGGCACGCTCCTACCGGGATCTTCCGTTGAGGCTATTCGAGTTTGGAACTGTTTATCGCTACGAAAAAAGCGGTGTGCTGCATGGCCTTACCCGAGCACGCGGTTTCGCTCAAGACGATGCTCACCTGTATGTGACCCTGCAAGACATGGAGAAGGAACTGACCGATGTTCTGAACTTCATTTTGGGTCTCTTGCGCGACTATGGTCTAGACGATTTCTACCTTGAGTTGTCGACCAAAGAAGATGGCAATCCCAAGTTCGTCGGCGACCCCGAAATTTGGCAGCTCGCGACCGAAACGCTCGAACGCGTGGCTACAGCATCGGGTCTAGAACTGGTTCCAGATCCAGGTGGCGCAGCCTTCTATGGCCCAAAGATTTCAGTACAGGCCCGCGATGCGATCGGTCGCACCTGGCAAATGTCTACGGTTCAGCTTGATTTCAACCTTCCCGAGCGTTTTGACCTTGAATACACAGCCGCAGATGGTTCTAAGCAGCGCCCCGTCATGATCCACAGAGCACTATTTGGCTCGATTGAACGCTTCTTTGGCGTGTTGACCGAACACTACGCCGGCATTTTCCCTCCGTGGCTTGCCCCGGTTCAGGTTGTCGGAATCCCGGTTGCAGATGAATTCAACGACTACCTTCAACAGGTGATAGATCGGCTTCGCGCCGCAGGAGTTCGCGCTCAGCTTGACATCTCTGATGACCGATTCCCGAAAAAAATCAGAACCCACACCAAAGACAAGGTTCCGTTCATGATCATCGCCGGTGGCGAAGACCGCGATGCGAATGCTGTATCTTTCCGCTATCGTGACGGTTCACAAGAGAACTCGATTCCGGTAGGTCAGGCAGTCGAAAAGATTCTCACCGCGATTGCGCAAAAGGCTCAGGTCTAATGTCAGAGAATCTCGAGTCGGCAGCGGAGTTCGCTGCCACTCCTGATTCGTTTCAGCGACTTTGGACACCGCACCGTCTGGTTTACATTCAGACGGGGCAGCAGCCGGCCGACGACCAATGCCCGTTTTGCATCGCACCAACACTCGATGATGAAACCTCGCTAATCGTTCACCGGGGCGAACATGCTTTCGTTCTGCTTAACCTGTTCCCGTACAACTCGGGACACCTGCTAGTTTGCCCATACCGCCACGTAGACACCTACGACAAAGCGACCACCGATGAGGTTGCCGAAATCGGTAAGTTCACCCAACAGGCCATGACCGCTCTAACAAATTCCTCTGGCAATCATGGCTTCAACATTGGAATGAATCAGGGGGAGGTTGCTGGTGCCGGCATTGCCGCGCATCTGCACCAACATGTAGTTCCACGCTGGGCAAACGACGCCAATTTCTTTCCAATCATCGCCCAGACCAAGGCCTTGCCAAAGCTACTCGGTGAGGTGCGCGAAGAGATCTCTAAAGCGTGGCCAAAAGGCTAACCGCAATAATTCGCCTTATTGAGGCAACCGATTTCGCCGAATAAAGTTGCCAAGTTACACTTGGCTCATGAGCGAATCTCAGAATAACAACGTAGCCACCTCTCGCGTAAAGCGCGGACTAGCAGAAATGCTTAAGGGTGGTGTGATTATGGATGTCGTCACCCCAGAGCAGGCAAAGATCGCCGAAGACGCAGGCGCAGTAGCCGTAATGGCCCTCGAGCGAGTGCCAGCAGACATCCGAGCCCAGGGCGGCGTCGCTCGCATGAGTGACCCCGACATGATCGATGGCATCATCAGCGCGGTTTCGATTCCAGTAATGGCCAAGGCCCGCATCGGTCACTTTGTTGAAGCTCAAATTCTCGAGGCACTAAAAGTTGACTACATCGACGAGTCTGAAGTTTTGTCTCCGGCCGACTACGTGAACCACATTGATAAGTGGAACTTCAAAGTTCCGTTTGTTTGTGGTGCCACTAACCTCGGTGAGGCGCTACGTCGCATTACCGAAGGCGCAGCCATGATTCGCTCCAAGGGCGAGGCCGGAACAGGCGACGTATCTGAAGCAACCAAGCACATTCGCACCATTGGTGGCGAAATTCGCGCCCTGGCTGCCAAGTCAGACGACGAACTGTATGTGGCTGCCAAGGAACTACAGGCACCTTATGAGCTCGTAGTCGAGGTGGCTCGCACCGGAAAGCTTCCAGTCGTCATGTTCACCGCGGGTGGTGTCGCGACCCCGGCCGATGCTGCAATGATGATGCAGCTTGGCGCAGACGGCGTTTTCGTTGGTTCTGGAATTTTCAAATCAGGCGACCCTGTCGCTCGCGCCAAGGCAATCGTCAAGGCTGTCACTTTCTACAATGACGCCGACGTGCTTGCATCGGTGTCACGTGGTTTGGGTGAAGCGATGGTGGGCATCAACGTCAACGACATTCCTGCACCGCATCGCTTGGCTGACCGCGGCTGGTAATGAAAACCATCGGCGTTCTCGCCTTTCAAGGGGATGTTCGCGAGCACTTGCTGGCAACCGAGCGAGCGGGTGCAAAAGCCATAGAGGTCAGAACCACCAAAGAACTAGCCTCGATCGATGGCTTGATCATTCCGGGTGGTGAGTCGACAACAATCTCGAAACTGGCACGCATCTTCGATCTTTTCGACCCGCTGAAGAGCGCGATCTCATATGGTCTGCCAACCTTTGGCACGTGTGCCGGGCTCATTTTGCTAGCTGACCGCATTCTTGACGGCATCGAGGGTCAAGAGACCTTTGGTGGTCTTGACGTCACAGTGCGACGTAACGCATTTGGGCACCAGTCTGAATCTTTCGAAACAGAGCTAGATTTCAAAGGCATCGACGGCAGCCTGGTGGCCGCATTCATTCGAGCACCAATCATCGAAGAGGTCGGTCCAGGCGCGGAGGTTATGTCGACGCTCGAAAACGGAACCATCGTGGGGGTGCGTCAAGGTTCACTCTTGGGTATTAGTTTTCACCCCGAGGTGACAGGCGAAGATCGAGTACACCGATACTTCTTAGAGCACATGGTGAGCAACTAAACGATCCGCAAGCGCCTGCGTGGGTAGACTTTTAGCACAAACAAACATTTCTGGGAGATTCGCATGTCTGGTCACTCCAAATGGGCCACAACCAAGCACAAAAAAGCCGTAATTGACGGTCGCAGAGCCAAGTTGTTCGCAAAGCTAATCAAGAACATCGAGGTGGCAGCAAGGCTCGGGGGTGCCGACATCGACGGTAACCCAACCCTCTACGACGCTATCCAAAAAGGCCGCAAGTCTTCGCTGCCGAACGACAACATTGAACGCGCCATCAAACGTGGTTCAGGTGTTGGCGCCGATTCGGTCGAATACCAAAACATCATGTATGAGGCCTATGGCCCAAACGGCGTTGCCCTGATGATCGAATGTTTGACCGACAACAAAAACCGTGCCGCCGCCGACGTTCGTTTGGCTCTCAGCCGCAACGGTGGAACCCTGGCCGATCCCGGTTCGGTTGCCTATCAGTTCGCGCGCAAGGGCGTCATCGTAGTTCCCGCAGAGTCGACCAGCGAAGATTCCGTACTCGAGGCCGTTTTGGAATACGCGGTCGAAAACGTTGAAGCTCAGGGCGACAAGATCGTCGTCACCACAGACCCGAGTGACATGGTGCCGGTTCGCCTGGCTCTGCAAAATGCGGGCATCGACTACGAGAGTGCCGATGTTGAATTCGTCGCTTCGATGGATGTTCAGGTTGACGCAGAGACGGCCCGAAAGGTCATCAAAATGATTGACTCACTCGAAGACTCTGATGAAGTTCAAAATGTCTACAGCAACTTCGACATGACTCCAGAAGTATTGGCCGAACTAGAGAACGACTAGATGACCGTAATTCTTGGTGTTGACCCAGGCCTAACCCGTTGTGGTATCGGGGTCATCGACAAGGATGCTCGTCGCCAGTGCACACTCGTGCACGTTAGCGTTGCGACAACGAATGCCGGTGAAGATCTCGTTGATCGAATCGGAATCTTAGGTCAGGCCCTTGAAGCCGCCATAGATGAATACAAGCCAAACCTGATAGCCATTGAACGAGTATTTGCGCAGGCAAACTTGCGCTCAGTTATGGGTGTAGCTCAGATCAGTGGAGTTTTGCTTATGCTGGCTTCGCGCAAGAGCATCCCCGTGGTTTTTCACACCCCATCTGAAGTGAAGTCTGCCGTTACCGGTAATGGTCGTGCCGAGAAAGCTCAGGTTGGCAACATGGTGGCAAAGATTCTCGGACTAGCGCAAGTGCCGAAACCCGCAGATGCCGCCGACGCCCTTGCCATTGCGATCACTGCTGCATGGAAGAACTTTGACAGCGTTACAGAGCAGAACGAGCTCACCCCTGCGCAAAAGGCTTGGCGTGCGGCTCAGGGCGTGGCACGTGGAGGCAAGCCGCCTAAGAAGTAGGCTGGGGTTGTGATTGCATCGATTTCGGGACAGGTAGTGGCCGCTTCTACCAACGCTTTGGTAATCGACTGCTCGGGTGTCGGTTATTTGGTGCACGTGCCCCCACAGACCGCCACCGCCCATCGGGTGGGTGAAAACGCAAGCCTCCACACTCGATTGATCGTTCGTGAAGACAGCATGACTCTGTATGGGTTTGAAGATGCCGAATCGGCAGCTCTCTTTGATGCGGTGACTTCTGTTTCAGGCATCGGTCCAAAGTCTGGGTTGGCTATTATCGCGACGCTTAGCACCGATCAAATAGCCGATGCCGTTGCCAGCGAAAACGATGCGGTCTTCAGGTCTGTGCCCGGCATTGGACCCAAGACGGCTAAGTTGCTGGTGGTGAGCCTAACCGGCAAAGTTTCGGGTGTAAGCAGATCAAATAGCGATGTTTCTAACGAGTTAGTTTCGGCTCTCACCGGACTGGGTTACAGCGAAAAAGCTTCAATTCCTGCCGTTGCAGCTGCACTTAGCCAAACCCAAGACAAGGCTGCGGCCCTGCGCTTAGCCCTTGCCAAGGTGTCTGGTGGTTCGCACGACTAATGGACGATCTAAACCCCAACGAACTTGATGATTTAGACACCGTTTTTGAGGCCACCCTTCGGCCTAGCACTCTCGATGACTTTGTCGGTCAAGATTCGGTCAGAGAACAGATTTCGCTTCTTGTCAGGGCAGCAAAACTGCAAGATCGCGCACCGGAACACATTCTTTTGGCCGGGCCTCCAGGCCTCGGAAAAACCACACTTTCAATGATCATCGCCGCTGAGCGGGGAGTGCCGCTTCGTCTCACCAGCGGGCCGACTATTCAGCACGCTGGTGATTTGGCCAGCATCCTCACCTCGCTAACTCCTAACGAAGTGCTCTTCATTGATGAGATCCATCGCATGTCTCGCGCAGCCGAAGAAATGCTGTATCTCGCTATGGAGGATTTTCGTGTCGATGTCATGGTCGGCAAAGGCGCCGGAGCGAACTCTATTTCGCTAGACATTGCACCTTTCACACTCGTGGGCGCAACCACTCGAAGTGGAATGTTGCCGAATCCGCTGCGCGACCGCTTCGGCTTCACCGCGCACCTCGACTTTTATGCGCCGGGGGAGTTGCTCAAGATTGTCGAGCGTTCGTCGAAGCATCTTGACGTTCAGGTCGACGCCGAAGCTGCGGCCGAAATCGCTTCTCGTTCCAGAGGCACCCCGCGCATCGCCAACCGACTACTCAAGCGCGTGCGTGATTTTGCGCTTGTGCATGGCCACGAGAATGTCGACGTGGATGTCGCAAGGCAGGCGCTGGCTCTGTATGGCATCGACGAGCTTGGTCTAGACCGCATCGACCGAACCATTCTCGATGTTTTGGTAAATCGGTTTGGCGGAAAGCCAGTTGGGTTGAGCACTCTGGCCGTGGCGGTCGGAGAAGAGCAAGACACTATCGACTCGGTAGTCGAGCCCTACCTCATTCGTTTGGGCCTAGTGGCCAAGACGCCTCGCGGTAGGCAGGCAACCGCATTGGCCATCAGGCACGTTACGAACGGCTCAACTGACGCTTTATTCGACTAAGACAACTTATAATCGTCTAGGTGTCTAACCCCATTTTGGGTTACCTCAAGTTAGGTCTTTCATGGATTTTCTTCTGCCAATTTTGCTAATTGCATTCATGGGTTTCATTCTCTACAACAGCTCGAGACAGAGAAAGCGTCAAGCTTCTCTCATTGAGCAGGCATCGGTTGTCGGCACCGAGGTGATGCTCGGATCTGGAATCTACGGCACCATCACTGCAGTCGATGGCGATCGCATCACCCTAAAGTCGGGCTCATCCACTTTGGTAGTGGCCAAGGGTGCCATCATGCGCACCGTAAACCCAATCGCAGCATCGCAGACCCAGACTTCAGCAACCGCGGCAGCCAAACCGGCTACTAAGACTCCAGTAAAACCTGCTGCTAAGAAGGCTGAAAAGTAAATGGCTTCTAACGGACTCGTAAAGGCATCACGCAGAAGGCTGATCAATCTTCTTCTGATCATCGTGGCGCTCGTGGGTGTTATCGCTTGGGCTGAAAACACCGGTCGTAATGCGTCTTTCACACCGCAGCTTGCCCTAGACCTCCAGGGTGGAACAGAAATCATCCTCTCGCCAACGCTCCCGAAGGGCTCGACACTTCAAGAGGGTCAGCTTGAGCAGGCGGTAGAGATTATTCGCCAGCGTGTTGACGCTACCGGTGTGAGTGAAGCATCGATTCAGACTCAAGGCTCAGGTGACAACGCAGCCATTGTCGTTTCGATCCCGGGAACACCCGATGAGAGCACTTTGAAGCTGATCAAGGCCAGCGCACTCCTCGAATTCCGTCCGGTGCTCGCTACCTCGATGGCATCTAATTCTGCCGTTGGTGGCGATGATTCGGCAGCTACGCCATCGGCACAGCCTTCGTCAGAACCTATCGCAACTAGCAACGCAAAGCCGACTGGTCCGAGTGACTTGAACTGGGTGTCTAAAGAACTTCAGGCCGAGTATGACGCTTTGGTATGCCGTTCGAGCCTAGAAAGCATCGCCGCAGACTTCAGAGAGCCAGGTCAGGTCGATGACCCAACCAAACCTCTTGTGACCTGTGACCGCGAGGGCTTCGTCAAGTACATCCTTGGTCCGGTTGAGATTTCTGGAAGCAGAATCGAAGACGCGTCGGCCGCAGCTCGAACCACCAACACGGGTGCCGTTCTAAACGAGTGGGCAGTTTCGCTGGATTTCGATGTCGAAGGCACGAAGCAGTTTGGCGAGGTGACCAAGCGCCTATATCCGCTCACCGAACCGCAAAACCAGTTCGCGGTAACCATCGATGGCTACGTCATTACGGCACCATCGACCAACGCCGTAATCACCAGCGGCAAGGCTGAAATCACCGGATCATTCGACCAGACGAGTTCGAAAGAGCTAGCCGATCAACTCAAGTACGGTTCGCTACCGATCGGTTTCGAGGTAAAGAGCCAGGCGAACATTTCGGCAACTCTCGGCACCTCGCAGTTGTTCAACGGTCTGCTCGCCGGACTCATCGGACTAATCCTCGTGGTGATTTATTCGCTGTTCCAATACCGTGGGCTTGCAATCGTCACCATCGGTTCGCTAATCGTTGCGGCTGTTTTGACCTACCTAGTGATCTCTGTTTTGTCGTGGCGCCAGGGTTACCGACTATCTCTTTCGGGAGTCGCTGGTCTGATTGTGGCAATTGGTATTACCGCGGACTCATTCATTGTGTACTTCGAGCGTGTTCGAGATGAATTGCGTGAAGGTCGCCCGCTAAGTGGAGCAGTAGAAGTTGGTTGGGTGCGCGCACGGAGAACCATTCTGGTTTCTGACGCAGTCAACCTTTTGGCTGCTGGCACCCTCTACCTACTCACCGTAGGAAACGTTCGAGGCTTCGCATTCACCCTGGGGCTAACCACGCTGATCGACCTTGCTGTGGTTTGGTTCTTCACCCACCCGCTATTGCAACTGCTTGCGAACACCAAGTTCTTCAGCAGCGGACACAAGTGGTCTGGCTTCGAAGTGCAGAGCGCAGCCGTGTACCGCGGCCGTGGTGAGTTCAAGGTTTCAGCACTCGTCAGCGAAGGCAAAGCTAAGAAAGCCTCTGGTGAGGCTACTAGGCGCCAGACCATTGCCGAGCGCAAGCTGGCCAAAGACCTAAACCAGAAGGAAAACGACTAATGGCACGTTTCGCTCAGTTCGGTAACGCCCTCTACACGGGAGAAAAGTCGATCGACTTTGTCGGCCGTCGCAAAATCTGGTACTCAATCGCAGCAGTAGTCGTGCTGCTCTCTGTTCTGCTGCCAACTCTTCGCGGTGGTTTTCACTTTGGCATTGAGTTTCGTGGAGGTTCTGAGTTTCGCGTAAGTGAAGCAGCAAACCTTGGTAATCAAAAAGCACTGGATGCTATCGCTGAGGTTAATGGGCAACTGAACCCAATCATCACCTCGGTTGGAACTGCAGATCTTCGTATTCAAACCGAGAAACTATCTGACGACGAGAGCGAAAAAGTAAGAACCGCTCTTGCCGCGGCTTATGACCTCAAGTCTTCAGATGTTTCAAGCTCATTCATCGGTGCATCCTGGGGCGAAGAGGTCACCGGCAAGGCTGTTGCAGGTCTCTTGTGGTTCATGGCTCTGGCCGCGGTTCTGATGGCGCTCTATTTCAGAACGGTAAAGATGTCGATAGCGGCCATGGCTGCGCTGACACACGACCTTATCGCTACCGCGGGTATTTACGGCGCACTCGGATTCGAAGTAACGCCTGCGGCTGTGATTGGATTCCTAACTATTTTGGGTTACTCGCTCTACGACACCGTGGTGGTTTTCGACAAGATTCGCGAAAACACCCACGAAGTCGAATTCAGCGAGAGCGCTACCTTTAAAGAGCGCGTAAACCTAGCGGTGAACCAGACCCTGGTTCGATCAATCAACACGACCATCGTTGCGGTCTTGCCGGTTGCCGCGATTCTATTCATCGGTGCATTTTTCTTGGGTGCCGGAACTTTGAAAGACATTTCGCTCGCACTATTTATCGGAATGATCGTAGGTACCTACTCAACGATCTTTATCGCGGCTCCGCTCTACTCGCACCTTCGCGAAGGCGAGGGCAAGTTTTCAGCAGCGGCCAAAAAGGTAGCATCGGCTAGATAGCAAGAACTCGCAATAACCTAAACCCCTCGAGAGCATCCCTTTAGAGGGGTTTAGGGTTTAACTACAACAGGTAAGGAGGCGGCGACAGTGACAGACACATCACAGGCGAACGGCCGCTCAGGCCTGCGTAGCGGGCTCTCTAGGCTGTTCAACCGTTCAACTGCTTACTCTTCAGAAGTTTCAGAACTGCTGCGCGTGGTAAAAGCAAACCATCCAAAAGCAGACTTGGCGCTGATTGAGCGAGCTTTCGCGGCTGCCGATCTTGCGCACACCGGCCAGGTTCGCAAATCTGGCGAGCCTTACATCACGCACCCTTTGGCCGTCACTCGAATTTTGGCAGATTTGGGTATCGGCCCGGTAACACTCGCCGCGGCGCTTTTGCACGACACGGTCGAAGACACCGAATACACGTTAGATCTGCTTCGAGCCGATTTTGGCGACGAAATTGCCATGCTTGTCGACGGTGTTACCAAGCTCGACAAGGTCAAGTTCGGTGATGCGGCGCAGGCCGAGACCGTTCGCAAAATGGTTGTGGCTATGTCTAAAGACATTCGCGTACTGGTTATCAAACTGGCCGACAGATTGCACAATGCCCGAACCTGGGGTTTCGTGCCGGTTGAGTCTGCGCGGCGCAAGGCACAAGAGACTATTGAGATTTATGCACCGCTTGCGCACCGTTTGGGAATCAGCACAATAAAGTCTGAACTCGAAGATTTGAGTTTTTCGGTGCTTTATCCAAAGGTTTATGAAGAAATCGTCAACCTCGTAGGCCAGAGAGCGCCAAAGCGCGATGAATTTATCGCATCGGTTATTGGCTCTATTGAAGAAGACCTTCGCGAGATAAAGACAAAAGGAAAAGTCGACGGTCGACCAAAGCAGTATTACAGCATCTATCAAAAGATGGTTGTTCGTGGTCGCGAGTTTGACGACATTTACGACTTGGTTGGCATTCGCGTAATCGTAGGTAGCGTTCGAGACTGTTATGCGGTTCTCGGCGCGATTCACTCACGTTGGAATCCTGTTCCAGGTCGATTCAAAGACTACATCGCCATGCCAAAGTTCAATCTCTATCAATCGCTTCACACCACTGTCATCGGCCCAAAAGGCAGGCCCGTAGAGATTCAAATTCGAACCACAGAAATGCACCAGCGCGCCGAGTACGGTGTTGCAGCACACTGGAAGTACAAAGAGCTTTCAGGAAAGACAGAGAGCACCGACGAGGATCTCGTCTGGGTGAAACACCTGACCGACTGGCAGGCCGACACTCAGGACCCGAAGGAATTCCTAGACTCGCTTCGCTTCGAAATTGGCGCCAAAGAGGTTTACGTATTCACACCGAAGGGCAAGGTTATTGGCCTTCCATTCGACGCCACACCGGTTGATTTTGCCTACGCTGTTCACACCGAGGTCGGTCACCGCACCATGGGTGCAAAGGTCAACGGGCGGCTGGTGCCGCTCGAGACGGCCCTAGTCTCTGGTGATGTAGTAGAAATCTTTACCTCTAAGAGCAACGAAGCGGCTCCAAGCAAAGATTGGCTTAGCTTCGTAAAGTCACAGCGCGCAAAGAGCAAAATCAAGGCTTGGTTTAGCGCCGAAAGGCGCGATGATGCTATCGAGTCAGGCAAAGACTTGCTCGCCAAAGCCATGAGAAAGCAAAACTTGCCGCTGCAGCGTCTGATGCAGGGGGAGGGCCTCGTAAAGGTGGCCTCGGAGCTAAAACTCGAGAATGTCGAAGCCCTCTACGCGGCTATTGGTGAGGGTCACAACTCCGCTCAAGCTGTGGTTGAACGTCTGGTTGCCACGTTCCACGAAGACGATGATGAGAATGAACCGGTATTCACCCTGCCAACGCGCTCATCGGCCGACAGAGCTAGGGCCGATAATTCTGGCATTTTGGTGCGAGGCGATGCAGATGTCATGGCGAAGCTAGCTAGGTGTTGCACTCCAGTTCCTGGTGATGACATCGTCGGATTCGTTACCAGAGGCACCGGAGTTTCAGTGCACCGTAGCGACTGCCGAAACGTGATGGATCTGCAACGCCAGCCGGATCGCATGATGGATGTCGCTTGGTCAACCAGCGGCAAGAGCCTGTTTCTCGTGCACATTCAGATTGAGGCGCTCGACCGAAGCGGCCTATTGTCTGACGTCACAAGAGTTCTATCTGAACATCACGTCAATATATTGTCGGCGAGCGTCTCAACCAGGGCCGACAAAGTAGCTTTGAGCCGTTTCGTTTTTGAGATGGGCGATGCCGGCGTTCTCGAGCATCTGCTAAACGCGGTGCGCCGAATCGACAACGTGTACGACGTTTATCGAGTAAAAAACTCGAACTAGGCGTTAGCCTTTACAACCTCGAGCCAAGCCTTTCGGGCAGCCAAAGCCTCTTCAGCGGCTGAGATCTTTCGAGCATCCTTGCTTGCCTTTGCAGCCTGCAACTCGGCTTCTAGCTTCTCAATCGCGGCCTCGAGCTGACCAAGAACCGAGTCGGTGCGAGCCTTGGTGGCCGGGTCTGACTTGCGCCACTGCTCGGCTTCAAAATCACGAACTTTGCGCTCAACGCTTCGAAGGGCCTCTTCGAGCGTGCGCACATCTTCTTTGGCTACTCGGCCGGCTTTCTCCCAACGCTTCTGGATCTCTGCCAGTTGGCGCTTGGCCTCGGTTAGGTTCTTGGCAGGGTCAATCTTCTTTGCCTCGATCAGCAGTGCCTCTTTTGCGAGCTTGGCAGCGGCGAAGTCACCAGCCAGTTCAGCGTTCTTCGCCGACTTCACCGCATAGACCTTGTCACCGGCGGCCTTGAAACGAGCCCAAAGAGCGTCGTCACCCTTTGATGTAGATCGACCCGAAGCCTTCCAGGCATCTAGCAGTTTGCGGTATTCCGTCGACCGATCTTCGGTCGATTCGGCGAGTTTCTCAGCTTGTTCAACCAATGCTGTCTTTTTTGCCTTGACTTCTTTGCCGGCTGCGTCTGCCTTTGCGAAGAACGCTCTTTTGGCTGATTCGAAAGAAGTTCTTGCAGCACTGAAGCGCTTCCAGAGTGCATCGGCTTCGGCTTTAGGAACTCGAGCACCTGACTTCTGTGCGGCTTGCCAAGAGTCGAAAAGCGCTGCGAACTCGACAGAGGCTGTTTTCCAGATTGTCTTCGAATGATCCGCGTTTGCCATAGCTTCAGCCCTGACTACAAGTTGCTCGCGAACTTCAAGTGCGGCCTTTACCGCCTCGGCGCTAGCTGCTTTTTTAGCCTCGCGCAGCCCCTCAAATGCAGGGAGCAACGCAGCTACTCGAAGGCGCAACGCATCGATGTCGCCGACAACGTTTGGTTGTTCTAGATCTGCCGATAATTTGGCGTGAGATTTCTCGACACTTTCGATGTCGGCGCCTGAAGCTACGCGCTGTTCCAGAATGCGAACCTGAGTTGCTAGGTCATCAAACTTGCGCATGAAGAAGGCCAGAGCTTCTGACGGGTCTTTACCAGGCATTTGGCCTACCTGACGCTCAACGCCGTTCTCGATCACATAAACATTTGCCTGCTCATCTGCGCGGCCGAAAGGAGTATTAGTCATTAGATCTACTTTCTGATTCTTTACTTGACCGATAGGTCGGTCAATACAGCAGGGGAGTTGGGTTTGCCATCGCTGCCGCCGCCACTGACACCTTTGGCAGCGACATCCAGAACACCCTGCAGGCCGTCTGTGAGTCTGCCAAAAACGGTGTAGCCGCCAACAGTATCGCTTGGAATCATCGAGTTTGAATAGACAATGAAGAATTGTGACCCCTGGCTGTTGGCGTTGCCGCCAACTCTGGCCATGGCTAGCACTCCCGCACCATAGTTGTCATCGGCCGGAGCATTCTCGATAGGTCCAAAACTGTAGCCTGGGCCTCCGGCTCCGGTGGCGTCTGGGTCGCCACACTGAAGAACGTAGATGCCCGCTGTTGTCAATCTGTGACAGGTGACACCTTCGTAGAAGCCAGATCTCACTAGCGAGATGAAGTTAGCCGATGCCTGCGGAGCGTTTTTACCATCTAGCACGAAGTTCATCGGAGTGCTGTTTAGGGTCATTTGGCCTGTCCACTCTCGCCCTTCAGCGATTGATGCGTCTGGAACGTTACCGCTGGCAGTTTGGCTGGCACTCGGGGTTGGCGTTGGAGTGCTAGTTGGCACCGGCGCAAGAGACTGGTAGGCGAATTGTGAGCCGAATGCGACAATCACTGCGGCGAGAGAGACGAAAATCGAGACGCGATTGTCGCGCTTGCGAGTCGCCTTCGTGTCGTTTTCGGCAACCGTTTTCACTTCGTAATTTCTAATGCGCTCGGCAGCCGCCTTAGAAAGCTTGTCTTGCTTGGCCACTTTTCCTCCGTCTACGAACCCGAACAAGTCTATACTTCTGGCGCTCGGCTTCGACGCTTCAACCAGTAGGGTTTCTACTGTGGTAACCCGTCAAAACTTCATCAGCCCCATGCCCTTAGCTGCACGCATGAGGCCGGAATCGCTCGATGAAGTGCTTGGGCAGAAAAATGCTCTCGGTGAAGGCTCTCCTTTGCGAAGAATGATCGAGAACATTGACGGTGGTTCGATCAGCGTTATCTTGTATGGTCCGCCGGGGGTAGGAAAAACCACTTTGGCTCGGTTGATTGCCAACGCAAGAGGTTCATCATTTCGTTCACTCAGTGCCATCACGGCAGGTGTGAAAGAAGTTCGTGAAGTGATCGAAGAAGCGCAGAAGAATTCAACCCTCTTTGCAAAGCAAACAGTTCTATTTCTCGATGAAATTCATCGCTTCAGCAAGTCACAACAAGACTCTCTACTACCGTCGGTTGAATCGGGAGCGATTGTTCTCGTTGCTGCGACCACCGAGAATCCAGCCTTCTCAGTCATCCAGCCCCTGTTGTCTCGATCGATAACCATCGCGCTGTCTGAACTCGCAGATGATGAAATCAGAGCGCTCGTTATGCGTGCTATCGAAGACCCGAGAGGTTTTGACGCTCAGGCAACAATTGAAGGTGATGCCCTTGGTGCGATTGTCTCGAGAAGTGGCGGCGATGCGAGGCGAGCTCTAACCTCTCTCGAAGCGTCAGCTGCTACGGCTTTCGAACGCCAGCCTGATGCAAAGAGTGTGTTGATTTCGATCGAGGATGTCGATTCATCAACGTCTCGTGCCGCAAACATTTACGACCGCTCGGGTGACGGCCACTACGACACGATCTCAGCCTTTATCAAATCGGTCAGGGGCTCTGACGTAGATGCTGCCCTGTACTACCTCGCACGCATGATCGACGGGGGAGAAGATCCAAGGTTTATCGCTCGTCGTTTGATCATCTTGGCTTCAGAAGATGTGGGGCTTGCCGATCCTGCCGCTCTTTCAATGGCTGTTTCTGCCGCAGAGGCCGTGTCACTGATCGGTATGCCGGAGGGGCGCATACCCCTTTCGCAGGCCACTATTTACCTTGCTCTCGCGCCAAAATCCAACACAGCCTACAAAGCTATAAACAAGGCACTCGAAGTATTGCGAGGCTCTGGCGCTAAACCGGTTCCAATGCATCTGAGAGGAACGGGATTCTCTTCAGCGTCGGCTCAGGGCCGGGGAGTTGATTACCAATACCCTCATGACTCGGAATCGGGAGTGTTGCCGCAACAGTACTTGCCAGATGGCTACCAAGAGCTCGAGCTCTACGAGCCGAAATCGGTTGGAAAAGAATCCGAGCTTGCTCTGCTTTGGAAACGACTTCGCGCGATTATTCGACGCAAATAACTAGACCATGCAGGTCGCCCACTGCTAAACTAGTGAAGTTGCCAACCTTGGTGTTCGATCGCGGCTGTGAGAACCCAATCAGGTAGACACCTAATAGCCGGGGTGTCGGTGGCCGAAACAATGAGTGCTCTAGCTCGTTGTATCTAACCGCTATATCCATTTTTGAAAGGACCACGTGTCTAAGACATCACGTACCCGCAGCAAGACTCGTTTGTCTCGCGCACTCGGACTAGCCCTGACTCCAAAGGCTGCCAAATATCTAGAAAAGCGCCCATATGCTCCAGGCGAGCACGGCCGCACCAAGCGCAAGGCTGACAGCGACTACGCCGTTCGTCTTCGTGAGAAGCAGCGTCTACGCGCGCAGTACGGCATTCGCGAGGCACAGCTTCGCAATGTATTCCGTGAAGCTAAGCGTGCCGAAGGCCTAACCGGTGAGAACCTGGTTGAGCTTCTAGAGATGCGTCTTGACGCCCTAGTGCTGCGTGCCGGTTTCGCTCGCACCATCGCTCAGGCTCGTCAGATGGTCGTACACCGTCACATTTTGGTCAACGGTGAACGCATCGACCGTCCATCATTCCGCGTAAAGCCAGGTCAGCTCATCCACGTTCACGCAAAGAGCGAAGCTACCGAGCCGTTCCAGGTTGCAGCAGCCGGCGGTCACGTCGACGTTCTGCCTCCTGTTCCTGGCTACTTGGATGTTCAGCTAGACAAGCTCCACGCAACACTAGTTCGCCGCCCAAAGCGCGCTGAAGTTCCTGTTACCTGTGAAGTTCAGCTTGTGGTTGAGTACTACGCTGCGAGATAGTTAAGTCTTAGAGGAGGCCTGATGAGCATCGGTGACATTGCAGCTTTGATTGCTGCTATTGCATTCGCGGTTCTCTCATTAGCCGCTGCGATTCCACTTTTCAAGCTGGGTCGCACGGTCGATGAGCTCTCGAATTCTGTTCGAGAACTAACCGACGGATTAGAACCGGTGCTCTCAGGCCTCAACGAGACCATTGTCGAAACCAACAAGCAACTTGCGAAGATCGACAACATAACAACCAACGTTGAAGAGGTCAGCCTGAACATAGCTTCACTCAGTGCGGTATTCACGCAGGCACTCGGTGGTCCACTGATGAAGCTCGCCGGCTTAGGCGTAAGTTTGTCCAAACTGCTCAAAGGTAAAAAGTAGGTTTCGTAATGAAAAAGATGTTTTGGTTGTTTACCGGACTAACCGCCGGAATGATCCTTGCTCGTAAGATTGAGCAAAACCCGACTGCTAAAGCAGTTGCCGATGACCTAATCAAGAGCGCTAAAGAGCTTGGTGGCGCCTTCATGGAGGGGTTCGACGAAACTCACTCAGCGCAAGCAACGGCTAAGCCTGCGGCAAACGCAAGCACCAAGCGCACTGCTTCTAGAAAACCAACCGCAAAGTAGTTATGAAGACCGCTGAGATCAAGCGGCGCTGGCTGAGCTTTTTCGAAAGCAAGGGTCACACCGTAGTTCCATCTGCATCACTCATTAGCGAAGATCCGACTTTGCTTTTCACCGTTGCCGGTATGGTGCCATTCATTCCATACATGAGTGGGCTTATTCCCTCTCCCTACAGCCGAGCAACTAGTGTTCAGAAGTGCGTTCGCACGCTAGACATCGAAGAAGTTGGTAAAACCACCAGACACGGCACGTTCTTTCAGATGAACGGCAACTTCTCGTTTGGTGACTACTTCAAGAAGGAGGCAATTGCCTTCGCCTGGGAGTTTCTCACCTCGCCTCAGGCAAACGGAGGTCTAGGTTTCGACCCACAAGACCTCTGGGTGACTGTTTATAAAGATGATGAAGAGTCAATAGATATTTGGCGCGAAGTCGCCGACATTCCCCTTGAGCGCATTCAGAAGCGTGGAATGAAAGACAACTTTTGGTCAACCGGTCAACCCGGTCCATCTGGCCCTTGCAGCGAGATTTACTTCGATCGTGGCCCAGCATACGGTCGCGAGGGCGGCCCCGAAGAAGATGAAGACCGTTACATTGAGATTTGGAATCTCGTTTTTATGCAGTACGAACGAGGCGCAGGCGGCGGTAAGGAAGACTATCCAATCCTGGGTGAACTTCCGAAGAAGAACATCGACACAGGTATGGGTCTCGAGCGTGTCGCCTTTCTGATGCAGGGCGTCGAAAACCTCTATGAAATCGACGAGGTTAGACCTGTACTCGACCTAGCCGCCAATCTTGCCGGCAAAACCTATGGCGCAAGTGTCGAGGATGACGTGAGGCTACGAGTCGTGGCAGACCACGTTCGTTCGGCCCTAATGCTCATCGGGGATGGCGTTACTCCGGCAAATGATGGCCGTGGCTACGTGCTTCGCAGGCTTTTGCGTCGTGTAATTCGATCGATGCGACTTTTGGGAGTTGAGTCGGCGGTTTTCGAGCAACTTTTCACGGTGTCGAAAAATGCGATGGTTGAGTCGTACCCTGAGCTTGAAGGCGAGTTTGAGCGTATTCTGCGAACCGCCATCGCTGAAGAAGAGTCGTTCCTTCGCACCCTCACTTCCGGTAGCGCCGTGCTCGATGAAGCACTCCAGCAAACCAAGAAAACGGGTGGGTCAAAGCTTTCTGGCGAGTCAGCGTTTTTACTTCACGACACCTACGGTTTTCCTATCGATTTGACACTTGAAATTGCCGAAGAGCAGGGTCTGACTGTCGATCGAGATTCGTTCAAGTCGTTGATGCAAGAGCAAAAAGATCGCGCGAAGGCTGACGCTCGCGAAAAGAAGCTCGGTGGCACAGATCTATCGGTCTATTCAGAGTTTCGTGCCCTGGGCGTCACCAAGTTCACGGGCTACGACGAGCTACAGAGTGAAGGTCAGATCCTCGGACTCATTAGCGACGGCGAATCGGCCAAGTTGGCAAAAACTGGTCAAGTTGTAGAAGTTATTCTCAACCAAACCTCTCTTTACGCCGAATCCGGCGGCCAGGCTGCTGACGCAGGTGTGATTACCGGTGATGGTTTCACGCTTGAAGTGCTTGACGTGCAGAAGCCGGTAAAGGGTCTGGTGTCGCACAAGGTTTTGGTGCGAAGTGGCGAAGTTTCGGTCGGCAAGCCTGCCGTTACAAGTGTTGATTACGAATGGCGCCTCGGTGCCGCTCAAGCCCACTCGGCGACTCACGTGGTTCACGCTGCTCTGCGACAAGTTCTCGGTCCAACAGCTCTGCAGTCTGGTTCTTATAACAAACCCGGATACATGCGACTCGACTTTTCGTGGCAGCAAGCGCTGTCTGCGGCCACAAGGTCTGAAATCGAAGAGGTTTCAAACCTCGCCATACGTGGCGATCTTGCCGTGAGTGCGCAATTCATGAGCCTGACCCAAGCTAAAGAGTGGGGCGCCGTAGCTCTTTTCGGTGAAACCTACGACGACTCTGTGCGCGTAGTTCAAATCGGCGGCCCTTGGTCTCGAGAGCTCTGTGGCGGAACTCACGTTAGTCGCTCGTCTCAAATCGGTCTCGTCTCGGTGATTGGCGAGTCTTCTGTCGGTTCTGGTTCGAGGCGTCTAGAGGCCTTCGTCGGCATCGAGGCAATTCGTGCCTTGAATTCCGAGCGTGCCCTCGTGTCGCGATTGGTCGAGGGTCTAAAGCTCCCTAAAGAACAACTCGAGGAGCGCATCCTTGCAAATGTTGAAGAGCTAAGGGCAGCTCAAAAGCGCCTCTCGGCGATGCAGTCTGCCAACCTAGCTGAGCTTGTTCCAACTGCCATTGCGAATGCCACAGTGGTCAACGGCACCCGGGTTGTTGAGGTTGCGCTTGGCGAAATCGATGATGCCAACGACCTTCGCACCCTCGCCTTCAATGCGCGTGACCGCGTTGGCTCCGATCGGGCTGTCGTCATCGTAACTGCTAAGTCGGCCGATAAGCCTCTTGTTGGTGTAGCAACCACGCAGTCGTCACGCGAAGCAGGCCTCAAGGCCGGTGCGCTGGTTCGTATTGCGGCGACATTGCTCGGGGGTGGCGGAGGCGGCAAAGACGACTTCGCGCAGGGTGGTGGCGCTGACTCGTCGAAGCTCGCAGAAGCCGTTTCGGCTATTAAGTCAGCGATCTAGTCAAATGCAGCGTGGGCGCAGAATGGCCTTCGACGTTGGTTCGGCTCGAATCGGTGTAGCGATTTGCGACCCCGATGGCATTCTTGCGACACCGCTGCCTCGAATTGACCGAAGCGATGATGAAATGGATGCTGTCGCTAGGTTGCTCGAGGAATACGAGCCCGTAGCGATCTATGTCGGCCTTCCAATCTCACTCGACACCAAGTGGACCCCATCAACTTTTGAGGCTCTGTACTTTGCAGAAGACATCGAGACACTGACAACCACTCGCGTTCGACTAATCGATGAACGTTTGAGCACCAAGATGGCTCAGGCTCAACTTCACGAAACTGGGCGAAACATCAAAAACTCGCGGGGTGTTATCGACTCGGCCAGTGCTGTTGAGATTTTGGAACGCGCGCTCGAAGTTTTGAAGAATGGTCGAGAGGCAGGAAAGAGCGTCGATGCAATCAACTCAGAAATTTCGTAGAAGACGCCTGGTTGTAGCTATATCGCTCCTACTGGCCATGGCGTTGGTTGCAGTTGTTGCCAAAGACAACATTCGCACTTGGTATGAGATAAGCATCGGTGCCGACTATTCAGGGTCTGGTTCTGGTGAAGTTGTTATCACCGTCGAAGAGGGTGAAACGGGCGAAGACATCGCTCAAGCTATGGTCGAGGCTGGGGTGACCGCAAGTTTCGCACCGACCTATCGGGCTCTGCTGACGACCGACGGCGTTTTCTATCCGGGAGATTACAAACTAGCAAAGGGCATGAATTCGAGCCTCGCGGTAGCTGCACTCAGAGATCCTAAAAACCGCATTGAAAACCTTGCCCTGATAAAAGAGGGCTACCGAGCCTCACAAATATTCGAAGTGCTGAGTGATCGCTACGGAATACCGGTGGCTGACTTTGAAGTTGTTACTCCAGAGGACTTGGGGCTACCGAGTGAGGCCATAAATCTTGATGGGTACCTCTTTCCGGCCACTTATGTGTTTTCATCAACCGACACAGCGCCAGACATGCTCAAGGCGATGTGGAGACGTACTCAGCAAGAGCTTGAGCGTCTCGAGGTGCCCAACTCGCGCATCCATGAGGTTCTAACCTTGGCGGGGCTTGTTCAGCGCGAGGGTCGCAGCAGCAGCGATTTTGCCAAAATGGCTCGCACATTCTTGAATCGAATTGATGTTGGAATGCACCTGCAGAGTGACGCAACGGTTTCGTATGGGGTTGGCTCAAATACGGTTTCGACCACCCCAGCTCAGCGAGCCGACGATAATCCGTGGAATACCTACAAGCACCCAGGACTGCCGGCTGGCCCTATCTCTGCTCCCGGTGCCGCAGCCATCGAGGCGGCTCTGAACCCTGCGGTTGGAAACTGGCTCTTTTTCTGCACCGTGAATCTTGAAACCGGTGAAACCGAGTTCAACGAGACTTATGCAGGTCACGAACGATCTGTTGCAAAGTGGCGTGCCTGGATGGAGGCGAATCCTGGATGGGAATAAAGCAATTTGCCGTGCTTGGTGACCCAATCGAGCACTCACTCAGCCCAAAAATCCATAAGGCGGCCTACGATTTTCTAGGTCTCGACTGGGTTTATTCGAGATTTCAAGTGACCGCTGATGGTTTGGAGCTGTTTTTAGAGCTACAGCTGCCGACATTCTCGGGTTTCAGCCTCACCATGCCATTGAAAGAAAAGCTTTGGCAGCTCGCAGTGACCAACGGTTGGCAGCGTGATGCGCCCTCAAGCCTCTTGCAAGCATCCAATACCCTTTTCAAAACCTCCGAAGGGTCGATTGGGGTTGCAAACACCGACTTGATGGGCGCGAAAGGTGCACTTTCGATACTTCCACGTGATTTATCGACGGTTGCCATCATCGGCTCGGGAGCTACCGCACGGTCGGTTACAGCCGCGATAGTTCAGAGTTTCGAGTCGCTTACCGCGCTAGTGGTCTTTTCACGCAACCAAGAAAGCGCCGCCAACCTAATCGAATTGGCAAAGCTGATCAATCCGTCGCTCACCTGTGAATGGTTACCGATTGAAGCCGCATCCGATTTTGGTGGCGCCGACCTGACTGTCAACACAGTTCCATCGACTGTCGCCGCAAATATCGAAGTGGATCAAAAATTTGGAACCTCTTATGTCTTTGACGTTACCTACGACAACTCACAGACGGGCTTTGCGTCTTCGTGGGCTGAACCATTTCGTGTAACTGGCAAACAAATGCTGGTGGCCCAGGCCGTAGGTCAACTCGAACTCTTTGGTGCGTTTGAGAAGCGAGCGGATGTTGACCGCGTAGCTCTCGCTTCGACCATGCTTGCGGTTGCGAATAACTAGAAAAACTCTTCTGGGCCGGCAAATTCGGGTTTGACGTGCACTCGTGCGACAATTGCCTAATGTTACGTTGGCTTACTGCAGGTGAATCCCATGGTCCAGAACTTATTGCCGTTCTCGAGGGGCTTCCGGCAGGTGTGCCGATAACCACCGCACAGGTTCAGGATGCACTGGCTAGACGCCGGCTCGGGTATGGCCGCGGGGCCCGAATGAAGTTTGAGCAAGACCAGGTCAGTCTCAGCGGTGGAGTTCGCCACGGAAGCACAATGGGCGGTCCGGTAGCAATCACGATTGCCAACACAGAGTGGCCAAAGTGGGAACAAATCATGTCTGCCGACCCCGTAGATGCCTCGGCACTTAGTGGCGCGAGAGCCGAAGCGCTAACCCGTCCGCGTCCTGGGCACGCAGACTTCACCGGCATGCAGAAGTATGGATTTTTAGATTCGAGGCCCATCCTCGAGCGCGCTAGCGCACGTGAGACCGCTGCTCGAGTCGCCCTCGGAGAGGTCGCCAGTTCATTTCTCTCAGAACTCGGCATCAAGCTGATTACCCATACCGTCGCGATTGGAACGGCTAGCGTCGAAGACGTCTACGAACTTCCGAAGCCAAGTGACCTAGACGCAATTGACGCAGACCCTGTTCGCTGTTTCAACGTTGTGGCAAGCGCGCGGATGATCGAAGAGATTGAGTCTTGCCACAAAGACGGAGACACCCTGGGCGGGGTTGTAGAGACTTTGGTTTATGGTCTTCCACCAGGTCTCGGCAGCTTTGTGCACTGGGATCGCAGGCTAGACTCGCAGCTCGCTGGCGCTCTGATGGGCATCCAAGCCATTAAGGGTGTCGAGGTTGGCGACGGGTTTGAAACCGCGCGCCGTCGCGGATCAGTTGCCCACGACGAAATAGTTCGTGATTCGGCCGGCGTTGTTCACCGAACCACCGATCGTGCAGGCGGCATTGAGGGTGGCATGTCTAACGGAGAGATTCTTCGGGTTCGTGCCGCGATGAAGCCTATTTCAACTGTTCCAAAGGCGCTTGCCACCATCGACGTGAACAGTGGTGAGGCCGCCAAGGCGCACCACCAGAGATCTGACGTTTGCGCCGTTCCTGCAGCCGGCGTTGTTGCAGAGGCTATGGTTGCGCTGGTCATTGCAAACGCCGTGCTTGAGAAGTTCGGCGGCGATTCTCTCGCAGAAACCAAGCGAAACATGCTGAGCTATCTCGATGCCATTCCTGAGGTATTGCGCAGCACAAATGTTCATGACTAAGCAGGCTATTGTCTTGGTTGGGCCGATGGGAGTCGGAAAAACGACCGTAGGCAAAAAACTTGCAAAGCGTCTTGAAGTGCCTTTTATCGACACCGATGCTCTCTTCACATCGCGATTTGGCGACATCAGCGCTTTTTTTCAGAACGAAGGTGAAGCGGCATTCAGGCAGGTCGAATCTGAGCTGATCCTTCCTTTGCTCAGCACTCCCGCGGTAATCTCTACCGGCGGTGGAGCGGTGCTCGTGGAGCGAACCCGCGAGGCTTTGGTCGTCGCGAAGGTGGTCTATCTCAGCACCGACGGTAAGCACATTGCTAGTCGCCTACGCGGCTCAAATCGTCCGCTGATTAAAGACGGCATGTCTGACTGGCGCAAAATTTATAGCGCGAGAAAACCGTTGTACGAACAAGTCGCCGACATCACCGTTGACACTTCAAATGCAAGCCTGGTTCAAACCATTGATGCCATAGTGAAAGGACTCGACCTTGAGTCAGAATCATAAGACCGTGAGAGTCGGCCAGGTTGATGGCTACGAGGTCGTCATTGGTCGAGCCATGCTTCACGACGTCGTTGACTCGGTAGATGCCAAGGTAGCGAAAATCTTGCTGGTGCACCAAACGGCGTTACAGGTTTCGGCCGATGCCCTAGCCGAAGCTCTCAGAAGCGCTGGTTTTGAAGTTTTTCAGGCGGCGGTTCCAGATGGAGAGGATGCCAAACGCATCGAAGTGGCATCGTGGTGCTGGGGACTTATGGGGCAATCCGATTTCACTAGGACGGATCTAGTTATTGGTTTCGGTGGGGGAGCGGTAACCGATTTGGCCGGGTTCGTTGCCTCCACCTGGCTGCGCGGGGTGCCACTGATCCAGGTGCCAACAACGCTACTTGGCATGGTTGATGCTGCTATTGGCGGCAAAACTGGAATCAATACGGCCGAGGGTAAGAACCTCGTTGGCAGCTTCTATACCCCTTCAAAGGTTCTGTGCGACCTTGATACCTTGTCCACCCTTCCACGCAACGAACTTCTGGCCGGATTCGGTGAGGTTGTGAAATACGGCTTCATCGCCGACGAGCGAATTCTTGAACTGCTCGAACAAGACTTAGACGCCGCAACCGATATTCAAAGCGATGTCTTCGCCGAGATTGTGGAGCGTTGTGTTGCCATCAAGGCACGTGTGGTCAGTGAAGATTTTAAAGAAGCTGGCCTACGCGAGATTCTGAATTATGGGCACACATTGGGGCACTCGCTCGAACTTGCCGAGCGCTACCAGTGGCGACACGGCGCGGCAATTTCGGTTGGCATGATGTTTGTTGCCGAGTTGAGTCGCCTGGCTGGAAGGCTTAGCGATGACGTTGTCGAGAGACACCGCAACATTCTGCAAAGCCTTGGCTTGCCGACTAAATATGAGGCTGCCAAGTGGAATGCATTGTTAGCCGGTATGCAGCGTGACAAGAAGTCACGCGCCGGCACCTTGCGGTTTGTTGTACTTGATGACGTAGCAAAGCCAACCATCATGACGGCACCCGCGACCGAACTGCTATTTGCCGCCTATCAAGAGATCTGCGACTAGCGGCTAATCTAGAGCAATGGCGAACATCCTCGTATTGAACGGCCCAAATCTAGGTCGACTCGGAAGCAGAGAGCCCGACATCTACGGTTCGGTGAATTACGAGCAACTTGCGAACGACCTCGTAACGTTTGGAACAGAACTCGGTCACGTGGTTGAGGTTCGTCAGTCTGACAGTGAATCCGAGTTGATCGGCTGGCTTCACGAAGCAGTGGATGCAGGGCTCCACGTTGTTCTAAATCCAGCAGCCTTCACCCACTACTCCTACGCTCTTGCCGATGCCGCGGCACTCGTTTCAAAAAGCGGCCTCAAGCTGATTGAAGTGCACATCAGCAACCCACACGCACGTGAAGAGTTTCGACACAAGAGCGTGATTTCGGCAGTCGCCACAGGAGTCATAGCCGGATTCGGCATTCAGTCATACAAACTCGGCATACAAGCCATCTAAAAAACCCGACTGTTCGGGTAAACTCTTGAAGGTTGACCGAGATGCGGTCAAAACTTTTTGTGAGGCAAATCGTGGCTACTTCAAATGACTTAAAAAACGGACTCGTTCTAAACATCGAGGGCCAACTGTGGACCGTAGTGGAATTCCAGCACGTAAAGCCGGGTAAGGGCCCAGCTTTCGTTCGCACCAAGCTCAAGAACGTTCTAACCGGCAAAGTTGTCGACAAGACCTTCAACGCTGGCGTAAAAGTCGAGACCGCGAATGTTGACAAGCGCGACATGTCGTACCTCTACAACGACGGCTCTGGCTACGTATTCATGGACAAAGATACCTACGACCAGGTCACCCTAAACGAAGAAACCGTTGGCGACGCTGTGAACTACATGCTTGAAAACCAAGACGCTGTAGTTGCAATGTATGAGGGTAACCCGATCTATGTCGAGCTTCCGGCATCGGTTGTTCTAGAGGTCACCTACACCGAGCCTGGCCTGCAGGGTGACCGCTCGTCGGGTGGAACCAAGCCCGCGACCGTAGAAACCGGTCTTCAGATTCAAGTTCCACTGTTCCTCGAAAACGGAACCAAGGTAAAGATCGACACTAGAACCGGCGACTACCTCGGTCGCGTGAACGACTAAGTTGAGTTCACGTACTAAATCTCGCAAACGCGCTGTAGACGCCCTGTTCGCAGCAGACCTTCGTGGTGTTACTCCTTCCGCAACTCTTGACGAGGCATTCGCCGAGAACTCCGATCGCCAAAACCAAGACGAGATTTTCGTTTATGCGCGAGCGATTGTCACCGGCTACGACGCTCACCGAGACGAAGTGGATGCTTATCTCGAGGCCTACTCGCAGGGGTGGAGCATCGAACGTATGCCAGCCGTCGACCGCGCGATCATGCGCGTGGCGACCTGGGAGATTATCTACAACGATGACATTCCAGACGCGGTTGCGGTGAACGAGGCAGTCGAACTTGCCAAGGAGTATTCAACCGATGATTCGCCCGGCTTCATCAACGGGCTGCTCCAGAAAATCTCAAGCACTAAAACCGCTCTTTAGCGAATGCTCTAGCGAGCTCTGCTACAGTTGCACTAACAAAATCCTTTAAAGGGCGTCCTGTGAGGCGCAGAAGGAGGCCGGCGTGGACACGCGCACTGTTCTCAGTAGCAGCGACATAGATCGCGCAGTGACTCGGATCTCTCATGAGATCCTCGAGGCAAACCAAGGTTCCGAAAATCTCGTCATTCTTGGCATACCAACTCGTGGCGCAGTTCTTGCCAAGCGAATCGTCGAGTCGATTGCCAAGCACGAAACTGTCGATGTTGACGCGATGTTGGGCACGTTAGACATCACGATGCATCGTGATGACCTAAACACCAAGCCGGCGCGTAACCTAGCGCAGACGAGAATCCCTGCAGGTGGCATAGATTCAAAAGTTGTCGTCTTGGTAGATGACGTATTGTTCAGCGGTCGCACCGTTCGAGCAGCTCTTGATGCACTTGGTGAATATGGGCGACCCAAGGCTGTGCGACTAGCGGTGCTTGTTGACCGGGGTCATCGTGAACTACCGATTCGCGCCGACTATGTTGGCAAGAACCTACCAACCTCGCGAGACGAACGAATTCGAGTTCACCTAACCGAATCAGATTCCGAAAATGAAGTGGTGATTGAGGGTTGAAGAATCTAGTCAGTGCAGCCGATCTTTCTCGCGAGCAGGCCATCGCCATTCTCGACACCGCACTCGAAATGGGCGAAGTGAATGAACGTGACATCAAAAAGCTTCCGACTCTGCGCGGCAAGACCGTGGTCAACCTTTTTTTCGAAGACTCGACGAGAACCAGAATCAGTTTTGAAGTGGCCGCGAAGCGTCTATCGGCAGACGTGATCAACTTTTCGGCAAAGGGTTCAAGTGTTAGCAAAGGCGAAAGCCTTAAAGACACCGCCCAAACCCTCGAGGCCATAGGCGCTGACGCCGTAGTTATTCGCCACAGCGCTTCAGGTGCGGCTCATACCCTGGCCAATAGTGGCTGGATCAAAGGCTCAATCATCAACGCCGGAGACGGCACTCACGAGCATCCGACCCAGGCGCTACTCGATGCCTTTACACTTCGATCGGCTTATCACTCAGACCCGCGTGGCAAGGGCCTTGATGGCATGTCAATCGCAATCGTTGGCGATGTCGCTCACAGCCGTGTAGCACGCAGCAATCTGATCCTCCTCAAACTTCTTGGGGCGAAAGTTTTCTTAGTTGGGCCTTCTACTCTGATTCCAGCTGCCTTAGCCCAAGCGGCCGACGGTTTTAGTTTTTCGCTAGATCAGGCGATTCAAACATTCAGACTCGACGCGGTGATGATGCTTCGAGTTCAACTGGAGCGCATGAGTGCAGGTTTCTTTCCGAGTGAGCGGGAGTATGCCCGAATTTGGGGCTTGAACACACAGCGCCTGCAAGAGCTGGGCGAGAACACGTTGGTTCTGCATCCTGGACCAATGAATCGCGGCCTTGAAATCGACGCAGCTTCTGCAGATTCAAAGAATTCACTGATACTCAAACAGGTCGCCAACGGTGTGAGTGTTCGAATGGCCGTGCTTTATCACCTACTTGCAGGAGGAGCCGAAAATGACTAAGTTCACGTTTGAAGGGGTGACGCTTGCCGACGGAACCGAGACCAACATCGGAATCGACGCTGGTTTGGTCAGCTTCATCGGATCTGAAAAACACGGTGAAGTCATCGACGCCAATGGCCTCATCGCCTTGCCCGGCCTAGTCGACCTTCACACTCATCTTCGTGAGCCGGGTTTCGAGCAGTCTGAAACGGTTCTCACCGGTTCACGCGCGGCCGCACTGGGCGGCTTTACCGCGGTTCACGCTATGGCGAACACCATGCCTGTTGCAGATACCGCTGGAGTCGTAGAGCAAATCAAATCTCTAGGTGACGATGCCGGCCTGGTTCAGGTGCAGCCGATTGGCGCAGTGACCGTGGGCCTCGGGGGAGAAAAGCTTGCCGAACTTGGCGCAATGGCCGATTCAAGAGCCAAAGTTCGGGTCTTCAGTGACGACGGCAAGTGCGTTTCTGACCCGTTGCTGATGCGCAGGGCTCTGGCCTATGTGAAGTCTTTCGACGGTGTCATCGCACAGCATGCCCAAGAGCCTCGTCTGACCGAAAACGCGCAAATGCATGAGGGCACTGTTTCAACCGAACTCGGTCTCGCAGGTTGGCCAGCAGTTGCCGAAGAGGCGATTATTGCCCGAGACGTGCTTCTCGCGGAGGCCACCGGAAGCCGCATCCACATTTGCCACCTGTCTACGGCTGGCTCGGTTGAGATTATTCGTTGGGCCAAAGCCCGCGGTATCAAGGTCACAGCCGAGGTTACGCCTCACCACTTGCTTCTCACCGACGAGTTGGCGCGAACCTACGACCCGGTTTACAAGGTGAATCCACCACTTAGAACCAACGCAGACGTCTTGGCCCTGCGCGAGGCATTGATTGACGGAACGATCGACATTATCGCGACCGATCATGCCCCGCATCCCGCCGAAGCTAAAGACTGCGAATGGTCTGCCGCAGCATTCGGCATGTTGGGTCTAGAGACCGCTGCATCTATCGCTCAGCTCGTGTTGATCGACAGTGGCAAAAGCAACTGGATGCGCTTCGCAGAAGTCTTATCTAGTGCACCTGCAGCCATCTCAGGAATTGACGGCCAGGGACAGGGTATTGGCGTTGGACTTGCGGCCAACCTCGTTCTGATTGACCCTAAGGTGAAGCGTGTTATTGCCGGCGGGGGAGCAAGCATGAGTTCGAACCAGCCATTTGAGGGTATGGAACTGCCCGGATCGGTAGTTCACACGGTTTTCCGCGGCAGATTCACTGTTCGCGATTCGAAGTTAGCAAACTAGGGAGAGTCTTGACTATTGCAAAATTAGTGCTCGAGGACGGCAGAGTTTTCGAAGGTTTGAGTTACGGAAAACTTGGCTCAACCACTGGTGAAATCGTCTTCGCCACCGGTATGACCGGATACCAAGAGACTCTTACCGACCCGTCGTATGCGGGGCAGATTGTCGTGCAAACGGCACCACACATCGGAAACACCGGTGTCAACTCGCGCGATGAAGAATCGGAGAAAATCTGGGTCGCCGGCTATGTGGTTCGCGATGCGAGTCGCATGGTTTCAAACTTTAGATCAGAGAAATCACTGCCTACCGAGCTTGAAGACTATGGCGTTGTCGGTATTTCTGGAATTGACACCAGAGCACTAACTCGACACCTTCGGTCTGTCGGTGTCATGAGAGCTGGTATTTTTTCGGGAAGCGATGCGCAGGCCTCAACCGAAGAGCTTCTCGAGAAGGTGCTAGCATCGGCTCCGATGGCGGGTCGGTCGCTCAGCGACGTGGTTTCGACGAGCGCTGTAGTGAGCCACGCGCACAAGGGAACCCGCATCGGAAGCGTCGCCATTCTTGATCTTGGTTGTAAGGCTTCAACCATTGAGAACATGGTCGAGCGTGGTCTTGATGTCACCATCTACCCGGCTACGGCAACGGCAGACGAACTGCTTTCTAACCAGCCAGATGCCGTGTTCTACTCGAATGGGCCGGGTGACCCTTCTACTGCGGCCGGTCAAGTCGAAGCGCTGCAACAGATTCTCAGATCCGGAACGCCATTCTTCGGTATCTGTTTCGGCAACCAGTTGCTCGGTCGCGCACTTGGTTTTGAAACCTACAAACTGGCATTCGGCCACCGCGGAATCAACCACCCGGTGCTTGACCGCACGACCGGAAAGGTTGAGGTCACAGCACACAACCACGGCTTCGCAGTCAAGGTCGATGGTGGCCCTGAGGTCGACTCGCCCGCTGGCTTCGGTCGAGTCTTGGTCAGTCACACCTCGCTCAACGACAACGTCGTTGAGGGGTTGCAGTGCCTCGACATTCCAGCGTTCTCGGTGCAGTACCACCCAGAGGCAGCTGCCGGTCCTCACGATTCCAACTACCTATTCGACCGGCTAGTCTCGGCCATAAAACTCAAGAAGGGCGCTAACTAATGCCAAAGCGCGAAGACATCAAATCAGTTCTAGTTATCGGGTCTGGCCCGATTGTGATTGGTCAGGCCTGTGAGTTCGACTACTCGGGCACCCAGGCCTGCCGCGTGCTGCGCTCTGAGGGCATTCGAGTAATCCTGGTGAACTCCAACCCTGCCACTATCATGACCGACCCTGACTTCGCTGATGCAACCTACGTTGAGCCGATCACACCTCAGGTGATTGAAGCAATCATCGCTAAAGAAAAGCCCGACGCGATTTTGCCAACCCTCGGTGGGCAGACAGCCCTCAACGCCGCAATGGCGCTACACGAACTCGGCATATTAGAGAAGTACAACGTCGAACTCATCGGTGCGAAGGTCGACGCAATCAAAAAGGGTGAAGACCGCCAGATTTTCAAGCAGCTAGTACTGGATGCTGGCGCTGATGTTGCTCGGTCATACATCGCACACACTATGGATGAGGTGCTAGAGGGTGCCCAGAAGCTCGGTTATCCGGTGGTGGTTAGGCCTTCTTTCACCATGGGTGGGCTCGGTTCCGGCTTTGCATACAACGAAGAAGACTTGCGTCGAATCGCCGGCGCTGGCCTGCAGGCGAGCCCGACCAGTGAGGTATTGCTCGAGGAGAGCATCCTGGGTTGGAAAGAATACGAACTCGAGCTCATGCGAGACACCAGTGACAACTGCGTAGTCGTTTGTTCGATTGAAAACGTAGACCCGGTTGGTGTTCACACCGGTGATTCAATCACCGTTGCACCAGCACTCACCCTCACTGACCGTGAGTTTCAGAACTTGCGCGACATCGGTATTCAGATCATTCGCGATGTTGGCGTAGACACCGGCGGTTGCAACATTCAGTTCGCCGTAGACCCGGCTACCGGACGTGTCATTGTCATCGAGATGAACCCTCGCGTCAGTCGTTCATCGGCACTGGCTTCGAAAGCAACGGGATTCCCAATTGCCAAGATTGCAGCCAAACTCGCAATCGGTTACACCCTCGACGAGATTCCTAACGACATCACCAAAGTGACGCCCGCCTCATTCGAGCCGACCCTCGACTATGTGGTTGTGAAGGTGCCGCGTTTTGCCTTTGAAAAGTTCCCGGCCGCTGATGCAACCCTTACCACAACCATGAAGTCGGTTGGTGAAGCAATGGCCATCGGTCGCAACTACACCGAGGCGTTGCAGAAGGCCTTAAGAAGCCTTGAACGTCGCGGTTCGTCATTCCACTGGGGTGAACTAGCGCAAAGCAAGTTTGAGCTCTTAGAGATTGCCAAAGTGCCCACCGATGGTCGCATTGTCACCCTCCAGCAAGCGCTTCGAGCTGGAGCAACGCCCGAAGAGGCATTCGAAGCCACCAAGATTGATCCCTGGTTTATCGATCAGATGATGATCATCAACGAGACTGCGGATGCCCTGGCCAAAGCTGAGCGACTAGATGAGCAGAGCATCCGCCTGGCCAAGTATCACGGCTTCAGCGATGCGCAGATCGCACAGTTGCGCGGTTTGAGCGAGTCAGAAGTTCGCGAGCTTCGCTACGGCCTTGGTCTTCGCCCGGTTTACAAGACCGTTGACACTTGTGCCGGCGAATTTCCGGCCGAAACCCCTTATCACTACAGCACCTATGAGCAAGAGACAGAGGTCGTCCCAAGCGATCGTCAAAAAGTGGTCATTCTTGGCAGCGGGCCAAACCGCATCGGTCAGGGTGTCGAGTTCGATTACAGCTGTGTGCACGCTTCGTTTGCCCTTGCTGATGCTGGTTACGAAACCATCATGATCAACTGCAATCCAGAAACTGTTTCGACCGACTACGACACCAGTGATCGCTTGTACTTTGAGCCATTGACGCTCGAAGACGTGCTCGAGGTCATTCACGCCGAGAGCGCAAGTGGCACTCTAGTTGGTGTGGTGGTGCAGTTGGGTGGTCAAACCGCACTAGGTCTCGCCAAGGGGCTCAAGCAGGCCGGCGTTCCTATTCTCGGAACCACTCCTGAGGCTATTGACCTTGCCGAAGAGCGCGGTTTGTTTAGCAAGATTCTCGACGATGCAAAGTTGATGTCTCCGGCAAACGGCACTGCAATTGATTTGGATGGTGCACTCGAGGTAGCCGAGAGAATCGGGTATCCGGTTCTGGTAAGGCCTTCATTTGTGCTCGGCGGTCGCGGTATGGAGATCGTCTACGACCGTTCATCTTTATCTGACTACTTCGACAGAATTGAAGATCAGGCAATTGTTGGTGAGGGCTACCCGCTGCTGGTAGACCGATTCCTAGACGATGCGATTGAAATCGACATAGATGCCCTGTATGACGGCGAACAACTTTACGTTGGCGGAGTCATGGAGCACATCGAAGAGGCTGGAATTCACTCGGGCGACTCGTCTTGCACGCTGCCGCCGATCACAATGAGCCAGGCCCAGATCAACCGCGTTCGAGAAGCTACCGAACTCATCGCCAAGGGTATTGGTGTGAGGGGCCTGATCAACGTTCAATTCGCGCTGGCGCACGATGTGCTCTACGTGCTCGAGGCCAATCCACGTGCTTCGAGAACCGTGCCATTCGTGAGTAAGGCCCTCGGCATCACGCTCGCAAAGGCTGCTTCGCTTGTGATGGTGGGTAAGAGCATCCAGACCCTGATCACAGAGGGCCACCTGCCGGCCAAGGATGGCACGCACATTCCAGCAAGTTCGGCAATCTCGGTCAAAGAAGCTGTTCTACCGTTCAAACGTTTCGCCACCAAGGATGGTCGATTTGTCGACTCACTGCTAGGCCCAGAAATGCGCTCCACTGGAGAAGTCATGGGTATCGACGTTGACTTTCCGACAGCATTTGCCAAGAGTCAGTCGGCTGCCGGCAGCGCATTACCGACAAGCGGCACCGTATTCATCTCGGTTGCTGACCGTGACAAGCCTCAGCTATTGCTGCCGGTGAGACGCTTGCAGCAACTTGGCTACCAAATTCTCGCCACCGAGGGCACTGCCGCCATTCTCAATCGCCACGGTATTGACGCCAAGACGGTTCGCAAGCACTCCGACGACGACTCGGTTGCCAGCGGTCCAACAATCGTTGAGATGATTACTGCTGGTCAGGTTGATGTTGTCGTGAATACTCCGTCTGGATCTGGGTTGGCAGCTAGAAAAGACGGTTACGAAATTCGTGCCGCCACCACTGCAGCCGATAAAGCGATCTTTACAACCATCGCGCAGTTGAGCGCAGCAATCGGTTCATTTGAAGCGGTCATTGCCGGTCCATTCAAGGTGAAGTCGCTTCAAGATCACGCTGCAGATCGGGCGGCAGCTCTTGCCTAGTTCACTCGGTCGCAAGCTCTTTGACGCCTTCGAATCCAAAGGTCAGCTGTGTGTCGGTATCGACCCGCACGATGTTTTGCTCGATCTCTGGGGTTTGGATGACGATGCTAACGGTCTCGACTACTTCGCCAACAGCGTCGTCGATGCCGCTGCCGGTTCGGTCGGAGTCATTAAGCCTCAAGTTTCCTTCTTCGAAAGGCATGGCTCGGCAGGGTTTGCTGTACTCGAGCGAATCACAAACCGCGCCAAGGATGCAGGTCTACTGGTGATTGCAGACGCCAAAAGAGGTGACATCGGCTCAACCATGTCGGCCTATCTCGATGCCTGGCTGGGCGAGCGATCAAGCTTTTTCGCCGATACGGTAACGGTATCGCCGTTTCTCGGGCTAGCATCGAGCTCTTCGCTAGTTGGGCCATATCTCGAAGCAGGCAAGGGCATCACCGTTCTGGTTGCCACATCAAACCCTGAAGGGTTTGAACTACAAACCTCGAGAGACGCCGAAAATCAAACCGTAGCTAGTTCGCTCTGGTCGCAGCTAGAGTCGCTCAACCGTTTGAATGCCGCGCCCGGTGATCGATTCGGGTCACTCTTCGCTGTTGTTGGGGCGACACTGAACTTCAAAAAGTTCGGACTAGAACTGGAACAAGATGGTGTTAAAACTCCGATTCTGGCGCCAGGATTCGGGGCTCAGGGCGCTTCACTTCGCGAAATCCGTTCAATCTTCGGCGGAGCATCCAAGAATGTAATCGCGTCGGTTTCGAGAAGCGTTCTCGACGGGGGCAAGGCAGGAATACCCGAACGAATCAAGCGATCTAATGACGATTTACTTTTGGGCCTAGGGTAGCAACATGAGCAGATTGACCGTAATTGCTGGGCCAACAGCAGTGGGCAAGGGCACTGTCGTTCAATATATGCTGAAGCATTTCGAAAACGTGCACCTCTCGGTGTCGGCAACTACCCGGCAACCGAGACCTGGCGAGGTTGAGGGCCGAGAATATTTCTTTGTATCACCCGAGCAGTTTGATCACATGATCGCGACCGGTGAGATGCTCGAATACGCGGTGGTTCACGGCGTTCATAAGTACGGCACCCCTAAAACTCCGGTTCTAAAGGCACTTGAGCGCGGCGAGCACGTGATTCTCGAGATTGACATTCAGGGTGCCCGCCAAGTCAAAAAGGTCATGCCCGAGGCTCTTCTAGTGTTCATCAAGCCTCCAAGCTGGGATGAATTGGTTCGCCGACTCGGGGCAAGAGGCACTGAAAGCACCGAAGAGCAGCGCGCTCGACTAGAGACGGCAAAAGCCGAGCTAGAAGCGGCTTCAGAGTTTGACGAGATCGTAGTCAATGAAGACATCGCCAAATGTGCCCATGATGTCTTAGACTTGATTCAGGCTTAGTTCGCAAGTTCGAACCTCTTATCTCACCTTAAAAACAAAGGATCAGCATGTCTGAAAAACTCGAGGGTATTGTTTCACCAGCTATCGACACTCTTCTATCGAAGGTTGACAGCAAGTACCAGCTCGTAATGTTCGCTTCGAAGCGTGCTCGCCAGATTAACGACTACTACAGCGCTCTGCACGAGGGTAGCCTCTTCAACAACGTTGGCCCACTAGTCGACTCAGCTGTAGACGAGAAGCCACTAACCATCGCCATGCGCGAGATCGAGCAAGACAAGCTCGCCAAGCGCGACGCCGAGTAACGCAACCGCAAGCGCTATGCGCATTCTGGTTGGCATCACTGGGGGCATCGCAGCCTATAAGTCAGTCGGCCTTGTGCGGTTGCTCGCGGAGGCCGGCCATGACGTCAAGGTAATACCCACTTCAAATGCACTTAGGTTTATCGGCTCGGCAACCTTAGAGGCGATAAGCAAAAATACAGTCGACCCAGATCTTTACACTGATGTTGCCGATGTAAAGCACGTTGAGTTGGGTCAGAGTGCCGACTTGATAATCGTTGCTCCAGCGACAGCCTCTTTCTTATCTAGAATGGCGGCAGGGCTTGCCGACGACCTTCTATCTAGCTCGATTCTCGCTTCACGAGCTCCAGTTCTGGTTGCCCCGGCGATGCACACCGAGATGTGGGAAAACGAGGCAACTAGAGCCAATGTAGAAACAATTCGATCCCGCGGCTACTCGGTTCTTGAGCCGGCAACTGGACGACTGACCGGCGCCGACACCGGTAAGGGCCGCATGCCTGAGGTTGAGCAAATAGCCGAGGCTGCTTTGGGTCTATTGGTCGAGAAAGACCTCGTGGGCTTAAGAATCTTGGTAACTGCCGGTGGAACTCGCGAACCCATCGATTCCGTTCGCTACATCGCGAATTCGTCTTCTGGCGTCATGGGTCTCGCTCTTGCCAAGGCGGCTCGCGCACGTGGAGCTGAGGTCACCTTTATCGCAGCCAACATGAGCCCTTCGTTCGATTCTCAGATTGACGTGTCAACGGCGTCTGAACTTCGGGCGAGCATCCACGAGCGCTTTGAAACTCAGGATGCCGTAATCATGGCCGCGGCAGTAAGTGACTATCGCGTGGCTGAGGTGTCTGATGTCAAGCTAAAAAAGGCTGATCTTGGTGCAAAGCCGACCATTGAACTCATCGAAAACGTAGACATTTTGGCCGAGCTTGGTTCGATGCGAACAGACTCTTTGCATCCCACACTGATCGGTTTTGCGGCAGAGACTCTGCACGAAGACGAGTTGGTTGTAGCTGCAAGACAGAAGTTAGCTTCAAAAAAGGTCGATCTGATCGTGGCTAACGATGTGTCGAACGGCGCAATCTTTGGATCTGACCAGACTTCTGTTTCGCTCGTTGCGAACGATGGCCCCACAGCACAGTTTTCTGGCGATAAACGGCAAGCGGCCGACCTGATTCTAGATACGTTAATCTCCCTGCGTAAATAGTGTCTCTGCCTGCCGATATACTGAGATAACTTATGAGCGAACTCAGACTATTCACCTCCGAATCAGTTACCGAAGGCCATCCAGACAAGGTCTGCGATCAAATCAGTGACACGATCCTCGATGCCATTTTGGGGCAAGATAAAGCGGCTCGAGTAGCGGTTGAAACTATGGCAACGACTGGCCTGGTTCACGTGGCTGGCGAGGTCACTTGCGAGGCCTACGTAGACATTCCAACACTGATTCGTGAAAAGGTTTTAGCCATCGGCTACAACTCAAGCGAAATCGGTTTTGATGGGCGCTCGTGCGGGGTCTCTGTCTCGATTGGCGAACAATCTCGAGACATCGCTGTTGGCGTCGACTCGGGCTTTGAGGTACGTGAGCAATCTTCTGCAGAGGCAGATGACGCCCAAGGCGCCGGTGATCAGGGAATCATGTTTGGTTTTGCCACCAATGAGACTCCTAATTTGATGCCTGCCGCCATCAACCTGGCACACCAGTTGAGCTTGCAACTGGCCGATGTGCGAAAGAGTAATACTCTCGAGTTCCTTAGGCCCGATGGCAAGACTCAAGTGACGATTGGTTACGAGGGTAACGTCGCCAAGACGATCGACACGGTGGTGCTTTCAACTCAGCACAGCCCGAACGTATCAACCGCTGACCTGCGTTCAGCAGTTAAAGAATTTGTTATCGACCCGGTTATTGGTTCGAGCAATCTTGATCACAGTCAGCTCAAGTTTCTTATTAATCCAACCGGTCGTTTCGAATCCGGCGGACCGATGGCCGACGCAGGTTTGACCGGGCGAAAAATCATTGTCGACACCTACGGCGGAGCAGCTAGACACGGTGGCGGTGCCTTCAGCGGCAAAGACCCGAGCAAAGTAGACCGTTCTGCTGCCTATGCAATGCGTTGGGTTGCTAAGAACGCTGTGGCCGCGGGGCTAGCAGACAAGCTTGAAGTTCAAGTGGCCTACGCTATTGGCAAGGCTAGGCCTGTTGGGCTCTACGTCGAGACATTCGGAACCGAGAAGTTCGACATTGCCGCTATTCAAAAAGCGATTCTCGATGTCTTCGACCTTCGTCCAGCAGCAATCATTCGCGATCTCGATCTACTCAGACCGATTTATGCCAAAACGGCGGCCTACGGTCACTTCGGCCGCGAGTTACCCGAATTCACCTGGGAGAACACGAACCGAGTCGCAGACCTCCAGAGCGCAATCGGAGCCTAGTTTTGATTCGGCACAATGTGGCGAGAGTTGCCTTCGAGTCACCGTTGCCTCAACTCGACAAGCTTTTTGACTACGCGATTCCAACCGAACTCTTGGGTATTGTTCGTGTCGGGCAGCGCGTTGAAGTGCCATTTGGCAAGAGCTCGTCACCAAAACAGGGGTACGTCATTGAAACCACTGCCAGCAGTGATTTTGACGGGCGGCTATCCCACATTCTGCGATTGGTTAGCAAGCGCATTCTGCTTCCGCCAAACATACTGAGACTTTGCCAACTGCTCGCTACAAGGCAAGCGCTGACATTTGGTGAACTTCTCAAAACCGCTGCGCCAGACGTGATGTTGCGAATAGATAAAAATTACGACGAAAGCCTTGGAGCACCAACACTTGAGGCTTTCGCTCAGCCTCCGCAAACCGAGCAATTGGCCCTTACCTCGTTGACGGTAATGCCTGGCATCGTCTCGAACGAAAATCTAACCGAGACCCGATGGATTATCGAGGTGGTTTCGATTTGTCAGGCGAATCTAGCCAAGGGGCTTTCAACCTTGCTGTGCGTTCCAGATTATCGTGACATTAATCGGCTTGAGAAGGCATTGACTGCTGTCGGCATCGACGAAAGTGTCGTGACTCTACGAAGCGAAGACACGAAGAGTGAAAAGTACGCCCGTCACCTCGAGTGCCTCTCACCTCGACCACGAGTCGTCTTAGGGTCTCGCGCCGCATTGTTTGCACCTTTGCAAAACATCGGAACGATTCTCGTCTGGGATGAAGCCGACCCTAGTCACCATGATGAAGGGTCGCCGTATCTGAATAGTCGCGACGTTGCCCTGGTGAGACAGAGCGTAGAGAAATGCTCTTTGATCTTCATGCAACATTTCAAATCGGCTGCGATAACTCGACTTGAGCAGATCGGCTTTTTGAAACCAGAACAGTCAGCTGGAGCAAGGCCTGAGGTTTCCTTCAGTACCGACTCATTCAGAGTCGATTCTCTTGCTCATAAGACAATAAAAAGCGCACTTGCCAGGGGTTCGGTCTTGGTTCAGGTGGCAGCAAAGGGCTCATCGTCAAGTTTGCGGTGCGAAGGGTGCTCGAGTAGGTCTACCTGCAGCTACTGTTCTGGTCCACTCTGGGAGAACGAACGAAACCAGATCGCGTGTCGCGTCTGTTCTGGATTCAACCTTCAGCCCAAGTGTCGTACGTGTGGAAGCCATGAAATTCGCCGCGGTAGGGCAGGAACCACTCGAACTCTGGCCGAATTCGGTAAAAGCTTTCCAGGGGTTCGCTTGGCCGAGTCCACCGCATCCACCCGAATGGAATCAGTCTCAAGAGGTTCTCAGCTGGTAGTGGCTTCACCTGGTGCCGAGCCGTTTGTTGAAGGCGGCTACGCTGCAGTCGTTTTTCTCGATGGTGAAACACTTCTGTCTAGAGACAGTCTCAACGCTGCCGAACAGACCATCCGAACCTGGGCGAATTCACTGGGTTTGTTAGCGCCCGGCGGTAAGGCAGTGTTTGTCGATGTGCCAAAAGCCATTGGCCAGTCACTAAGCCTTTGGCAACTCGATAAGTTATCCAGCGACATACTCGCAGAGCGCGTTGAGTTGGGCTTTCCACCGAGCGCAAGAGTTCTGTCGGTTACTGGTTCAAAAGAAGATTTGAAGGCGGTTGAATCCGACTTGCGACAAATCGAGGGCGTCAGACTTCTAGGCATTTCTTCTTTGCCTGGCTTGACCGATGAGCGCCTAGTTGCGGCTTTCAGTTACAGTGCTGGCAGTACAGTCGCCAAGGCCATGCGTGCAGCAGTGGCCAAGACCACTTTGGCGAAGAGATTTACAAAATCTGGCCGACCCCAACGTGCACTAACGGTCAAGATGGATGACCCGCAGGTACTCTGATGCAGATGAATCAAACGATTATTTTTGCCGGCACACCTGAGAACGCTGCCGTTACCTTGCGCAGCCTAGTCGCATCCGGTTTCGAAGTTTCGTTGGTCATCACTCGGCCAGACGCACACCTAGGCCGAAAGAGGGTTCTAACGCCGTCACCAGTGGCCGTTGCGGCAAGCGAACTCAATCTTCCAATTCTCAAGACCAATAATTTAGACGAGCCGCAAATCAATCAGATAAAAGCAACTGGTTCAACTTGCGCAATCGTCGTAGCTTTTGGCGCACTACTCCGCACGCCGGCGATCCAAGCGTTAAGGGGCGGTTGGTTCAACTTGCACTACAGCCTGCTACCTAGGTGGCGCGGGGCCGCTCCCGTTGCCCACGCAATTGCCGCAGGCGATCGGGTGACTGGAGTCACCCTGTTCAGGATTGACGAAGGTCTCGACACAGGGGAGGTGCTGGCTATAGTTCCAACCGAGATTCAGCCTCGTGAAACCGCGGGGGAGCTCTTGCATCGATTGACCGAACTGGGCTGCTCGCTGCTAAAGCAAGAGGTGCCAAAGATACTCAGTGGTCAGCTGATCACAACCCCCCAAGATGCTCGCGCGCAAGTGACCTATGCGCCGAAGCTCGATCGAGATTTTGGGCGGCTCGATTTTCACAAACCTGCTTCGGAGTTGGAGCAACGCATTTATGCAGCCAATCCCGAACCCGGGGCATGGACCGTTCTGAACGACGTCATTTTCAAAATTCACGAAGCGCAAGCGAGTGCATTGCTCTTGGGTCGCGAAATCGGCGCGGTCATAAAAAACGGTGACGGTGTCTTCGTCGCCTGCAACGAGTCGTCGCTCAAACTTCTCGAAGTTCAACCAGCCGGCAAACCCCGAATGTCTGCAGTCGACTGGGCCAATGGGCTCACCTATGAAACGAGTTTCAAATAATGCCAATCGCCATCGCACGTGTCGTCGCCCTTGAAGTTTTGGTTCGAGTTGAAACCGATGACGCCTATGCGAACCTTTTGTTGAGTCAAATCGTGTCGAAAAAGCGCTTGGATGCACGCGACGCAGCCCTGGCACAAGAGCTGGCCTTCGGAACGCTTCGTAGGCAATACACGCTTGACACGATCATAAACAAGGTTTCGAGCCGACCTGTGTCAGAACTCGATGCTGGCGTTCGTTGCATTCTTAGGCTCGGCGTGTACCAACTGCTTTTCACGCGTATTCCAGTGCACGCGGCGTTGAACGAGTCTGTTGAACAATCCAAACTTTTTGCTGGTGGTAAAGCCTCAGGATTAGTGAATGCAAGTTTGCGAAAAGTATCGCTTCAATCACTTGAAGAATGGATGCAGCGAATTCTCGCCGAAGCGCCTTCGGAAACAGACCGCTTAGCGCTTCAGTACTCGCATCCAAGTTGGATAGTCACTGCGCTAAAGCTGGCCCTTGCGTCTGACGGAAGGTCTGCCGATCTGGAGCACCTGTTAGAGGCCGACAACATGCCTGCCGCTGTGAACCTTGTTGCCTTGCCCGGCCTGATTGACCAAGACCAGTTACGAGATTTCGAGCAGCATCCATCAAGCCCGATTGGCTATATCGCTGATGGTGGTAATCCGGGCGAAATCGCCGCCGTTGCCGACGGCTCGATGCGCGTTCAGGATGCCGGTTCACAGCTGGTAGCCCTAATCGCAATCCATGATGCAAGGCCAAACGAGATGTGGCTCGATCTATGTGCAGGCCCGGGCGGAAAAGCCGCGCTTCTAGCAGCCTCGGCAAGGGTTGTTGGTGCAAACTTGGTTTGCGTCGAGCCTGCACCGCACAGAGCCGAACTGGTCTCTAAGGCGCTTAAATTATCGGGATTATCTGCACAGGTTATTCAGAAAGACGGCCGCGACATCAGCGGAACTTTCGACCGCATTTTGGTAGATGCACCCTGCACCGGCTTGGGCGCCCTGCGTCGCCGCCCCGAGGCGAGATGGCGCAAAACAGCCGCCGATTTGAAACAACTCACCGCTCTTCAGTTTGAACTTTTGGAGGCCGCCTGGCGCGTCTTGAAGCCTGGTGGAACTCTGACTTACTCAACCTGTTCACCGCACCCGAGTGAAACAACTGCCATCGTTGAATTGGCTTTACGCAAGTTCGGTGGTGAGGCCGAGTTGGTAGACGCGAATGCCATTTTGAACGAGATTGAGCCAAATTTGCGAACCAACCGCAACCGTAAGACCGCTCAGCTCTGGCCCGACCGAGATGACACCGACGCCATGTTCGTTGCCGTACTTAGAAAGACAGAAGTAATCTAGGCGCATGTCTGTACAAATCAATCCGAGCATTCTTTCTGCAGATTTTGTTAACTTCGCAAGCGAATTTGCCACGATTGACGGTGCCGACAACATCCACGTTGATGTTATGGATGGCCATTTCGTGCCGAATTTGACCTTTGGGTTGCCTATGGTTCGTCGCATGCAAGAGATTACGACCAGGCCGCTTGACATTCACCTAATGATTGACCGGGCAGACAGTCAGGCGCCTGCCTACGCAGATGCCGGAGTCGCCAGCGTTACGTTTCACGCCGAGGCCAGTGAGAACAATGTCGCTCTGGCGCGTCGCATTCGTTCCTCAGGTGCAAAGGTGGGTGTCGCGGTCAAGCCGGGCACAAGCCTTGATTCAGTTCTCGCGAATTTGCATGAGTTCGACATGATTCTGGTCATGACTGTTGAGCCGGGTTTTGGCGGGCAAATCCTCATTGAAGCGACTTTAGACAAGGTGGTGGCCGCTCATGAGGCCATTCAAAAGGCCTCGCTAGGTACCAGGTTGCAGGTAGACGGAGGTATTGATGCAAGCAACATCGCACGAGTCGCCTCGCTTGGTGCTGACACGTTCGTAGCCGGTTCAGCAGTTTTTGGTGCCGACCACCGAAACCAGGCCATCTCTGATTTGCGTAACCTGGCGACGGCGGCAACAGAGCAGAAATAGGGTGCCGCAAAAAAGGTCGGTAATCTTAGAAGATGAAAACCTTCGAAAACCTCTTTGAAGAACTCCAGCGCAAGAGCGTGGAGCGCCCAGCTGGGTCAGAAACCGTCAAATGGCTGGATGCCGGTGTTCATACGATAGGCAAGAAAATCGTTGAAGAGGCCGCCGAAGTTTGGATGGCTGCCGAATACGAAGATGTCGAACGCACCGCCGAAGAGATGTCTCAACTCATCTATCACCTTCAGGTCATGATGTTGGCCAAGGGGATCACTGTCGAAGATCTAAACAAGAATTTTTAAAATGCTGAGAGTTGCTGTTCCCAATAAGGGAATCCTGTCTGAAACCGCCATCCTTATGCTCAAGGAGGCCGGTTACGCCGTTCGGCGCGATCCTAAAGACCTTCACGTAATCGATTCAAAGCATGACATTGAATTCTTCTACCTCAGGCCAAGAGACATAGCCACGTATGTTGGTGAGGGATCGCTTGATGCCGGTTTCACCGGCCTAGACCTTCTCAGAGATAGCCGAAGCAAGGCCGTTGCTGTTGCCGACCTGCGGTTCGGCGAATCGACTTTTAGGTTCGCTGGGCCTGTCGGAAAGTTCACTTCGCTTACTCAGTTAGAAGGGCTGCGGGTAGCAACTGCCTACCCAAATCTCGTGACTGACTTTTTGAACGCTGCGGGCGTTTCGGCAACCGTCGTTCAACTAGACGGGGCCGTCGAATCGGCTGTCAAACTGGGAGTAGCCGACGCGGTTGCCGATGTTGTTAGCACCGGAAGCACACTCAGGCTCGCCGGACTTGAGATTTTCGGCCCCGAATTGCTGCGCAGCACAGCCCAACTAATTTGCGCTCCCGCAAAAGAACAGTTGGCTGAGGTGTTATTGCGCAGGCTTCAAGGGGTAATCGTCGCGAGAGAATACGTGATTTTCGATTATGATTGCCCGACTGAGCTTGTCGAACAGGCCAGCGCCATAACGCCTGGCATTGAATCGCCAACTATTTCTCCACTTCGTGACAGCGACTGGGTTGCTGTTAGGGCCCTTGTCAAGACCGGAGACATCAACGCCAAGATGGATGAACTCTACGCTTTGGGTGCAAGGGCAATTCTGGTCAGTGCGATTCACGCGGCGCGAATTTAATCGTCATGGCTCTAGCAATCCGCATCATCCCTTGTCTCGACGTAGCAGGCGCGCGTGTTGTCAAGGGCGTCAATTTTGAAAACCTACAGGATGCTGGAGACCCGTTGCAGTTGGCACGTGGGTACTACTCCCAGGGTGCCGATGAACTCACCTTTCTTGACGTGAACGCAACCGTCGAGAACAGATCAACGATGTTCGACCTGGTAACCAGAACAGCTGAGCAGGTTTTCATACCGCTAACAGTCGGTGGAGGCATACGCACAACAGATGATGTGGCTAGGTTGCTCGCGGCCGGAGCCGACAAGATTTCTATTGCCTCCGCTGCGCTGAATAACCCGAAGCTCATCTCAGAGATCTCGTCAACCTTTGGAAGTCAGGTTTTGGTGTTATCGCTAGATGCCAAAAGGGGCCAATCGAAATCTGGGTTTATCGCAACAAAAAACGGGGGAAAGTTAGAAACCGACATCGACGCAATCGACTGGGTGCGATTGGCCTGCGATCTTGGCGTGGGTGAGGTTCTAATCAACTCGATCGATGCAGATGGCACAAAGGCTGGCTTTGACCTCGAAATGACACAGTCGGTCATCGACGCTTGCTCGGTTCCTGTAATTGCCTCGGGTGGTGCGGGCGCAACTGACGACTTTGTTAGGGTTGCCGATTTGGGAGTAGATGCCATTCTCGCGGCATCCGTGTTTCATAATGGCTCGATTTCTATCACTGAGGTTAAACAAGCGTTGAAGCTTGCCGGTCACGAGATTAGGGAGACACATGTCAGCCGATAATGTCAAGTTCGATAGCAACGGCTTGGTTCCAGTGATTGCGCAGTCAGAATCAGGCTCTGTGCTCATGATGGCCTGGATGAATCGCCAAACTCTCGAGCAAACAATGAAGACTGGGCTACTAACCTTGTGGTCTAGGAGCCGCTCCGAAGTCTGGGTCAAGGGTGGCACGTCAGGCAACGTTCAACGGGTCATAAAGATTCAACGCGACTGCGACGGCGATGCCCTTCTGGCGACCGTACGCGAGGCTGGCCCGGCGTGTCACACTGGCGCAGTTTCTTGCTTCGATGCCGAAACAATCTTTAAAGGTGCCGAGTGATGCCCAATTTAAGTTTTGATGAAGTAGTTCGGCTGTCTCAAAGTTTCAACGTTATTCCGATTGTCGAAACACTGTTTTCTTGCGGAGAATCACCACTAACCGCTTTCGAGCGACTTGCTGCAAATAAACCTGGGGGATTCCTGCTTGAGTCGGCTGAGCACGGTGTTTGGTCTCGCTATTCCTTTGTAGGTCTTGAGGCTCGCGGCTTCATTTCGCAAGAGGGGACCGGTACAAGCAAGTGGACCGCGGTCGACGGATCTACGGCACTACCGAAACAGAGACCACAAGACCTTCCATCAGAGGCTCTCGCAGCCCTTGAGCTGGTTCAAAGTTCGTGGACCACGCCAGCCGGTCTCGATCTTCCACCTCTTACTTCAGGCCTGGTTGGCGCGCTTGCTTGGGATAGCGTTCGCGAGGTAGAAAACCTAGCTGCTGCAAAACCACGGGCTTACTCCGTTCCAAACATGTCATTTGTACTTATGCGCGACCTTTTGGTGTTCGACCACCAGGCCAGCATGGTTCAAATCGTGTCGAATCTTTTCGTCGAGGGGCAGTCAACTGAAGAGTTGCTGCAGGCTTACACGGATGCTCGCAACAGAATCGAAAGCATCAAACGCCATTTGCTCGAGCCGGTTCAAAATTTCTTGGCTGAAGTTGAGGTCACGACCGAGTCTGTCGCAAATCCAAACCAGACGCAGGTTGATTTTATTGACCGCGTTAATGCTGCAAAAAAACACGTTCGTGCCGGGGATGTTTTTCAGGTCGTATTGTCACAGCGATTTGATAGAGAGACATCTGCGAGACCAATAGATGTTTATCGCGCACTTAGGTCGATAAACCCAAGCCCTTACATGTATTTGCTAAACCTGCGTGACGAGCAGGGTGAGTTTGCAATCGTCGGCTCATCTCCAGAGGCGCTTGTCAAGGTCTCACAAGGGATCGCTACGATGCACCCAATCGCCGGATCCAAGCCTAGAGGTTCAAGCTTCGATGAAGATAACGAGCTTGCTCAGACACTTTTGTCAGATGAGAAAGAGCGAGCAGAGCACCTAATGCTGGTAGACCTTGCCAGGAACGATCTACTTAAGGTTTGCTATCCCGTTTCGGTGAACGTAACCGAATTCATGAAAGTGCATAAGTTCAGCCACATTCAGCACTTGGTTTCGACCGTTGAGGGCCAACTTGCCCCCACCAGTTCGAGTGTTGATGTTTTCAAGGCGACTTTTCCTGCCGGAACTCTTTCTGGTGCACCAAAACCTCGAGCACTCGAAATCATCAACGACATCGAGCCTGAAAATCGAGGCCTTTTCGGGGGAGTGGTTGGCTACTTCGATTTCGCTGGAAATGCCGACTTGGCGATTGCGATTCGAACCGCTCTAATGCGCGATGGCATCGCGCGAGTCCAGGCCGGTGCCGGAATCGTGTTGGACTCCGATCCGATGAGTGAATACAACGAGACTAAAAACAAGGCAGCGGTAATCTTGCGAGCGATCGATGTTGCCTCGTCGCTGAAAAGGCTCTGATGCAACCTAGACGTCTTGCATTCATTTCACTTGTCATCTTGGGTGCTGTAACTGCACTGGCGATGCAACCATGGTTCGCTGTAAAAATCGAAGGTTCAAACGAGCTCAAGGTTGACGGTCTATCTGCGTATCCTGCGATCGGCGCTGCACTTTTCGTAGATCTTCTCGCTATTGGTTTGTTTCTCTACATTCAGAGCAGGTGGGGTGTGATTTTTCTCATCGCTGGAGCGCTAGCGTTGTTGATCGCCCTCGTTCCATCGTGGACCGTGTTTTTAGGCGCTGACCCCGAAGTCGTGGCACCTTTTGTCGAGAAGGCGACGGGGATCGCTTCGTGGTTGTCGCAACTCGATCAGGTTGTGTTGTCGCACCAGACGACTTTCTATGGGCATGCGGCCTCCGGACTCGCGTTTGTCTTTCTTACGGTGCAGGTTGTCGCAGCATTCAGAGTCGCCGCGAAAGTCGGCAATAAGTTGGCGACAACGCATCGTAAAACCAAGTCCAAGTCAACGGTGACTTCACAGCCTAACGAGGATGTCGCGGCTGACCTTTGGCAAGAAACGACTCCGAAGCACAACTAAACTAATGATATCTAGAGAGGGCAAAATGACTTCAGAACACCCAAATGACCCCGGTCACGGCGACTCAATCGCAGCCTGGGTTGCTGTTATCACCATCATGATTGCATCTGGTGTAGCCACATGGGCTTTTTACTTTGAAATGACAGACCTCGTCTGGATTTCGGGCGCATTTATTGTCTTGGGTGTCCTAGCTGGCGTCGTTCTTGCGCGCCTCGGCTTCGGGATCAAGGGCAAGCGCTAAAGCACGACGTGCTAGAGGGTCTATATGCCGGAAGTCTTGAAGACTCCCGAGCTCGCGAAGCACAAACTAGTTCTGCTCAACTAGAACAACTTATTTCTTCGACGCCTCAGGCGCTGAACGCTCTCGATTTTTTGGCACCGCGGTCGAGCATCCACGTCATTGCTGAAATCAAGAGGGCGAGCCCGTCAAAGGGTGATTTAGCAGAGATCGAGTCGGCTGCTGATCTGGCGACGCTCTATGCCGACAACGGTGCGTCGGCAATATCGGTGCTTACTGAGCAGCGAAAATTCAAGGGTTCACTCGATGATCTCGCAGAAGTTCGCGAGCGAGTTAACGTTCCGCTTCTGAGAAAGGACTTCATTTCAACCGAGTACCAGCTTCTCGAGGCACGTGCCTATGGGGCCGACATCTTTCTGCTTATCGTCGCCGGGCTCTCGGTAGAAAGGTTGCAGCAGCTGAAGAATTTTGGCGAGAGCCTGGGCATGACGGCGTTTGTCGAGACTCACTCACTTGAAGAGCTAAAAATCGCCTCCGACATTGGCGCACGCCTCATTGGAGTGAATGCTAGGGATCTCTCTACTTTTGAGACCGATCGAAATCTTTTTTCGAAACTCGTCGAATTTTTTCCGTCTGATGCAATAAAAGTGGCTGAGAGTGCGGTTAGGGAGGTAGCCGACGTTAGAGATTATCGGGCTGCCGGTGCCGACGTGGTACTGGTTGGCGAGGCTCTGGTAACTTCGGATCCCGTTCACCAGCTCCGAGAATTCTTGAACTAGACGACTGCTTAGGATTAGACGCATGACGCAACTACGTGACCAAGTGGGCCCTTATTTTGGCGAGTTCGGCGGTCGCTTCGTACCTGAGTCTCTGATTGCCGCCCTAGATGAACTTGAGTCGACCTATTTGGTCGCTAAGTCTGACCCAACATTCGCTTTTGAGCTCGCAGAGTTGCATAGAACCTACACCGGTCGCCCTAGCATCATTACCGAGGCGAAGCGCTTTGCTTCTCATGCCGGAGATGTTCGCATCTTTCTCAAGCGTGAGGACCTAAATCACACCGGCTCACACAAGATCAACAACGTTCTTGGCCAAGCGCTTCTGGCGAAACGAATGGGTAAAACCAGAATCATCGCCGAAACCGGCGCAGGGCAGCACGGTGTGGCAAGCGCTACGGCTGCCGCTCTGTTCGGGCTCGAATGCGTTGTTTACATGGGTGAAGTCGACACCGAACGTCAAGCTCTAAATGTTGCCCGAATGAAGCTGCTCGGTGCGACCGTAGTTCCCGTAACCACGGGTTCTAGAACGCTAAAAGACGCCATTAACGAGGCGTTGCGTGACTGGGTGACGAATGTTGAGAACACCCACTATCTTCTAGGCACAGTTGCTGGCCCTCATCCATTCCCAACGATGGTGCGTGATTTTCACTCGGTTATTGGTATCGAGGCAAGGCAGCAAATGCTCGATGAGTTCGGCACGCTCCCAACAGTCGTGGCCGCATGCGTTGGTGGCGGCTCTAACGCGATCGGAATCTTTCACGCATTTCTTGACGACCAGGATGTTCGACTTCTCGGTTTCGAAGCCGCTGGTGACGGCATGGGAACGCCAAGGCACGCCGCAACGCTCAACTTCGGAAAACCAGGTGTACTTCACGGCGCGAAGTCTTACATGCTGCAAGATGAAGACGGTCAAACTCTCGAGAGTCACTCGATCAGCGCGGGACTCGATTATCCAGGCGTTGGCCCAGAGCACTCGTGGTTGAAAGATTTGGGTAGAGCTGAGTACCGCGGAATCTCCGATGACGAAGCCATGCAGGCTCTCAGATTGCTAAGTCAGACCGAGGGAATCATTCCGGCCATCGAAACGGCTCACGCCTTGGCCGGAGCCCTCAAGCTAGGTCAAGAGCTGCAACCCGGTAGCTCTATCTTGATCAATTTGAGTGGTCGCGGTGATAAAGACATGGAGACGGCCGGTCGATACTTTGGGCTGTTGGGAGAATAAGCGTGAGCAAGGTTTCTAAGGCCTTCGAGGCTAACCAGAGGAAGGGCGCCGACACGCTGATCGGCTACTTCCCACTTGGTTTTCCAAGCCTTTCAGAGTCGGTCGAGGCAGCGGTTGTGATGGCCGATTCTGGAGTTGACATTCTTGAGTTAGGAATCCCGTACTCCGATCCGGTCATGGATGGCCCCGTTATTCAAGAGGCGACCGAGATAGCTCTAGCCAACGGTTTCAAACTTAGGCAGACCTTTGCTGCTGTTCAAGAAGTTGCCTCGCGCACGAATATCCCCGTTTTGGTCATGACGTACTGGAATCCAGTGATGCAGTTCGGTGTGCACGATTTTGCAGAGCAGTTGCATGCGGCTGGTGGCGCAGGAATGATTACTCCCGATCTGATTCCAGACGAAGCAGGGGAGTGGCTCAGGGCATCTGATGAGTTCGACCTTGACAGGGTTTTCTTGGCTGCGCCAACTTCCTCTGAAATCAGGGTTCGCAATGCTGTGGAGCTCAGCCGCGGCTTCACCTATGCCGTGTCAACAATGGGAATCACTGGCGCAAGAGAAGAGGTTGACGCCCTTGCAAGGGGCGTTGTTCAAGCCGTTCGCGATACTGGAGTCAAACAGAATGTTGCTGTGGGCATCGGCGTCTCGACTGGCGAACAAGCTGCGGCAGTAAATGAATACGCCGATGGTGCAATCATTGGTAGCGTTTTCGTGCGTGCATATCGCGAAGGCGGGCTTCAAAAGCTTCGAGCGACGGTGCAAGAGATCTCAGACAAAATGAACAAAGGTGCGTAAATGAGTTTTACGAATTCTCTAATGGCTATCCCAAGCCCATCGGAATCGACCTTGGACCTCGGGTTCATCGCTATTCACTATTACGCACTTTTTATTCTTTTAGGCATGATCATCGCCGTGTTCTGGTCGAATGTTCGACTAGTAAAGCGTGGCGGAGAAAGCGGCCTGATGCTCGACATCGCCATTTGGGCCGTGCCATTTGGCATCGTCGGTGCGCGACTATTCCACGTCTTAACCCACGCCAGCGATTATTTCGGCGAAGGCAAAGATCTACTCAAGATTTTCTATGTTTGGGAGGGCGGCCTTGCCATCTACGGCGGGCTAATTTTCGGAACTCTCGGGGCATACATCGGCGCACGACAAGCGAATTTGAAACTTTGGTCGGTGGCCGATGTGTTAGCGCCGACTGTGTTGTTGGCGCAGGCAATTGGGCGCTGGGGCAACTACTTCAACCAAGAACTATTCGGTAAACCTACCGATTTGCCATGGGCGATTGAGATCGACTCGCCGAACCCGGCAATTCCAGATGGTTGGTTGACAGAACAGACCTTCCACCCGACCTTTTTCTACGAATTCCTTTGGAGCGTCGCTGGAGTTGTGCTGTTGCTAGTGCTTGAAAGAAAGCTCAATCTAAGGTGGGGCCGCATGTTCGCTGCCTATTTGATTTACTACTCAATCGGTAGGTTCTGGATCGAAGATCTTCGAATCGATCCAAGTGATGTCTTGTTTGGACTCAGAACCAATCAGTGGAGTGCAATTGCTGGCGTAGTTATCGGTATAGCCATCATTATTTGGTCGCGCAGACGCCATCCAGGCATCGAACAATCTGTCTACAAAGTAGAGCCTGAACAAAAGGCGTAGCTACTTTCTGAGATAAACTTCAAAATAGGTTTTTCTACCAATCCACGAGCAAAGCTCGTGAAAATCGGGCCAAAGTTGTCCCTACGATTTTTCGTTAGGAGTTCAACATGCCCGTCTCGCCATTCGAGCGCTTCTCGACAGCACCCGCGGCATTTGGCCTTTATGACCCAAGCCGAGACAAGGATGCCTGCGGTCTTGCAATGGTTGCCACTTTAAGAGGCTTCGCGGGGCACGACATCGTTGAGACTGCACTGAACTCACTGCGAAACCTTGAACATCGTGGTGCCGTTGGTTCCGATGCGGGAACAGGTGATGGCGCCGGAATTCTCACTCAGCTACCGCACAAGTTTTTCAAGGCCGTTGTCGATTTCGAACTTGGCGCCGTTGGTAGTTACGGCGCGGGTCTTGTCTTCATTGAGCAGGGTAGCGACCCGAGCTCAATCAAAGCGTCGTTTGAGGCTCTTGCTAAATCAGAAAACCTTGAGGTTATCGGTTGGCGTCAAGTTCCAGTGCGGCCGGAGGTGCTTGGTGATCTAGCTCGTGAAGCGATGCCTCAGGTGCTGCAGGTCTTTGTTACTGGCGAGGCGCGCGAACTAGAACTAGAGCGTTCACTCTTCAGGCTCAGAAAGCGTTCCGAACAGAGTCTCGGCGTTTATCACCCCTCGCTCTCTGCAAAGACAATCGTCTACAAGGGAATGGTCACGACCCTTCAACTTGAACCGTTCTACCCAGACCTGAGCGACCCGAACTTTGAATCAACGCTAGCCCTGGTTCACTCACGTTTCTCGACTAATACTTTTCCGTCATGGCCGCTCGCGCATCCGTTCAGAATGATCGCCCACAACGGCGAAATCAACACAGTAAAGGGCAACCGAAACTGGATGGCCGCGCGCTCATCGCAACTAGCTAGTGAGGCGCTCGGAGACATAAAGTCGCTGCTTCCGATCGTTACTCCTGGCGGCTCAGACTCTGCTTCATTCGATGAAGTTCTTGAGTTGCTATATCTCGCTGGTAGATCGCTGCCGCACGCCATGATGATGATGATTCCTGAAGCCTGGGAAAGACACAGCGACATGGACACCCAGCGCAAAAACTTCTACGAATACCACTCGATGCTTATGGAGCCTTGGGATGGTCCTGCCGCTGTCATTTTCACGGACGGTTCGTTGGTTGGTGCCACGCTAGACAGAAACGGTCTTCGTCCTGGTCGCTACGTTGTGACCGAAGATGGGCTAGTCATTCTTGCCTCAGAAATCGGCGTTGCCGACATCGACCCGGCAAAAATCGTTCGCAAAGGTCGCCTACAGCCCGGAAAGATGTTCCTTGCTGACACGGTCAACGGGCGCCTGATCGACGATGAAGAAATCAAGGCCGAAGTTTCGGCTCTAGAACCGTGGGGTACTTGGCTCGAAGAGAACAGAATCAATCTCGCTGATCTTCCGGAGCGAGAGCACATCGCCCACACTTCGGCCTCGGTAAACCGTCGACAGCGCACCTTCGGCTACACCGAAGAGGATTTGCGAGTTCTTCTTGCACCAATCGCCAAATCTGGTGCCGAGCCAATCGGTGCTATGGGTTCTGACACTCCGATTGCCGCTCTGAGCGATCGCCCTCGCGTGCTTTTCGATTACTTTGTGCAGCAGTTTGCTCAGGTGACTAACCCACCTCTCGACAGCATTCGCGAAGAGGTTGTTACCTCGCTGGGAACAGGCTTGGGACCGGAGCGAAACCTACTTGTAGCGACTCCTGAGCATGCTCAGCAGATCAGCTTGGACTTTCCTGTTCTTGACAATGATGAGCTTGCAAAGATTAAGCACATCGAAGCACGGCCGGGAGTCGGCAGGTCGCAAACCATTAAGGGTCTTTACCGGGTAGACGGTGGCTCTGACGGCCTGGCCGCGCGCATCCGTGAAATCTTTGACGAGGTTGACTCGGCCATCGAAAACGGAGTCACCTACCTGATCCTGAGTGACCGCGACAGCAATCGAGACCTCGCCCCAATCCCTTCGCTCTTGCTCACCTCTGCTGTTCACCACCACTTGCTTCGAACCGGAAATCGCACGCGCTTGGGCCTGGTAATCGAGGCTGGCGACGTTCGTGAAGTTCACCACGTTGCCGCGCTAATCGGCTACGGGGCCGCTGCGATCAACCCATACCTAGCCATGGAATCTGTCGAGCAGATGGTTTTGACGGGACAAATCACCGGGATCACCGTGAAGTACGCGCACAAGAACCTAATCAAGGGTCTTGGTAAGGGTGTTCTGAAGATCATGTCGAAAATGGGCATTTCGACTGTGTCTTCGTATTCCGGAGCGCAGGTATTCGAAGCCATTGGATTGAGTCAAGAATTTGTCGACACCTACTTCACGGGCACAGTGAGTCAACTCGGCGGAATCGGCATTGAAGTGATTCATGACGAAATCGCCGCACGCCACAAGAGCGCCTACCCACTAGAGCGCGCCACTAATCCCCACACCGCACTTGAAACTGGTGGAGAGTATCAATGGCGTCGCGATGGAGCGCCGCACCTGTTCAACCCCGAAACGATTTTCAAGCTTCAGCACGCAACCAAGTCGAAGAGCATGGACATCTTCAGGCAGTACACCGCTTCGGTCGACAATCAGGCCGAACGACTGATGACCCTGAGAGGTTTATTCACTCTTCGCGAAGGAGTGCGCCCAGCTGTTCCACTAGACGAAGTCGAGCCGATTAGCGCAATCGTAAAGCGATTCTCAACCGGAGCGATGTCTTACGGTTCAATCTCTCCAGAGGCGCACGAAACTCTAGCTATTGCCATGAACCGACTGGGTGCAAAGTCGAACACTGGTGAAGGCGGAGAAGATGTTGAACGACTTCTAGACCCTGCTCGTCGTTCAAGTATCAAGCAGGTTGCATCGGGTCGCTTTGGTGTAACGAGCATGTACCTGACACATGCTGATGACATTCAAATCAAGATGGCACAGGGTGCCAAGCCTGGCGAAGGCGGACAGCTTCCGCCAAACAAGGTTTATCCGTGGATCGCCCGCACGCGGCATGCAACCGCGGGCGTTGGGCTCATCTCGCCGCCACCGCACCACGACATCTACTCCATCGAAGATCTAAAGCAACTAATTTTCGACCTAAAGCGAGCCAACCGAGATGCTCGTGTTCACGTCAAGCTTGTTAGTCAGGTAGGAATCGGTACGGTTGCCGCCGGTGTTGCCAAGGCTAAGGCCGACGTAATTCTGGTATCTGGTTTCGATGGTGGAACCGGTGCGTCCCCGTTGAACTCGCTGAAGCATGCGGGTACTCCTTGGGAACTTGGTCTCGCCGAGGCGCAGCAAACCTTGATGGTGAATGGTCTTCGCGGTCGTGTTTCTGTTCAGGTCGATGGTCAGATGAAAACAGGCAGAGACGTAATTATTGCTGCCCTTCTCGGGGCTGAAGAGTATGGCTTTGCAACCGCACCTCTGGTTGTCTCAGGCTGCATTTTGATGCGCGTCTGCCACCTTGACACCTGCCCGGTTGGAGTGGCCACTCAGAATCCAACACTGCGCGAACGTTTTACTGGCCAGGCAGACCACGTGGTGAACTTCTTCGAGTTCCTCGCACAGGAGGTGCGTGAGTACTTGGCGGCACTCGGATTCCGCAGTCTCGACGAAGCAATCGGCCACAGCGAGCTTATTGACGTAAATCGTGCAATCACTCACTGGAAAGCAGACGGGCTCGACTTGACGCCGATCCTCGCGGCACCAAGCGTGCCAGCTGAGTCGCCACGTCGCAGAGTTTCTGCCCAAGATCACGAACTAGACAAGCATTTTGACTTCAAGTTGCTTGAACTCGCCTCACCGGCGCTTGAGGATGCTCAGCGGGTTTCAGTTGAAATGAACATTACGAACGTCGATCAAGCTGTTGGAACTCTTCTCGGTAACGAAGTAACCAAGCGCTATGGCGAGGATGGACTAACTGACAGCACAATCGACATCAAACTAAGGGGAGCAGCTGGGCAATCTTTTGGTGCCTTCGTTCCTCGTGGCATCACGCTGACCCTCGAGGGCGACGCAAACGACTATGTCGGTAAGGGATTGTCGGGCGGACACATCGTAGTTCGTCCAGATCGAAACAGTAACTTTGCGGCAGAGCAAAACATCATTGCCGGTAACGTCATCGGCTACGGTGCCACCAGCGGAAAACTCTACCTACGTGGAATTGTTGGCGAACGCTTTTTGGTGAGAAACTCGGGCGCCACCGCTGTTGTCGAGGGAGTAGGAGACCACGCACTCGAATACATGACCGGTGGTGTCGCGGCAATCTTAGGTAAGACTGGTCGAAACTTGGGCGCCGGTATGTCTGGTGGGCGAGCGTTCGTTTACAAACTACGTGCAGACAAAGTAAATCCCGAGTCGCTAGCCGCAGGTGAACTCAAGCTTCTAGAACTAGATGCCGATGCCACCGAGCAGCTGCGTGCTCTGCTGACCGACTACGCCTTGTCGACGGGTTCGCTATTGGCCGAGCGCATTCTGGCCGATTTTGAACGCGCCGCTAAAGAATTCACTTTGGTTCTACCTAGAGACTATGCAAACGTGCTTGAGATTCGAGACGCGGCAATCGCCAGCGGGCTGAATCCTGACGGCGAAGAGACCTGGAAGAAAATCTTGGAGGTTACTAATGGCTGATCCACGCGGATTTCTGAAAGTAACCGACCGAGAGACTGCCAAGCGCAGGCCGGTTCCTGTGCGCATCCTCGACTGGAGAGAAGTTTATGAACGTCGAGACAAGGGTGTAATAACTTCCCAAGCATCTCGCTGCATGGACTGCGGTGTGCCGTTCTGCCACCAGGGTTGTCCGCTCGGCAATCTCATTCCCGAATGGAATGACCTGACCTGGCGTGACGACAACAGGTCGGCAATTGAACGCCTTCACAAAACCAATAACTTTCCGGAATTCACGGGGCGACTTTGCCCCGCACCCTGTGAGAGCTCGTGTGTTCTAGGCATCAACCAGCCCGCGGTGACAATCAAAGAGATCGAAGTCTCAATCATTGATGATGCCTTTGATAACGGATTTGTGACTCCTCACCAACCCGAACGCCTAACCGGAAAAACGGTTGCAGTTGTCGGGTCTGGACCAGCAGGTCTGGCGGCCGCACAACAGCTAACCCGTGCCGGCCACACCGTGGCTGTCTACGAACGCGACGACCGCATCGGCGGGCTTCTTCGCTACGGCATTCCCGATTTCAAGATGGAGAAAATTCATCTCGAGCGCCGTATCGCTCAGATGGAAGCGGAGGGTACGCGTTTTAGGTCCGGAGTCGAAATCGGTAGAGACATTTCTTGGCAGGAGCTGCAGAGCAGATTTGACGCGGTTCTAGTTGCCACCGGTGCGACGAAGCCACGTGATCTGAAGATTCCTGGACGTCAACTAGCCGGCGTTCACTTCGCCATGGACTATCTAACTCAAGCGAACAAGGTGGTTGCCGGGGACTTGGTCGAAGGTCAAATTTCTGCGGCCGGCAAGCACGTCATCATTCTCGGGGGCGGCGACACGGGAGCCGACTGCCTCGGCACTGCAACTCGTCAAGGCGCTTTGTCGGTCACGACACTTGCCATTGGCACCCAGCCACCAGAAGAGCGTCGCGCTGACCAGCCTTGGCCCACCTTCCCGACCCTTTTCGAGGTTGCCAGTGCCCACGAAGAGTTCGGAGAACGTCGTTACCTTGCCTCTACCGTAGAGTTCGTTGGGGGAGCAAACGGCGTAGAGGGTGTCAGAGTGGCAGAAACCGAATTTGTCGATGGCAAGCGCCAACCCAAAGCAGGCTCAGATCAACTTCTAAAAGCTGATCTAGTTCTACTCGCGTTGGGCTTCACTGGAGTAGAAAGCGACACGCTAGAACAACAAGCACAAACAAAACTGGATGCTCGTGGCAACATTGTTCGCGATGAACGTTGGGCAACCAACGTGACTGGAATGTTTGTTGCTGGTGATGCCGGCCGAGGTCAAAGCTTGATTGTTTGGGCAATTGCCGAGGGTCGTGCGGCTGCAGCCGCAATTGATGAATTCCTTGAAGGAAGTACAGAGCTACCTGCTCCCGTAAAACCAACCGATCAACCGATCTCGGTCTATAGCTGAGTCGGATTGGTGTAGGCCCAAAAAGCCAAGAAAAGAATGAGGAAACAATGAGACGCGCAAAGATTGTCGCGACACTAGGTCCAGCAACCTCGACCTACGAGCAGATTAGGGCTGTTATTGAGGCAGGAGTCGACGTAGCGAGAATGAACCTGAGCCACGGCTCTTACGAGGTTCACGAAGAGGTTTTCAACAATGTGCGCAAGGCAGCGGCAGACACTGGCAAGGCTGTGGGCATTCTGGTTGACCTCCAAGGTCCAAAGATTCGCCTAGGTCGCTTCGCCGACGGACCGGTAATGCTCGAAAAGGGTGCCACCTTCAAGATCACCACTGATGAAATTCAAGGCAACGTCAACATTTGTGGCACTACCTTCAAGGGTCTGCCTGGCGACGTGAATCCCGGCGATGTTCTACTCATCGACGATGGAAAGGTCGGACTTCGTGCTACCGAGGTAAGCGACACCACCGTCACCACCGTTGTAGAGGTACCTGGCCCGGTAAGTAATAACAAGGGCATCAATCTACCCGGCGTGGCTGTGAACGTTCCCGCGCTATCTGAGAAAGACGAGGATGACCTGCGCTGGGCTATCAAGCTAGGTGCCGACATCATTGCACTTTCATTCGTTAGAAACGCTTCAGACATCGTGCGCGTGCACGAGATCATGCGCGAAGAGGGCAAGTTCTTGCCGGTTATCGCTAAGGTCGAAAAACCACAGGCAGTTGAGGCCCTCGAAGAAATCATCGATGCCTTCGACGGCGTCATGGTCGCTCGTGGCGATCTAGGTGTTGAGTTGCCGCTTGAGCAGGTGCCGCTAGTTCAAAAGCGTGCCGTCGAGCTTTCTCGACGCTGGGCAAAGCCAGTCATCGTTGCGACACAAATGCTTGAATCCATGATCGAAAACGCACGTCCGACGCGCGCCGAGGCGAGCGACGTTGCAAATGCGATTCTTGATGGAGCAGACGCGGTAATGCTCTCGGGTGAGACCTCGGTTGGAAAGTTCCCCGTCGAAACAGTCGCAACCATGGCCAGAATCGTCGAATCTACCGAAGAGAACGGAATGGATCGCATTCCACCTCTGGGCACCCGCCCACACACCCATTCGGGCGCTGTGTCGCTTGCCGCCGTAGAGATCGCTGAACTCCTCGGCTCCAAGTTCGTCTGCGTGTTTACCGAGAGCGGCGATTCGTTCCGACGAGTTTCACGTCTTCGTTCGTCGGTTCCTACACTTGCGTTCACCCCGAGTGTCGAAACTCGCAACCGTCTAGCCATGTCGTGGGGATCGAACACCTACCTGGTCGAACAGGTTACCCACACCGATGCAATGATGCACCAGGTGGACGAAATCGTACTTCGCGAGGGTCTATGTCAGGTCGGCGACGAGGTTGTTGTTGTTGCCGGAACCCCACCCGGCATTCCTGGTTCAACCAACTCGCTTCGCGTGCACAAGGTTGGCGACGCATTGAATGTTGCAGCTCCGGGTTACAACCGAGGCTAGAGCTCAGGTTAAAAGAAAAGTGGCGATCGCTTATGTGATCGCCACTTTTTTTTGTGCCGGAAGTGGGATTCGAACCCACACGCCCTTTCGGACAAAGCATTTTGAGTGCTCCGCGTCTGCCGTTCCGCCATTCCGGCCAAAACAACGTTTCTCAGTCTATCTAATGTTTAGAGCGTTGTTTGCCCCGTGCATCCTATAAAGTAACTGCCATGTCAGAACAATCACGCCGCACCGCTTTGGTAGCCGAAGACGAGTCGATCATTCGAATGGACATCGTTGAAACCCTCAAGGAATACGGCTTTGATGTCGTTGCCGAGGCGGGCGATGGTGAAGCCGCTGTCGCATTGGCCACCGAGCACAAACCAGACGTGATTGTCATGGACATCAAGATGCCGAAGATGGATGGCATTGAGGCCGCTGAGATGATTTCGGCGTTGAAAATTCCGGTCGTTCTACTCACAGCCTTCAGTCAGAAGGAGCTAGTTGAGCGCGCATCTGAGGCTGGCGCCATGGCCTATGTGGTCAAGCCGTTCTCGCCGAACGACCTTTTACCCGCCATCGAAATCGCCCTCAGTAGACATGCACAAATCGGTGCTCTAGAGGCGGAGATCGCAGACCTCGGCGAAAGACTCGAAACGAGAAAACTTGTCGACCGCGCCAAGGGGCTGCTTATTTCGAAAAACTTGGTCAAAGACGAACCAGACGCCTTCAGATGGATTCAGAAGAGTTCGATGGACAGAAGGCTTACGATGGCGCAGGTTGCCAAAACCGTCATCGAGCAGCTCCAGGACAAGCCAAAAGAGGGCGAGTAGCCGGCCTAAGCTTCGCGTTTGTCTCTGAGCAGGTTCGTGATTCTCACCGTAGACAACCGCTCACCGAGTTCGTTCTCGATAATGATCTCGTGGAGGGTTATCGTTCGCCCTAGGCTGATGGCTTTGCAGGTTGCCGTCACTAGCCCCTCTCTCGCAGATTTTGAGTGAGAAGCATTGATGTCGATACCTACCGCGTATTTGTCGGCTTCGCTAGCCCAAACATTGGCAGCAAGAGAGCCAAGCGTTTCAGCGATAACTACGTAGGCACCGCCGTGCAGCAGCCCCAATGGCTGCCGATTACCTTCGACCGGCATTGTTGCTACCGCTTTCTCTGCGCTCAGCTCAAGAAGTTTGATTCCCATACGTTCGGCGAGTTCGCCTAGGCCTCGCTGGCGCATCAAGATTGCTGCTTGAGGTGACAACTTTGGAATGTTCTCGGTCAACGCTGCTCCAGAGTTAGAGGGTCATCGGCGGTTAGGCTTGCGTTATGAACGCTGTTGCCAAGCCTACCCTGCTGCTCATAGACGGGCACTCGCTTGCCTTCCGCGCTTTTTATGCCCTGAGTCCAGACTCTTTCAAGACCACGAGTGGTCAGCACACAAACGCCGTCCACGGTTTCATTTCGATGATGCTAAACATCTTGCAAGCGGAGCAACCGACCCACATGGCCGTGGCTTTCGATCTCTCACGCTCCTCGTTCAGAACTGAAGAGTATCCCGCCTACAAGGGCACCCGTGGCGAAACGCCGCCAGAGTTCAACGGTCAAACCGAACTTCTAACTGAAGCACTCGTTGCTATGAACATAACTACCATCACCAAAGAGAACTACGAGGCCGATGACGTAATCGCGACCCTATCCAAAATGGGCGATGACGCCGGTTACAGGGTCTATATCGTCTCGGGCGACCGCGACACTTTTCAACTGATTTCAGAAAACACCACGATTCTGTATCCGGTCAAAGGTGTAATGAATCTCGCGCGCATGGATGACGACGCGGTCTATGCAAAATACGGAGTGCACGCAAATCAGTATTCTGACCTAGCAGCATTGGTGGGCGAAACCTCCGACAACCTACCTGGCATTCCAGGCGTAGGTCCAAAGACGGCCGCAAAGTGGTTACAAGAGCACGAGTCTCTCGAGGCGATCCTCGCCTCTGCAGACTCAATAGGCGGCAAAGTAGGCGAGAGTCTTCGAGAACATCGTGAAGAGGCCGTCAGAAACCGTCGGTTGAACCGGCTGGTTCGCGACTTAGAACTTCCGGTGACGCTAGACGGTTTGGCGATCAAGGGCGTCAACGAGTCTGAGGTGAAACGGGTTTTCGCATCGCTTCAGTTTCGAACTCTTACCGAGCGAGTACTTCGGTTGCGCGGGGTTCAGGCGGGAACCGAGAGCCCTAGCTTGGTTGAAGCAGGCACTCAAAACACAGTTCTGGAATCGACTCCAGCTGCGCCACTCTTCGACGTGCCAGATCAACCTGATTCACTGGTTGTTTCGCTGGTTCAATTCATTGAATTCGCGGCATCAAATGAGGTTGCCCTGGCCTTCGAGTTCGGTGAAGATGTTTTAGTTGGAATCGGTGCTGCCTCTCGTAGTGAGAGACGCTATGTCTCGCTATCTAGCCAAGACCAGCCCACAGCAGTTCAATGGCTCAACAGTCGCAGCGATATCACTACATTCCAAGGCAAGGATGCTCTTCGGCGGTTTCTCCAGATTGGGGTGTCTATCGAAGCGTTGGTTGATGACCCACTGCTCAAGGCTTATCTGGTTGATCCGGTACGACGAGGCTACTCAATTGATGATCTGGCCATGGAGTACCTCGGTATCGCTGTAAAACGAGGCGATGCGAATCAATTGATTCCCGAAGATACAGTCGACTGCTCGCTCGACGCCTGGCTCACCATCCTGCTCAACGAACGCCTCACACAGTTGATTGAGGAGCAAGGGCAGACGGAGGTCTACGAACAGGTAGAGAGACCTTCAAGTGCAGTACTAGCTCGCATGGAGGCCACGGGAGTGCAGGTGAACAAATCTTCACTAACCGTTCTTCTAGATCGCCTCGCGGTCGAAATCAGAGACGCTGAACTAGCCTGCTTCGCCCTAATCGGCAAAGAAATCAATCTTGCTTCGCCCAAGCAACTTCAAACCGTACTGTTTGAAGACTTAGGCATGGTTGGCAGCAAGAAGGTGAAGACCGGATTTTCTACCAACGCCGAAAGCCTGAACGCCCTCTTTGAAGAGACCGAACATCCATTCCTAGAGGCTCTTCTGAAGCACCGCGAGGTTACCAAGATTCGCCAAATGGTTGATGTTCTGCACAAATCTATTGCGCCGGATGGCCGCATCCACACTAGCTATGTTCAAACCGGAACTTCGACCGGACGACTGTCGAGCGAGGCTCCGAACCTTCAAAACATTCCGATCAAAACAGAGCGCGGTCGAGAGATTCGCGATGCATTTGAGGTTGGCGAAGGGTTTGAAACCCTTCTCACGGCTGACTATTCACAGATTGAAATGCGCATTATGGCCCACCTAAGCGAAGACGAGGGTCTCATCGAGGCATTCAAAACCGGCGAAGACCTGCACAGGTTCGTCGGCGCGCGCATTTTTGGCGTCAAACCCGAAGAAGTCACAAGTGCCATGAGGTCAAAGGTCAAGGCCATGTCATACGGGTTGGTCTACGGTCTAAGCGAGTACGGCCTCGCAAAGCAGCTGCGAATCAGTAACGGCGAGGCCAAGGAGTTGATGTCAGACTACTTCGCGAGGTTTGGGGGAGTGAGACGCTATTTGGCTTCGGTTGTCGACCACGCGAAGCTGAATGGCTATACCGTTACTACGTTTGGTCGCCGCAGACCATTTGATGACCTAAAGAGCCCAATCTTTCAGCTGCGTGAAAACGCAAGACGTGCAGCGCTCAATGCCCCGATTCAGGGTACCGCTGCCGACATTATGAAATTGGCCATGATTCGTATTGACGCCGCCATCAGAGATGCTTCACTCAAAAGTCGCATGCTGCTTCAGGTTCACGACGAGCTAGTTTTCGAAGTTGCTCCGGGAGAGCTTGAGCAGCTGAAGGTTCTGGTGGTAGACAGTTTGACCAATGTGGTCAAGTTGAACGTGCCACTAGAAGTGCACGTTGGCGTCGGAAAAACTTGGGATAGCGCTGGGCATTAGCGCTAGCATCCACGCCTTTTAGCCGCTAGGCTTAGAGGGCACAGTTTGTGTAAAAACCAATCCACTGTCGCAAAGAATCTCACTAACGTTGTGGGGCTTCGTTGCGACCTGAGTATGTCCATAGAAGAGCAAAACAAAATATGACAAACCAAACCGAAAAGGCCACCAAGCAGGTTGCCATCAATGACATTGGAACTGCTGAAGAATTCCTGGCCGCGGTAGAGGCAACTCTAAAATTCTTCAACGACGGCGACCTCATCGAAGGCATCGTTGTTAAGATCGACCGAGACGAAGTACTACTTGACGTCGGTTACAAGACCGAAGGTGTAATTCCTTCCCGTGAACTTTCAATCCGCCACGACGCAGATCCATCAGAGATCGTTACCGTAGGCGACACCGTAGAGGCTCTAGTTCTTCAGAAAGAAGACAAAGAAGGCCGTCTAATCCTGTCGAAGAAGCGCGCACAGTACGAGCGCGCGTGGGGCGACGTCGAAAAGATCCGCGAAGCAGACGGCACCGTTACCGGAACCATCATCGAAGTGGTCAAGGGCGGTCTCATCGTTGACATCGGCCTTCGTGGATTCTTGCCAGCTTCGCTCATTGAACTTCGCCGCGTGCGCGACCTTGCGCCGTACCTGGGTCAGAAGGTTGAAGCCAAGATTCTCGAACTAGACAAGAACCGCAACAACGTTGTGCTTTCGCGCCGTGCGCTTCTAGAAGAGAGCCAGTCGGCAAACCGCAGCACCTTCCTCGCCGACCTAGCGAAGGGCCAAATCCGTACAGGTGTTGTTTCGTCGATCGTCAACTTTGGTGCATTCATCGATCTTGGCGGCGTAGATGGTCTCGTTCACGTATCTGAGCTTTCATGGAAGCACATCGAGCACGCGTCTGAAGTCGTTGAAATCGGCCAAGAAGTAACCGTTGAGGTTCTTGAAGTTGACCAAGACCGTGAACGCGTTTCGCTTTCACTCAAGGCAACTCAAGAAGACCCATGGGCCGTGTTCGCACGTACCCACGCAATCGGCCAGTACGCACCCGGAAAGGTCACCAAGCTGGTTCCTTTCGGTGCGTTCGTGCGCGTTGCAGACGGCATCGAGGGTCTCGTTCACATCAGTGAACTTTCAAGCAAGCACATCGAGCTCGCAGAGCAGGTTGTTTCGGTTAACCAAGACGTATTCGTCAAGGTCATCGACATCGACCTCGAGCGCCGCCGCATTTCGCTGTCACTCAAGCAGGCAAACGAAGAAGTCGACCCAGAGGGAACCGACTTCAACCCAGCCCTCTACGGTATGGCAGCAGATTACGACAACGCCGGTAACTACAAGTACCCAGAAGGCTTCGATCCAGCCACTAACGAGTGGAAGGCCGGCTTTGAAGAGGCACGTGCCAAGTGGGAGAAGGAGTACGCCGAGGCTCACGCCCGTTGGGAAGAGCACAAGCGCCAGGTAGCCGCAGCCAACGAGGCCGCAGCTAAGCTTCCAGATGCCCCTGCAGCTGCTCCAGCAGCGGCTTCGACCTCGGCATCGTACTCAAGCGAGTCGACCGAGACCGGAACCCTCGCAGCCGACGAGTCACTTGCTGCTCTTCGCGACAAGCTAAAGAGCGCCGAGTAGTTAAAACTAAGAAGAACGAGGGGCCACCGCCGTGTGGCTCCTCGTTTTTTTATGCGGTTAGGCTTAATGCGTGTATCTAGTTGGGCTCACCGGTGGCATCGCGTCAGGCAAATCGTCTGTCGCGAAACACTGGGTTGAACTTGGTGGCATAGAGATCGACGCCGATGTCTTAGCCCGCAAGGCTCTAGAACCCGGTTCGGAAGGCCTAGAGCAGGTGATAGCGGCTTTTGGAGAGCATTTGCGGGGTAATGACGGTGCACTCAACCGAGAAGCCCTTGCGCAGCTGGTTTTCAATGATCCGGATACCCGCGCAAAACTTGAGGCGATTGTGCACCCCATTGTTCGCAAGCTGGCTTCCGAGGCGATTTCGAAACTGCCTGATGACAGTATTGTCATCTACACCGTTCCGCTGCTCGTGGAGGCAAACGTGGATCTACCCTTTGATCTAGTTGTCACAGTAGAAGCGCCGCAAGAAAAACAAATCGAACGAATGGTCAAGCACCGTGGTATGTCGATTGAAGATGCAAAGGCTCGCATCCAAGCTCAGGCAAGTTCCGCTCAACGAGCTAACCGTGCTGACGTTATTTTGAACTCGAATCAGTCATACGGCCGCTTGCTTGACGATGCTGAAACGCTTTGGCGAACCATTGAATCGAAGGCGCAGCAGAAGTAATGGAACCGACGAGATCTTTTGCGCCTTTCAAAGTAGTCAGCGATTACACCCCGAGTGGAGACCAGCCGACCGCGATTGCAGAGCTAACCGAACGCATAAATAACGGCGAACGCGACATAGTGCTTCTTGGCGCAACTGGAACCGGAAAGTCGGCGACCACAGGCTGGTTAATTGAAGCTGTTCAGCGCCCCACTCTGGTTCTCGCACACAACAAGACACTGGCCGCGCAACTGGTAAACGAGCTTCGCGAAATGTTCCCAAATAACGCGGTTGAGTACTTCGTTTCGTACTACGACTACTATCAGCCAGAGGCCTACGTACCTCAGACAGATACCTTTATTGAAAAAGACTCAAGTATCAACTCTGAGGTTGAGCGTCTACGTTACAAAGCCACTATGAGTCTTCTATCTAGACGTGACGTAATCGTTGTAAGCACGGTGTCTTGTATCTACGGTCTCGGTGCACCTGCCGAATACCTGAATCAGAGCATCGCGATTCAGGTGGGTGACCAGCTTGACCGCGACGCCCTAATTCGAAAGTTTGTCGATCTTCAATACAAGAGAAACGACATTGACTTTTCGCGCGGAAATTTCAGGGTCAAGGGCGACACCATCGAGATCATTCCGGTCTACGACGAAAACGCTACTCGAATTGAATTCTTTGGCGACGAAGTTGAGGCCATCTACTCACTCAATCCGCTTACCGGTGATGTGATTGCGAAAGAAGCTGCAGTAGCGATTTTTCCAGCGAGTTATTACGTAACAGCGCCGGAGCGCATGGGTATGGCTCTCGAAGAAATTGAAAACGAATTGGCGGTCAGGGTAAAAGAATTCGAGCAGCAGGGCAAACTTCTGGAGGCTCAAAGAATAAAGATGCGCACAACTTTTGACCTCGAGATGATTCGAGAGATTGGTTTCTGTTCAGGCATCGAGAACTACTCGCGACTGCTGGATGGTCGAGCCCCTGGCAGTGCGCCGAGTTGTTTGCTCGATTACTTTCCCGACGATTTCTTGACTGTGATCGATGAGTCACACGTGACTGTGCCCCAGATTGGCGCCATGTACGAAGGTGACGCCAGCCGCAAGCGCACGCTGGTCGAGCATGGTTTCAGGTTGCCATCAGCGATGGATAACCGACCGCTCCGTTGGGACGAGTTCCAAGAACGAGTTGGGCAGACCATTTACCTCTCTGCCACTCCTGGTCGCTACGAAATGTCGCGCTGCGATGGTGTGGTGGAGCAGATCATCAGGCCGACCGGATTGATCGACCCTCAAATTGTCATCAAGCCGACCAAGGGACAGATCGACGATCTACTAGAAGAGATCAAGGTCAGAGCCGATCGCGAAGAGCGGGTTTTGGTCACAACGTTGACCAAGAAGATGTCAGAGGAGCTCACCGACTATTTGACCGAGGCAGGTGTGCGCGTTCGATACATGCACTCGGATGTTGACACCCTGAGGCGTGTCGAATTGCTGCGCGAACTTCGGCTGGGTGTGTATGACGTTCTCGTGGGAATTAACCTTCTTCGCGAAGGCCTCGATCTTCCAGAGGTTTCTTTGGTGGCCATTCTTGACGCAGATAAGCAGGGCTTCTTGCGCTCGGCTACTGCGCTGATTCAAACGATTGGTCGCGCAGCACGAAATGTTACGGGTGAGGTTCACATGTATGCCGATCAAATCACCGATGCCATGAAGCAAGCCATCGATGAAACCGATCGTCGCCGCGCAAAGCAGGTCGCGTACAACCTAGAAAGAGGTGTAGACCCGCAACCACTTCGCAAAAAGATTGCAGACATCACAGATCAGATATTGCGAGAAGAAGAAGATACTGCGAGGTTGCTGGAGAGTGCGTCGGGTAAAAAACGAGGTGGCTCGAACGCGCCACTAAAAGGTCGTAAGAGTGTCGCCGGAGCGGGCTATGAGGAACTACTCAAGATTGTTCTTGAACTAGATGAGCAAATGAAGAACGCAGCCGCCGAGCTCAACTTCGAACTAGCTGCCAGGCTAAGAGACGAAATTTCGGAATTGAAATACGAGATGCGTCAAATGGAGAAGGCTGGGCACGCTTAAACTTGAGCGGTGTATAACTCTCTCGAAAAACTCATAGTTCGTGGTGCTCGCGTTCATAACCTCAAGAATCTGAACCTTGAGATTCCGAGAAACGCTCTAGTCGTTTTTACCGGACTATCCGGTTCAGGAAAATCATCTCTCGCATTTGACACGATTTTCGCAGAGGGGCAACGTCGGTATGTCGAATCGCTAAGCGCATACGCGAGACAGTTTCTCGGTCAGGTTGATCGTCCAGACGTTGACTTTATAGAGGGGCTCTCACCTGCAGTTTCAATCGATCAAAAGTCGACTAACAGAAACCCTCGTTCCACAGTCGGAACAATTACCGAAATTCACGATTACCTCAGATTGCTGTGGGCCAGAATCGGAGTTCCTTTCTGCGCCGACTGTGGCGAGAAGATAGTCAAGCAAACACCGCAGCAAATCGTTGACCAGATTTTAGAGCTACCTCATGGCACTCGCTTTCAGTTATTGGCTCAGGTTGTTGACCAGAAAAAGGGAGAGTTCGCTGACCTCTTTCGCGAACTTAGCTCGCAAGGCTTTGCGCGCGCGGTTGTCGATGGCGAAACGGTAACTCTCGCCGAAGCTGCACCTCTCAAGAAGACCTTCAAGCACGACATCTCGGTCGTCGTCGACCGACTGGTTAGCAAGCCAGATATTGCTGGTCGTTTGGCTGACTCTGTCGAGACTGCTCTGAAACTCGCCGGTGGTCGAATAATCGTTGAACTAGTTGACACTAAAGAACTCCGAATATTCAGTGAAAAGATGTCGTGCCCAAACGAACACCCGCTGACGTTGACAGAGATTGAACCTAGAACCTTCTCGTTCAACGCACCGTTCGGTGCCTGCCCAAACTGCTCTGGCCTAGGTACCAAGATGCAGGTCGACGCGAGTCTAGTTATCGGTGACCCTGGCGCGAGCATCCAAGGAGGGGCAATTCTCCCATGGTCTCAGGCCGGCAAAGGCTTGTTTCCCTACTACCAGCGCATGGTTCAAGGGCTCGCCGAGGAGCTCGGCTTCTCGCTTGACACACCTTGGCAAGAGCTAGACGAAGAGATTCGGGATGCGATTTTGTTCGGCAATAACTTCGACGTAAAGGTCAAGTGGAAGAACCGTTACGGTCGCGAACTTCGTTACACATCTGGTTTCGAAGGAGTTCTCGCTTACGTCGAGAGAAAGCACCTTGAAACAGAAAGCGATTGGAGCCGTGATCGCTGGGCTGGTTACCTTAGAGAGATTCCTTGCCCAGATTGCAATGGTGCTCGATTGAAGCCCGAAGTTTTGGCCGTGAAGGTTTACAACAAATCGATAGCGGATGTCGCAGCCATGAGCTTGCTCGAGGCTGTGAAGTTCTTCGACACCATAGAGCTCGATGATCGAGACGCCAAGATTGCTGCCCAGGTGCTTCGTGAGATCAAGGCGAGACTTGATTTCTTGTTAGCCGTCGGCCTCGACTATCTAACTCTGGAGAGAGCGGCGGGTTCGCTGTCAGGTGGTGAAGCGCAGCGCATCCGGTTGGCTACGCAGATTGGCTCTGGTCTAACCGGGGTGCTCTACGTGCTCGACGAACCGAGCATTGGTCTGCATCAGCGTGACAATCGCAGCTTGATCGAAACCCTGGTGAAGCTGAGGGATCTGGGTAACACACTCATCGTTGTCGAGCACGATGAAGACACCATTAGGGCTTCTGACTGGGTGGTCGACATCGGCCCGCGAGCCGGTATTCACGGCGGTGAAGTTGTTCACAGCGGAACCTACGAAGAGCTTCTCAAGAACACCAAATCGATAACCGGTGACTTTATGTCGGGCCGCGAGAGAATCGAGTTACCCGCCAAGCGCAGAGCAATCGACAAAGCTCGAATAGTGAAGGTAGTAGGCGCCCGAGAAAATAACCTAAAGAACGTGGATGTCGAGTTTCCGCTCGGCGTGTTCACCGCGGTCACGGGTGTCTCTGGTTCAGGAAAATCGTCGCTGGTAAACGACGTTCTGTATGAAGTTCTGGCGAACGCTCTAAATGGTGCCAAGGGAGTTCCCGGCAGGCACACTCGAATTGAAGGTCTAGACCTTCTAGACAAGGTTATTCACGTAGACCAAAACCCGATTGGTCGCACGCCACGATCGAACCCCGCAACGTACACGGGTGTGTTCGACCACATCCGCAAGCTCTTTTCAGAAACGGGCGAGTCAAAGGCCCGCGGCTACCAACAGGGTCGATTCTCATTCAACGTAAAGGGCGGCAGGTGCGAGGCTTGTTCGGGTGACGGCACCTTGCGTATCGAAATGAATTTCTTGCCAGATGTTTATGTGGCATGTGAAGTGTGTCACGGTGCGCGTTACAACCGCGAAACTCTTCAAGTGCTCTACAAGGGCAAAAACATCGCCGAGGTTCTCGAAATGCCTATTGCAGAGGCGGCTGAGTTTTTTGCCCCCATCTCTGCAATTGCCAGATATCTCACCACTCTGGTCGAGGTTGGGCTTGGATACGTGCGCCTGGGACAGTCTGCAACCACACTCTCGGGTGGTGAAGCGCAGCGAGTCAAGTTGGCTACAGAACTGCAACGACGCAGCTACGGCCGTTCGATCTATGTGCTAGACGAGCCAACAACTGGGCTTCATTTCGAGGACGTTCGCAAGTTGCTTCTGGTTCTCAATGGTCTGGTAGACAAAGGCAATACCGTGATCGTCATCGAACACAACCTTGACGTAATCAAGTGTGCCGACCACGTTATCGATCTCGGCCCCGAGGGTGGGTTTCGCGGTGGAGAAATCATCGCAACCGGAACACCCGAGGCCGTTTCAAAGGTGAAGGGCTCTTTCACCGGCCAATACTTAGCAGAGCTACTCGAAGCCAAGTAAAGTGACCAAGCATCTCGACTGGAGACCCAAAACCGGAGACATACCAACGTCACCAGGGGTTTATCGCTGGTTCGACGAACGTGGCAGGGTTATTTATGTTGGCAAGGCTAAAAACCTAAGGGCGAGGCTGACTAGCTATTTCGCCGATCCGCGCACACTGCATCCACGCACCGCACGAATGGTCACAACTGCTCGTGACCTGCAGTGGGTTATGGTCAAGACCGAATTTGAAGCACTGCAGCTTGAATTCACCTGGATCAAAGAGTTTAATCCCCAATTCAACGTGCAATTTAAAGACGATAAGTCTTACCCCTACCTGGCAATCACGGTTGAGGGCGACGTGCCCAGGGTATTCGTCACAAGAAATCGTGACATCAAAGGGGCGAAGTACTTCGGGCCATACACGAAGGCTTGGGCGGTAAGAGAAACGGTCGACATTCTGTTGAAGGTTTTTCCGGTTAGAAGCTGTTCTACGGGGGTTTACGATCGGGCCGTAGCCACCAAGAGACCGTGTTTGCTCGGTGACATAGGTAAATGCGTGGCGCCGTGTGTTGGCCGAATTTCGATAGACGAGCACCGGGGAATCGCCAAGAATTTCGCAGCCTTTATGTCTGGGCAAGATGCAGACTTTATCGCCGAACTGCAGGCACGGATGCGCGCAGCTAGCGAAGCACAGAACTATGAACTTGCTGCAAAACTACGCGACCAAGTTGTCGCACTCGAAACAGTGATGGCGCGAAGTGCCGTTGTATTCACAGATCAAACCGATGCCGACGTTTTCGGTTTCGCAGACGATGAATTGGCCGCAGCAGTTAGCCTTTTCAAGGTGCGCGGTGGTCGTATTCGCGGGGTTCAAGGTTGGGTCATCGATAAGGAGTTGGATCGATCCCTGCCAGAAATTGTCGAATATGCGCTGCAGAACAGTTACATCGGAGCGGCGAAAGAGGATGTTCCAAAACAGGTTCTAGTCTCAACCCTGCCCGACGAAGCCGATTCGTTGTTGAAATGGTTATCGAGCCTTCGCGGCAGCAAGGTCAGCCTAAGAACTCCTCAGCGTGGCGACATGGCATCGCTTGCTCAAACGGCAGATACCAACGCCCGTCACGCACTTGAGCTCTATAAAACAAAGCGCTCGACCGACTTTACGGCGAGATCCGAAGCGCTAAGTGGAATTCAAAACGCACTGTCGCTTGACCAACCACCGCTACGTATCGAGTGTTTCGATGTTTCGCATTTGCAAGGGACCGATGTCGTCGCATCGATGGTGGTGTTCGAAGACGGACTACCCAAAAAAGCCCACTATCGTCGATTCAATATCGAAAACACCAAAGACGATACCGATTCGATCTATCAGGTTCTAAAGCGTCGACTCAGGTATCTAGCCGAGCCGAGCGCCGATGAACTCACCGACCCAAGCAAGTTCTCATACCGACCCTCGCTGCTCATAGTTGACGGGGGAGTTCCACAGGTCAACGCGGCCGAGCGCGCGATTCGTGAATCGGGTGTTTCCGGGCTGCACGTTGTTGGCATCGCCAAACGACTTGAAGAGATTTGGGTGCCAAATAGCCCGTTCCCAGTCATCTTCCCGCGCGCTAGCGATGAACTCTTTTTGATGCAGCGAATTCGTGATGAAGCACACCGCTTTGCCATCTCATTCCAGAGACAAAAACGCAAATCAACTCTCGCCAGCGCCCTCGACGATGTCGCTGGATTAGGCGAGAAGAGAGTGCGAACATTGTTGGCGCACTTCGGCTCAGTAAAGCGCTTGAAGGCGGCAACAATCGATGAGATTGCCGATGTTTCGGGTATTGGCAAGTCCCTCGCGGCGAACATCCAAAGAGCTCTTAATCCCACAAAATCAATGGAAAATAACGACTAGAGCAATATTCCGAAATTCCGCTCGTCGGCGTGTCGCAAGGGGGTAAACTCAAGCGACGGAGGGAGAGCAGATGCCAGAACGCAAGCACGAACTGCTGGTTGTAACCGGCATGTCGGGCGCTGGTCGCTCAACCGTTGCAAACGCTCTAGAAGACCTTGGCTGGTACGTAGTCGACAACTTGCCACCTCAAATGCTTGAGCCGATTAGTGAGTTGTTCAGCCTCACAAAGACTCCCAACCCAAGGCTCGCGGTCGTGATCGACGTTCGCGGCGGTGAGTTCTTTAGCGACTTGAGCGATCACTTGACCAAGCTTCGGGCCAAGGTTCCTAGCCTCAGACTGATTTTTCTCGAGGCTACCGAATCTGCTCTAGTAAAGCGCTTCGAATCGGTCAGACGGCCACATCCTCTCCAAGGCGATGGCACCTTGTTAGACGGAATAACCTCTGAGAGAACGGCTCTGCTTTCGATCCGTGAGCAGGCAGACTTCGTTGTTGACACCTCGGATCTCAACATCCATCAACTTTCAACCAAGACGGCCGAACTCTTCAGCGCTGAGGCAGCTAAAAAACTTACTGTCACTGTAATGTCTTTCGGTTTCAAGCATGGGCTACCGGCCGACGCCGACCACGTTGCCGACATGCGGTTTCTACCAAACCCGTTCTGGGATGAAGCCCTTCGCCCTTTCAATGGCGAGGATGCTCCGGTCGCAGAATTCGTAATGAAGCAAGCTGGCGCAACCGAGTTTATTGAGGCCTATGTTTCAGCACTCAAGCCCGTTGTCGCTGGCTACATGCGTGAAAACAAGCGATACGCGATGATCGCCATCGGCTGCACTGGAGGCAAACACCGTTCTGTGGCCACGGCCAACCGCATCGCTCAGATGCTCAGTGAACTAGACGACGTCGCAGTGAGTGTAAAACACCGCGACCTTGGAAAGGAATAACCATGGCGCTAACCGCCGAGGTCAAAGACGAATTAGCTCGCATCGAGGTAACCAAGAAGTCCCTGCGAAATGCTGAGTTAGCCACAATCCTGCGTTTTGCCGGAGGCCTGCACATAGTTTCTGGACGGATTGTCGTCGAGGCAGAACTAGATAACGCACAGATCGCCAGACGAGTGAGCAAAGATCTCGCAGAACTTTACGGAATCAAGTCTGAACTGGCTGTCATGTCGGCCGGTGGCATCAGAAAGGGCTCTCGCTACCTCATCAAGGTTTCTGAGCAGGGCGAGGTTCTGGCACGTCAAACGGGACTGCTCGACTCTCGTGGTAGACCGGTTCGCGGCCTGCCGGCCGCATTGGTCGCGGGATCAATCGAAGAGGCACAGGCAATTTGGCGCGGCGCTTTCTTGGCGCACGGTTCACTGACTGACCCTGGTCGCTCGGCCGCCTTAGAGATTACCGCTCCCGGAAATGAAGCCGCGATGGCGCTGGTAGGCGTTGCTCGTCGACTCAATCTCGTTGCCAAAGCTAGAGAGGTACGCGGAGTGCATCGAGTAGTCGTTCGTGAAGGCGAGGCGATCGCGGCCATGCTCACTCACATGGGCGCTCACACGCAGGTGCTTCGATGGGAAGAACTCCGTCTTCGCCGCGAAGTGCGAGCCACGGCAAATCGCCTTGCAAACTTTGACGACGCTAACCTGCGCAGGAGCGCGCAGGCAGCGGTAGCAGCTGGTGCCCGCGTGGCAAGAGCGCTTGAGATTCTTGGTGACGACATTCCAAAACACCTCGCTTATGCGGGCGCACTGCGACTGCAGCACAAGCAGGCTTCGCTCGACGAACTAGGCCATCTTGCGGATCCACCGATGACAAAGGATGCAATTGCCGGACGCATCAGAAGGCTGTTAGCAATGGCTGATAAAAAGGCCGAAGAGCTGGGAATTCCATCGACCGACGCTTTTCTGCCCGATGAAGTTGATTAGTAGCAGTGGCTTTTAGGAATAACGAGCCAAGACCTAGGATTTATAACAGCGAGAAGGAGTCACAAATGACCAAGTACACACTGCCAGACCTGACCTATGACTACGGTTCACTCGAGCCAAACATTTCAGGCAAGATTATGGAACTTCACCACGATAAGCACCACCTTGCTTACGTGAACGGCGCAAACACCGCCCTAGACCTTCTCGCCGAGGCTCGCGAAAAAAACGATCTAACCTGGGTCAACAAACTACAGAAGGACTTGGCTTTCAACTTGGCCGGCCACGTCAATCACACCGTTTTCTGGAGAAATCTTTCTCCAGAAGGTGGCGACAAGCCGACCGGTGAACTTGCCGCGGCTATTGATGAATTCTTCGGCTCGTACGACGGTTTCACTGCGCACTTCACAGCATCTGCACTCGGCATTCAAGGCTCGGGTTGGTCGATTCTGGCATGGGATGTTCTGGGTCAAAAATTGATCATCGAGCAGCTTTACGACCACCAGGGAAACCTTGCGCCTGCCAGCATCCCGCTGCTAATGCTCGACATGTGGGAGCACGCTTTCTACCTCGACTACCAAAACGTCAAGGGCGAATACGTAAAGGCGTTCTGGAACATCGTTTCGTGGCCTGACGTCATGGCGCGCTTCGAAGCGGCTCGCACGAAAACCAGTGGGCTACTGCTAGTCTGATACTGAGTTTTTGCTCCCAACGGTGCGAAGCAAAACGATTAAATAAAAAACGCAAAACGTGCGCTTTATCGTGCGTGGAATCACTTTGGGAGACCTAATGGCTACTCGTGTTGGAATTAACGGATTTGGACGCATCGGACGCAACTACCTTCGTGCAGAACTTGCCAAAGGAACCGACCTTGAAATCGTTGCCGTCAACGACCTAAGCGACCCAAAATCGCTAGCCCACTTGCTCAAGTACGACTCAGTTACCGGACGCCTTCCATTCGACGTAACCGTTGAGGGTCAGAACATCATCGTCGGCGGAACGATCATCAAGGTTTTAGCAGAGCGCGACCCAGCGAACCTAGGCTGGGGAGACCTCGGCGTTGACATCGTTATCGAATCGACTGGTCGTTTCACCGACGCAGAGTCCGCGCGCAAGCACCTCGAGGCTGGTGCAAAAAAGGTAATCATCTCGGCTCCAGCCACCGGTGAAGACGGCACTTTCGTTATTGGTGTCAATGAGCACTTGTACGACCCTGCCAACCACCACATCATCTCAAACGCTTCATGCACCACAAACTGCTTGGCCCCTCTAGCCAAGGTGTTCAACGACACCTTCGGTATCGAGAACGGTCTGATGACCACGATCCACGCCTACACCGCAGACCAGAACCTTCAAGATGGTCCACACGGTGACCTTCGCCGAGCACGTGCCGCAGCGATCAACATCGTTCCGTCGTCGACCGGCGCTGCAAAGGCAATCGGCCTGGTGCTCCCAGAACTAAAGGGCAAGCTCGATGGCTACGCACTTCGCGTGCCAGTACCTACCGGCTCGATCACAGACCTAACTCTTGTAGCCAAGCGTGAAGTAACCATCGAAGAAATCAAGGCAGCCTACAAGGCCGCTGCGGCTTCAGGCCCACTGAAGGGCATCCTGAAGTACACCGAAGACCCGATCGTGTCGAGCGACATTGTCACCGACCCACACTCATCGATCTTCGATGCTGAGCTGACCAAGGTCATCGGAGGAACCACCGTGAAGCTGTCTTCTTGGTACGACAACGAGTGGGGTTACTCAAACCGCCTTGTCGAGCTAACCGAGTTGGTTGCTTCGAAGCTCTAAAGCGAAGCCCAACCGACTACCGAAAGAAACGAATTGCGCAAGCTTTCTGAGATCTCTTCCCTAGATGGCAAGCGTGTCATCATTCGTTGTGACCTAAACGTGCCGCTTGATGGTTCGACCATCACCGACGACGGTCGTATCGTGGCGTCTGTTCCAACTATCAAATATCTGGTCGACCAGGGTGCGAAAGTAATCGTGATTTCACACCTGGGTCGCCCTGATGGAGCGCCAGATGCCCAATACTCATTGGAGCCGGCAGCAAAGCGCTTAGGTGAGCTGCTCAGCCAGCCGGTGTTCTTCGCCTCTGACACCATCGGTAGCGAAGCCAGGGGTGCTGTGAAAGCGCTCGATCGAGGGGGAGTGGTCGTTCTCGAAAACCTTCGTTTCAACGCTGGTGAAACCTCTAAAGACGAGGCAGAACGAAGAGAATTCGCGGCAAAGCTCGCCGACTTCGGCGACCTGTTCGTGAGCGACGGTTTTGGTGTCGTTCACCGCAAACAAGCATCCGTCTATGAACTGGCGCAACTTCTTCCAAGTGTTGCTGGCTTTCTGATCGAAAAAGAACTCGAGGTTCTCACTCGACTGACCAGCAACCCTGAGAGGCCATACGCGGTGGTTCTCGGAGGCTCAAAGGTGTCTGACAAACTCGTAGTTATTGATCACCTTCTACCAACGGTTAATAAGTTGCTCATTGGTGGCGGAATGGTTTTCACTTTTCTTGCCGCACAGGGCTTCAAGGTCGGCTCCTCCCTGCTCGAAGTTGACCAAATCGAAACGGTCAGGGGCTACATAGCAAGAGCAACCGAACTCGGCGTTGAAATCGTCCTTCCAACCGACATTGTCGTGGCCAGCAAGTTCGGTGCGGATGCAGAAACCTCTGTAACCCTTGCTAGCGAGATCGAGAGCTCTCCATTCGGAGCGTCGGGACTGGGCCTAGACATCGGGCCAGACTCGGCTGCGCGATTCGCCGAAGAAATCTCGCAGGCTAAGACCGTTTTCTGGAACGGACCTATGGGAGTATTCGAAATCGACAAGTTCGCAGGTGGCACCAGGGCAGTCGCGAAGGCCCTAACCGAACTAAAAGGCCTCGGTGTGGTCGGCGGTGGCGACTCGGCAGCTGCGGTGAGAATCCTCGGCTTTGAAGACTCACAGTTCGGACACATTTCAACCGGTGGCGGTGCAAGCTTGGAATTTCTAGAAGGCAAAAAACTACCGGGACTAGAGGTACTTAATGGCTAATCGTGTGGCCCTAATCGCAGGCAACTGGAAGATGAACCTTGACCACCAGCAGGGGATTGCGCTGGTGCAGAAACTTGACTGGACCCTAAAAGACGCGTCCCACGACTATGCAACTGCAGAAGTGGCCGTTTTTCCTGGCTTCACTTCGCTGCGAAGCATCCAAACTCTCATCGACGCCGATGGTTTGCAGATCAAGCTTGGCGCGCAAGACCTTTCAGCATACGAATCTGGCGCCTATACCGGTGAAGTTTCTGGACTGGCGCTGAAAAAGCTCGCGGTCAACTACGTTCTGATTGGCCACAGTGAACGACGTCAGTACCACAGCGAGACCGACGAAGTTGTGCAGGCTAAGACTGCTGCGGCCTTCAAGCACGGTTTGGTTCCTGTGATCTGTGTCGGCGAAACCCTAGAAGAACTTGAGTCAGAAGGTGCGGCTGCAGTTCCGGTGCGCCAGACATTAGCCGCTCTCGCTAACCACTCTGCCATCGGTGAGTTCGTTATAGCCTACGAACCGGTTTGGGCGATTGGTACGGGCCAGATCGCCACCCCAGAGCA
>JACCDM010750124.1_pt1 | contig 84390 bp, 81 predicted proteins | sample 7445851 | NCBI WGS metagenome assembly JACCDM01 (sample SAMN15323438, study PRJNA562643) | freshwater metagenome | isolation source: river surface water | place: USA:Blue River Watershed | collected 2017-08-16
GCATCGCTTACGAGAATCCCGTAGATGGAAATGGAAAAACGCTCAAGCTCTACCCGTCGAATGACTTTAGGGAGACGAGATACATACCGAGAGAGTTCACGTTTGATTCAACGATCGATATATATGGAGACAAAGTGGCCATCTTTTCGGAGATCGATGGAAAAGAGCATACGGTTATCATCGAGTCGCCGTCGATCAGCAGGACATTCCGCGAGTTTCATTCGTTTATGTGGAAGCATGCGGAGGCGGAGAAGTGATCCATCTTGATCGTCACCTGCGAAACTAGGCCTAGGTCACCAGTTCTTTCGCTGTCGCTCATATAGCGGCTTAGGTCCGCCTTTCTCGTCCAAGGCATGCCCGCAAATAATTAAAACCCCTCCATATCGTGGAGGGGTTTTAATTATTTGTGGGCGATACAGGACTCGAACCTGTGACCTTCGCAGTGTAAATGCGTTGCTCTACCAACTGAGCTAATCGCCCTAATGTTGAAATCCATCAACTTGTAGAAGGATAGCCCAGAATCGATCATATTTCAAGTATTCGAACGACTGAGTTATACTTATGGAGATGAAGCATCAGGAAAAAGAAAAGGCCATCATGCTGCGGCGCACAGGCATGTCCTTGGGTGCAATTGCAAAAAAGCTCGCAGTATCAAAGGCTAGCGTAAGCGTCTGGGTGAGGGACGTGGTCTTGTCGCAGGAGCAGATGGTGCAGATTAAGTCATCAGTTCAAGGGAGAGATGTGGTTGAGAGACGGCGGACTACCCGCATTTCCAATGAACGCCTCAAAAGACAAAGCGTCATCCAAGCTGCTGAACGTGAAATACGATCAATAAGCCTGGAGGAACTCAAGCTGATCGGATGCTCCTTGTATTTTGCGGAAGGTGGGAAGACGGTGAGAGGAATGGTGAGGTTGGCAAATAGCAATCCGAATATGATCAGGATTATGATGCGCTTTTTCAGGGAGGTCTGCATGGTTGAAGAAAGCAGGTTCAGGGGCCATATTCATACACATTCGGTTGCACAGGTGCGAAACGCTGAGAAGTATTGGTCGGAAATTACTGGAATTCCAGTTAGGCAGTTTTTTAAAACATATTGCATTCCTCCCAAATCAAGCGCTCAGAAAAAGAAAAATCTTCAGTTCGGCACTTTTGACATATACGTATGCGATACAAACCTGTTTTTGAAGATCCAGGGATGGACGCAGAAGATATGCAGAATTCTGCTTGGTGAGGAAGACTGATCGTGGGCTGGCATCTGATTTGTGTGGTAGAGTACAAATTGCATATACATGACCCATCCACAACCTGAAATGTCTCGCCCTGCCGAGCCATCCATCATCTTCGAAAACAGCCACCTTGCCGCCGTGAACAAGCCGGCTGGCCTTGTCGTGCATAGCGATGGCAAGACAGTGGAGCCGACACTCTGTGACTGGCTACTGCTGCGGTACCCCGACATGCGCGGGGTGGGCGAGCCACTCATATTGAACAAGGGGCAGGCTAATGAGCTCATAATCGATCGTCCTGGCATCGTCCACCGCCTGGATCGCGATACGTCCGGCGTCATCATCGTTGCAAAGACAAATGAGAGCTTTCAGTTCCTCAAGAAGCAGTTTCAGGAAAGGGAAATACGAAAGACGTATCGGGCGATCGTATGGGGTACGGTCAAGGGCGATACGGGCGTCATCGACAGGCCTATAGGCAGGAGCAAGACGGATTTTAGGCGTTGGTCCGCAGAGAGATTTGCTCGCGGGGAATTGAGGCCTGCGATTACGGAATATGCGGTATTGCAAAGGGTTTCGGGCATTTCTCCCGCATTGTCCGAGACCAAAGATCAAAAGAAGATTCCGCATGATTTCACATATGTTGAGGCATATCCGAAGACCGGCAGAACCCATCAGATACGAGTTCATTTCAAGGCAGTCAGCCATCCGATCCTTTGTGATTCGCTTTATGCGCCCAATCATCCCGCAGCTTTGGGGTTTGCCCGTACCGCCCTTCATGCATACAAAATCCAGGTGACTGATCTGGATGGCACCGAACATGAGTTTGAGGCAGGATTGCCTGAGGATTTTAGGAAGTTTGAAGAGTCTTTTATTGAATAAAAAAGGCGGCAACATGAGGCGTATTGTATTTTTAAAAAACAGTGCCACAATACCCAGCAGTACGCAGTTCTTGCACGCTCTGTGCCGGCAGTCCCGGAAATTCAAAATAACACATACTGTATGTCAGATAATTCTTTCCATCGGACACGTAAAAGTCAGCAAGCGGAGAACGTTGAACAAACCCTGGGGCTTTTTCTGGCGATCCAACGCGCTTGGACCGATGTGGGCAGCATGCCCCGCGAAGATCTTTGTCCGCTAGCCTTGGCGCGTCTTGCCGATATGTCACTTATGTTCCAGGCTCCCAATGGGCCGATTGTTTTGCCCGTTGCGGGTGACATGATTGTTTGGGCCGATGAGGCAATCAAGTCTGCAGGGGTACGCGATAATCGCCATCTCCTTCTTGAAACCTGTGAGGCAACGGACATTCTGGACGAATTGATGCCCGGCGAGCTTCCTGCAGCAAGACATGGCGCGCTGCTTGGATTGGTGCTCGGGATCAAGAATTCGTTTGTGGAGGCGTGGCCTTCCATGAGGGAGTACAGGGTAATTCAGGCATTGCTGGCTGCAGCGGTCTCAATTGCCCGCGATCAGACCGCAATCTGTACCTGTGGGTAGGATTAGTCTTCTTGGTCCTGGATACGATCAGCCGCTCCGTCGCAAAACGCGAGCGGCTTTTTACTTTACAAATCAAAAACCCCTGCTATACTACCTTCCTATATGACAGCAGCAAAAACAGCAGCCAAGGCTCCAAAGAAGATCGTTTTGGCAAAGGTCAATATCCCTTCTCGAAAGGACCTCAATATGCGCGCAGGCGATACGGTGAAGGTTTACCAGAAAATCCAGGAAAAGGGCAAGACCCGACTCCAGGTATTCGAGGGTATGGTATTGGCACGAAAGCATGGAACTTCTCCTTCTGCCACATTCACGGTCCGAAAGTCCAGCATGGGATTCGGAGTTGAGCGAATTTTCCCTCTCTATTCTCCAAACATCGACAAGATCGAGGTTACAAAGCGAGCACAGGTAAGACGAGCAAAGCTCTACTATATCCGAGAGAAGGCTGCCAAGGAAATCAGCAAGCGAATGAAGATGGAAATGATGAAGGCTGATACTTCATACACTGAAGCTCCAGTCGAAGAAGCTGTTGCAGAAGAAGTGGCTGAAGCAAAGGCAGAGTAGTCATTTTTTCAGACAAAAAATCAGCGAAAACCGGGCAATCGTCCGGTTTTTGTTTTGTTGCGCTTTGGTCTATGATTGGTAGATGAAATTATCATCAATTGTCACAAAGTACATCGCGCCCGTAGTGTATGGAGGAACGGATGGCATCGTTACCACATTCGCCATAATCGGTGGTGTGTATGGAGCAAGCCTTTCCCCGGTTATCGTCCTTATTCTCGGCACGTCGAATGTTCTCGCAGATGGATTTTCCATGGCGGCCTCGAATTATCTTTCAAAAAAATCTGAAGAAAAGGCCGACGTGAGCCTGGTACCCCTTCGGTCATCCTTGGCGACATTTGTAGCTTTCGTCGGCGTCGGTCTCATTCCTCTCATCCCATTCGTCTGTGCGGTTTTTGTCGATATGAGCAATAACGCTCAGTTTGTCTGGTCGGTCATAGCGACGTTCTCGGCATTCATATTGCTAGGAGTGGTACGAGGCGAAGTCATGAAAAAGAACCCTGTTGGAACCGCGGCGGAGACCGTCATTGTCGGAGGGATTGCGGCAGCGATAGCGTATGGGGTGGGAGTGTTATTGAAAGGATTGGCCTAGGAAAGAACCCGTTGTCTTGATCAGTGGGACACGTATCTAGGGTGAACACACTTGAAACTTGGGCTAGTATTCGATATAGTGGGTCATCTCATATAGAAGCGCTATAGGGACGACATGCGCGAGTGGCGAAACTGGTAGACGTACTACCTTGAGGTGGTAGCGCCCGCAAGGGCATGGAGGTTCAAGTCCTCTCTCGCGCACAAAATGAAAAAGACCCGCGGAATGCGGGTCTTTTTCATTTCGTTTCTTGGGCGATATTGTCGATTTCGTCATGATCTTGCCGGATTGTGCATCAGAGTGTTCCCGGTCTTACTATCTCCGTAAACACCTTCGCCTTGTCCATATATGTCTCCAGGACCTTCTGCACGTCTTCGAACGTGACGTCTGCGATTCCAAGCAGGCATTCCCTGAGCGTCGATATCCTTCCGTTAATCTTCATGCTGTCTACGACCGCATCCAATATGCCGCTTGTGGTGCGTTCTCTGGCGATTCCGTTTTCAATCGCAAGGCGTTTTGTCTTTTCGAAGTCTTCGCGTACCGCCGGCGATCCCTGTCGGATGCATTCTACGATATTCCACATGATCGCTATTGCCTCGTCTATGTGATTGAAATCGATGCTTCCTCCCATATTGAAGCTGAGATAATCCAGGCATACGGAAGATCCTGCACCGGCGCCATAACACCAGCTGTTTTCCAGTCGCAATGTGCGGAAGACAAGGTCAGCAACGAGGTCGCTCGCAAGCGAAAGGGCGGCCAGGTGAGCGTCTTCCATGGGATCATTCGGTTGGTCGGCAGCCTTGCGTATGCGGGGAATGGTGGAAGAGAGGGAAATGGATGCCTGCTGTCTAGGCGAGATGCCTGTCTCTTCATATGTATGGTCGAAGACGGGGGTTTTCGGTCCGCCGATCTGGTGCGGAATATCGGGTGTGGCCGCCCTCTGTCCCGATGGCATCTTTTGCAAGAGCTCCTGGAGTTGGTTGCGCAGACCCTCGATTCCTCCGATCGCATCGATATTGCCCGCGATGTAGAGCTCCATGTTTTCTTTTACGAAAAATTCCCTGTGCGCAGCAACGATGTCCTCATGCGTTATGTTCATGATCGTCTCCGGCCAGCCCAAAGCGCTTGCGGTTCTGAGGCGGTGGGGGATGTCGTAGACGGTATTGGCGCGCTCCTTCTTGATATAGGCAACTCTCTTTTCATTGAGAAAGCGTCCCCATGCTTCCTGCGTGATTACCTTCTGCTCGTGTGCCCAGGTATGCTCCGTGAGCTTGGGTTCGCAGATCATGCTGAAGATGCCCGCGAGCGCCTTGGAAAAATTATGAGGCAGGCATTCGCCCGTCATGAACAATTCGAAGAGTCCCGTATGGGCATTGAGGCTGTCGAGCATGACGGTTTTGCCGAATTCCTGAGTTGCCTTCTCATCCTCGAACATGCTTGATCCGTCGAATATCATATGCTCCAAGAAATGAGCAAGCCCTTCCTTGCCCGGCTTGTCATGAAAGGCTCCATATCTGAACCCTATCCGCATATGGATGCAAGATGCGAATGAAAAATGCCTCGCATGAACGGGTATGCCCGAAACCTCGCATGTCTCGAATGCGAATGGCTCGAAGCGCAGCTCGGTATCGATGAGTTCTCGCAATGATTCGGAAGAAGGGGTATTGGTCATTTTTCTATCATACATGGGAATTGGGCTGGACTAAAGGGCGGTATTTCTGGTATAACTGTGAGGCGTATCGAGATTAGGGTAGTTTTGACCACCCTCTCTCATGCGGTATGGTGCCTATAGTTTAGTGGCAAAACCCGGGTTTGTGGAACCTGAGTCGAGAGTTCGATTCTCTCTAGGCACCCCAACGTAGAATCAGTGAGGCAAAAGCAGCATTTCGTGCCTCAGCTGAAAGGTATTTTTGCAGTTCCAACCGACGATATTCAGCTTCAAGCTCTGGATAGGCTTTTTCTATTGGAACAAACCAATCATTGGCTTTAATGCTCACTATTTTGTCTTTTATTGAAAAGTTCCAACCAAGTGCTGCAAAGATTTCTCGCTTCTTCTCCAAGGTCCCAGAATTAAAGTTTTCTCGTGCATAGCAGGCAAAGTTAAATGTCTTATCAGTAAGTTCTAGCCACTTCTCGGCTCGGTTTTCGGTATTGTGCAGATTAGCCTTTAACTTGGTAAGTTTTGTCTTCAAATCGTCACGTTCTTTTACAAAGGTCTCATCATCAATCAATTCTCGATAGCGCATCTTGGTAAGAGAGTCGATTTCTTTTTGAGTTTCGGCGACTGCTTTATGCTGTGTCTCGTAGACCTTGGTTCGGTCTTCAATCTCTTTATTATTTTCTCTGTTCAAAATCTCAAGAGCCCAGTCTTTAAATTTAGGAAGAATGCTGTATCGCTCAAGTTGAATGTCTACTTGTTCCTCAAGTTTTTCGAGTGTAATCGGTTTTCTTTGCGTACAAGTGATTCCTTTCTTACGTCGTGTGCAGTTATAGTAAATATATGTTTTAAACTTCTTTTCACTTTCAACCCACTTGGTTTTTTCACTTGCGGTATACATCGATCCGCATTCCTCACAGTAAATAAGGCCAGTATATGCAAACTCATGAGTCTGGCCACGTGGCTTACCGTTTCGGCCGAGAATGGATTGGACCCGATCAAACTCTTCAAGGCTAATCATGGGCTTGTGGTTGCCCTTATACAGCTTTCCAGCCCATTCAAACATACCAGTATAGAAGATGTTGGTGAATATCTTATAAATCATGCTGTTGGCAAGTTCACCGCCACCACTTCGCTTTGTTTTGGGAGTTCTAAAACCCCACTTATCATTTGCAGTCTTTAAAATTTGAGAAGGAGTGTAATTGCCGGTGAGCATCATGTCCCACATCTTTCGGACCAAATCAAAACGGTCTCTATCTTCGATGATTGTATGTTCAAGTTTGTCATTTAAATATCCCATCGGAGCACGAGAGGGTAGCCAACCTCGATCAGCTTTTCCAACCATTCCTCGCATACTGTTTTTCTTGAGATCAATGATAAATTGATTTGCCATTCCGCTTTCAACACTAAAAAGAAGGACATTATCATCAGGTAAATATTGACGATCAATCGTTTGAATACATTTTAAAACTCCTTGCTGCAACATCCAGCTGAGAGCTCCACTATCAACTGGATTTCGAGAAAGTCGATTGAGTTGCCAGCAGAGAATACCGTCAGCCTCGCCTCGCTGAATGCGTTTGAGCATGTCATCGAAGACTGGTCGGCAATACGGCTTCTTGGCAGACTTAGCTTCTGTCAGTACCTCTTTGATAGTGATTCCCAGACTGTTTGCCAGCTCTTTTAGGCGGTTCACCTGATCGTCGATAGACTGAACCTGCCTGTCCTCGCTTTCTGAGGACTTTCTGGCGTATATGTAGAGTATTCGTGGAGTAGTTTGGTTCATAGTAATTTATCCTGCCGTTCCTGCGCTTATGTCCTCATCTCTGATGTTTGGAAGGTAGATTGAATTCTTATCTTCTTCCGCTTTATTCCGCTCTATTTCATCTAACGCATCCGTTTTTTCACCGTTTTTTAACGGTTGAATGATATCAGAATTGTTATCATCTCCTGACCGTTTTTCCACCGCTATTTCGGGTTCAGTGTTATCAAAATTGATATCATTTGTTTCCCGTAATTTACCCGTATTTACGGGAATACTTTTATCCCTATTTTGCCCTAAATTTCCCTTATTGTCAGGCCTATGCCAAGGTGGAACCCAAGTATTGCCAGAACCCTCCTGAATAGCAAGCTTCTCTGGTCTCTTGTGTATCCTCATCTGGTCAGCCAGGGACTTTATTCGGTTATTTAAGTATTTAGGAGAATTATTATTTAGGTTAGTTAGAGTATCAATTTCACTACTTTTTCCTGAATCATCATCGGGTTTGATATCATGATTCCTTCCTTTTTGATATCTTCCTTTCCAAGTTGATAACTTAATACGCTTTGAATGTTCATCTAAAGGTTTCCAGTAGATTGAACTTTGAAATGCATAAAGATTGGACCGGCCGAAACCCTGCTGACTTCTTTGAACAATAATAATTCCATGATCTTCAAGAATTTGAATTGCTTTGCTTATGCTCGTCGGATTATTTTCACCGGTAAGTTTCTTTATACGTTTGATACTTGGAAAAGCTCCCTGAGTTTCAGTATTGCAATGCCGTAGGAGAACGTCTAAAACGGCACCACAGAGTCGTGGCAATTTTGCTACATACCAACCATCGACATACTCGTTATCTACAAAGTAACGAGTTGGTTTATCTTTTGGACGGAGTCGATCAAAAGGAATATCACGCAATAGGCTTGTGGCTCTCATTCTCTTGCGATCCTTCCATGATTTGGGGTCTGGATTCCAGGTCATCTTGGGTAATTTTATTGATTAATAAAGGGAGGGTTGCTTCTCGGTGCTTTTGAATCTTTTCAAATTGCTCTTTGGTCATTGGCCGATAGACAGCAGACATAAGCCGCACAAGTTTGATACCTTGCTCGTAGGCTTGTTCAGCACTTATTTCCTTACCGAATTCGCTTCGGTAGATTGCCTGAAACTTTGCTACGTCTGCATCGGTCAGGACCATGGCTATTCCGAATAGAGCTTATTCTTGAGTGCTTTGATGCTGTCAAAGAACGACCGAGCTTTGACTTTCAGTTGGTCTGAAAAATATTGATTGGCATAGCTTTCAATTTCTGATTCTCGTTTGAATACGAAAAGAGCCTTGCGAGGATCGTCTCGGTCCAAGCGGATAAGCTTGTAACCCAGGCACATGAGTGCCGCCGATACTCCAAGGTCATAGGTTGTGAACACATCAGGTCCATCAGCTTCGGGCTGGGACCAACTCCGTTTTTTAATCATGAGTAATGTTGTTAGTTAGTAATTAATGCTCTAAACAAAAAAGCCAAAGCATTACGCTCTGACTTTATTCGCCCGAAGGAGAAAGGTGGACGGAATGATTATGGGTTTAGTGTGGGTTCAATGTGATCAAGTAATCAGCTTGTAGCCCAAGCCTTTAATATTCTTGATAATGTCTTTATTTTTAGCTTTCTTGGCTGGAAGGATACCAAGTACCTCTTTAATATTTCTGATTACAAAAGTGAGGTTGCGTTTAGTGGTTTTGGAAACGGATTCTCCGAGGATATCAGTGTAGGTAACTTGATGATTCTTTGCAGTAACGAGCTTGAGAAGAGTATCGAACTCTTGACTCTTTGGATTAAAGATAGCTTCAACTGTATTCAAACGGACTGCAGCAGTAACCTTATCGACAGAGAGGGTATTGGTCCCAATTTTGATTGTAATGACATCGGTATCAGCTTTGTTCTCATTCAAATAATTAGCAAAGGTACTGATGACCCAGAAACTAACTGCTTTACCGATAATATTTAAATCACCGATAAGACCTTCTTGTTCGATTTTTTTCAAAATAAGAATCTGTTCTTTCACCGACAGTGAAGATTGATCCTTGAGCTCTAACTTCAAAATACCAGCAGGACTTATTTGAGCTCTTTCATGGATTAAAACTTTGATGAATTGTATTTTCTGGACCGGCGTCATTGTAATAGTAATATGCTATAAATCTACTCGTTTTTTGAGTTTTTACAAGAAAGCAACACTACAGCATTTTGGAAATACGTGGTAAACTGTGGTCTAGCATAAAACTAAAAATTACTATGAATATAGATAAAAGGCCTTTTTATATTTGGTTAGCGGTGATCTTGGTTAATATTGGAACGTATCTCGGCGTTGTAATAGGGGAAGTGTATGATAGCGGCACCCCTGTCTTCGCTGCTTTGTTTGGAGTCGTGTCAGGTTATCTTCCAATATTTGGTATTTCTGTTTTCGTGTCAGTAATTCCCATTTGGCTTTCTGGGTCAAAATTTAAATGGCGCAATAAGTTCGGATTTGGCATTCCTATTTTATTACTTCTGCCAATTCCTTATCTTGTATGGCATATGAATACTTGCACCGGTAAATTCTGCGGTCTCGGTGACGCAATACTCATGTATGTTTTGGGTATCTCAGCAGTTCTCTTCGCTCTCTTCTATCTGATAGGTATATTTTTTAGAAAATGGAATGCAAAAGTTGTCATATCAATAGTATGGATTGAAGTAATTATACTCATGGGTGCAGTAGCATTCCTCGGCTATTATTTACAAGCTGATTCAAAAATTGCTGCGCTGGAACAGCAAAGTCAAAATGCTACTGAACCGTCTCAAATTGGACAAACATGCGACGCCCTCCCGGATAGTGATCGGCAAGGCACATGTTGGCAAAAAGCTTTTAAACTTTACCCAAATGTAGATGTATGCTCATGGTCCAAGGATGCCAAATCTAAAAGTAGCTGTTTATTTTATGAAGGATTGCGTTATAGGGAAAACCTTGAATACGGTTGTGAAGAAAATGATTCCCTCACGAGTTATAAGAAAAAAGATGATCCAAGTGAAAATTCGCGACTCCTTCAGTGCTGGGCGGACAAAGCAAAGATTTATCCCGAGTTAGATATTTGTCAGTGGACTTACGAATGGAATAGACCTAAATGTACCGCTTATTTTAAGACTACTTCCCAATAGGAATATTGTAACCAATGATCTCAAAATCAGAAGGATGTTGTATAGCAAGCCAAAACAAATAGTCTGGCGTTATTATTCTCGGAACGTCTGATGCTTCAGTGATGTTATTCTCAGATAGTTGATTGAAGATTAAGTCTGCACATGTCGCTCTCTTGTGTCCTTGCTGGGGAAGTCCAAATAAATACTCGGGGTCTTTGGCTATAGCTTTTAAATTATTTCTTACAGAGTCGATTTTTTCAGTTAATCTTTTTGGTCTGATAACAACCCAATCCTGCATATCAGAATTTGCCCAGTCAGTATTTGAGAGTGTAGAAATTTGTATGTCATCCTCGGGGTTTTTTTCTGTGCCAACAGCTTCCACAATTTGATCGGTGTCCAAATAAAATGCCGAATGAGTGAAATATGGATGAGCTAGTTTATCCATTAGCCAAGTTCTCTGAGTTATATATCTACGGATTAAAATATCTCCTGGTACTAATTTGCAAGTAACTATTGATGCACATGAGGAAAGTTCTTCAGATAAGGCAGCTTGTACTTGGTGAGAGGATAATCGAAAAGTATCGTAATAAAATGTATGCACTAAGTAAAGACCAGCTGCAATAAAAATAAGGACCAAAATGCCCGCGATAGGTAATAGTATTTTTTGAGACAGAGCATTTCGCATACAAACTATTATATACTAATACGTTATGGTATCCTTAAACATCATGAGAAAGTATCAAAAAATCATCATTGGAATTTTAAGTTTAATCATTGTGATAGTCGGTGTAACATACTTCTCCCTCCAAAAGAAAATAGTTTTTACTCAAATATTCCATAGTGATTGGAAAACCTATGTAAACGAAAGCGCTGGTTATTCGATTCAATACCCATCGAATGTTTCATTTTGGGAAGATGCATCATCTCCTACTAACAAAGGTCTTAGGAACATAGACTTAGTCTTTGGTAATGATGCGAAGGGAATAAGGATTTCGGCTCTTGTAAAAAATGTTAATTGGGCAGACAGTGAAATCTGTTCAAAATTCAAGAGGACCGCCATCATAGATAATCTAGAATGGGAAAAATCTAATTGTAAGATAGGTTATATGGACGTGCCACCAGACCTTCTTGACGTCTACAGTCGTGACACAAACGACGTTGTGTATAAAATCCAGTTGAATTACGGAAAAGACAAAACTAAAGCAGAGCAGGAGTTCATGGAATCGATCGTGAGCACTTACAAGGTTATACCGATAAGTAATGTGGTAAAGGAAACAAGCACATATACAAGTGATAAATTAAAAGTTTCATTTGAGTATCCCTCAGATTGGAGGATAGGGGAAGGTCTTGATCAGGTTGTTGTTGACACTAATTCTCCAAATGGAGGAATGAGATTCGATTTATATAGATTTGATGCAGCCACTCGATCTGACTTGAAAGATAGCGGTGATTGCAAAATCACTGAATCGACTAGTGGCGCTAAACTAGTCTGCTCTAGTGTAAATTTACCAGAATATACCGTTCGATATGGAAGTTACATATATAAATTAGCATTTTCAAAACGTAGCTGGGAGGTGGTAAGCGCTGAGGATAAAGATAGATTCGAGAAACTCACTGCGGCAATGTTTGATAAAAACAAAGATTCGTTTCAGAAAATCTTGAGTAGTGTTACTTTTTTGAGGTAATTAGGTAGGGGAATTCGGGAAAAATAGGCTTATTTGTGTAATATTAGGCTATTTCATACGTTATATTGTATGAAACTTGCATATTTGGTATATCTTTGCTAGGATTAGGCAGGTCGTAACCAAACCCATAAAACCATGCTTTATTCATTTTCGTGCAAAAACTTTTATTCCTTTAGCGATGAAAATACATTAAATTTTGTAGTTACCGAGAAGGGTACACAAAACAATGGTTATTTTGATACGCCTACAGGAACACGCCTCTCTAAGGTTGAGGCAGTGATTGGTCCAAATGCTTCAGGCAAAACTAATTTGCTGCGAGCTTTATCGTTTTTGAAGTGGCTTATTGTCGATTCATTTACTTTGCCCCCAGAGTTTTCTTTACCAGCACAATCATTTGCTTTTGGTGAAAATAAAAATGAACCGGTCGAACTTTCCGTTGTTTTTGAAATAGAAAACAAAGTCTATGATTATAAATTTACACTTGGTAAGCAGGGGGATAAATTAATTATCCTCTCAGAGAGTCTCGATGTAACTAGTTTGGTAAAAGAGAAGAAGTCTACCAATAGCATGTTTGCTCGAACGTGGGACGTTACATCAAAGAAGTATAATTTTGATGGTACTAAATTTGAGTTGCCTGATGGTTTTGCAACTGCTTTGCGATCAAATGCGAGTGTTGTTGGTTCAGCCGCACGATTGAATCACGAAGAAAGTAAGAAAATCGCTAGCTATTGGCAGAAGTTAAAGACCAACACAACTGAAATAGGGGCAATACGAGATCCTTTATCTCAAGCTAATATTCCAAATTGGTTAGAAGCCCTACTTTATTACAGTGATAACGAACCTCTGAAAAAAGAAGCTGAAAAACTGTTGTCACGTTTCGATCTCGGTCTTCATGGTATTCAAATTAAGAAGGAGCAATCGGCAAGTGGAGTTATGAATATTACTGTTCAAGGTCTCCATAAATTTAAGGGAGAAGAGCAGCCATTAAGGATTGAATACGAATCTTCAGGTACCAAACAACTATTTATCCTTCTAAAAACAATCCTTCAGGTCCTAGATAAGGGAGGGATTGTGATTTTGGATGAAATCGATGTGAATCTTCATCCAGAGATGGTATTGGCTTTGTTCGATCTGTTTATCCAGCCCGAAACTAATCCAAATAATGCTCAGCTTTTATTGAGTACGCATAGTCACTTAATCTTGAGCAAGTTAGATAAGTGGCAGATTATTCTCGTTGAGAAGGATGAGGATGGGATTAGTGAGTCGTGGCGTCTTGATGATGTCTCAGGAATTCGTGCTGATGAAAATTATTACGCTAAGTATATAGCCGGAGCGTATGGAGCAACTCCTAAATTATAACTCCTATGTCTCGGACCAATCCTTTCAAGAAAAAGTTGCGTGCCGCGAGTCGGACCCTACTCATGTACAGTGAAGGTCTTGAAGATGAGACCTTTCTTAAATACCTGCGAGGGTTGTACTCTCGTGATACTGGTGTAAGTGTGAAGATTAGAAATGGCAAAGGCGGTGATCCCATGAGTGTTATTATAAATGCTTCAAATGAGCCAGGTGATTATGATCACAGGGTTGTTGTTCTTGATAATGATGCGACAGATTCGGATATGAAACTAGCTCGACAGGAAGCAAAAAATCGCAATGTTACACTGATTGAAAATACTCCATGTCTTGAAGCTATTCTTTTGAGCGTATTAAATGCTGCGAAAGACTACTCGAGCAAGCGTTCTCCTGAATGTAAGAAAGAATTTGAATCAAACTATTCAGATGCTAAAAAGCGGACCGACATCAGAGAATATGAGCGAGTTTTTCCTAAAACTTTATTAGACAGCCAACGATCTAAGGTGAGTGCATTAAATACTTTCATTAGTTTAATGGAGGGGAAATTTTAACTAGACTCACATGGAAAAAGAAGAAGAAATACTCGAGGGTTATATAAAAGGGACGAAGCATGGCGAAGACAATAAGCTCCGCGCAACGGTTGGGAGTTTGGGTTCCAAGAGATCAAAAGAGCTATCAGATTCAATAAATACTCTTAAGAATACAATCAGTCATTCAGTGTCCAATTTGATTATTAATAACACACATAATGCAGGCGAGTTAAAAAGGGGCATAGATGAACAGGTTCAAAATTTGAATCAGGGGATTGCTCGACAGGCTGAAAACATAATCAGTTCAAATGAGAGACTGAGCGAGAGTAATGAAAGCAATGCTCAAAAAACTCATAAATTTACGATCGTAAACATTTTTCTTACAGTTATTATCGCTGCTACAGGAGTGATTGGGTTATGGAACATATATCTGACAAATGAAATTAAGGATGAATCAATTAAGGCAAATCAGATTAGTGAACAGCCATTCCTGAATTTTGTTGATGAAGGACAGCCGTTCAAATTTATTAATAGTGGCAAGGGTGTTGCTCTAAACATTATTTTATTGGTTTGGGATAAACCTCAAAAGCAACTTTATATCACTCCTGAGAGTAGTGTGGGAGAAGCTCTGGGAGTTGATAAGAATGGTGTTATAGAAAATACACAATTGGATAAAGCCAATATTAATCAGATTAAAAAGCAGATACCTAGAATTGCAAAAGCAATAGACATAGCTCAAAGCAAAGATACTGCATGGTTTGCACTTGTGTACGACGATATTTATGGAAAGACATTTGTAACTTTGGTTCGAGGTACGGGAGGCGACTATAGGGAAGCGGTGCAGTTTATCCGCTTAAGTGAAAATTAAACTACAATAAAGCGTTCTTTTTTGCACTTATTTGCCCTAAATTGCCCTATTTCGCCCTAAACCTGTCCCTAAAAGTCCCTAATTTTCCCTAACCACTCTAGAGCCAGATTAGGCCAAAAAGAGCCAAAAAGGACCAAAATTATCCAAGAACTGCTATACTTTGCATGTCAGGAATGTAGATCGTCGCATCATTCCTTTTCTCAAATATAGTTCTAACGTCCTCTACGACGGCACCCCAAAAGCAAAATCGCCGAAAGGCGATTTTTGCGTAGTGGGCGCCCAAGCAAGCGCGTGCGGAGGATGGTGGCCGATTCTGTCCTATGCGATCTGACCGGTTTTCTTTCTGCTCGCACTCGTCTCATCACGAATGATATAGACTTCGTCATGGCTGCCTACGTATAGTAGGTTCGTGACGCACTTGTCCATTTCATCGTACTTGAATACGACTCGCACCTTGTAATTTATTGAAAAAGAAAAGCAATGGCGCAAAGATCCTGTCAATTTGTGCACCTTGAGTTTCTGGTGATTGGACGGATCTCGAAAAAGTACAATCTTATCCCTGACTTCTTCTTTCAGGCTTGAATCAAGTCTTTTGTACATACGAATGAAAGTCGGCGCATACGTAATCGTAAGGGTCTGTGCGGGTATCATGTGTGGAAAAAAGGGTGAGGGAGCCGGGATGTTATTAATTGAATCCCTTTGCCAATTCATCAAGATCGCCGACAAGGGCTTTGCCGTCCTTGATTTCTTGCTCCGCCTTCAGGACCGTTGCGATGAATTCGTCTTCCTTGAACTTGATTATGGCGCGGCGAATGAGCTCGGCTTTGCTTGCCGCTTTGCCTAGCTCGACCTGCTCCTCAATAAATTCATTGAGGTCGTTTGTGATAGGGATGGATATAGTGGGCATGTAGTGTATTATATTATAGTACTAATATATAGTAGTGCCCATTATTTTGTCAAACATGGCCACAAAATGTGTGAAATGAAAAAGCGGCGCCAGAAATACTGGCGCCGCTTTGATGGGCGGGCGGCATCCTGACCTGCCGGCCCGCAACACAATCATGCGGCGATGCCGATCTGTTTCAGGTGTCGGAGATCCGTCTCCAGACACTCGGGACCGTCGATGTCGGGCTTGCACAGGTCGCCAACATTAAACGTATCGATGACTGAGTAGCAAAACGGCTCAAGGCCGATGATCGTGCCTTCAGGCAGATGGGCCATTACCTTCTGGTATTTAGCTAAGTCGATCATTTCTCGCTTCAGGGATCGCCTTTCCGGATCGACAAGCTCGACGAATCCGATCCTGCTGGCCATTCGCTGCATGCTGAAGGTGACCATTTGCCGACGATATGCATGGCCAGTATCGTAGTGCAACTGCAGGAACTCGAACTCTGTGATTTCCTTGAATACCGTATTGAATGCATCCGGCGTCGGATCCTCATTGTCGTTGAGGGGTTCGAAGAGGATGGTGGATTCGGTCCGCTCGGCTACCTTGTTGGCGGCATCCAACCATGCTTTCAAGCCTTCTACCGACCATGATTGTCCGGATTTCCATTGGACATGATTCGGACCCACGATGCGTCTTGGGCCGAGACCCGCTTCTGCAAGGGCGACGGCATAGGCGATGTTTTTGGCGAGTACTGCGATGGCTGCATCACGGCTCTCATCAACGAGGGGATTCGGTCCATTCGGCGGAAAGAACCCGCAGATCTGGAGCTGCATCCCAGAGGCTCTGGCGATGTTTACGAGATCCTTCTCGCTGAAGCCATCCGCGAAGGTTGCTGGAACGACGGTCATGCCGGTGAAGCCGCACTCCCTGTCTGCTTTCAGGAAATTCAGCAGATTGTCGGGAGTCAGCGAAGGCGCATGGGCCAGGCTATGGGAATATATCGGTGCTGGTAGTTTCACTGTTTTTGTTTTTGCTTGGTGATGTTCCCGCCACGTCAAAGAGCTCTGGTGCTTGCGCCCAGACGACATCTTTGTCCCGGGCGAAAACATGTGAATATTGCTATGTGCCTTGTCTGATGTCAATGGCATGGCCCAATCTCCTGCTATACTCTTCATATGACCACAACAACTCGAAGCGTCACGTCCATCGTGCTTTCTATCGCCATTCTCGGATCGGGATTCTTTTTTATCCATAATAAAAATGATCAGCTAGCTGGCAATCCGCCGAAAAACGCAACCGTCGTGGCCTTCGGCGACAGCCTCATTCGGGGAGTGGGATCTACAGATGGCAATGACTTCGTATCACTTCTCTCTCGCCGCATAGGGACAGAGATCGTGAACAAGGGAAAAAGCGGCGATACGACGGTCGCTGCACTCACCCGACTCGACGAGGTGATCGCACTCGATCCTGGCACGGTCATTATCCTGCTCGGAGGCAATGATTATCTGCGCAAGGTGCCGATGGAGACGACGTTCGGCAATTTGGCTGCGATGATCGAGCGATTCAAGCAAAATGACATACGCGTGATTCTGCTTGGGGTGCGTGGTGGCCTGCTCAGGGATTTGTATGAAAAGGATTTTGCGAAACTGGCCAGTGATCAAGAGGTTCCATTTGTATCGAACGTCCTCGATGGCCTGATCGGAGATGATGCTCTGATGTCCGATACGATACACCCGAATGACAAGGGGTATGCGATCATTGCAGAGAGGGTGCTGCCCGTGCTTATCGAGGTGTTGGGGAAATAACTATTGTTTCCCATACGGCGGCTTCTTGCCGATCTCTCTGTATACTTGCTCGATCCAGGCATCCGTATATTTTCTATTTGGACTGATCTTCTTCGACTGATTCCAGATCGTCTCGAATTGCAATTTCATCAGCTGGCTGAAGTCCTTGCTATGGATGGTAAAGCCGAATGCCTCTTTTTGCGAAGAAATAAACGCCACCTTGTCTCCATAGATCCAATATCCGATATTCCATGCCATGCCTCTGGGTGCGACACGAAGCTCGCGTAGGAATTCTGGACCAGTGCCAATAAACGGATTGTCCTTCGTGTCGATGCCTTTATCATGCGGCCATATGCCTTGCACGTACACATTCTGCTTGATTCTGCGGCGGTTGAGATCGTTGAAAAATTCCTTGCCAAGCAATGCCACCATCTCGCTCATCGGCCACATTGCCATGGTCTTGGCATTGCGCTGCCATTTGAAATCATTGAGCACGTGGCGTACTCCTTCGATGCCGGAATAAAATCGGATTTTCGGATCAAGCGATGTCGGATTCTTGAGAAGGGAAGGGAGAATGTCGATGATGTGATCTCGCTCCGCTTTGAGAGAGTCAATGTGCCCATCGATAAGCTTTGGAAGATTCTGCGGATCATCGATGGCAAAGCATTTCTTGCCCTCTCGATACTCCTCGACAACCAATCCTTTTTGAATAAGGAGCTTCAAATGGTCATATACAGAGGTACGGGGAATTGCCAGCCCGTCGGCGATTTGCTTGGCGGAGCGGGATCCCTTTTCCATCAGCTGCATATACACATCGTGAGTAGCCGCAGACAAGCCTAATTCCTCGAATGTTTTTTTGAGCAAAGACATATGGGTAAATGTAATGTTGTCGGAATTCGTCGACATATTTACAGTATAGCGAGCAGGGAGTACTGTCAACCGCGGGATGGACAGGGCATTTGGCCTTTTCCATGAAAAAAACTTCCCATAATAAACCCCAAATCAAATCAAGCACTCTGAAAACGCATTCATTAATCGCAATCATCTTCGCGCTGATCATGGCGTCCGTTCGGGCTCAGCCACAAAACGTGCCGCCGCTCGATCCATGGACACCGACCGGATCGCTGGCAATCGCATATCAGGATATGTACCTGGCGGGCCGCGTCTCGAAGCCACTCATTCGCGACTCGAATATGGGCGCAGAGCTAGCTCTCGAATGGCAAAATGGCATCATGCTCTCGTATGCACAATATGAAGCACTCGATCCCGAGCGCGCGCTGCGCAACGGTAGTCCTGAGGTCAATGAAGCGCTGTTCTCCGTCGGATACAAATGGAAATGGCACGAGGTCAGTATGCGCGCCCAGGCGACGCTCATCAACCTGCATCCTCACCGGGAATGGTTCAGCGATGATCGGCTGGCTCTCGAGCTGTACATCTCGCGTCCATTCAAGTTCGAATATGAGCAAGGTCCTCTCCGCGGAAAGCATACGCTGACACCGGAGCTCCGCCTTGGCTGGTTCTCGCTATGGAACGCGATTGATGGCGGCGTGCCATTCGCCATTCCTGCCTTGACACATGTCTGGGATCAGCCGCTCGGTGCGAAGCGTTTGGCATTGCGCAGTCGCTTTGCCGTCGAAGCTGATAGCGGATTCAGGAATCATGACGCTGGCGCCTTCGCTCAATTCGAAACCGGACTGCACGTAAAACTGTCAGATCAATTGACCTGGACTGCTCTTGGCTGGAAATGGATCGAGCCATTCTCGCCTGATCGGACAGATGGGCGGGGAGAGGGGAGCGACACGTTCTTCACGGCGCTGACATTTCGGTTTTGAAAATACAGTTCTGAAAACGCAATCCGTACCGCCTGGTGGTACGGATTGTTTTCTTTTTTCATATAAAAAACATATATAGTACAATGTATCCATATGAACAACGATACAACACCACCGGTTCCGGCACAGCCACCAAAGCCTGAATCTGCTACGCCTGCAGCACCTGCAACGCCCGTCATCACTCCAACCGCCTCGAATCTCAATCCGACCTTGCCTCCGACATATGGCGAAATGTTGAAAGAGATGGGCGCACAGCTGAATGCCCGCAAGAGCCTTCTCTTCAAGCGCGTGCTTCTCATCATGTGGCCGGGACTCCTGTTCCTCGTCATATTGTTTGTCCTTGGCAAGATGGATGATGCCGGAATGCTCGAGAACCTGTCAGCGTCAGGCCAGATGGGTCTTATGATCGCGGGAGGTGCATATCTTCTGTTCGCCATCGTATACATGTGGATTGCAGGATTCCTATTCGAGATCGAGAAGCAGGTTTGGGTTGACTCACATTTCGATCGCCGTACTTCTCAGGGCGGACAGACATCGGGTGCCGCTGCCGACCTGACTCCGAAGGAAAGCTGGAAGATCGCCAGGAAATTGTTCTGGCCCGCATTTCGCCTCCGACTGCGCATTGTCTGGCAATACTATCTCTTGCCCGCACTCGTATTCGCAGCAATTCTCGCAGGGTTCGGATTTTGGGCGGGTAATAGCGCTGCGGCCGCGACATATGCCAGCAACATTTGGATCTTGGCAGCGATACTGTTCCTCGTATTCCTGGTAGTCGCTATCGTGTATTCATATTATATAAAGGTAAAGATCCGCTATTCATGGTTCGTCTTCATCGATATTTACAAAGGCGAGCCTTTTGACACCAAGGTCGTCCTCTCGCAGATGAATGCCCTTAATGCGGCATCAAAGAGCGCTTCATTCAAAAAGGCTCTCATCACGGAAATCGGTACTGACTCAGCGGCCGTAATTGCCAATCTGGCCGTTAGTGCGATAGGGTTCGGTGTCTCTCAGGTTCCCGGAGTGGGGCAATTGCTCGGCGGTCTGACGCGGGCATATGGCCAGGAGCTGACAAAGCAGGCGGCAAGTCTCGGCAAGATCGGCGCCATGTATCTGCTCTACAGGTATGCGCGCAAGGAATTGTTCGGATCAGAGCAGGCAAACAACGAATACGTATACGGATTGATCAGGTAGGAGGAATGATCAAGGCCTGTTTTTCGTTGTGATATACTTTTCTAAAACTCATAGCCTATAACCAATCATCTGACCAATCCATCATGCCAAGAATACGATTCAATACGATAACATGGTATTCAAAAATGCTGAGTTATCTATTCATCTTTGGCGCCTTCCCGGTCATCGTCTTCTATATTGGCATCAAGTACTACCAGACCGTCGAAGTCCTGACGCATGGATACGCTTCCGCGTCAGAGATATATCTCAATGGCACGTACGACCAGAAAAGCTTTCAGGGTACGGGCTCATACCAGGCGCGCAAAGACATCGAGGGGGATTGGATCAATATCGATGATGATTCGTATGTCATGACCATGAAGGACAATAGCATGCTGTATGAAAAGCGAGATGGAGACATCTTCGGATCGGGAGCATGGATGATTCAGGACCTTTTGCGCGGAACACGATTCGAAGATTTGCCGTCGGGGCTGTATTTGCAAAAAAACATCCTCACGAAAGGAGGCAAGGAAGATGTTCAGTACTTCAAGATAACCGCGCTTACGCCCATGTCCTTGGAGTTGTCTCGTCTAGACCAAGCGGGCACGTTCCGCTTCGAGAAAGCCAACCCTTCTTCGGTTTCAAAGAGGGCGTTATAACATTATCTGTCCGCATCGGGGCCTTTGACCAAATCCAGATATTCCTGAATGGTCATCTTTTCCTCAAAGATATCCTTCGCCACGTCGACGCCGACATATCTGAAGTGCCAAGGCTCATATATATAGCCGGTGTCTTTTCCTTTCGGATAGCTGAGAATGAATCCGAACTTGTAACTATGTTCTGCAAGCCATATGCCTTCTGGAGCGGTTCCGAATCGATCTGTCGGTCCTGAATACCCAACGGATTTTCCGCTGAGATCAACCGTCGTCCCGAGCTGATGTTCCGAATGTCCCGCTTCCGCAATTCCTGCCAAGCCCGCCTTGCCGGCAGTACGAAGATAAAATGCCGTAAGCAGCGCTTGCGTATGCGCGCTTCTGTATGCCGATATGACTGCGAGCGAATGCCCTTCGCGAGCGGCTGCCTTGAACATTTCCTCGAGCCTGCGCGCAGGTTCTCTCGAAAGGCACATGACACCGGCGGTACGGATCGTTCGAGGGAGGCGAATGAGGTCGCCCGGAATATAGTCTTTAGGTACTGCTATGCGGCGGCTGACGTTTTCATATGACTTGTCTTGTGTCACGTTGGCATCCGGACAGAGGTCTTTGAAATACAGCGAATCGAAGAAAAACCGCGTCTCATCGGTGAATTCTCCGTCGGGCTTGATGTTGAGCTTTTTTTGCAATGCAGCTATCGCGGCCTCGGTCTTTGGTCCATACGTGCCACTGACAGAATTCGAGTCGAAGGCGATGCCGGTATGCGGCGATAGCCTTGTGAGCAGGTATTGTACCAATCGCACGTCCGCACCTCTTGAACCCGATGTCAGGTCGCGATACAGGCCGCCGGTCTGTTGCCATTGTCGCGCATATTCTATCTCTATATCGAGAGCATCAATCGTGGTCTCTATCATCTGCAGGTAGCCCTTTGCCCATTCGCTCTCAGGGGATGGCTTGAACCCTTCGGGCTCAGAAGGCAGCTCTATGTCCTTGTTCGCTGGAATGCCGTCTGTGGAGGCGGCTTCCGGTTCCATTATCTGTATGCGCGATGCAAGCCCATTGTCGTCCGTCACGGTGGCATAGCCAGGTTCGCTGGCTTGTGCGGCACGTCCTACGGCATCACCCTCTGCCTGGAACGTGATTGTTCGTATGATGCTCATGGTCTGGGCGCGCAAATCAGGGCTTTTCATATACGCGAAAGCCAATACTGCTCCGGTTTGCAGCAAGAGTATGGTGATCGCGATGACTGATGAGATATGTTTATGCATAAGGAGGATTTGCTATACTGTGGAGGCGGTCGCGTACGTTATGCGAACTCTAGAAATACTATCATGGAAAAGCGAATACCGAATCTAAATCGAATACCGAATCCCAAAATGGAGGATTATGCAACGCTCGCTGCGAGCTTCAGGCATGCCTGGAATGGCATCGTCCGGGTTTTCAGGACGGAGCTGAACTTCCGTCGGCATCTGGTCATGGCATTCGTCGTCATCGTTGTCGGGATCGCATTGGACTGGGATTTCGTCAAGTGGGGTTTCGCAACTCTGGCAATGATGGCTGTGCTCGGTACCGAAATGATCAATACGGCCATTGAGTATACCTGGAACCATCTCGAGCCGAATCATCATCCGGTCGTCGGCATTATCAAGGACGTAATGGCAGGAGCGGTACTGATCGCGTCTGTCGGGGCGGCAATCATAGGTTGTCTGCTTGTCTTTTCGTAAAAAAAGTCGCATATCACTCGCATCTCATATTCGCATAATTCATCATATGACATTTCACATATCTCCGATGGCTGGTTCGATACTCTCAGTTTGGGACGAGGCGGGAAAACATGCTGCCGCTGCCGCATATTCTGCGCCGACGACAGCGTTCATGGAGGTCTTTTCCGCAATCTTTGATCCCATGATCGTGCTTGTCGCGGCATGCCTCATAGTTGCGGCGCTTCTTCTCCGTAAGAAAAGGTTCGAGGCTTGGCGATTCCTCCTCAGCATTATCTCGATTTCGGCATTCGTATGGGTGACGAAGCGCATTGTCGAGCGTGCGCGCCCAGAAGGCGGCCTCATCGATGAGACTGGATTCTCGTTTCCGAGTGGTCACGCTGCCGTAAGCGTGGTGTTCTTTTACGTTCTGTACCTCACCGTGCGACCGCATATCAGGAATGCATATATGAGAAAGGCAGCATTCGTCATGGCGCTTGCGATGCCGCTCGCAATCGGCTGGAGCAGGGTATACCTCGGTGTCCATTATCTGACCGACATTCTCGGAGGATTCGTTTTTGGCGCGATCGTCGTATCGATTGCCATACTGTCCGGCCATTCACATGAACGGAATCTCGAAGGGGCAGAGGGGCACAAATCCGAATAAGGTGTATAATCGACATGTCTATCAGCCGATCCGCCAAGCGCGGCATCATAACAGCAATACGCATACAACATGTCATTCACAAGCAATTTGAATTGGAGATATGCAACAAAGAAGTTCGATACTACGAAGCCCGTCTCAGAAGAACATCTTAATCTGATTTTGGAAGCCGCTCGCATGGCGCCCACATCGTTCGGATTGCAGCCTTTTCATATCACGGTAGTCCGAGATGCCGCTGTGCGGACAAAGCTCCGCGGTGCTGCATGGGATCAGGCGCAGATAACGGATTCTTCTGCCTTGTTGGTGTTTTCAGCGAGAAGCGATGGCGAGTCGCGGGTTCAGTCATATCTCGATCTCGCATCGGGAGGGAATCCGGAAGCCAGGGCTGCATTGTCAGGATACGGCGACATGATGACGAATTCAATGCGCGCAAAAGCTGCCGTATCTGAGTCCGGCTTGGGCCATCAGGATTCAAATAGCCAGATGGTCTCATGGGCTGCACGGCAGGCATATATCGCGCTTGGCTTTGCCTTGGCAGCGTGTGCGGAGCTGGAGATTGATTCCGCTCCGATGGAAGGCTTCGATAGCGCCGCATTCAAAGACATTCTCGGCCTTGGCGAAGTCATGACCCCGGTCGTATTGCTCGGCGTCGGATACAGGGATCCTTCGGATACGATCCGGCCAAAAGTCAGATTCCCTGAAAGCGATATCGTCGACAGGAGATAATCATGGACAGGAGACCGTTGAGGCTATACTATAATCCGCAACGATGACCCATTCCATTTTTTTGCCAAAAACTCGCCTCCTCAAGGGTGTGCCGATAAAAAACAAGATCCTCCTCGATCTCAAGCATGAGGTCGAGGTTCTTGTTGCTTCTGGCAAGCATCGCCCAGCGATAGGTATCGTCCAGATAGGAAACAATCCGCGTTCGGACGTATATGTTCACAAGAAAAAGACATTCGGACACGAGATAGGGGCAATCGTGCATCATGTCCAGCTTCCGGAACTCTCTACGTATGAGGAAATACAAACCGAGATTCTGGAATTTGCCAATGACCCATGCGTGCATGGCATCCTGATTCAGATGCCTCTTCCGAAGCATATTTCCAAGTCGGAAATGCAGTCACTCATGGATCTCATACCTCATGCCAAGGACGTTGATGGGCTGACGACGGCCAATATCGCGCTTCTTGATCATGACTACGATCGCGCGATATTGCCGGCAACTGCAAGAGCCGTGAATCTTCTCCTCGACGGGTATGATATTCCTGTAAAAGGGCGCAAGGCCGTGGTCATCGGCCGTTCGAATCTCGTTGGTCGGCCCACGGCGCTTTCGCTCGGTCATCGAGGCGCGGACGTCACGGTGTGTCATCGTGAGACCGAGGGCATACCCGAATGCGCTAGGCATGCTGACATATTGATTGTTGCAACCGGAGTGCCGGGACTCGTGACGCGCGAGTTTACGAATCCAGAACAAACCATCATCGATGTCGGCATCAGCGTGCTTTTGGGATCGGATGATGATTCCAAGATAGTCGGTGATGTGGATTTTGGCCATGTGGCCCCGTTCGTTAAAAACATCTCTCCTGTCCCGGGAGGCGTAGGTCCTCTGACCGTTGCGGGACTTTTTCTCAATTTGATCGATTGTCACAAGGCGCAGGAGGTGTGAAAAGATGCGAAGCGGTTCGCGGAAAAGGGAAGAGTAAGGCATACACATGACATGTATCAGTCATGATATAATTCACGCATGAAAAACAATGATGAAAACAAAAACGCGGCATCGGTGCCAGCCGCGAATGCTTCGGGGGATCAGTCTGGTGCCAGCCGAAAAAAACAGTCGGTCATAGAGCGCTTCAAGGAAGTGCATTTTTCAATGGATGATGCGCAGGCAAACAAGAGTCTCAAGATAGCAGGACTGGTCCTCTTGTCGCTCTTGTGCTTGTTCGTATTCGTGAAGACCATTAACGGAATCAAGGAATACAATACCATCGGCGAAATGCCCAGCGCTCCGTATTCGATCACGGTAGCCGGTCATGGCGAGATCATGGCAAAGCGAACGATCGCATCTCTTTCATTCTCATCCCATGGAGAAGGCAAGACCACGAGCGAAGCACAGGCAAAGGCAGCTGAATCAAACAGCAAGGCCCTCGAGTTTTTGAAAGCAAAAGGCATACCTCAGAAAGACATCTCGAATCAGGGATATGCGACATATCCAAAATACGATCAGGTGATAAAAACATGCCCGATCATGAAATCTGATGCCGCATCGGCGCCAAAGGCAATGTCTTCAGGGGTTTCCGTCTCAGTTGTCGGCGAATCTCGTGGATCGGCAGAACCGGCATATGCACCGGTTGCGCCTTGTAATACGTATGATCAGGTAATTTCAGGGTATGAGACGACTCAGACGATCGAGCTCAAGATCAGGGATATCGACAAGAATCCGACTTTGTCAGGCGAGATCATCGACGGCCTTGCCGCAGCTGGCGTTCGAGTCGGCAACATAACGAATACTATCGACGATTTGGAGACCTTGAAGAGCAAGGCTCGAAACGAGGCAATCGTGAATGCTCGAATTGAGGCCCAGAATGTGGCCCGATCTCTCGGGGTGCGAATAACAAAAGTCGTGTCATATTACGATAACAATTACGGATCTCCTATGGCTGAAATGGACATGATGTCTGCCAGACCTGCATCCGCCCTCGGAAAATCAATTGCATCAGAGATACCAGCAGGGGAAGGAAAGGTCACTGCGGACGTCAGCGTGACGTTCGAGATACGGTAATCTCCTGGCTACGGCCGGTTCCGCCGGCATTCCGGCGGTGACATGTGTTCGGAAGGCGGATATACGGCCATTGACAAAGCCACGATATCCTATAAAATATAGCCATTAACAATAAAAACACCCCACCCCAGGGGTGTTTTTAAATACAAAAATATGGCTGTAAATCAATACATCAAAGACACAATGACGGAAATGAAGCATGTGAGCTGGCCGACAAGGCGACAGGCTATCCTGTTCACGCTTTTGGTGGTCGTTATATCGGTAGCGATGTCGGCATATATTGGGGTTCTCGACGCATTCTTCACCAAGCTGCTCAAGCTGTTTATCGCATAGTCGGCAAGGGCCGATCCTGGCGGGTGTGAAATTTTAATCAAACTTATCTATTTACGAATACGACTATGGCAAAACAACAAGCAGCAGGAGAGCGGAATTGGTATGCGATTCATACGTATGCCGGATACGAGAATGCCGTGCTTCGAAACCTGAAGCAGCGCATCGAATCACTTGGCATGGAAGACAGGATTTTCAACGTTGTCGTTCCGAGCGAGAAGAAGATCAAGATCAAGGCAGGCAAGCGAACCGAGGAAGAGGAGCGAATCTATCCCGGATACGTTCTCGTTGATATGATCGTGACTGACGATTCATGGTACGTGGTTCGAAACACGCCCCGAGTGACAGGATTCGTAGGGTCGGGAAACATTCCTCGGCCGCTCAACAAGCAGGAGGTGGACGATCTTTTCAAGAGAATGAATTCGGATCAGATCAAGCATACGACTGATCTTACCGTTGGGGATTTGGTTGCCATCACCGATGGTCCGTTCAAGGAACTCGAGGGCAAGGTTGCTGAAGTCGACGATGAGCGAGGCAAGGTTCGCGTACTCGTATCGATGTTCGGTCGAGAGACTCCCGTTGAGCTCGATTTCTTGCAGATCAGGAGGGTATAAGGACCTTTCGAAATCGGCAGGCTTTCGCCTGAGGACAAGATGGATCGGATTGCGAAAATATCCCTAGCAATAGGGATATTTTCTTGCTTGACATGTATATACATTTGTATATACTATTTGTAATGAAAATTGTTAAGGCCAAAAAATGGGGGAATAGCTTGGCGGTGCGGCTTCCGAAGGAGGTGGTGTCGGTATTTAATATTGGCGATGGCACTAAAATAGTCATACACAGCAATCGTAAAAAAGGCACAATATCCCTCATTCCAAGCAAGAAAAATGACATTACCCTTGAAAAGCTGCTTGCGGGAATCACGAAGGAAAATATTCATCCTGAGACGGATTGGGGCAAGCCAATGGGAGGTGAGGTTTGGTAATTTGATATGTTTGATGAAAATTTAATGTAGGAAATTTCAAAATACCCCGATGGATACTCATTGGGATATGTTTGTGCCTGAAAAGGGCGATATCATCTGGCTCAATTTTGAACCAGTTTTGGGTAGCGAGCAGGGAGGAAGAAGGCCTGCTTTGGTTTTAACCCCTTTTGCTTACAATCAAAAGACTGGCCATTGTGTCGTGTGTCCAATAACTTCCAAAATCAAAGGATACTCATTCGAAGTGTTCCTTCCGGAAAATTGCCCTGTTGCCGGAGTGTGCCTCGTAGACCATTTGAAGAATCAGAATTGGAAAGTCAGGAATCCGATAAAAATCACCTCGATTTCAGAAGATGAGATGAGCCCAATCGAAACCATGCTTGCACACTTGCTATTCGGCTAACCCTTGCAAAAACCCCAAAAAGTCAGTACTATACCTCCACTGCTTCTAAGTGCGCAGCCGACGCGTAAATGGCAGGCCGGGACTCAAAATCCAGACCTGATTCCAAGTCGGAAGTCCTCAGTATCAGCGGGGCAAAGATGAAACATGATGTTCGCCCTTGGGCGAAAATCATCAAGATTAGAAAAATTATCATACAAAATATGGCTAAAAAAGTACTAAAATCGCTCAAGTTGCAGATCCCTGCAGGAAAGGCGAATCCGGCTCCTCCAGTAGGTCCCGCTCTCGGTCAGGCTGGCGTCAACATCGGTGATTTCGTAAAGCGATTCAACGATGCCACTCAGTCCATGATGGGAGACATCATTCCTGTCGTTATCTCAGTATATGAAGATCGATCATTCGATTTCGTACTCAAGACTCCTCCGGCCGCGAACCTCATCAAGAAGGCTATCGGTATCGAGTCAGGGTCAGGAACTCCGAATACGAAGAAGGCCGGCAAGATCACCAAGGCTCAGGTCCGAGAAATTGCCGAGCGAAAGATAGTTGACATGAATGCCAAGGATATCGAAGGTGCCATGAAGATGATCGAGGGAACATGCCGATCATTGGGCGTCGAGGTCAAGGGATAGTCAGCTAGTCATGCATCATGCATGATCACAAAACGCCGATCGCGATACGCGGTCGGCGTTTTGATGATAAGATTGGAAAATGAAAACTTTTTTAGTTGGACTGGCGGTACTGGCGATCATTTCTTCCTCAGTGGCATTTCAGTTAAACAATGCCAAGTCGCATGATGTGCAACTCGGGGCGGTTTTGCCCGCAAAGACCAGCCTGACTGGCAAGGGCCCAGCCAGCGGAACTGGAGTGTCAGGCAAGGCCGATGTATCAACGGCACCTTCATGCAAGTGCCCATACAAAGTGGTGGTAGTCGGAGGAACGGGATCGACATCTACTCATCCGATATTCGCGAGTGTCGCGAAGGTCGCTCCTGGCGCTTCAAACATAGCGCTCAGCAACGGCGCGGCCGACAATCTCGATTGGGCGAAGGCAAAAATGCAGGAAATAGTGGATCAGAACAAGGCAGCCGGAAGAAAGACGCTCGTCGTCGGCCATTCGCTCGGCGGAGTGCTTGCCATAAACCAGTTCCAGGGTCAGTCATGCGTTGAGGTGTTGCCGATCGATCCTCCGGTAGGGCTGAATGGTTTCGTATGCAATAAGTTCAATGGATTGTTCAATCAGGCATGCCGAGAGATCGTCCGAGCAAAGAAATGCGTTCCGTCTCCGCAGAAAAATAATTCGAAGGACAGGCTCGTCGGAGGCAGAGGGGTTGGCGACAAGGCATCGAACGTATGCACTCCATACTGGTGTACCGATGGCACATGCAAGCCGATGAAGGATCATGATCCGTATAGCGCAGGAAACCAGACCAAGATCGATGAGATAAATGCCACGATAAAGGCGAAGATTGATAGTTGTGCTGATTAGTCAGTATTCGATCGCTGCTGTCTAAAACCGCCGATGACTGGCAGGCATCGGCGGTTTTATTCTGTTATACTTGTCATATATGGGATTCAGCGAATCTTTTGTTCAGTTGGAGGATGCTTCTGAAGCAGGGGGCGTGGCATCAGAAGGCGCTACGATTGAAAGTACTGTAGCTGACGGGCAGGAACACCCCAAGGCATCGTTGGATAGTCCGGAGCGTATCGCTGAAATCAGGGAGGAACTCAGAAATAGGATTCGAAATGCTTTCGAAAACGGCGACGCCGCCATGCTGCTTGGAGATCCGAGCGAGATGAGGTACCCGAAATTTCCAAATTATTCTGATACGAATCCCGAGTTCATCTATTCGAACCCCGACATCTTCTTTGATGAATTGATTTCTCTTGTCAAAAGCGAGCGTGCTCAAAACAAGGAGAAATTGACCGCTTTTTTGATTGATCTCAAAGAAGGTTTTTTTTCGGGAAGTCCAGATGTGACGGATGGCCTCCAGGTAGATGACCTTATGGTCATATCAGCAAGGGTTTCGAGGGTGGAGGAAATGAGGGGCTGGATAGGTCAATCCATGACCCCTTCCGTGGTGTATGCGCTTTCATACAGCGGGTATACATCCGCGCACTTGATTGCAAAAATCGATTCCTTGAATCCTGGAGAGCAGATCGATGTCGTGCATCAGCTAGAGACTGTATATGGCAATGCAATTGCCAACGGCGATTGGGCTGATCCTGCGGCAATAAAAGTGGCAGAGACTATCGCGCATTTTGCATCAGCTGAAAATCCGTTAATGCGTATTGTCGCTACGGTAGGCGAAAAGAGAATCAAGAAGGAGAATGAAAATCCGTCCCTTTCATTTATACAATTTGGAGGGGATTCTAATGATGGCCGCATGCATTCCATGGATGCAACCAAGTCGCTTTCGGACAAGTGTCTGAGCAATTTACCGATGGGCTATAAGATGCTTGCGCCTGCCGGAGATGTCGTGCTGGGTTTGGATGTGGCTGGCATGCCGAGATATGCAGCAGAGACGAATGCTTCAGAATTGCGAACCATGGAGGATATCGGGGCCCGCAGCTTACAGGCGATTTTGAGTACAAGGGAAGTTGGATTTTCCAATATATCGCCTAGGAGATTCATTGAAGGCATTGGCAAGGCGAGTCAGTTGCTTATGCCGGGCGCATCATTACCGGAATTATATGCGCACTTGCTGAATATTCCTGTAGAGGAGGCGGATCGAATGATCGATTCGGGAGAAAACATAGTTCCACGCCTATATGACGACTGGAATGGCATAAGAGACCGATCAATCGAGCTGGCGGATGCTGCTATGAACAAGATGGAGGCTGATCTGACAATTCCAAAACTGACATTTCAACAGTTTGAGGATGCTCTGGCATCAGATTCGGTAACCCCCTTTTCTGGCTTGAGTGAAGATGATCTTCTTCTGCTTGCTGAATGCATGAGGCCTGAAATCTACTCACAGATAGAGTCAGAACTCGGCATTTCGATCAAAGACATGCCATTTCGGTCTCTGGTACATATGTTGCGCTTTCTGTCTTCAGAAAAGTACGATGCCCTTCAGTCGCTTCGAGAGGCATTGCGAGCAATGCCTGATATTTCCGGGAAGATATTGCAGGCATTCTTCGCGGCATCTGAAGCTACGGAATTTGGCCGTACGATTCTTGATATTTGCAAAAACAGAACTGAGATGGAGGCAGATTTGATTTTTTCCAAATATGCGGAATTGGCTGAAGCTGCAGAACGCATATCCATAGATATGCTTCACGTGGACGAACAGTCGAAGGCAAAGGGTCTGAGCCGATCCGATATAGTGCGTTCAGCGCAACGCAATTTATTGAAGCGGGCAAGAAAGGTGATGGAAGAGTTTGCCTTGCCTCCGATTCCATCTGAGCAGTCTGAAAACGCTACTGCTGAAGATATGTCATTGCGTCTCCAATCCATCACGGCAGACAATGCATTATTTGGATCGATAATCAGGGCATTGCGAGGAACCGGCGTGCAAATCGAAGATATTGATGGCTCGCATATGGAAACCCTTCAAGGTGGAAATATCAGCGTTGAACAGCAGGAAGAAATGATTACGGCATTCAAGATAAATAGGATCGAATCAGATGATCCCAAGGTTCTGGTAACCGAATCAGAAGCGTCATTCAGGCAGGCATTGGCAAACCCTTCAAGCGAATTCAAGGCATTGTTTTTCGGGAACAGCCCTGTTGTATTTCTGAGGTGTGAGCCAATCGGACCAGAATCGACATATGTCGGATCATTCAACGTATCCCCTGAGCTCAAAGGAGAGAGAGTTGCCGCAGCATTTTTATCAAGCGTATTGGCCGAAAAGAATGTTGATTCTGAATTGATCGGTGAGGTGTGGGACAAACGCCCGCTGGGCATGTATCTGAAGGCAGGATTCGAAAAGGCTGGACGCATTGAGAATTGGCACGGAACAGGCGAATCGTTTGAAAGGTTAGTCATCCCCAAAGGCAAAATTGCCGCAATGCAAAAAAGCAAGACTGGCTAGAGATGAGATGGCCAGATTACACGATCTCGGCCTTACTCCACAGCTCCTCGAATATCGCCCTGTTCATATTGGCTATATTTTTGTCCTCTATGATGATCCCGATCATGCGATCAGGCTCCAGAGTGACCGTACTTACCTTGTTTCCATATATCTGCATGACAACCGATGAGAATCTGGCATGCGTAATACGCGCTTCCGTCACCTCTGGATCGAATCCTTTGATTCTCTGTCGCGCAAAGGGAGTATCGATGCATAGCATGCGTTTTTTAATTCCGCGCTTTTTTCGCTCAGCTACGTATTCATTATTCAGATTTTCGACGTGCTTTACAACTGATTCATTGTCTATGTATTCAAGGATCTCAGAATGGCTGCCTTCGAGGGCGTCAAACGAGACTTGCTTCAGGCCATCAGCTCCCTCAAAGAACTGTATATTCGGCTTTCCCGAAGTCAGGTTGTATGCCGATGCCATCTGGCCGATCACTGTCTGGAGGGTCTTTTCGGCATTCTCCATCTCGGTCTTTCTCTTTCCGGACATTTCTTGCAGGACAGAGGGGTGAGAGGGGATAAAGATGGCTATTTTGCCTTGCTTTTCATTCTTTTCCACTAGTCCCAGCCTGATGAGCTGGTCGAGCACCTTGTAGGTGAGGCCGCGCTTCAGCCCGGTCTTTTGGGTGATCTTGCGCGCCGTTATCGCGCCCAATTCCAATAGCAGGCCATATATCTTTGCCTGGTCATTTGTAAGTCCTATTTGTTCCAAATATTCATTCCACATACCATAGAGTATATACTTGTCATATATTTGTGACAAGTGGATAACTAAATAGAGCCGTTTTTAGCTTTATGTCATAGGCGTAGACTGCGATATTGGCTTTTTGTGTCATATGACATTGACAGTAAAGTATGTGCATGGTATCGTATTGCCAGAACAAAGGGATACCGAAGGAACGCCAAAGAACCGAAAGGATCTGGGCAGACAGAGGAATCCCGATGGACCTTACAATGAGGTGAACGAAAGTCTGTTTCTCAAACTCTGATCCTGTCTGGGGGCCAAAAGCCCAAGGCAAGGACGGTGACCACAGCCGGCAAGTGTGGATAGAGGAGAGAGTAGAGAAATATAGGATAGACACACTATCCTTGAAAGCCAGGCTTTTTTCCATCTAATTTCCAAAACCGAATCGGCAAAGGATCAGAGAGCTTGGAAATCTCTCAATCCCGAGCCTCTGTCTCAAAGGCGAATTCGGAACAGCGACTTCTTGATCAGCTTCTATTTTGCAAAAACAGGGGAGACTTTGTAGTTGCCAAATATGTGCGATCGAGGGGATATCGCGGATCGATAATGACTAACCACCATTGTCGGCCCGAATATCCCATGCGGGAGAACGGCATCGTCCAGCAGGAAGCAGTAATGCATGTCTGCAGGCGCGATTCTGGCAAGATGTTTGAAAACTTCATATCCATCTGAGACTATCGACAGTATCTGCAAAGCGCGCATGCGTCAGCTTGTCAGTCGACCGGTCGCCGATGCCTGAAATCAACGATGCACCAAAGAGATGCTAAGGGGGTTTCAGGATCTTGTTCGCTTTGTCACTTTTTCAGCTGCGCTTCGGCGCGGATAGGGAGAGTGGTGGGGCGATAGGATTTGTACTGTAGTTGGCTGATTGTAGCTTTTCCATAAAGGCCATAGTCAGCCAACTACAGAGGGAGTGCTCGACGGCATTCTTGATTTTCTGTTGCTGGTAAGCAAAACAAAAACAAACTGCTCTACCAAAAAATGAAAACGAAATCAGAAATCCTCGCTGACCTGATCGATGCTGAAACTCGTGATGAAATCCGCATTGCCAGACCCTCCCTCCGGGAGAGGGTGGCGAAGTTGAGGACGCATGAGCCGGATCAGATCCGGCAGCAGTTCGGCGTGGTCATCAAGCCCCTTTACTGGGGTACGGAGGATGAAAAAATCGAAGCCGCCCGCAAGGCAGTGCTCGAAGCATGCAAGGTGCAGGCAAAGGTACGCCGTGCCCGTCGTAAGGCGGAAGAAATCGGGCTGGCCTTCTGGCCTGCCCTTCTTTGGAACCAGGAATCCGGAGAATACAACTCCGGCGGGTACATGATTGGGACCCAAGGCCGGGTTGACCCTCTCGCCTTCGTGGCGGCTGAGCAGGTGTTGCTCCGCAAGGGCAACAAGCCCTGGGGGACAAAGTTCGAGGAGGTATTCCCACCAGAGATGGCACGGAAAAACAAAATTCATCATGGAGGGTGGGATTCATGCGGTCACTACGGGGTCAGCCCCGAGACAGTCGCAACCTGCTGGTTCGCCAGCGGGTGTAAGGATTCTCGCAAGTTCCGTTGGTTGATTCGTCACGGGGGTTGCCCAGTGGTAAGAGGGGTGAAGAGCCTCTCTATCTGCCAACTCCGCGACTTGACTCGCGGCTCGCAATGGCTTCAAAACCACTGTCAGGAAACCTACATGTTCGCCACTAAGACGATAATCGCCTTGGGGCGGATTTCGCCCGCGGCTCGCAAGGCCGCGATCGAGGGCTTAGACCTGGCCTCTTACCAGAGGTGCAGCGAGTTCTTGCCAGGTGGGGGGTACCGGTCGCCCAAAATCAGGATTCGCGATCTGAACTGGACCGCTGTGAAGCGACTCCAGACCATGGCCCGAGAAGAGATTGTGGTCCGTTACCTTCGCGGGCGTTACGCATGGCAATTCCTGACCGAGGCGAAAGCTCCGGAAGGGATGGAAAAGGTGTTGCCGCCCGTCAACCGTGAAGCCTTGCCTGAGGAACTGAAACCTCGGGTCAAGGTATTCGCCGACTTCACCCTCGTCTTGCCGGAAGGTTATGCCTTCGGCGATGATGATAACGGCCAAAAGATCTTCAAGACGGAGAGTCCTGAAGAGGACTATCACTTCGAAGAGGAAGAGCTAAAGGGCGGTATTTACCGCCTGGTGAAGGTACTCGAGAGGAATGCTGACATTCGGCGCCAGCGCCGTGAAGAGGAGACATACCGTCGCCAGGCGGATCGGGAGTTCGACCTTATGATGAAAGACTTGTCGACCACTTTGGTCACAAGATTTGACTCATACCGCGCAGGCAACTGCGCGGCGGGTACAAAGTCCTTTGCAGATCGCTACTCAATCGATCTGCAACGGCCCCTCCGGGCGGACCGGCTTTGGCGGATTGCGGACCGTTCCAACGAGCGTGACCGCGCTCTTGGCGCGATTCGCGCCGCATGGCAACGGGAAACCCTCGTCATGATCTAAATGAAACAAACCCGCACCTATGCGGGACGAACAATAGGAAGGTACATTTCTCAGCCTTTGAAAATGAGAAAAAGTTCTTTGCTTCCGCGAGGAAGCTAAATGGTTACAAGGAGCTTCGGTGTTTGGTTACATCGAAGCTCCTCCCAATTGAACCCGCGACAAGCGTCGTTGGTTCATAGGGCCACGGTTTGCGTTGGTGTGAGAGTGTTGCGAAAAAGCATAAATCCCGAGTAACGGGTATACAACACTATGAACACTACACAAGGACATTGGCTCGAAACAGATCCAGCAGGAACTCCCTGGAGGGATGTAATGCTGGTAATCGATCTTGAAGTTGGCCGAGAGGTCGCTGTTGAACGATTGGGAATCGAGATAGTGGAACAAACGGAAACCGGAGCGGCAGGATATGAAGTCCTGTTTGCTGACGACCAGCTTGTCTGGGTGTCGGCCGCTTCGATGCAGGATTACTGCAATAACCGTCAGTTTGACTAAGTAATTTCGTCTGTGATATTTCAACGGTTCCATGCACCTAGGTACGAGCATGGTTGGGTGCTGAAATGCGTTCTGTAAAATTTTTCGGAGGAATTTTTTATAATCCTCCAACTAATTCACCTCGCAACTAGTTTTGTTGGGTGATTGGTATATCCAGCACAATCCGTGCCAACCCTTTTCTGCTTAGGGGTTAATTATATGTTCGATGTACCAACAAAATAGTCGAACAATAACAAACAGGTATGACGTATGCAGGATCGTCGAGAAAAATAACTTGCCTGTTCCTTATGATGATGTTCCTTAGGACAAGAATAGATTTATCTGGTCTGCTAGATCAGTCGGTGGATAAGATGAGCAGCTGGCTTATCTTGATAGTCTGGCTGGATGCAGTGGCGGATATAATCATTGATCGTAAGATCAGTGTATACCAGATGATCTTCGGAGTTATGATGGTCATCTTAAACAGGTCTCTCTTCCAGGACTCCGACCTCACGACAATGACCGTGGTCGCATTTACAACTGGGGTTATCCTCTTGCTTGCTCTTGCGAAAAAGTCATCCATCACTATGGCATCAAGAAAGAAAAAGGCTTAATTTCTTTCGCAATCCGATGCGCAATTCGGGAACTTATTGAACCCGCGAGCGAAGGCTCGTCGGTTCATAGGGTTCGTTAAGAGGAAGTAGCTTAAATTGGACAAAGCGCACCCCGCGAAGGTGTACGAGAAATCGAGGATTGAAACTGCTACACATATTTTAAAAAAGATTACACGAATACCGTGATTGGATTTAGTGTGTATCAACAAGTGATATGTGGTGTGGCGACAATCTTATGCGGGTTCGAGCCCTGTCTTCCTTGCCTCCTTTCAAAAGGAGGGATATTTATCAGGGGCACGAGTTTGGTTACTTGTGCTCCTTCCAATTCAGTCTATAAGCAATTAAGAAACTCAATAAAATGAGACGATTGTTTGTAGATTGATAGGGGAAAATCAAGCATTATTAAAAGTGCTGGATGAACCTAATAAATCAAACCGCCCGAGGTAATTCGGGACAACTTCCAGAAAGGAGGTAAAAATATGAAGGATAAAGAAAAGCCATGGGAGAAACTCAAAATCTCCCGTGGCGCCTGGTTTCGCGCCAGAGCAGAAGGCCGCGACCCAGCGACGGTCAAAGGGCGCAATCGTGTCCCTCAAGTGCGACGGTTTTACCGCACTCTGAAGACCGCCAGTGAAGCGGCTCAAAGACTCGGCATCAGAACCAAGACGGAATACCGGGAACGGATTCCGGAGGATCTGAAGCTCAAGTCCAACCCAGATACTCATTACTCCAATTGGACGAATTGGGGTGACTTTCTGGGCACCGGACGTAATCGCCGTAAAGCTGAAAACTGCTACGCTACCTGGCAGCAGGCAGCAAAAGCGGCATTGCGACTTGGTTGTACGCGTACATCTACTTCGACGGAATATCGGGAGATTTGGAGACAAGATCCGAAACTCCCAAGTCATCCCGACGAGATGTACGAGGCAAAAGGCTGGCCGGGCTGGGACAAATTCTTTCTGGTCAATGGTTGACTAGAATTCGGGAGCTGTATGCCGTAAGCAGCCGTGTGAGTCTCGCACGTAGAAAACATACAGAGGGATTGGTTTCCTGCTGTAACGAGATTGGTATTGGAGAAGCTAACATTCTCCATCTTTTTCACCAAGCGAACGCTTCGTCGGGTGATAGGAGAAAACCTAATTTCAAAAACGACTCGATGCCTGGACGAGTGACGTTCCAGGCAACTTCCGGAAAGGAGGTGAAAAATGAAAAAAGATGAAGGGTTCGCGTATATCGATACGGCTGCGATACAAATCGTGCTCGCAAACCGCCGGCCCTCCGATGCCAAGAGGGTGGCAAAGTGGCTAAGGGAAATGGTTCAAGCAAAGCTTGCCAGGACTGCTGAGCCCGGTTGGCCAAGAGGCGTCACAGGACTTAGCGACTTCCTCGACAAGTCCGCCGAATACGGTTTCGTTCTCGGTAATTACGAAACCGTCGCCTCCCAGATCGAGTTCCTTCTCAAGTTTGAGGAGACTCGGCAACGGCGCGATCGTGCCCGTCAGCGTAAGGCCATTGCGTTGCAAAAGGACCAGGTCATCGCATGACCTTTGTGTAATGCGACGGAAGCCATTCCGCGAAAATAGCCGTGCTGTCTGCGCGTAGAAAAGATGCATGCGATTGGTTTCGCATGCACAGATTTGGTTATAAGGAGAAGGCCAAAAATCTTTCTCCCCATTATTCGCTTCATCTTGCTAAGGTGAGGCGATCATGGAATGAGGATCAGATATGCCTCAGCTGAATTTGTTCGAGCGGATAATTCCGCTTCGTCAGCTGTAAGGGGTTGATCCGCTTTTCTTTCCCATCACGGGGTCCTACATAACAAAAAGGATTTTGCGATTGAGACTGGTCATGACGGCCAGTTTTTTTGAGTGAAAAAGAGAGTCGGACGCAGCAAGCCATGAAAACAGACACAGACAACAGCGACTTGGTTGTGGTTCCGGAGATCGGTCAGGCGTTCGATCTCGTTGATTCGACGAGCCAGTATTGGCACGGCCGTATCTCGAGGCTTCCTTCGGGCGATTTTGAGTTGAGTCGGATGTCCGATTGCCAATCCGAAATTCAATCCATGATTCAGTGGATGTTCTCAATTCACGATAGCGATGGGGTTTCCATGTGTACGCTTTTGGAGTACTGGGAACCTTGTGAAGCCGACGGAGTTGAGGAATATGGCGCGACGTTTCTTTTTCGTGAAAAGGACATCGACACCTTAAAGCGAGTCATGGAAAGCCTCGTTGACGTTGGATACCATAAACGTGCCAAATGGTTCCTGCTGGAAATGGATGGCCAAGAGTCGCAAGAAAAATAAGTTCGCTCTTCTTAAAATAGAAAAAGAGTATGGCCAGAACGAGACTTCTGGTTGGGCTGAAACATGCTTCGTAAAAATCCGGTGGTCCCGGCGAACTGAGCAACTGCGTAGTGTTGCTCGTCTTTTTCGCCACGCAAGAGTCGCAGCAATGCGATTGCTTGTATGTCGATAGGAGTGAACCTGGGTCTTGAACCGACAAAACATATCTTTCTGATTTGATATACAAATACGCAGGTCAATGCAAATAGAACCCTGCACAAAATCAGATATGGCGTTTCCTTCCGCGCCGAGAACTTAAGGAGAGGGGATCAAGATGACAATAATCTTTACGACGGAATCGGCATACACCGCAGACGACCTGCATGGGTTTTTGAATACCGAAGGTGTCGGATTCGAGACCGATTCCTCATCCGCAGCAAGCCTCGACCTGGCCGAGTCGGGCCCAATCTGGGTAACGTTTTGGTCGGGCTTCACCTATCAGCTGATCGGCCATGAAAATGGTCGTGATAGGTGGGAGTACAGAGGGGCACAAAATGGGTTTTTGGCCCAAACCCTCTTGTTTCCGCTCCCAGACGTGCGGATTGTGAGCGTTGAGGGGACATATGGGAGATTCCAGGGCGAAGACGCCTTGGAGGAGTACGGTGCCCTAAAGGAACCCTGGTTCAAAAAAGTCTGGGCCATTGAAGATGCCATCAATGGACTGTATGGCGAAAGGATCATGAATACGCCCGATGGCGCATCGGGCAGTATCGCCGCGGCATTGTGGAGCGTGGGTCAGAAGATTGACCCAGGGTTTCATCTTCGTCCGGCCAAGGCTGAAGAAGCACGTGCCAAAGCCGCCGCAGCGCAAGCCAAGCTTGAAGAGGCAAGGTCAGTACTTCGGTGGGTCAGACAGGTCAATTCTGCGTCTGGAGACACGCGCCTTAGACGGGCAGGCAGGTCCGGTTGCGACAAGCCTGTGTATGAAATCGTCTTGGAGGGGGTTAAGCGAGGTGAATATTTCGGCGGAGATCGGTGCAACCCAGCCTCGTTCTCCTTTGACGAGATAAGGTTCAACGAGGATGAGATGAATGCGATCACGTAATCTATCCTTCATGACGGCATAACAGATTTCGGCCTCAACACCCGAACGTGCGCCGTGGTGGCGCTGTCAGAGCATACGTCAAATGCTCCCAATCCTTCTGATTATCGCTTTGCGATGGCGGAAGGACGCTGGCCCGAGGCGATTCTCGGGCACTTTTTTAAGCATATGGAAACATGGCTGCGAACCGCGCGCCATGACGTCATGTCGAGACACCCGTATTCTTATCGAGTCGATTATGATATAAATGGTACGGATGGCGGGCATCGGTGCTCGTCATCGGCCTGAGGAATTTCGAACACAGCACGGGAGGAATCTTTTTACATGCGCATGATCCGGGGCAACCTGGAACAATCGCAAGGCGTGATCTGCGAAAGCAGAGAGCTCCACGCGGCTGATGCATATGCAAAATCTCTCTCCTCGAGAAGGTTTCTCCCGTATTGCGTTTGAATCTGAAAAAAACCGCCAGCGATCGCGAGATTGCTGGCGGTTTTTGCTTTTCTCAGACTGCCACGCGATTATTTACCGCTGCTTCCGAATGCGCCCGTCCCTCGCTCCGATTCGCTGAGCTCGTCGGATTCGATGATGTCGGCGTGCACGACTGGCATGATGAGCATCTGGATGATCTTGTCTCCTTTTGCAAAGGAATACGCCTTGTCGGAAAGATTCATGATACCGACATGAAATTCACCGCGATATCCAGCATCGATGACGCCGCCAAATGACTTGAGTCCATGCTTGTGGGACAGGCCGCTCTTGTCGAGAAGGAGGCCCGTATGTCCGTCTGGTATTTCCATTGCGAGGCCGAGCGGGATGGAAAGGCGCTCTCCTGGCTGAATCGTCAGGTCATCGGGGATATAGAGGTCGAATCCAGCATCGCCATGATGCGCATATGATGGCAGCTTGGCACCCTCCTTTAGCTTTTTTATTTTGAGTTTCATATCGGTGTTGTTTTTATAAAAAAATCGCAATTACATGTTCTTGTATGTCTGAACTTCGTCATGTACGACGCGCAACCGTATGCCGCCTTCTTTGAAAATGCGCTTTGATTGTGCCGATGCATGGTAATCGCGAAAGGCAACCACCTCGACGATGCCCGCATTCATGAGGAGCTTTGCACAGACATAGCAGGGTACCATCTTGCAGTACACCGTGCTTCCGTCTAGCGCGATGCCGAGACGCGCAGCCTGAACGAGCGCATTTTGTTCTGCATGGATAGTACGGATGCAGTGCATGCTCTCATGGCCGTCATCGTGCACGACCTTGTGCATCTCATGCCCGATCTCATCGCAATGCGGCAATCCGGCAGGGGAGCCGACATATCCGGTTACCAGGATGCGCTTGTCCTTTGCGATGACGCAGCCAGAGCGTCCGCGGTCGCAGGTGCCTCGCGTTCCAACCATCTCAGCGATGGACATGAAGTATTCGTCCCAAGAAGGGCGAACGTGGCCGTCCGCGCTGACCGGCTTCGATGGCTTTGTTTTCGTAGACGCCTTCTTGACCGCAGTCGATTTTGCTGGTTTTTTGGATGACATTGCCGAAGGCTTCTTTTTCATATTAGTAGAAGTATATCAGATGGTATACTGGTCACAATATGGCAAAAGCATCAAAATCATCCCTTAAAAAAGGCACTGGCATGGGCAGCGGCAAGGTGGGCAAGGTGGGTAAGGCGAGTAAGGTTGGCAAGAAAGGCAGGATCATCGTCATCGACGGGGTTGATGGCGCCGGCAAGACTACTCAGACCGAACTCCTGATATCGGCGCTTCAAAAGATGGGCAGGACTGCAAAGACAATGCGATTTCCGGTATACAAGACGAATTTCTTCGGGGGTCTGATCCGCGAATGCCTCGACGGCAAACATGGCGACTTTATCGGACTCGATCCCAAGATCGCTTCTGCGCTCTATGCTGCGGACAGGTTCGAATCGTCAGGACAGATTCGCGAATGGGTTTCGAAAGGATATGTCGTCATCCTCGACAGATATGTGAGCTCGAATCAGATTCATCAGGGAGGCAAGTGCAAGACTGCAAAGGAGCGCCGCGAATTTCTGAACTGGATTGATACCATGGAGCATGGCATTTTTGGCATCCCTCGTCCTGACCTTATCGTCTACCTGTCCCTGCCATTCGCTGAGAGCATGAGGCTGATCGAGTTGCGTACAGGCAAGGGCGGTCACAAGGATCTTGCCGACAGCGATCCAAAATATCTCGAAGCATCGCGCAAGAGCGCATTGTCAATAATAAAGGAGAGAAACAATTGGAAGATGATCCAGTGCGGACTTGGAGGAAAAAAAGGCGGACTGAAAAGCATCCCGGACATTCACGAGATGGTGATGGGGGAGGTGATGAATACTTTATAAAAATATCCTAGCTGCCAGTCCGACTACTCAGCTTTTTTCACGATATCCTGCGTGCCACGCTTTACGTTCCATTCATCGGCAGACATGTCATGATGCAATGAGATATGAGGGACATGTGCTCTGAGATATTCTCCCATCTGCTGCGCAATGACGCGGAGTGTAGGGTGAACGGTTTGGCTCGCGCGAAGCTCGGAAATATAGACGATAGATGGCAGGCCGCCAGTAAATTCGCATGCAACATTGAATCCGATGGCGGTGTAATATTGCTTCGTGTATTCGTCGCAAGGGAGCTTTGCGATTTCTGCAGTTAGATCGGCAATCTCTGCCTCAGCGATGGCACGCAAATCGTCAGGCAATTGCGAGAGGTACCATGGATGAAATCCGTGATTTGTCGTAAGGAGCGGCATCTCACAAACTCCGCTTCTGTGTCGTTGCAGATCTCTGAATGATCCGAAATCGAGAGGGAATTGAAAGCGGAGCTGGCCGTATTTCTCAAACTTCGCAGGAAGCTCGGTTTTCGGAGGCCGTGTCGAGAGTGCTTCTGAATGCTGTGCGAGCGCATCAAGATCGAGGGTTGATTTGACGTCGAAAGCAGGAATCGCATCGAGATCGAAATATGAATATTTAGCAACGCATTTCGCGAGATATTCTTCGGTCGCTGGATATTCCTTGTGGCTGAAGCTGCTCGGGTATTTTGCCCTGAGCGCATCAAGTGTTTGCTTTGCAGTCTCTCGCATTTCTTTGAGAGGATGATGAAGCATTTCATGCAGGTGATCGTAGGCCTGGCGCAAATTCGTATGCCAGCTCGCATATGTGGTTACGCCGGCAGGGAGAAGGCCCCTTGCGATGTCGAATGACTTTGCCTTGATGGCCTTTTCATATACATTCGGATTCTGCTCTGGCTGCATCGGAAATCTTTCTTTGAGAAATGGAATAAGCCCGTCAATCGTGCTTCGGTATAGTTTCATCCAGCGTCCGAGGATTTCGGCGCCTTTTTTCTGACCTTCCTCACCTTCGCATGGGTTGATCAGATCCTGTCCATCCATATCTAGATATCGGGTGCTGGCCTCCTGTCCGTTATACAATCTCCAATCCTGAATCACCTTTGGCAAGAGGAGGCTGCCGTTTTCAAAAAACAACGTCGTGGTGCCGCAGTCACCAATGCTCTTATGGCCATATCCTACGTAAAATGTCGCCATGAACTTTTCATGTCCGCGTTCTCGCACTTGATCTAGATGCACATTGACGCTTCGAGGGTCTCGCGAATACAGAGCCTGGATCATGGCAACGGCCTCAGGGTGCTGGTCGTCTACGATGATAATATCCGTTTTTGGCTCCTTGATGATATTGGGCATGGATGGTGTTCGTGATGTTTTTTAATAAGCAAAGTATACCTCAAATCTTCCGTCCGCATGGGCGGCGAACACCTTCCTTTTTCATGGATATGTTGTATAGCATTTGGCTCATTGGCCCTTCATGCCCATATGATATTATTTGGTCACGAATCCCATAAGCCCTAAAGCCATGATCTAAGCCAATACGCAGCATCCATATTTTATAAAAAGGCATCAAGACTTAATTCAACATATATTCCCATGAAAGATATCGAAGTAAAGAACATAATCGCGGATGAGGTGAAAAGGCAGAAGAAGGCCATCAATCTCATTCCGTCCGAAAATTACGTTTCTGATGACGTGCGCGCGGCGGTCGGATCCGTCTTTGACAATAAATATGCAGAAGGGTATCCATATGCTCGATATTACGGAGGCAATCAGCAGACTGATGCCGTCGAGTCGCTTTGTCAGAAGCGGGCGCTGAAGCTGTTTGGACTCAAGGATTCCTCATGGCATGTGAATTGCCAGGCATTGTCAGGGTCTCCCGCTAACCTTGCCGTATACATGGCGCTTGTGAATCATGCTGTTTCCACTTCTGATGGAAATTTCAAGGCACCGGGAAAAATCATGGGAATGCTTCTCTCTGCAGGAGGCCATCTGACGCATGGACAGAAAGTCTCCGCCTCTGGAAAATTCTTCCAGTCGGTCAGCTTCGGCGTCGATATCAATACGGAGCGCATCGATTATGTCGCTCTTCGCAAGCAGGCGATGAAAGAAAAGCCGGATCTCATCATTGCTGGATTTACCGCATATCCGCGCATCGTCGATTGGGCAGAGTTTCGAGCCATCGCTGACGCATGCGGAGCCCTGCTCATGGTCGACATGTCCCATGTCGCTGGACTGGTTGCGGGCAAGGCATATCCGTCTCCTTTTCCATATGCGGATGTCGTGACAACGACGACGCATAAGACATTGCGAGGTCCGCGCGGCGCATTGATTTTCGCCAAGAAGGATTTTTTGGATACAAAAGGCCGCTTCGGCGAAAAGAACGGGGTAGTGGATCTGGGAAAGAAGATAGACAAGGCGGTATTTCCGGGACTTCAGGGGGGTCCGCATATGTCCCATATCGCGGGAATTGCCATCGCGCTTGGCGAGGCTGCACGGCCGGAATTCAAAACCTACGCAAAGCAGGTCATTCGGAATGCGCAAGCATTCGGCAAGGAGCTTCAAAAGCTCGGCTGGCGCGTGATCTCGGGCGGAACGGATTCACACCTCCTTCTCATCGATACCTGGATGGATGGCAAAGTCACTCCGAAAGGAACCGGCGCGGTTCCGGGCAAGCTTGCCGAAGCGGCACTCGAAGCGGCCGGCATCATTTGCAATAAGAATACCATTCCCGGCGAAGGGCGATCTCCGTTTGATCCGTCCGGCATTCGCGTGGGCACTCCTGCCGAGACGACAAGGGGAAAGAAAGAAGAAGACTTCAAAAAAATCGCTCGGAAGATTGATGAGGTCTTAAGGAAGGCAAGACAGTCGGAGTTGCCTAAGTAAAATCATCGCTCTCGCGAAAAATGTATTGACGTCAGTTCGCTCGGATTGTTTGCCTGAGTCATCGTAGCTATGGCCGTGGCCCTTGTTTCTGTTTTCAACAGATGCCTGTCAAATTTTATTAAAAACAAAGAAAAACTTCATCTTCGTCCAATATACTGTCGCCATCGATGCTGATTTGTCACAGTAGACTCCGTTAATGATTTGCAGAGATGCCGGATTTTAACCGTATAACGTCATTATGTGCGATGAATAAAAAGACAAAACCGATTGAAGACGAAGGACCTCTTACCAAGGCGGATGTGATCGAGATCGTCACCGAGGTCGTTAACCGGATCGTGAACGGCGCGATCGCCGCTTCCGAGGAACGGATGATTCGGAGGATGGACAGGGGATTTGAGCGGATTGATGAGAAATTCGAACATGCAGATCAGTCCATGAAAAGCGGCCTCAACCTTGTCTATGAAAAGATTGAGGAGGGCAATGAATACATGGACAGGCATGTTGGCAATACCGCAAAGATACTGAGCAAGATCGATCACAGGGTGGACAAGCTCGAGCAATGTATGGAAAAGCTGAGACATCGGCCAGCCTGATCAAAAAAACTGCCTGATCAAAAAGAAAAAGCGGCGTCTCCGGATAAACTGGAGGCGCCGCTGTGATGTCGTGCCGTTTCGTTAAGCGCGCGACCAGAGTTTTGGCGTTACTTTATATACGCATGGATATCCCGGACGGAAACGGTTCCGTCCGGCTGAACGCCGGGAGGGAGCGTGCTTCTCAGGGCGCCATCATCCTTGACCGCTTCGAATTCGATCTTGAGACCCGAAGCCGCAATCTGGTCCGATGTAACGCGCGAGCATGCATTTGCGAAGGCTGCCCTGATTGCCTCGGTCGGCGACGGATCCATGCGATCGACCGAGGTCCATTTTTTTGGATCATCGGCCCTCCGAAGGGCCACGTTCACGGTTGCCATGACGGGCATGCCGTCTTTCGTGGTCCCTTTGCATTCGATGTTGTTGACGCTCATATCCTTGTGGATAACCTGGATGTCATGCAGGAAGGGGATATGCCACCTGACGATATCATCGGTAATGGGCATGCCATCGACAACCATGACTTTCTGCTCATTCCGGCTCGACCAGTTGTACGAACACACGCCAAATGCATAGAGGGCGATGATCGCCGGGGCGAATACCCAGAAGATCATGAATATCGGATGGCGATGATTGCGAGCGCCATCCTTTTCGTCAAACAGTCTGCATTTCGTTCCGGAAAAAAATGCTTTGATCATGAACCAGCTGATGAAGCCGATCAGGAGACCTCCGATGATCGCTGTGGCTGCGACGCTGGCGCTCGTATTGTTCCAGAAATAGGACGCGAAGCATCCTGCCACGAGTGTGATCATGCAGATTGCGAAGACAGTCTCCTCTTTCTGGAGGAGCTCTAGAATTGCTCGAAATGGCCAGGACAGAATTCGGGCGAGAGCGAGGCAGTACGACCAGAAGATGGTGTTGCCAGTAGGGGATGCTATGGGATTCATAGGGATGCGGGAATGCGGTGTTGTGTAATGAACTCGGGTATTGCATGCTGAATGCCTGCATGTCCCAAGCGGATTATGCATCACGAATATATAGAAGGCAAGATTTCGCGCGGCTTGGCCCTTTATGCTAGAGTATTCCTACATATATAGTATGAATGGAATCGCGATCAGGACGGCAATCAAGGGGGCGGTAGAGACCGCATTGCACTCGCTTTATAGCGAGCCGTTTTTGACGAAGCAATACGTGCCGAATGTGATTGTCGATCGCCCGGCTTCCACGCTCCGGGGTGATTATTCGACAAGCATCGCGCTGTCGGTCGCCAAGATCGTAGGCAGCATGCCTGTCGAATGTGCGGTCGCATTGGTCGCCAAGCTCAATGAATCTCTCACCATGCCTGCGGGCGACAAGCCGATTGCGGCATATGTCGACAAGATAGAGGTTGCGGGTCCCGGCTTCATCAACTTTTACCTCAAGCCTGAGGTGATCGCAGCCGAGGTGACGTCCGCGGCGCGCGAAGTGAAGCCTTTTACATATGGCCGAATCGATCTGAATGCCGGCAAGAAGATCGCATACGAATATACCGATCCAAATCCGTTCAAGGTTTTTCACATAGGACATCTGGTCGCGAACATCATCGGAGAGACCGTTTCTCGATTGGGCGAATTTACCAATGCGGAAATCAAGCGCTTCTGCTATCAGGGTGATCTGGGCCGCCATGTCGCGCTTTTCATGTATGGCCTCAGGCTGATGGATGCGCCTTTTCCTACGGCAGAAGAAGGGGAAAAGATGCCTCTCGTCGAGCGCATGTATTATATGGGAACCGCATATGCGAGAGGGGCGACATATGCAAAGCAGAATCTCGAATCGAACCCCGGTCTTGAACAGGAAATTCAGGCGATAAACAAGAAGCTCTATGAGCGAAGCGACGAGGAGATGAATGCCATATATGATCTCGGACTCGAATGGAGCCTGCAATATTTTGAGACGCTCTATGCGCTCCTGGGCACCAAGTTCGATCAGTATTTTTTCGAGAGCAAGTGCGTGGAACCTGCCCGCGCGCTGATTTCAGAAGGCTTGGCAAAAGGAATATTTTCCGAAAGCGACGGCGCGATCGTATTCGAGGGAGAAAAGTTCCAGGATGCTGGGGCAAATGGCGGCAAAGGACAACATCTTCATACTCGCGTATTCATTACCAAAGTCGGTTTGCCGACATACGATGCCAAGGAGCTCGGTCTCGCGAAGCTCAAATACGATGCTTTTCCATATGACAAAGGCATAATCGTGACCGGCAATGAGCAGGATCAGTATTTTCAGGTGAATCTCAGGGCTCAGGAATTGATGCTTCCTCAGATCGTTGGCAAGAATAGCCACGTTTCGCATGGCATGATGCGATTGCCGACCGGCAAGATGTCTTCGCGAACGGGCGACGTGATTTCTGCCGAAGAGATGATCGAATCGGCGCGGGCATTCGTACTCGACGTGATGCAGGACAGGCAGATGCCTGATGATGAGAAAGAAAAAACCGCCAATCAGGTCGCGATCGCCGGTCTCAAATATATCGTGCTCCGACAGGCTTCAGGCAAGGACATTATATATGATGCCAAAAAGGCTCTCGCCTTTGACGGTGATTCGGGTCCATACCTCCAATATGCATGCGTGCGAGCGCGATCTGTCGTCGCCAAGGCAAAGGAACAGGGGATCGAGCCTGCTGATTTTTCAGCGGCATGCATGTCGAGCGCGATCTGCATACCGGATGAGAGCTCCGTCGATTCGACGCTGGGCACCACCGCAAGCGATGTCGCTCGCAAGGTATTCGTATTTCCGGAAATCATCGAGCGGGCATATGTTGAAACCGCCCCTCATCATATCGCCACGTACTTGATCGAGCTTGCCGGCATGTTCAATGCGTTCTATGCACAGAACAAGATCATCGATGGTACGAGCGATGCGGCCCGCGCGACATCTGCCCAGTTCGTCTCCCTAACTCAGGCGGTAGCGCACGTTCTCGCCAATGGCTTGTATGTTCTCGGAATTGAGGTTCCGGAGAAGATGTAGTCTGGCCAAACCCCCATTTTTCATATATAGTACGCCCATATTAGTCAGCTGATCTTGTAAATCAACAGACAATTATGAAAGAAAATATCATATCAAACCATACCGGCGAAAAGCCGAAGGATTTTGCCATCATGACGGATGCCAATCCGGAGCCTGCAAATCGAGATGAAAAAAGCAATTCTCTGCCGTCCAAGGATCATACGGTCATTCTTTTCTATAAGTATACCCCCATCAAAGACCCGGAAGGATTCGTGAAATGGCACAAAGAAGTGGGTCCGAAGCTCGGCCTCACGGGACGAGTCCATATTGCCAAGGAGGGAATCAACTCTACGCTTGAAGGCCTTAATCCAAACATAGATTCGTATATGAAGCTGATCGCGGGCGGCGATGCTGGCCGCGAGGAGGCCGCACGCCTCGGCATCAAGCCGCAGGATTTTGCAGATCTCGCCGACATGCAGATCAAGACAAGCATCGGCATCGGAGATGCCTTTCCGAAATTCAAGGCCAAGGTAAAGGAAGAGATCGTAGCGCTCAAGCTCACTCGTGCCGATGGCATCGAGGAGGATATCGATCCCAATGAGATCACCGGTATTCACCTGAAGCCCGAGGAGCTAAAGAAATGGTATGACGACGGAGAGGATTTCGTCATCATCGATATGCGAAATGATTATGAGTTCAAGGTGGGTCATTTCAAGAATTCGATCAATGCTGGTCTCAAGAATTTCAGGGATCTGCCCGAGATCTTGCCACAGCTCATAGAGAAGCATCCCGAGATCGCAACCAAAAAGATTTTGACCGTATGCACGGGAGGCGTGCGTTGCGAAAAGGCGTCCGGATTTTTGAAGAAAAAGGGATTTCCTGAGGTATATCAGTTGGATGGCGGAATGCACAAATATATGGAGGCCTTTCCTGGCAATGCTGCCGAAGGGAAGCCATGCGAATTTCGAGGAGCGCTCTATACGTTCGATAACCGAATGACGATGGATTTCGTTGATGGAAATGCGGCACCCGACGATGCTTTGGCAGAAGGCGCCGCGGCCGCAAAGCGCGAGATAATCGGACGATGCCAGGTCTGTCAGGTTCCGACCGAGCGATATGGACATTGCGCAAACGATATATGCCATGCGCATCTTTTGATTTGCAAGGATTGCGCGCAGAACCACGTATATGTCTGGTGTTCGGCGGATTGCAAGGATACGGGCAGGGTAGGAGTGATACATAGTGCCGATCTCGGAACAGAAGGGGTGATGATTACGCTCGCATAGGAAAAAGAGTGTCTATTGACATAAGTATATATTTATTATAATATAAAAAGACGGATGGTGTGGGGAGTAGCGGCGGTATTAAGCTCCACAGACACTATGGGAGTTGCAAAGGTAATATGCCGGACGCGCGGTCCTTATACGAGGGCCGCTTTCCGCACCATCCGTTTTTTTAAGTCTTGCCTGGTTGGGCAGGGCTTTTTGTTTTTTTGCCCGTATTGACGTCCTCACATGCGAGGAGTAGTATTTATTTCCGGACCGCACCGCTCAGAAGAAGTAGTGGGCCCATTCAGACCAACAGAAAAAACAGAAAAAAAGAAAGGCCGTTTATGTCAAAAACATCAGCGCTCGCAAGTCAGGGTTCCTCCGCACCCGCACCCGCATCCGACACAGTGCACATCACATGTCGGCAGCGACGGCGGTCCAACAGGGAAGCCGAGTCGGCAAATCCCGCGGCACGGGCAAAAATGTCCCATGCCCGCAAATGCCCAGGCGGAACCAGAGACCTGACCACAATCAAGCGCTCCGCCGGGAATCGTCCCAGCATCCGCGGGTAGTAATCCCGCAACGCACCGCAGTTTCATCCGTCGCTCTCCTGGGGGGAGCGACGGATTTTGCATTGTGCGAATTGGCAAAACGAAGGGGTGTTCGGCCAGTTGCCGCATCCCGACATATGAGCAGGGTGCCACTTGGTCCGGCGCCTGTTTTTTATGCAAAAATAAGACTCTTTGTGCTACTATACGTGCAATGAAAAACGAAGAACCTACCCACATGTCCAAGCCGGTTTCTCCCGAAGAACCGATGTCCCCAGCAGCCATGCGAGAGCATGAAGTGCTGCGCTTTTGGGATGCCGAGCGAATTTTTGAAAAAACCCTGATGCCAAATGCCGCGACGGGGGAGGCAAAGCCTTCATTCGTATTTTATGACGGCCCTCCATATGCGACGGGCATGCCTCATTTCGGACACCTTCTTCCCTCGACGGTCAAGGATGCCATTCCTCGATACAAGACAATGCGGGGATTTCACGTCTCTCGTCGCTGGGGGTGGGATTGTCATGGATTGCCGATCGAGAACATGATCGAAAAGGAGCTCGGCCTCAAGGACAAAAAGGCGATCGTCGATTATGGAATCGACAAGTTCAACAAGGCTGCGCGAGACAGCGTCTTTCGATATGACCTGGAATGGAAAAAAGTCATTCACCGCGTAGGACGCTGGGTGGATATGGAAAACAACTATCAGACCATGGATTCGAGCTATACCGAATCGGTGTGGTGGTCTTTTGCGAAATTTTTTGAAAAAGGCCTCGTATACGAAGGCTTCAAGAGCATGCATGTCTGTCCGCGATGCGAGACGACGCTTTCGAATTTCGAGGTGGGGCAAGGATATGCGGACGTCACCGATATTTCCGTATACGGCATGTTTCCGCTGAAGAATGCTGACAATGAATTCATGCTTGCATGGACGACGACGCCATGGACCTTGCATGGCAATGCCGCGCTCGCGGTCAATCCGGAGCTTGTATATGTCAAAGCGAAACTCCTCGCAGGGGACAATGCGGGAAAAATCTTGATATTGGCAGAATCGCGATTGTCCGTTCTCAAGGAAGCGCCTGGCGAAGGCTATGAAATCATGGGCAAAATGACTGGCACCGAGCTTGCCGCAGCGTATGCAGAAGGATATTCTCCAATTTTTGATACATATGCCGAAGGCAAAAACAAATTCCCGTTTGAAAGCCAGGAAAAGAATCGCGGCAATGCGTGGAGGGTTTATGTGGCGGATTTCGTCACTGCAGATAGCGGAACCGGCATCGTTCACATAGCTCCCGCATTCGGAGAGGATGACCGCAAGCTCGGCGAAACCGCAGGCCTTCCAATGATTCACCATGTCGGCTTGGATGGTCATGCAAGGGCGGAACTCGGGGAGCCATTTGCGGGGAGGATGGTAAAGCCAAAGGATGATCCTCAGAGCTATGATATCGAAATCATCAAAGCCCTTGCTCATGCCGGCTTCCTTTATGCAAAGGAAAAATTCACTCACTCATATCCGCATTGCTGGAGATGTTCGTTTCCTCTTCTCAACTATGCGACATCGGGCTGGTTCGTCGAGACGACCAAGATGCAGGCAAAACTGCTTGCCGAAAATGCCGAGGTCAACTGGGTTCCTGCCGAAATAGGCACGGGCCGATTCGGCGCATGGCTCGAAAACATCCGCGATTGGAACCTGTCCCGATCCCGATTCTGGGGAGCGCCGCTTCCGGTATGGAGAGGCGTGGACACGGGCAGGATCCACGTAATCGGATCGATAGCCGATCTCAAATCGAAGATGGAGAAAAGGAATTCGTATACGCTCATGCGACATGGCGAGGCCGAGTCAAACGTGCTTGGCATCATCAGCTCGGCCGACCTCACGGTTCATGGTCTTACGGATCTCGGCCGCAAACAGGTCGAAGAATCCATCACCGATCTGAAGGCTCGCAAATCTTCGGAAGGAAAAAAGATCACCAAGATCTATTCGTCTGATTTCAGAAGGACGCGCGAGACTGCCGAACTGGCAGCAGACATACTGGGCATTCCGCGCGATCAGATCAGGTTTGATCACAGGCTGGGGGAATGCAGCGGAGGCGATCTCGACGGTCAGTCATGGGGAGAGCATTGGAACCTGCTTCCGACCGCGAGGGATCGGATGTTCAAGCGCGCGGCCGGAGGCGAATCGGTATTTGACGTGAAGGCCCGCGCTACCGAAGCGATGTACGGCATAGATGCCGACAATGCGAACGAGGATATCCTCATAGTCACACATGGTCTTCCGCTCCGACTTATCAAATACGCATCAAATGGACGAACTGCCCGCGACTTGTTGCGAACGGGATGGCAGGACGTATCTGATGCGAATGCATCCCTTCATGATCTCGATTGGAGAAATCTTCCTCACAATGAGACATGGGAGATAGACATTCACCGGCCATATGTCGATGAGATTTCATGGACTGATGCTGAGACAGGCGAGCGGATGGTCCGCGTCCCGGAAGTATTCGATGTCTGGTATGACTCCGGAGCCATGCCTTTTGCCCAGAATCATTATCCGTTCGAACAAGGGGATTCGGGTGTCGCGGCCGCAGCCTTGCCACCCCTGTTTCCTGCCGACTTTATCGCAGAGGGTCTCGATCAGACGCGAGGCTGGTTCTATTCGCTGCTTGCAATCAATGCCGGCCTTTTCGATCAGAGCCCGTACAAGAATGTCATGGTAAACGGCCTCATCCTTGCCGAAGACGGCCGCAAGATGTCAAAGAGTCTCAAGAATTATCCTGATCTCTGGCCTACCATCGAGAAATACGGTGCCGATTCGCTCCGCTTTTTCCTCGCATCGTCTCCTGCCGTTCGCGGAGAAGAAGTTGCTTTTTCTGAAAAGGGCCTTGATGAGGTAAACAAGAAGATCTTCAATCGCATAGACAATATGCATTCGTTCTTGGCCATGTACGCGCTTGATGAAAAAGGGCAGCCGCTCGAGCGTGCCGTCGGGACATATTCCGAAAGCGACATAACCGAGATGCTCGCCGCTCTCAGCCATCCTCTCGACCTGTGGGTGATCGCACGCCTCAATCAGACGATCGAATTGGTGACATCGAACTTGGAACAGTATGTCCTCGACAAGGCGACTCGCCCGATAGCTGATCTCATCGATGACGTATCTACGTGGTATCTGAGACGTTCGCGCGATCGGTTCAAAGCCGATGCGACCGACCGGGATGATGCCATGTTTACGCTGCGATTCGTTCTCGAGAGACTGTCTCGAATCATGGCTCCCGTCACGCCGTTTATGGCAGAGCATTTGTATAAAAAAGTCCGCTTCGGTGAGATTGAAAGCGTTCATCTTGAGACATGGCCTGATGTTGTAAAAATCGACGAGCTTGATACGGTCAGAAGTATTCTGATCATTGAATACATGGCGTTGGTCAGGTCTTTTGTAGAAATTGGCCTAGCTGCACGTGCTGAAGCACAGGTTAAAGTCAGACAACCGTTGCAATCATTTACGTATTCAGCAGCAAAGAGACTGCCGTCTGAATTGGAAGAAATTATGAAGGATGAATTGAATGTTAAAGAGATATTATTTGGATCTGAAGGCACTTCTTCTGTACTAGATACCAAAATATCACCCCTTCTCAGGGAAGAGGGTGCAGTCAGGGATCTCATCAGGGCAATCCAGCAAGAACGCAAGAACAAGAACCTTGTTCCGCAAGATATGATCGATATCGTATTTGCCGCGAATGCCGAAGTCGAATCCGTCATCAATGCCCATTCGGCGATGATTCGTCAGGCCGTTTCGGGCAGGCATGTCATATTCGTAAGCGAGGCCGATTCGGCAGATGCTGCAGAGATATCGTCAGGTACCGCGGTCGATTTCGCGCATAAGGCGACATTTGATCCGACAACCGATACGGTACGATTCGTGATCAGGACATAATGCGGCATTCATGCCGCCAGCGCATATCACATGTCATACCGCATATACACTTCTGATGCGTTCATCATTTCCGCACGGCAGTCCAAGGATGCGGATCTTTCGGTCTTTGCCTTTACCGAAACGTTCGGGCTATTGCATGCGACTGCGAAGTCTGCTCGCCATATCAAGTCAAAGCTGCGGTATTCACTGCAGTCGCTGACATTCGGAAGCCTCTCCATGGTCAAAGGCAGGGAAATATGGCGCGTGACGAGTGCGAAAAAATCCATTTCCCTATATGACAAGAGGATACCTCCAGAAGCGAGGGTACTTCTTGTTCGCATCCTTTCTCATGTCGAGCGGTTTTGCCCGAGGGAACAGCCTGAGCCCGCAATATTCGATATGCTCAAGTCATTTTCGGGATTCGTATTCAAGGATGTGCACGCGCTTGCGTCTTCGGCGGGACTGGAAGCGAATTGCATGCGATTGGAAAAGATATTTCTATTGAAGCTCATGCACGAGCTCGGATATGTCAGTGCTGACGGCGCGGTTGGGACTTTTGTCAAAGAAAAAACGCAATCCTCTCTCATGCATGCCGTTGGGAACATGACCGATGAGGAGGAAAGGGAAATCGACAAGGCGATCGATCGGGCAATCGTACAGAGCCACCTCTAGTTTGTCTGTACCCTCACGGAATAGAGGGTCGTGCGGCGAATCAATGGCACATGAATGTCCGAACGATCATTATATTTGTGATACAATTTCATCATGAATGGAGATGAAGATCGGATTGAAAGTTTGAAAAAGCGCCTGTATTCGATATCGGATGCGCCTGATCCTTCCTTGCGCCCGAAATTGCACAAGCATGCCACCATGGTCAGCGATTCATGGGCAGATGAGGAAGAAGGGGAGACCAATGAGCCTCCAGTCATTCGGCCTGGGGCGATATCAGGATCAATCCCCGGATCAATCGGAGGGATAAAGGGCGAATCATCACATCCGTCGCGCGGCGAATCTGGACAATTGCTTCCTGACACGCGGCAAGATCGCATCATTTCCGGACCGAAATACGGACTGGGCGATGAGATCAAAAAAGCCCGTGCCAAGGATGGCCGCGGCACGTTCCTGAAGAGGCTTTTTGCCATAACGTTTTTTGCTCTCCTGGCAGCCATTGCATTCTTTTGGTATGTCTATTCTTCTGGCTCAAACTATATATCTGGAGCAAATATCGACATCAATGTCATCGGTCCCGTATCGACTCCGTCTGGCGAAGTCCTGAATCTCGACATCGACGTAAGCAATCGCAATTCGAGCGATCTCGAATCCGTTGACCTTGTCGTGCAGTATCCTGATGGCACGCGCAAGGCCGAAGACGGCGCGACGACGGTATTGAGTGACAGGCTTCCCATAGGGATAGTGAAGCAAGGTGAGACGGTGCGCCGCCGCGTCTCGGTCATCCTGTTTGGCGAGGAGAATATGAAAAAGGATTTCAAGTTCACCGTCCAATACCGAGTGCCGGGATCGGTGATTTTGTTCAATAAGGAAAAAGGCTATCCGATGTACATAGGATCGGCGCCCATAGCAGTCGACGTGTCCACATTCAAGGAGGTATCCCCGAACCAGACTACTTCGTTCAAGGCCGTCATCACCTCGAATTCCCAAAGCGTGATCCGTAATCTCGTATTCAATGCATCGTATCCGTCCGGATTCGCATATGAAAAGTCCGTGCCAGCCGCATCGTATGGCAACAATGTCTGGACGATAGGGGACATGAAGCCTGGCGACAAGCGCGAGATTGAGATATTCGGAAAGATAATCGGAGATGCCGACGTCGAGCGATATTTCACGTTCTCCGCGGGAACGGAAGATCCGATTGACAGGAGCCGCATAGCGACCAGGCTGCTCGAGACCAAGGAAAAAGTCGAGGTGAAGAAGCCATTCCTTTCGGCTGACGTGTCCTTGGACAAGTCGGGCGATGCGACATATGTCACGACGGCAGGCAGCCCGATTCGGGGAGAGATCATCTGGCAGAACAATCTCGACGTCACGCTCTATGACGTCGCTATCGAGGCGACGCTCGGAGGCGTGACCCTCAGCAAGGAAAGCGTCAATGCCGAGCGCGGTTTTTATGATTCCTTAAGAAACAAGATCACATGGGACAAGGGCACGGTGGAGGAGATGGCAGAATTGCCGCCAAATGTCTCAGGGGTCTTGCAGTTCAGCTTTGCCTCTCTTCCTCCTACCATCCGCAACAATGCCGCATTGCGCAGGCAGGCACTCACTCTCGATATTTCGGTTCGGGCAAAGCGACTGAGCGAGAACCAGGTTCCGCAGGAGATCAAGTCGACGACTTCTCGCACTATCAAGATCGCATCGGGCTTGTCATTGTCCGCAAAGAACGTCCACACCATCGGCCCCTTTGAAAATAGCGGACCCATACCGCCTGAGGCAGAGCAGAAGACCACGTATACGATCATGAATTCCGTCGGCAATTCATTCAACAATGTCCGAAACGTGACATACACTGCGACCTTGCCGTCCTATGTGAAATGGCTTGGAAAGATATATCCTGAATCCGCAGCGGCAAACGTGACCTACAGTCCTGACAAGCGCGAAATCACCTGGTCTCTCGGAGATATCGCTCCCGGAACGGGATATAATTCCAGCGCCAAGGAATTCGCATTTCAGATCGAGTTGCAGCCGAGCATCAGCCAGGTCGGCGGAGCTCCCGTCCTCGTCAACCAGCAGCGCATAGCGGGAACCGACGTATTTACGGAAACGGTAGTAGAGAGCATCTCTCAGCCTCTCGATACCCGCATGGAAAGCGATCCAAGTTTCCGATTCGGTTCCGAAAAGGTCATACGGTAGCGGCTACGCCTGCTGGGAGATCTCGATTCGCCGATATCCATACGTATGGGATATTCACAAGCATGATTCCGAGTGGGTATTGTGTTTTTTTGCGCGAGGAGTATTCTGTCAAATACCACCTGACCGCGATTCTTTGGGCGGGAAGTGGATTCCAGTGCGAAGCCATGAAAGCGACTAAATAGCACGGGTGTCGTATTGCCGAGCGACGACACCCGAGCGACAGGCTCCAGCCTCTTCAGGCCCGGGCCAGCTCGGTCATCATCACACGAGCGGAGTAACGGTTCTTGGGACCTCACTGCCGTCTATTGCTAAGCCACTTCGAAATCTATCTGAGTGGATCGCCGTATCGCCGCGTACCCTCCCATGAGGGGTGCGCGGCATTTTTTTTGTCATTCGCGGCGAGACTTCTTTTTAGACATAATATCTGCTACCATAACCCTACATATGGAAAACATCATCGCATTATGCAAGCGAAAAGGCTTCATCTTTCCTGGTTCGGAAATCTACGGCGGTCTTTCCGGCACATGGGATTACGGGCCCTTGGGCGTTGCCCTCAAGAACAATATCAAGGCCCTGTGGTGGAAGCGCTTTGTCACAGACAGGGAGGACATGTTCGGCATCGATGCCGCCATCCTCATGAATCAGAATGTCTGGAAGGCGAGCGGGCATGTTGCCGGATTTTCCGATCCGCTTGTCGTCGATGCAAAAACGCAGAAACGATATCGCGCTGATCACTTGCTCGAAGAGGCGGGCGTTGACGTAAAGGGCATGACTCTCGATGCCATGGATGCCAAGATCAAGGAGCTCGGACTCAAGAGTCCGGAAGGCAATGCGCTCGGCGATGTCCGACAGTTCAATATGATGTTCAAGACCCATATCGGTCCGGTTGCGGATGATGATTCCATCTCGTATCTCCGACCTGAGACCGCGCAGGGCATGTTCGTCAATTTCAAAAACGTTCTCGACTCGATGCATCCGAAGATCCCATTCGGCTTGGCACAGATCGGCAAGGCATTTCGCAATGAGATCGCTCCGCGTGATTTCATCTTCCGCGATAGGGAGTTGGAGCAGATGGAGATAGAGTATTTCGTTCACCCTGACAATTGGAGGGCGGTATTCGATGGCTTCTTTGAGGAGCAGATGGAATTTGCCAAAGACCTCGGACTGAATCCTTCTCATATTCACAAGGTGGACATAGCAGCAGAGGATCGAGCTCATTATTCGAGCTGTTCGGTTGATACCGAATTCGATTATCCGTTTGGACAAAAAGAGCTGTTCGGTCTCGCATACAGAACCGACTATGATCTCCAGAAGCATATAGAGCATTCCAAGGTTGACCTCAGCTATTTTGACGAAGAGACAAAGACCCGATACGTGCCGCATTGCATCGAGCCGACATTCGGCCTTGAGCGCAGCATGCTTGCCGTCCTCTGCGATGCATACACGGTTGATGAGCTTGGAGGAGAGAAGAGGGAATACCTCAAGCTCTCTCCGAAGATTGCCCCCGTCCTCGTTGCGGTGTCTCCGCTTCTCAAGAACAAGCCGGAGCTGGTCGCTGTCGCTCGTACCGTATATGCCGATCTCAAGAAACGATTCGGACGCGTGGCATTCGACGACAATGGAAATATAGGCAAGCGATATCGACGACAGGATGAGATCGGAACGCCGTTTTGCGTCGTAGTCGATTTCGAAACATTGGAAGGCACAAAGGAGATGGCAAACGGACTTGATGGCAATGGCGGCGGATATGCCCCTGGCACGACCGATACCGTGACGATCAGATATCGCGACAGCGGAGTGCAGGAGAGAGTTGCCATCTCGGAATTGGCCGATAAGATCGAAAAGCTGATCGGATAATCAGGTTCTCCGATCATGCATGCACGAAATCCCCAGGTACCATGCCTGGGGATTTTGTTTTGTCTGTTTTGACAAATGCATCCATCCGCAAATGGTGCTATCCTTAGTCCATGACACCGCAGTTCGAACGTGAGCGCATGCCAGCACGCGATGTGGACCATGATATGGGCCGCGATCCACGCATGATCAATATCAGCTTCAATGCGCTTTTCAAGATCGCCTTGTTCATTGGCGGCATATTTTTGCTATACCAGCTGCGCAGCGTCGTCCTCATTGTCCTCTCGGCCGTGGTGATCGCATCCGTATTGGAGCCAGGAACTCGTTTCTTTATCAGGAAAAAGATCCCTCGAGCAATCTCCGTCATCATGATGTATACGATCCTGATAGGGCTCATTATTTCCTTCGTGTCATTCATCCTGCCGCCGCTTTTCAATGAAACCGTCTCAGCTCTCAATAGCTTGCCCCGATCGATCAAGACTGCCGATATATTCAATGGCCTTCACAATGGGGCGTTCTCGAGTGCCCGTGCCATCTTTCCGGAGCTTCCCGCGACCGTCTCTGTGGGCGATCTTGTCGGCACGGTTACGAATTCATTGGCCATATTCTCGGGTGGAACATTCAGCGCCATAACCGGATTCTTTGGCGGTGTCCTCAGCCTCATATTGATGTTCGTCATCTCTTTCTATCTTTCGGTTCGACAAGACGGCGTGGGAGAATTCCTGGAAATTGTCACTCCCGTGAAGCATGAAGAATATGTAAAGAATTTATGGAAAAGATCCGAACGCAAGATTGGCAAATGGATGCAAGGGCAGTTGCTCCTCGGCCTCATCGTGGGCGTCTTGACCTATATCGCTCTTTTGGTTCTCGGGGTAAAGCATCCGCTCCTCCTCGCCGCTGTCGCTGCGGTGTTTGAGCTCATACCGGTTGTCGGCATGACTCTGTCAGCGATCCCTGCATTCTTCCTGGCCACGCTTGATGGCGGATTCGGTCTCGGCCTCATCGTCGTCGCTGCCTATATCATCATCCAGCAGATCGAGGCGCATTTCATCTATCCTCTGGTTGTGAAAAAAGTAGTGGGCGTTCCGCCACTCCTCGTCATCATCGCGCTCGTTGCAGGTGCGGAACTTGCAGGCTTCGTCGGGATATTGTTGTCGATTCCGATTTCGGTGGCCATTGTCGAGTTCATCGATGATCTCGATAGGAGGAAGAGGTTCGTGAGTGAGTAGCTGATGCGATTTTTAGAGTGGGATTTTTATTATAAAAAAGAAGGCCCGCTCTGCACGGTGGCAAGAGCGGGCTTTGAGTTTTTTTGCGGATCAGCCTTGTGGGGGCTTTTTCCGATGCCACGGACGCCACGCTGGGGTGTGTTCGTGGAACCGGGCCTGATGGCGGGGCTCGGGCTGCTTCGGTGGCGGGGGTGCTTGCAGCACTCTCGAAACCGGCAGAGGGCGGCGACCGAGCGAAGGCCCAGCTGCCGCCGTGGGCCAGAGGCTGGCATTCCATGCGGCATATGCCGCATGGAGGCGCATGTCAGGGTTGCTGGCATCCGCGATTACCGCGGCGGCCAGCCCTGCTCCCAATACCCCGAAGGGTACTGCAACGAGGGACCCTGCCAGCGCTGCCCCGACGGTAACGCCGACGCAGACCAGCAGTAGGATCTGCAGGTGGTGGACGAGCACCATCCAGCCGATCTTCTTGAGGCTTCCGAATCTCACCTCAGGAGCACGGGTGTCTGCCACAGCCGGGGCAGATACGGGTTTTTTTTGATGGTACTTTCATCTGAAAAATATTATACTCCTATATCTAGATTATGTCAATAGCTACTTCGGAGGGACGGCAAGCTGTCAGGAACGGTGCAAAAAGGCTTTAAAAATGGCAGTTTTTGAGCTACTATAGGCAATACATGAAAAACAAGCCTTTCTACATAACTACAACGCTTCCATACGTGAATGCCGATCCTCATATCGGATTTGCATTGGAAATGGTTCAGGCTGACGCGCTTGCCCGATATCATGCGCTCCGTGGCGACGCCGTCTTTTTCAATACCGGGACTGATGAGCATGGCAATAAGATATTGGAAAAAGCGACTGCCGAGGGCCGTGACGTGCAGGAGTATGTCGATTTTTTTGCCGAACGATTCAAGACCCTGAAGTCGACGCTCAATCTGTATCCCGATATACGATTCATCAGGACAACCGACGAGAAGCATGTTCGCGCCGCTCAGAAATTCTGGGAGCTTTGTCTTGCGAAAGGGGATATTTACAAAAAGACATATCAGTCAAAATATTGCACGGGTTGCGAGCTTGAAAAGACCGATTCCGAACTTGATGAGAAAGGCGAATGCCCGATTCATCCCGGCAAGCCACTTACGCTGATTGACGAGGAGAATTATTTTTTCCGATATTCAAAATACGAAAAGCCTTTGCTCGAATATTTCGAATCGAATCCCGATGTCATCGTTCCGGATTTCAGGTCCAATGAGATCAAAAAATTCGTCGAGGGAGGATTGCAGGATTTCAGCATTTCTCGACTGAAATCCAAGATGTCTTGGGGAATTCCGGTTCCCGGAGATGACGAGCATGTCATGTATGTCTGGTTCGACGCTCTCGTCAATTATATTTCGACATTGGGATGGGGAAGCGATTCAACTGCCGATGCGCAGGATTTCGCTGACTTTTGGCCAGGCATTCAGGTCGCGGGCAAGGATCAGGTCCGAATGCAGGCCGGCATGTGGCAAGCCATGCTCATGTCTGCTGGAATTCCAAATACAAGGCAGGTTTTTTTTCATGGCTTCCTCAATATCGAAGGCCAGAAGATTTCAAAATCAATAGGAAATGTCGTGCACCCGCAAGCGGTCGTAGACGAATATGGCGCTGACGCCTTGCGATATTACCTGCTTCGGGAAGTTCATCCATTCGAAGATGGCGATTATTCCGCCGCGAAATTCAAGGAGGCGTACAATGCAAATCTCGCAAATGGCATCGGCAACCTGACAAGCAGGATCCTCAAGATGGCTGTATCATATGAGGTTTCTTTTGATGGGATCAAGGCTCTTGCTGCAGACAAGGATAAAAAAGCAGAGCTTTTCGATAGCCTTGAGGCTCCGCTCGCGCGGTTCAATTTTGCCGAAGCTGCGGACATCGTCTGGAAGCGAATCGGCGATATGGATTCCTTTATCCAGGAACAGGCGCCGTTCAAGAAGGTAAAAGTCGATCCCGAAGGTGCCAAGAAAGACGTATGCCATCTCCTTGAGGAATTGTACAAGGTCGGATATGCGCTCGCACCGTTCCTGCCCGAGACATCCGAGAAGATCGTCGCATTGCTCGAATCGGCGACGTTTCCTGAGGCGCCGTTGTTCATGAGAAAAGATTAAAAAGATACATCGCTGGGAATCCATCTGATCTTGATGGAATTTCCCTGGCGGGAAATTCCATATGGCAAAAAAAACTCTTCATCTCACCATCCCGATCGAAATCAAGTACATCGATACTCATGCGCATGCATATCCCACGTATTACAAGGAGGAGTTACCTGCCGTTATCGAGCGTGCGAAGGACAAGGGGGTTGCCATCATAAATATTGGCACGCATATTGAGACGTCCCGCGATTGCATCCTGACTGCCGAGCGCTTTGAGAGCCTGCACCCGCACGTATATTCGATTCCGGGGATCCATCCGAGCGAGGCAACGGAGAATTGGCAGAATGATCTCGCTGCCCTCGATGATCTCGTCGGAAAGCATTTGTATAAAAAAGGCGGCCGAGGAAAAGTGGTTGGGATAGGGGAGTGCGGCATCGACCTGTTCAGGATTGAGGAAAAGGATAAGCCGGCATTGTTCGCGCTTCAGCGCGAGCTATTTCGGGGCCAGATCGAGATCGCTTTGAAATACGATCTGCCTCTCATGATCCATGCCCGCGACAGCTATGCGGAGATCCTGTCGATTCTTGATGAGGATTTCATCGGCGATAAGGCACGATTGCGTGGAAACATACATTTCTTCGCGGGGACGACCGCGCAGGCGATGTTGTTTCTGGAAAAGGGCTTTACGCTTTCGTTTACGGGCGTCATTACCTTCGCTTCGTCATATGACGAGGTCATCCGCATGGCACCGCTCGGTTCCATCATGTCTGAGACCGATTGTCCGTATGTCGCGCCTGTTCCGTATAGGGGCAAGACCAATGAACCCTCATATGTGCCATATGTCGTGGAGGCACTGGCCAAGGCCAAGGGGATAGACCCTGAGGAATGCCGCATGGCCATGCTTCGCAATGCCGAGAGGGCGTATGGCATCGATTTGGGAGCTAGCAATGACCTTTCTGCCGCTGTTTGATCCAATATGCCAAAAAATGGCTCTATTTGGCCACCTAACGCGCCTAGGGTCAGTTGCATAACCTGGAAACCTATGGTAATCTTGTCCGCATGACTAAGGAACATAACAGAGATGTAGAACGAGAAGAACGACTCAAGGTATATGAGCTCGGTTTTCATTTCGTGCCTACTCTTTCGGAAGACGATGTGACTGTAAAGTTTTCTGAGCTCAAATCATTTGTTGAAAAGCTCGGGGGCGAGTTCATCTCTGAGGATGCGCCGAAGCCAATTAGTCTCGCATATGACATCTCAAAGACTGTCAAAGCGGTTAAGAAGTGGTATAAGAATGCTTATTTCGGATGGGTCAAGTTCACGCTTGTTCCTGAAGATATCGAGGCATTGGAAAAGCAGGTCAAGGAATTTGAACCTGTCTTGCGATACCTACTCATCGGAACCGTGCGTGAGAGCACATTGGCTGAGGAACCTCGCGAAAGAAACGGTAGAAATGGCCGCACAGATGCCGGGGAAGACTCTTCTCCTGATGCAGCAGAAGGAAACAATGACGATACGAAAGCTAAGGCACTAGACGCAGCCGACGATATCGCTCCAGCAAGCGCTGAGGCGGTTGAGTAAATTGGCGAGAACCTAGCCGCTTAAGCTATAATAGCATCATGTATTTAAACAAAGTATTCATTATAGGAAATCTTACTCGCGATCCCGAACTCAAGGCTTTGCCTTCAGGGATCAATGTGTGCAGCTTCTCGATCGCCACTAACCGTGTCTACAAGGACAAAAATGGCGTGAAGCAGGAGAACACAGACTTTCACAATGTAGTAGTATTCGGCCGCCAGGCAGACACGACCGCTGCGTACCTCAAGAAGGGCGCAATGGCATATGTCGAAGGGCGTCTGACGACTCGATCTTGGGATGGTCCGGACGGAAAGAAGAACTATCGAACGGAGATCATCGCTGACACCATCCAGTTCGGCCCTCGGGCAGGACAGGGAGGCGGAAATTACGGCGATAGCGGATCAGGATCTGGAACTGGAGCATCATACGCTTCGCGACCTGCATCCCAGCCAGCTCATGACGCTGGAGACAATCCACTGGATACGCTCGATACGGCTTCCTATCCAAACGAAGAAATCAATCCAGAAGACATTCCGTTCTAATAACATTATTAAATTAAGACAATCCTAACAGGGAAAAATTAGTCAAGCTGTTCTTGATCAATTTTCCCCAAAGGGAAAATTGATATGACAAAACAATGCTTTTTCTCTCAGAACAATATCCAGCATGTGGACTACAAGGATGTTGATATCTTGAAGAAATTCCTGAACCCTCACGCTCGACTCCTTTCGCGAAAGCGAACGGGAACGACTGCCAAGAACCAGCGAAAGCTGGCCACTGCGGTGAAGCGAGCCCGATTCATGGCCTTGATTCCGTTCGTTGCAAACTAAGGTTTGCCCGGCCAGGGTCCGATAGGGGCCTGCGGCATGAGGAAAATAAAGAAAAAACCCGCTCAGAGATGAGCGGGTTTTTTCTTTATTGACATATTCAGCAGATATTGCATCATACGATCCAGAAGCATCGCTTCAAAAGAACCGTCTCGCCGCTGCGCGAGGCGTAACACCAAACAGAAACTCAGAATGAACATTGTAAAAATGAATGACATCCTCGCCGGAGGGGCCGCCGTTCCTCGGGCGTATACGTTGCCTGGAATAACACCCGCTCGATTTGGCCCATTGTCGCCCAATCCTCTCTGTCGGTCTACTGCAGAGGTCAGGCCGTGGCAGACATATGAAGAGTGGCGTGCCGCCATGCAAGCTGCCGCAAGTATGGGAGATTGGCTCACATGTCTTCATTATGGATTCAGTATCGATTGTCCCGATCAAGGACGACGAGTTGAACGCATCAGAATATACATGGCCGTCGCCAATGGCTGGATGTGTGAAGATAACTTCCGCATCAACGATGGTGATAGCAGCACGTTTGCGTTTGAGGGTAGTACCCGAAAGACCCGGGCGCAGCTGCGACATCATATCGCGCGGAAGGCGCATGCCATGCTTTGTCTGAATCCGTTTTGTAAGGATTACTTGGCAATCGGTCGAGGAGACATAGATGCTCATGTCCAAAATCTGTGCCATTTCGGTTATCTTCAGGCATTGATGACGTTCTATTGTCCATATCCATGCGAGAGTACGGGGTATGGGAAGATCAGGAATCTGCCGCGTAATACATCCGGTCCAGGAGAGAGGGACCATAATGAAAAGGTGCGAGTGCTAATCCTCGGCCTTGCCTCGAGTCTGTTCCAATATCCGCTCAGGAAAAACTGCGGCGTGAGCAACGTCGTCAAGGTTGCCAGGCTGTGGATGATCGAGGTGCTGTCTTATCTGGACAAGTTGCACGTGCTGGATCGTGAAGCTGAAACTTTGTCAGAAGATGAGGCTCTGAAGATGCGTGAGATTGCCACCCGAACTCGAATTGACGGAGTACAGGTCACTGATTTGAGGGTTCTGTTCGCTAGTGGAAATAAGGCCGCTGTATTCTATAATCGTTGGTTTATCGCCAAGGAGCTGCGGAAGCCGGGCAAACGCTAAAGCTGACGTAGGCATTCAGGACTAAGGTGCGCCGGCCGCGCCCAATTGGAACATGGCAAAAGACGAAGCCGCTCTCTGAAAGGAGAGCGGCTTTTTTCGTCTATTTAAATAATGAGTGCGGGATTAGACTACGATACTCTTTCTACATACTCCCCAGTCTCCGTATTGATCCTTACGATATCGTCAGGGTTGATGAACATCGGGGCATTTATCGTAGCGCCGGTCTCTAGAGTGATGACCTTGTTGCCACCCTTTGCCGTATCGCCGCGAACTGCGGGAGGGGCATCGGTTACCTTGAGCTCTACCTTGATAGGGATCTTGATGCCGATTATCTGCTCGTCATAGATCAGGGTCTCGACGAGACTGTTTGGCTTGATGAATTTCGCACCTTCGCCGAGGAGCTGCTCAGAAAGCTTGAATCGCTTGCTAGGGTCCTTTTCCTCGCAGAACCACCATTCGCCCTTGTTTACATAGAGGAATTTCACCTTGCTCGACTGGAGGTCTGCCTCATCGACTCGGTCAGTGGCATGAAAAGAATGCTCTACAATTCGGCCCGAAATCATGTTTCGGAGCTTTGTCGCGTTTACGGGCTTTCTCATCTGCTTTCGGAAAACGTGTGATGCTAATACTTCGTACGGCTCGCCCTCAAAGACGATATACTTGCGTACTGTTACTTCATTGTAATCTAACATTGACATAGTGGGGCTATTCTAAGCCATAAAGAGGGGATTGTCCACCTTCTGCCGTCATGAAAAACCCCGCTTTTTAAGCGGGGTTTTTCATGTGCGTATGTATTGGGAAGTGCAGGATATTACATCTCCTTCAACTTCGCTCGGATGATCTTTAGGATCTCGTCGGATACCTTGTGATTCTCACGGAGGAATTGTCGGGTGGCATCATAACCTCGGCCGAGCTTAATGTCGCCGTAGTTGTAGCTGGTACCAGATTTCTGGATGATGCCCATCTTTTCTCCGAGAGCGATGATCTCGCCCTCTTTCGAGATGCCCTCGTTATACATAAGGTCAAATTCAGTCTGCTTGAATGGGGCTGCGACCTTGTTCTTTACCACTTTTACTCGCGTGCGCCCGCCCATGATTTCTTCGCCTTTCTTGATCTGTGCGATTCGGCGTATGTCGAGTCGTACTGACGTATAGAATTTGAGAGCCTTTCCGCCTGGAGTCGTTTCTGGGTTACCGAACATGACGCCGATTTGCATGCGGATCTGGTTAATGAAGATCACTACGGTTTTTGATTTCGCGACGATGGCTGTCAGTTTGCGCAAGGCCTGAGACATGAGCCGAGCCTGCTTGCCCATATGGCTTTGTCCCATATCTCCTTCGATCTCATCACGCGGGGTGAGGGCGGCGACCGAGTCGATCACTATCACATCCATCTTGCCCGATCGCACGAGGCTCTCTACGATCTCGAGGGCCTGTTCTCCCGTATCCGGTTGCGAGATGAGGAGTTCGTCGATCTTTACGCCGATACGCTTTGAATATTCAGGATCCATGGCATGTTCCGCATCGATGAATGCGCATATGCCACCCATCTTCTGCGCTTCGGCAATTACGTGCAGGGTGAGAGTTGTCTTACCAGAAGATTCCGGTCCGAAGATCTCGACGATTCTGCCACGGGGCAGGCCGCCTACGCCGAGTGCCGCATCGAGTCCTATTGATCCTGTAGGAATGGCATCGACTCCAACTTTGGGACGTTCTCCCAGCTTCATGATGGCATCATCGCCGAATTTGGTCTTGATCTGAGCAATAGTGTCGGAGATCGATGCGCTCATCGATTCTTTTTTATTTTTCTTGCTTCCGGCATCATCATCCATACCGATTATTTCGTCGGCTATTTCGTTGTGCTCATCAGATTTGTCCGTCTGTTTTGAGGCAGACGGTGAGGTATTGGGCTTCTTGTCTTTGTTTGTTTTTTTGGATGCCATATGTCGTATGTGTTTTTCTGATTAAAAGATTAATGGATAGACGGACTGATTGCATTGCCATGGCCGGGCAGGGTAGGCCTGACATGCCTGGCGAGCGCCGATAGGGCGGGGCTCATAAGACTATTGTAATGCCAACTCTGTACAGCTCCTAGGGCTTATAGGTCACTTCGACCAATCGGGTCAGGGTTTTGCCGAACTTGTCTCGTCCGAAAAGCTTGATGATATTGTACCCAGGGTATAGGAGAAGGTTTTCGCTGAATGCGCCCTCCTCGTCAATATATATGGGATTATCATTGAGCGTTATATAGGCTATATTTGAAGCCATTCCCTGCAGTTTGAGCATTCCTGTCCCAGTAATGACGGCTTGTTCAGGCAAGGCGACGTCGATCACGGGTCCCGTCACGATTTTGTGGACCTGAAAGGCGGAATAACCAACGAGCAGGCATACGAAGAGGGCGGTAATCAGGAATTTCAGCGCGGTTTTGCCATCTTGGTACCCTTTGATCATATGGATCGAGCGTTATGTCTTGATAAAGAATGGATAAATAAAATGAAGTAATCTGCTAGGGATGCCATAGGACGCCCGTTTGCCTTAGGCATTGTCGCGAGGATTTTCGCCTTCCGCATTGTCATCATCCGTATGTTCTCCCGTATAGCCGAGTATCTCACGAGGTTTCGATCCGTCAGCCGGACCGATCACTCCCTTGTCTTCAAGTATGTCCATGAGTCGCGCAGCTCGTGCATAGCCGACGCGGAGCTTTCTTTGGATGTATGAAGTGGATGCTTTTCCTGCCTTTGTTACGATGTCTTTTGCCTCTTCATACAGGTCGTCATCCGCATCATCATCGTCTCCTCCGAATCCTCCTCTGTCACTTCCACCCAAACCACCACCGAGGCCGTTTGATCCTGATGCGCTGAATATAGGGTCATTGACCGCTGAATCTCCTGACTGTGCGCCACCGCCTCCCAGGATGAGCTGATCGGTAGTAAGGCTGTCGGCATGGTCTTTGAGATGCTTAACGATCCTCTTGATCTCGCCTTCGGTCACGAATGCGGACTGCAGACGCTGCGGGCTGGACATATCGCTGTTTAGCCAGAGCATGTCTCCGGCTCCGAGCAATTCCTCGGCGCCCCGCATGTCGATGATCGTTCGTGAGTCGATCTGCGATGCTACCTGGAGTGCGATTCGTGCCGGCACGTTTGCCTTGATGAGACCGGTGATGACATTTACTGACGGTCGCTGAGTCGAAAGGATGAGGTGGATTCCGACGGCTCGGCTCATCTGCGCCAAGCGAACGATCCCTGCTTCGAGTTCTCTTGGATACGCCTGCATGATGTCGGCCAATTCATCGATCATCACGACGATGTATGGCATGGCGTCGATGACTTGTTCCTTCGCTGATTCAACGTCGTCTCCGTTGGTTATTTTGAGCTCACTCTTGTTTCTCTCGAGGGTAGGGACCAGGACATTCTTATGGTATGAGTCGATATCGCGAACGGAGTTCTTTTCCAGTATGTCGTATCGTCGATCCATTTCCTTTGCTGCCCATCTGAGTGCCATGATGGCTTTTTTGGCATCGGTGATCACTGGAGTGAGGAGGTGGGGTATACCATTATATAGTGTGAGCTCGACTCGCTTTGGATCGATCATGATGAAGCGCAAGTTTTCAGGCGAATTGCGATATAGCAATGAAGTGATGAGCGCATGCGCGGTAACAGACTTTCCTGATCCGGTCGCACCGGCCAAAAGCAAGTGGGGCATCTTTGCCAGGTTGCTAAAATATGATTTGCCCGAGATTCCTTTTCCGAGGGCGACCATGAGGGGCTTGTCTGACTTCTGGAAGTCTTCCTGTGCGAGCATGGTGCCGAGCCCGACGGTTGTCTTGATCGTGTTCGGGATTTCGATACCGACCAATGACTTGCCAGGGATGGGTGCCTCTATTCGGATAGGGTGGGCGGCCAATGCCAACGAGAGGTTGTTCTGGAGGCCGAGGATTTTCGAAAGCTTTACCCCTTCGGCTGGTTTTAATGCATAACGGGTTACGGAAGGACCAATAGAGACTTCGTCCATTTCGACATCGATTCCGAAGTTCTGAAGGGTTCTCTTGATGATATTCGCATTCGCCTTGATATCGCCAACGCCTGGCTTGCCCTTGTCGTTCTCTAATATATTGAGAGGCGGCGCGATGTATTCTTTGCCAAGAAGCGCTGTCTTTTTGGCAAACAATGGAACAAAGTTCGGATCGACGTCTGGTAATCCATCCTTATTCTTGGCCTCGTTGTTCTGTCCTGACACTTTGTCCTTTATAGTATTAAGGACAGATGTCCTTTTGGACTCAGAAGTCGAATCCTCGTCTTCATCTTCTGTTGCCGTATCGACTCGGTTTTTATCCTTCTTGGATTTTCCTGCATCCTCCGTGCCGACCCCTGTCATGACTAGGTTATCCACAGCATCGCGCTCAGTCTCGTCTTTCTTGCTTTTCTTCCAGAACAATAGGTGTTCTCGCTTGAGAGTGGTGTCCAGGATGATGAGTATAGATATGATCAATCCGGCAAAAAGGAATATGAAACTGATTGTAGTGTCAAATAGCCGGATCAGTGGAAAGACGACTATGTTGCCGGCTATGCCGCCACTGCCATCGCTGATAAGGTCGAAAATGCCCAGTCCTGACAATATGAAGAGCAAGGAGCCCGCGCTTTTTGATACTGAAAAAGACCTGTTCCTGTCACCGAAAAAGGAAGCCGATAGGATGAGGAGAAGGGTCGGTATGAGGTAGTAGCCGATACCGAGCAATGTGCCGAATTTCTCATGGATGAAATACCCGCTGGATCCTCCTTTTCCAAATGCTGCCAGTATGAAGAAGAGAGAAAGGACGAAGAGGACGATTCCCCATACGCTTTCCTTGGTTGATGATTGTAGGTTTGCTAAAGGATTGAGCTTTGATGCTATCGGAGGCTGTGGATTATCACGAGTTTTTTTGCGGTCTTTCTTTGACATGTGGATAGTTTAACACGCTGTCCATATGGTAGAAAATTGAGAAAAATTTGCCATTTGGATTGTCTTATATATAATGCGGCCTGAGAGAGATTGTCCGTGAAATCTGATACGCATCTGAGACAAAAGATGAAGGACGTCGATGGATCCAGATCGGGCGGAATATAGGACATATCTAGGTTTCCGGAAGTTAAAAGGACAAGCGCATTCCGAGGTCTGATTTCTTACAAATTACCAAAAGGACATATGATCACAAAACAGGACGATGTTATTACAATGATTAAGAGCAAGTACGAGAACGTGGCTACGGCTTTGTATTTGGTGACCAATCATTTAAAGGACACCGAGCCTTTGAAACATAAGGTCAGGCAGATATCGCATGATATTCTCGAGCATATGATTCATTTGTCCGATACGTCATATGTACAAGTCGAGAATCACACAGCTCATCTTCAGTCGCTTCTACGCATTGCCTCATCGGCTGGATTGATTGCCGAACAGAATGCATCCATATTGAGTGATGCACTCCAGAAGACACTAAAGGACATGCAGCAATATATGAAGTCGCTCACGAATATGTCCATTAGCCTGAGCGACCTTCTATATATAGAAGAACCAGAGTTGGGGTCAGATGCCGGAACAGAAGACGGGGTCGGAAGCATGCGAGGTACGGGAAATCAGCTTCCGCACGGAATCAGATCTGAATCCGAATCACGACCTGATCGATCTGATGCTGAGCCCAAGAAACATCACAAGTCCGCGGAAGCCAGGGAGTCGCACAAGCTACCATCTGAGAATATTCCAAAGATGTCTTTTGACGGGGTGGCATCAATGCACCAGGCTTTCAATGCCATTAACAAGAACGCTGTCGACGTACAGGATCAACCCAAGGTCGCAATCCGGCCGGCGGGCGGCATCAGTGATCGCCAGCAGATAATCATCAATGAGCTCCGAAATAAAGGACAGCTTACCGTCAAGGATTTGGCTGAAAAAATCAAGGATTGTAGCGAGAAGACGATTCAGCGCGAGTTGCTGTCTCTGGTAGGTTCCGGTGTCCTCAGAAAGGAAGGTGAGAGGCGGTGGAGCCGGTACTCCGTTAAGTAGGCTTGGAAGGATTGTTCTCGTTTCGGGTCACATCTATCTATGTGAGTCAGATCAGCCCCTAGATTGACCTTTCAGCCCCTTTTTTGTAATATATACAGCCGTACATCGTCATAGATGTTGCACGGGTCAAAGTAAGGCTTATTTAGCCGTATCTCTGTTTATCCAGTCCCACCGAGACATTGAGCCTACCCGCGAACGTTGACAACTTCATAGCAACGATCAATCTCACTATCCAAGACCACATGCCTCGGCTGTAACATGCCGGACGCATCGTGGCTTTGGCGAATCCCTCTGATACGTTGCAGGCCCGCATGAGCGTTTTCTTCAGTGACGTCCATTGTGATATGTCAGGGAACTCTTATGCGGGTCTGCAATTGTCAGTACATTAAAAACCCGAAGATGAGCCAATGCCTCACATTATTCGACTTTACAAATAATGAGGACTAACTCATCTTTAAAAAAATATTAATACATTATGAAGAAATTCACTTCAATCGTGCTTGCTCTCGCGCTTGCGCTTACAGTTGTTGCTCCGGCAGCAGCTTCTGCACAGACTGCAGGGTACACATTCTCTACTAACCTTACAGTTGGTAGCCGAGGAGCTGACGTAGTTGCACTACAGTCATTCCTAGAGGCAAAGGGACTTCTTACAATTCCAGCTGGAACAGCAAAAGGCTATTTCGGAGGAATGACTAAGAAGGCTCTAGCTGCTTATCAGTCAATGAAGGGTATCACGCCTGCTGCTGGTTACTTCGGTCCGATCACTCGAGCCGCTGTAATGGCTGAAGGTGCTGTAACAGGAGGAACTACTACAACTACTCCTGGTTGCCCAGCTGGCGCGTTGTACAACAGCGTGACAGGAGCAGCTTGCTCAACAGGTTCTACACCTACTATGACTAATAGTGGAGTAGAAGGATCACTTGATATTCGATTGGCTTCAAACCCAGCTGATAACTCAAATATCCGAACTCAGACTGATGTTCCTGTATACGGACTTGAATTCCGATCTCGACTTGCTGACGTAGCGGTTCAGACTTTGGATCTTCAGGTGTCTTCAGTTGCACAGACTAGCCCTACATCTGTAGAGAATCCTGCGACTTTGATCAACACGATCAAGGTTTGGGACGGTACTACAGTTCTTGCGACAGTTCCAGTTTCTCTAACTTCGTTCACGAAGGACCAGAACCAGGTATACTACGCACGAATCTCAGGACTTAACTTCGTAGTTCCTAAGGATGCTACTAAGACTTTGACAGTTTCAGTTTCTACTAACTCTATTGACACTGATCGAGTTCTTACTATCGACGGATACAATACGTCTTCAGTTCGAGCTGTTTCAGGAAACGGAGTTAATAGCTTCTACTCTATCGATGGTTCTGGTTACTCTCGAGTTCACACATTCAAGAAGCCAGGTTCATCAAGCTTGACTTTGTCTAATCCTGCTTCAACTCTTCGATCACAGAATTACCGAGTAAACGGTAACGATGTCGTGAGAGGTGTTGTTCTCGGATCATTCAACTTGAAGTCTGAGACAGGAGCATCAACATTGTTGACTGTTAACGCATCTACAACTGCGTCAGGAACTCTTCCTACGACTTTGTACTTGTACAACGGTTCTACATTGGTTAAGTCTAAGACTGTCCCTTCAACAGGTTCAGTTTCATTCGACAACCTTGATTCAACAGCTGGATCAATCGTTCCTCAGAGCGATGTTCCTACTACGTTCACTATCAAGGCTGACTTCCCAGCAAACACAGCTAACGCTACATACGCAAGCACGACTATCCAGTCTGTTGTCTACCAGACACCAGCAGGAAACTCTGCTACTGCGGCTGGCTCTGCGGTAACTAACGCTAATCAGTATGTATATACTAAGGCTGCGGTTATCAAGCTCGCGTCTGCTCCAACTATCACAGTATCAAACCAGTCAGTTTCTGGTGTAGGTACGACGACTATGACAGCTACATTCCCTCTAACAATCCAGGCATTGGGTGGAAATGTTACTAAGCCAGCTATCACTGATTTCACAGTAGTGTTCTCTAACGGAACATCTTACACTGCGACTTCAACAGCTGCTGGTTCAGCTGTAAGCGTAGTTGTTATTCCTGACAACGATATCGCTGATGGTTCTACAGCTAACGTAACAGTTGCTGCTTCTATCAACGGATCAGGAGCGCTTACTAGCGGTCTATTCAACGCTGCTCTTACGCAGGTTAAGTGGAATGCTGGTAACGGCGTCATCACTCAGACTTACGGTCTAGAAGACTTCAAGACTTCTAACCCTGTTCAGTTCAACCGATAATACGGTTTAGCTGATCTGTACAGTCAAATCGTCTTCGGATGATCTGCTGACAGAACTTCTGAAACTGGCTGAAAAGCCAGACAAAGAACCACCTCGCAAGGGGTGGTTTTTTGTTTTCTTGATATGTCTGTATGTATCGGGCCCGCGGGCTGATTTATCAGGATTTCATCTCATGTCTGCGAATATGTGAACATGATCAAAAACAGAGTACCTATCACTCGGATCCTTATCGTTACCATGGCGGTCATTTTTGCGTATGCCTTGTCGTATGTCGGCATGGGACATGCTGAGGCATCAAGTATCGAGTTGCGTCCGGACGCTACCGGTCGCATACGCATTGATTATCCGATTTTGGTTGAGGCTGGAGATACATTGTCCGTACCAGCTGGCACCACGGTTGAATTTAAGGGCAATGGATCAATATTCGTCAGGGGGAGGCTTGATCTCGGCATGACGCCATGGCATGGAAGCAGTACACGCGGCATCAGCGAGCTTGCGCGAGGTACTCGGATTACCTATTCGGGATCAATGGTGCCCATAGCGGTTCGCGGAGGCACGCTTGCCGCATTCAATGTGAATTTTTCTGGAGAAAAGTTCCTCAATGCGTTTCAAGGGGCGAGCGTATTCATATCCTCGTCGACTATCGAGACGGAGAAAAGCGGCGCGATCTTGTCCGTATATCAGGATTCTTCAATCGATATCCAGTCTTCCGTATTGCGAAGCATTCGCAGGTCTGATCCGTCAGGTGCCATGGATCCTTCCGGCTATGCTCTCATTGAAATATTTTCAAGCTCGAACGCGACGATGACGGACATGCGGATCGAATCCCCATGGTCCTCTGTCGCACTTGCTGTATACAATCAGAGCCGTCTCAGGGTCGATGATTCACGCTTCATTAATTGTCATACGGGCATTGCAACATTCAACGGTTCCGGCGTTCGTGGCGTCGGGAATTCATTTGCCTGTGCGGTCCAATCACATACAGCCTACAATGGATCCTCGATAGATCTCCTGGAAAAGCGCAAGGAATGCTGTGCTCGGGTGATATTCGTTCCGGGCTTGCAGGGAAGCAGATTGTATAGAAAAGAATCATATCTCTGGTTCGGGGCAATTCCTCTTGAAAATCAACTTTGGGAGCCTGATAGCATGAACGATGTCAGAAAGTTATTTTTGAATGCGAGCGGTACTTCCATACTGAGTGGAATTTACTCCAGAAACATAATCGACAGAATAAACATATTTGGCTCCCATGACAGTCAGATGCTTCGAGGTCTGTCTCCTTCGATCTATTCGGGTTTTATTGCATATTTGAGGAAATTAAAAAACGAAAAGATCATTGATGGCCATGTCACGTTTCCATATGACTGGAGGATGGGGTTGCGCGAGGCGCGCGATAGTGGCTTGGCTGACCTGATACGGCGCGAGGCCTCACTGGCCTCAAATGAGAAGGTGATCCTGATATCGCATAGTTTCGGAGGGTTTCTGGTGAAGGATGCTCTGTCGACATTGGAAGTCGAAGGAAAGAAAGATGTCGTGCAAGCAGTGATTTATGCGGCATTTCCAGAAACCGGAGCGCCTCAGGCCGTATTCGCAGGCATACACGGGGATCGACAATCGATATTGCATGGATTCATAATGGATTTCAGTGCGGCCATACGCCTGGCTGCCAATATGCCCTCGGCACATCTTTTGACCCCATCAATGTATTTTGCCGGGAAGATTGCGATCGAATTCATGAACAAAAAAACCGGCGAAAAATCATCGTACACGGCTGGGTCTGGAACGACTGGGAGCGGACATTCGCTGACAGGAGTTCATTCATGGCTGCTTCAGCGGATCCGTTCTGCTGACAGACAACAGGGCCAGCAATATGACAGTCCGGCCATTCAAAAACTGTCCGTAATTCCGAGCCAGGATGTCGGTCGCAAGGAGGAGTCAGAAAAGAACGAACTCTATGGACAAAGTGCCGTATTGGAAAATGCCTTTCGGACATATTCGATAATCGGAATAGGCCTTCCTACTCCGATTGGGATGCTATACAGATACGATCCCTGCGTTCCTCCGATGCGGAAATCATTCAGCGATTTCGGCAGCGCATCACCATGCCTTAATAGTGCGGTCCTTACCCGGGTTACGGGGTATTCGGGACAGGGTGACGGGGTCGTGGCATTCGACGGAAAGAATCGCCGCAGCGGATCGGATTCGCTGATTGCGCTTGCAGGATCGAATTTCAAAAACAATGCGGCGATAGGGCATTCTGATTTTATGGAATCTCCAGAGGTTCAGCGAGTGATCACTGCCATGATCAAGGCAACTTCGAGTCCGGCATCGGACCCTTTTTATGACAGCGCTTCGGGTACTGGATCCGATCTTTCAAATCCGTGGATACATACCGGCACCGTGAACGGTCTCGACATATCAGGATTCGTAGAGGGCGCAGTCAATATTCATGTTCCGGGAGCGGCATCGACTACGTCGATCGCCCCGCTTCAGATCATTACCCTCAATCAGGCGCAAAAGATTCAGAAGATCAGCGGCATGCCTCCCGCATTGGCTGTTACCACTGCAACTAACTCTGCAGACGGATGGTCATTTGGCAGCGCGGGGACATATAACGGTGCATCGCTCAGGAGCTTGGCTGATCAATCGGTATCGATAACGTTTAGCGAAAGCAAGGATTCTTCTGCAGGATCGACAGGATCCGGATCATCCGATTCTGGCACCGGAGGAGTCACGACTCGGATTACCGAATCATTTTCCGATATCGATATCGGATTCGGATCTATTGTTCATGTTGGTACCCAATATGTCACCGAGGATCCGTCTCATGTTTTGGTCATTGATGTCGACGCTGATGGCAAAGGAGACATACATGTTTTTCCAGACAAGCCTCAGATCCCGTCATCGGGAGAGGCAGACACAGGGGCGGGTGTCGGGGCAGGGACAGGAGGATCTTTGTCCGGGTCATCGAGCATGCCAGTCATGTCGACATATGAATCAAGGAAATCGGCAGCCTTGTCCTCCATCCATGATGCCATGGTATCGCTCGCTCAGTTGGAAATGTATCCCCTGAGACGGTCTGGCATGACCATGCTCACACAGGCCGAGCGGTTTATTAGGGCGGGCAATCCGACATTCGCGCTTTTGGCCATGAGAAAGAGGCAGGCACGCTTGGCTGACATAGCCGCCCAATACGGCAGACGTCTTGAACGTATTCAAAATAGCCTTATTTTAGGCGCTATTCCAGGGGTGAGGTCTGGATCAGATCGTGCCAGGAAAGAGGCTGAAATACGCAAGATTCAGGCATATCTCAGAGATCTGGCACGCCTCAAGATCATCCTGCGGACCGCAGAGCAAAAGGTCATTGATTTATTGTCCTGATGTGGTACTATCCTATGCGAAAGGCTTCAAAGACCATAGGTCAGGCAGAGAGAAGATTCTTAGCCCAATAAATCCTATGCAGAGGTCGCTCGGTCAAGGAAGTGTCAGCCGCAAGGCATTGGCGCATCCCGGAACGGGCTATCACTCCTTTGTCTTAAGGCCTGTATGCATGATCGGCACTCGAACATGCATGCGGGCCTTTCCTTTCAAAAGTTATAAACGCACATTACACATATGGCAATTTCAAAAACAAAGAAACACGACATAGTTGCCAAGGTTTCCGGCATCCTCAAAGGATCACAGTCCGCTGTCTTCGTGAATTTTCACAAAGTCACAGTAGGGGATATGACGGGAATCAGAAAGCAGCTGCGAGGCGAAGGCGTGGGTCTGTATGTCGCGAAGAAAACCCTTATCAAGCGGGCTCTCGGCGAAGCTGCCATCACAGGCGAAATGCCTCCGCTCGAAGGCGAAGTGGCTCTCGTATATGCGGATGATCTTCTTGCTCCGGCTCGAGAGATCTTCTCGTTCCAGAAGAGCCTCGATGGACGAATTTCCATCCTCGGAGGAATCTTCGAAGGCGCATACAAGGACAAGGGTGGCATGGAAGTAATCGCTTCTATCCCAGGCCGACAGACTCTTTACGCTCAGTTCGTCAATCTCATCAATTCACCAATCCAGGGCTTTGTATTGGCATTGAATGCGATCGCAGAAAAGAAGGCATAACAAACAAGATATTAATTAAACTAAATTTCATCGGGTCAATGGTCATGAACTAACATTCGCGATCCTTGCCTGATGACAAAAATCATATGGATGAAAATACAACTGTAGCAGTCGAATCTGAGAAGGTAGAAACACCCGCTCAGTTCAAGACTGTGGTAGACGCAATCGAGAAGATGTCAGTTATCGAGCTTCACGAATTGGTGAAGTTCTTGGAGAAGAAGTTCGGAGTGTCAGCAGCAGCTGTTGCTGTAGCTGGTCCTGCAGCAGGTCCTGCGGCAGAAGAGAAGTCTTCTTTCAACGTACAGCTTGCTGATGCCGGCGCTCAGAAGATCGCAGTCATCAAGGTTGTCAAGGAAGCTCTAGGCCTCGGTCTCAAGGAGGCAAAGGACCTTGTCGACGCGGCTCCTTCAATGCTCAAGGAGGGCATGAAGAAGGAAGAGGCAGACGATCTCAAGAAGAAGCTCGAAGAGGCTGGCGCAAAGGTAGAATTGAAATAAGTACGCTGGTTTCGCGTGGTTTCGCACGGAATTGAACGTGCTGCAACAGGCCGGGTCCCGAAAGGGGCCTGGCCTTTTGCCTTGCCTGGCTCGTGATCTGCCCCAAAACAGGCAAAATATGCTACATTTATCCCATGACGACCAATATCCTCGAAAAGCTGATGGGCGGCAATTCCAGAATGAAGCTCATGCGCCTTTTCCTCTTCAATCCCCAGACATCGTTTCTTCATCAGGAAATAACAGAACGAGCGAAGATAACGAGCGACAAGCTGAAAAAAGAGCTTGCTTTTCTGCATGGCGTTCGCATGATCAAGAAAGCAAAAAAGGCGGGAGGAAAAAATGCTTGGTCACTCAATGACAAGTTTCCGTTTCTTGTCGAATTCAAAAGGCTGCTTCTCGAGACCAGCCTGCTCGATCGAACCGAGTTCGTAAAGCGGATTTCAAAGGCAGGCCGCATCAAGACGCTAATTCTTACGGGATTATTCACGGAGATCTGGGAGGCGCAAATCGACATGCTCATCATAGCCGATGGCATGAAGACGACGGCATTGGATGCAGCGGTGAAATCAATCGAGGCAGAAGTCGGACGCGAGATACGGTATTGCGCGCTTGATTCTGCGGATTTCAAATATCGCCTTGGAGTAGGGGATCGTCTGATCAGGGACGTGCTCGACTATCCTCACGAGGTCGTATTGGACAGGATAGGCGCGTTTTAATCTAGCCGATTCGACGCATGATATAATGATTGTGTTATCAGATAACACAATCATTTATGTTTCAATCATGGGGAATGGCGCTCAATAGCGCGTACTATGGCGTAGGTCCTGTTTTCTTTCAGTTCCTGCTTCGCTTCTTGTTCTCAATTATCATTTTCATCGCCGGATGGGCAGCGGGAGTGCTGATCGGGCGACTGATCGAGAAGGTGTTCAAGACGGTCAAGGTTGATCACTTCATGCGACAGATCGGATTCGAAGATGCCCTCAAGCGCGGAGGATTCACATTGAATACCGGAGCGCTGATAGGCGGGATCGTGCGATGGTTCATCATCGTTCTGTTTCTCATCGCGGCTTTTGACGTACTTGGCCTTCAGACCGTAACGGTCTTCTTGCAGTCTATCGTCGTACAGTATCTTCCGCAGGTTATCATCGCCGCGCTCATTCTGCTTGTGGCAGCGGTTATCGCTGATGTACTTCAGAAGATAGTAGTCGGTGCCGCAGCGGCAGCGCATGTAAAGCAGTCCAGGGCCTTGGGACGAATCACGAAATGGGCAGTGCTCGTATTCGCGATTCTTGCAGCTCTCGTACAGCTTGGCATTGCGCAGTCATTGGTAGAGACTCTCTTCATGGGCGTCGTTGTCGCGCTTTCTCTCGCATTCGGCCTTTCTTTTGGCCTCGGAGGAAAGGAAACTGCCGGTCAGATCGTTGCGAAAATCGCACGAGATTTCGGGCATGGCGGAGGCAATTAGCTAGCCGTTTTAAGGGGTTTTTAGGTGGCCTTTTTGAGCTAGGAATTAGGCCACAGAATAGTCCTTGGGTTCCAGTTGACAAGGTTTCCGCTTTGCGTATAATGGCCTCTATTCGGAATACATTATGCGTAATACCTCAAAGGAGCGGAAATCTTAATTGAAGCCTGCAAAGGTGCATATTAAGAAGACCGCCCAAAGGCGGTCTTCTTCTTTACCAAAAGAGACTTCCGCCAAAAGGTACGATCGCAGACATGAAGAATTCCGACGAAACTTGAAAACTTAATTCTACCCGGACATTTCAGTGAAGCGGTATCTGCCGAAAGGCATGTATTGTTTTTTCTGGGTCTTTAGTCTGAGGTAGGGTCACAGATTGGGCGAGAAGCCAAGCGCGATATTTCGACTGTCACAAGGTTGAGAGATTGCCGCATCTGCTGACAAACCGCTTTCCTTTTTTCAAGTAAAGGGAAGCGGGCAGGTAACAAATAAAAGTGATTGTGGTCTTTATATTTCCTAATGGGATTTATAAGGGCATATGGTGGATGCCTTGGCATAACACAGCGATGAAGGACGTAGCATGGCGACGATATGCTTCGGGGAGGTGCCTAGCAACCTTTGATCCGAAGATCTCCGAATGGGGAAACCCTAGGGACATGAGCCCTAATCTAGTACATCTAGATGCGAACCCGGGGAAGTAAAACATTTCATTACCCGGAGGAAAATAAAACAAGTACGCAAGTACATCATTCTCTTAGTAGCGGCGAGCGAAAAGGGAAGAGCCCAAACCAAGCTTTCCTATGGAGCATGGCATAAATTGACGCAAGTCGATGATTGCTCTGCTCTATTGGACAGCTTGGGGTTGTAAGATAGAAACTGGACATTTATGTTCGAAGAGTTACAAAATGCTTCGTTAGCAGAATAAGCTGGAAAGCTTAACCCAAGGCGGTGATAGTCCCGTAAGCGAAAACGAAGGATCTCTTGTTTCTACTCTTGAGTACCTCGAGACACGAATGGCTCGGGGGAATCCAGCAGAACTAACTGCTAAGGCTAAATATGTGTTATGACCGATAGTGAACTAGTACCGTGAGGGAAAGGTGAAAAGAAGTCCGGTGAGGACAGTGAAATAGACCTGAAACCATATGCCTACAAGGAGTCGGAGCGGGTCGCAGCAATGCGATCCGTCACGGCGTGCCTATTGAAGAATGAGCCAACGAGTTAATGAATACTGCGCGGCTAAGCCCGAGAGGGTGGAGCCATAGGGAAACCGAGTGCCAATAGCGCGTTTGTAGTATGCATTAGACCCGAAGCCAATGCGAGCTTACCATGAGCAGGGTGAAGTAGTTCGAAAGAACTATGGAGGCCCGAACCCGTTAGTCGTTCAACTCTTTGGGATGACTTGTGGTAAGAAGTGAAAAGCTAATCGAGCTTGGTAATAGCTGGTTCTCTCCGAAATAGCTTTTGGGTTAGCGTCATGTGTTCCCTCTGGGGGTAGAGCACTGGAAGGACTTGACAGGGAGAAATCTCGCAAGTCCTATCAAACTCCGAATACCAGAGGTCAAGAACATGGCAGTTAGACCGTGGGGGCGAAGCTCCACTGGTCAAAAGGGAAACAGCCCTTGATCCCAATTTAAGGTCCCTAAATTCATGCTAAGTGCAAAAGAAGGTGGTGGAATTTCATAGACAATGAGGAGGTTTGCTTAGAAGCAGCAATCCTTGAAAGATAGCGTAACAGCTCACTCATCGAGAGATTCCGCGCCACAGATACGCGGGGCTAAAGCATGGTACCGAAACTGGGGGTTATATCGTTCCTCGGAATGATATAGCGGTAGGAGAGTATTCCTGTCTGCGATGAAGGCAAAGGGGTGACCCATGCTGGAGCGTCAGGAAGTAAGAATGTTGGCACAAGTAACCACAATCGAGGTGAAAACCCTCGACGCCGAAAGATCAAGGTTTCCTTCGCTATGACAATCAGCGAAGGGTTAGTCGGGCCTAAGGGGATGGTGAGAACCGAACCCGATGGACACATGGTTAATATTCCATGACTTTCATATAGAGTGACGGACTGACGAAGTGTAGTATGTGCGGCCTCCTATCGGATGGGGGTCCATGTCTTAAGAATGTTCTGCAGGCAAATCCGCAGACTGGCTTTGATGCCAAATTCAAATGAAGTGGTGATGCGGGTGATTCGTTGCCCGATAAACGCATAAAGCACGCTTCCAAGAAAAGGTTCTAAACTTATCTATATGAAAACCGTACCGCAAACCGACACAGGTGATCAGGTCGAGAAGACCAAGGCGAACGGGTTAGAGGTCTCCAAGGAACTCGGCAAAAAAGCAGCCGTAACTTCGGAATAAGGCTTGCCCCTCGTAAAAAAGGGGTTGCAACAAAAGTATCCCAACCGACTGTTTATCAAAAACACAGCTCCCTGCGAAGTCGCAAGACGATGTATAGGGGGTGACACCTGACCAATGCCAGAAGGTTAAATATCGACGTTGATATAGCAATATATTGGTGATTGATATATGCCCTGGTGAATGTCGGCCGTAACTATAACGGTCCTAAGGTAGCGAAATTCCTTGTCTGGTAAGTTCAGACGCGCACGAATGGTGTAACGAGTTGGGAACTGTCTCGGAGACTTGCCCGGTGAAAATGCAATGGAGGTGAAGATGCCTCCTACCTGCAGCTAGACGAAAAGACCCCAGAAGCTTCACTGCAACCTGATATTGAGTATATGTTTTTGCTGCGTAGCATAGATGGGAGAGGTTGAGATTTCGGTTTCGGCTGAGATGGACTCGTCAGTGAAATACCATTCTTCAAAAATATATATTCTAACCTCAACGGCATAAAAACGCTGAGAGACAGTGTCTGGTGGGCAGTTTTAGTGGGGCGCTATCCTCCCAAAAAGTAACGGAGGAGTTTAAAGGTCAGCTAGGTGCGAATGGAAACCGTACCGATAGCGCAATGGCATAAGCTGGCTTAACTGTGAGACGTCAATGTCAAACAGACGCGAAAGCGGAACATAGTGAACCGACCATACGCATTAGATGCGGTGGAAGATTATCTGATAAAAGCTACTCTGGGGATAACAGGCTGGTTGTATCTAAGAGTCCATATCGACGATACAGTTCGGCACCTCGATGTCGGCTCGACTTATCCTGGGGCTGTAGAAGGTCCCAAGGGTTTGGCTGTTCGCCAATTAAAAAGTCACGCGAGCTGGGTTCAGACCGTTTAGCAATCGATTCGCAAGAATCGGCTGCTATACAGTCTGAATCCTCGAGAGATTCTATAAGATCATGCAAAATCTAAGCATGATCAAAAGATGTTAGACGAAAACCATATTCGATTTGTATCCTAGCAGGGTATGAATGCGAATTATCACGGCGGTCATATGAGGAAACTCATATCGATCAAGTTAACTAATTTCGGTAAAATCCGACGCTTGGCCAATTCATATTGTCCAGGTGGGACAATACCGAGGGAAGTCGTATGTTGCAAAACATATAACACCCGTAGAGACTACACGTTAACCGCCTTCAATCAATGCATGACAGCGTAACCGCTCGTCCATGCCTCGATCAGGCGATGATATAGTCCATTCCATGCAGTAATGCATGAAAAGAAGCGTGAGACAGGTTGGTCTCCTATCTGCTGCAGGCGTTGATACTTGAGAAGATTTGCCCTTAGTACGAGAGGACCGGGGTGAACTAACCTCTGGTGTACCAGTTGTCATGCCAATGGCATTGCTGGGTAGCTATGTTGGGAATGGATAAGCTCTGAAAGCATCTAAGAGCGAAGCCAGCTTCAAGATTAGGTATCGTTTGAGGCCCGTGAGAGATGATCACGTTGATAGGCACCAAGTGTAAGCGCAGTAATGCGTTGAGCTGAGGTGTACTAATGCGCCGATTCCTATTAGGAAATATATTGATGACGATCACTTTTATTTGTTACTTGTAAAAAACTTGATCCGATCGCCGCAATGCGATCGGAAAA
>JACCDM011395516.1_pt1 | contig 83874 bp, 70 predicted proteins | sample 7445851 | NCBI WGS metagenome assembly JACCDM01 (sample SAMN15323438, study PRJNA562643) | freshwater metagenome | isolation source: river surface water | place: USA:Blue River Watershed | collected 2017-08-16
ATTATATTCAACTTTTTTTAGCCCCACTATTTTACTTTTGAACTTATCAATAAAATTCTGTAAAAACACACACACTAATATATATCCAATATCCATATTTGTAATATAAGGAATCTTATTAAAATGTTTAATACCTAAACCAGAATTATTATTGCTCATAAAATCATCATATTTACTACCAAATATAGATCTACTTTTACTTTCATTTGTATGAAGTAAAATTAATATATATTTTACATAAATCATATTAACATTAACTTTACTCATTGTAAATGAATTAACTATATTATATACATAATTATTATTTAACAATAATTTAAAATATTTCTCTAATTCTTGATCAATCTTATAATCAGAATATAATATCATCGCTACAAGATAAATCATATCATCAAATTTAAGATATATTCCAACTGAACGAAATACATATAATAAAGATAATTCATTATAATCTTTTGGAAATTTACTATGAAATGTTAACAAATTTCTTTTATTATTAACAATTGGAGTTAAACGATAATTTTTTTCCATCGGAATAGCATTACAATATTTTTCAAATGGTACTACTTTTAAATATTTAACTATATTACACACTATTGAATTAATATCATAATGATTATCTTTAAAATTTATTAAATTTTTTTTTAAAACACCTAAATTTAATTTATTATCTGGGTCAATACCAAGAATAAAATTTGTTTCATCGCATTCATAATATTCTTTATGAAAATTAAATTCTTTCCATAAAATATTCATACCAAATTTTTCCATTTCATTTTTATTTAAAACCTCAATACGTTTTTTTATAGATTTATTATTAAGTAATAAATTTTGATAACTATTTATCAAAATTTGATTATTTACATTATATGTTATCTTATATGTTATTACATTATCAATAAAAGATAATACCCATATTTCATCTTTAGATGCATTATATTTATTTATTTGATCTAAAACAGCAGGTAGATTATATTCTTTAATTTTTAATTCCAATTCTACTATAAATCGGTTAAACATTTCATTTAATTCAACCATTATAACATTATCGGTAATATAATTATTATTATTATTATAAACCAAGTCATTCAATAATGATGCAGCTGTAAAAGATGTTAATTCAGAAGCTATAAATAAATTAATTTTTAAATCTCTAACATTATTTAAATCATTAATCTCTTTATTGGGTTTAGATTTTGGATTACCAATTTTAATAAAATATTTTTCATCAATTTGCTTTATATAAGATGGTTCCATTAGAATTAATATTATTAAAAAGATTATTAGCAATTCAATTTTTCATTATAAATAATTAGCTTTAATTTTATATCTTTTTACAAAAAAAAAATCAAAAAGAAAGTAAAATCATTTACTTTTAATCATACTTCTTCTATTTTTCTAATATAGTTGAATTATTCTAGGTTCACATAAATCAGAAAATATAACAGCAATTAAAATTGTCACTGCAATTACAATATTCTCAATGATTAATAATAATAATCCATCGTAATCAATTTTAAATAATTTTAATGATCCAGCTGTAATCATAATAATTTCAATCAAAATTATAATATTGTATAAAAGAATATTATAATTTAAAAACAAATATAAACCAATCAAATATGATTCAAAATTTAAAAATTGATACAATAATGTATTAGTTGTTATTGATTTTTTAGACACGATCAAATTAAAATAGATCATATAAAATAATGTAAAAGCAAGGCTCCATACTATCATTGAAAATAGCATATTACCATAAAAAGTAATATTAATCAAATACGTATTATCATCACGAAGAAAATCCATTATTTTTATTAAAAAAAAATATTGAAATATAATATTTTCAATTTTTTTTTATTCATTAAATTCAGGAATCAATTCAATATAATCTAATGGTAGTGATTCTTCCATAGAAATTACATCTCGACTCCAATAACCACATAATTCCAGATTTACTCCATCATAATCACCACCACCTTTACCATTTCCTTCTGAAATTAAAAGAGGTAATGGATGAATACTATTATTACATTTACTTTTATCAACATATTCTTTTTTAGTATGATTTACAATATAATTATAATTAACATTATGATAGACCATATCAAATGCGTTACTATATTTACCTAAATAATACAGATTATAATCTTCATTTGTTTCATTATCTGCATAATCACCCGCCCAAACAATACGTGATTGATAATATTTACTATGTGAACAGATTAAAAATTCAACTGTATTCATAATATCTGTATTCATATAAGAATGTTCCATTAATTTAGCGCCATGATTATAATCGTGTGGATTTAATACTAGAAGAATAACTTCCTTATTGTCTTCTTTATCATTTGCTAAAATAATTAGTTTATAATATTGTCCCATCGTATAAAGATGAATATTTTATTATAAAAATAACAAAATAAAAAATAAGTTCAATTTTATATTTTTTGATCATTACGACGATATATTATTGGTGATTTTGTATTAAATGGAGAATACAATCGAGATTGAATATTATTATTATTAGGTTGTGATAATTTTTTTATTTTAATCATTGTGATCTCGATCTGTTGGGAAATTAATTTCTTAGTTGAATCAGATAAAGTCATTTTCATTAGCGTCTTAATATCATTAAAACTTTTTTGAAAATCTAATTTTTCCATAAAACTATTGGCGATAATACTAAACTCATCAAGATTATTAATAAATTCTTTCATTTTTTCTTCGTTATCAAAATAATTATTACGAAGAATATAAATCTTATTAAATTCATCTTCCAGATAATTCAAAGAGTATGCTGACATTTTATTGTTATAAAATATAATATAAAATTATAAAAATCAATTTTTTAGATCAAATTATGGAGTAAATTCTAAACCACCCATACCAGCTGTAATACGTAACATATTATAACTTACAGCATATACAGTACATTCGAAATTATATGTTTCACTAGTATCTATTGGATTAGTTGTTATTAATAAATCAATTGAATTATATGAAGAAAAATTACAAGTACCACACGGTTGATTTACTTTACCATTTGTATTATCTAAGGCAAAAGAATAACTATATATACCTGTTTTGGGAATTCTAGTATGTGATTCATATGGTTGAGCATTATTAAAATAGATCGCTTCTTTTTCACTAAAACGATCATACCCATTTAATAATAATTTTGCATTGTTTAATATATTTTTGTTTTTATAATTATTAAAATTATCAACAGTTATTTGTCTAGTAGGTCCATATGGATTATAATATGATAAACTATATGGAGGATTTAGTTCATCAGTCCAATTAGTAAAATTAGACCAATCATTTTGATCAGTTAAATTACTTCTTTTAGTTACCCAGACTAATTCTTTTGTAGGATGATGTAATTCAAGACGAATTGTATTACTACCATTACCATTTATACCACCTTCATTAACACGAAATACCCGTTCTATTAAATATTCATGTTCAACATTTGCAAAGCGTTTTCTTTCTTCTAAATCTAAAAAGATATAATTTACTTCTAATCGAGGATTTATATCAAATGTTATTAATGTTCTTGAACCATCTGTATTTACTTTAGCCATTGAAGTATTAGTCAAGAAATTTTCAATACTTTGTCCTGGAATTGAATCATTTGGTTTAACACGATATCCATATGTTGCTGATCCTGGATCAACATCTATAATAGTATATAAATCTTTTATTGGACGCATTAAAAATTGCATTTCTACTTGATGATATTGAAGAGCTATTAAAGGTAATGCTAATCCAGGGTGTCTATTAAACCAAAATATCATTGGAATATATAATCTATAACTTTTTATTGATGGAACTACATCTAATTGAAAAACACCACTTGGATATACTCCATTGTTACCTGGAGCATTCGCTGGATCATATATTTCAGGAATATTACCTATCATTTCATTATAACCATCTCTTTGATCAGCTGTTAAATTTAATTCATGCCAAATATGAATCCATTCGCCATAATGAATATCTATTTGACGACCTTGAATATAAACTGCTACAGACTCGATCATTGTTGTACCAATATTTTTAATCCATTGAAACTCATATCCAGGAGGTGACATAATCTCTGGTAATGTAAGTGATAAATATACTTTACTAACTAGATCAGCATTACGAGCAAAAGTTCTAGTAAATTGTTTTTGTTGATTAAAAGATAATTCAGTCTTATCCATATCTAAACTGATATTTTCCATTGAAAAATTTGTATATCTACGATAAACTACTTTAAAATATGATATTAAAGGGGAACCAGTTAAATAAATATCTTGGTTACCATATCCGGCTAATTGTAATAAACCACCTGCCATTTTATATTTTATTAATATATTTAATTAAATATAATTACATAAAAACATTAAATTATTTTTATTATAAAAATTTAAAAATAAATGATATTTTATAATATACAATTCATATCTGAAAATCAATTAAATAACATATATTCTTTAATGTATAATAACTCAACATTATAAATAACATAAATTCCTACATTAGCCGTAAAATGACATAAACAATGAAAAAAAGTACTAGCATTTCTATAATTTAAATTATAACAGATCCAACTTACAATATAAGATATAGGAGGTCCACCAACTGATATAATATGTAAATATGATATTGGATGATTAGACACTGTATATGTATTATATATTAAATTTATTAAACACATTGAAATATCAAAATTTCTTCTAAATCCACGGATTGGATGTCTCCAATAGTTTATACTACTAATAAATAATAATGTATTGGTAATAAGTACATCATAATATTCCATATTATGATATAAATATTTATAAAATCCAATAACACTATTAATACCAAGTAAAAATGAAAATTTTAACAGTATTGAACTATATTTATTTTCAAGAATTAAATTATCTTGGTGTGACATTTTTAATTATATACCTAAAATCATTTTATATTTATATCAAAATAAATTTAGATGATTTGTTAATAAATAATATAAATAATTACACATAATATAAACAATTAAAAAGATAATAAAATATAAATAGATACAATTAAATGGATGATATTGTTCTAGAAAAGAATTATAGTAATATTCTATTCAAAACATCTTTTCTTTTTGGATTGAATACAATATACGGATTTTATCAATATTTTAATAATAAATTACATTTTAATGATGTATTACTGACTAATACATTACTATTTATAACCAGTGTTAATTATTGGAGAAATCCAGTATATGGATTTAGAAGAAAAATAGATATGATGATGGCAGTTACAAATATATTTTATAACACATATACTATTTCAAATTATCCAAATGCCTGGATTTCTTATTTTTCAATCAAAATGATTATCATCACATATTGGTTAAGCTGGAAATATCATCTAAATGGGAATAAAGAATTAGGTACTTTTTATCATTCTTTAGTACACGTATTCGGAAATATAGGAAATTATAATATACTTCGAATGGAATCTTATTAATAATAATATATATATTCACCCTTTGGTATTTTATCCTTTTTAATTATAAATTGATTAAATAATTGATCATTAAATTGTTTATGAGGAACAGCACTATTCACATTATGAGCTATTTTAATATATAAATCAAAATTTACTTCATGTGATAATAAATCATTACCATAACGATCAGTTGTCCATCTTTCAATCAATTCTTTAATTGGTGAACTACTTTTAAAATATTCAGATATTGTAATACCTAGATATGATAAATCAAAGCTAGGATTAGGCGCATATTTAATCTTAGTACTTGAATTATATGGATAAGTATATTGACCATCCGCATCACCGTATTTTTTAAATACATCACTAAAGAATTGATAACCATCTACCTTAAATACTGCTCTCGCAAAATCAATTATTTTAGTTATTTTACCAAATGTAGGGATTCTATAAAATGCACCCTTGACTGAAAAATATAAATATGCAACTTTTGTTGGTTTTAACATTATATTATCCGCGTGTAAATCATTGTGGGTAAACTGGAAATGTTTTTGTGCAACAGCTAAACCAAATATAACTTGAAATAAAATAGCTAACCATTCTTGATCTGTTATTTTATTTTCTTTTAATAAGTCACTTAATGTCATTTTCATTTTTTCCATTGCAATTAATTGTACTGGAAAATCCTTAAAATGAGCATAATAATATGAATCGTCTAATTCATCGTCAGATTCAAAATTTAATTCACCATCTTCTTCGGCATCTTCATCTTCTTCTTCTTCTTCCGCATCTTCATCTTTATCTTCATCTTCATCTTCTTCCGCATCTTCATCTTCATCTTCTTCTTCATCCACGGCATCTTCTTCTTCTTCTTCATCTTCATCTTCATTATCCACATCTTCTTCGGCATCTTTATCTTCTTCCGAATCACCTTCTATTTCTTCTTCTGTCTCCCATACTGAATCATCATCATCTTCATTATTTGAAATAGATCCACATTCATTTCTATTAAATGATGAACATCTTTTCTTTTTTTTATTTTTATTATTATTAATGTCAATAGAATCAAAATCAAAATCCTCAATACCTAGACTTGTATCTTTATTTTTTTGTTCTTCTTCATTAATAGGTTCTAAATTATCTAAATTTTTAAATAGTTCATCTTCAATACTAACTTTTTCTATATTGAATAAAACATTTTTATATTCATTAAACCAGCTATTATTTTTCATTGTAGAATATTCATCTGAAATATTTTGTTTAAAAGTATCCATTACACCTAAATATGATCCATAAAAATATGGAAATGATGGACATTTACCTTTTTCAACTAAAGAACTAGATAAATAGACAAATAATGTCTCTACATATGAAAAATTATGTGGAGAATTTATTTTTTTATTTGTAATATAATCAAAAACACTAGGCATTAAATCTGGAGATTCTAATTGATATCTATTCATCATTACATTTGATGGCTCTAGAAGTGGATTAATTTTAAAATGTATTTCATGTTTTGTAGAAGATGAATTATTATTTGAATTATTTTTTTTATTAATATATCCTAGAAAATCAAGCTCAGATTCAGATTTATCAGATTTTCTTTCTAAACCAGTTAATTGATATTTAGAATCTAATATAAATAATTGTTTAGAATATGGATTATTATCAAAGTCCTCCCAATAAATCATTGACGGAAAATATGTTTGGAATTTTGTAAGGTTAAAATGTTTTTCAATATTATTTTTTAATTCTTCTTGTTTTACTTTACTAAGTTTTGCAATTTTAACTGAATTTGATTTTACCATTTGATTTTATTAAATGTCAACTTTTTTTTTAAATGATTTAAACTAACCATATCAAAAATAAAAAGTTAATTAGTTAAATAAAAAGTTAAATACTAAAAAAATTTCTCTTTCTTATATATTAAAGTATTAAACATAAAAATGAGTTCAAATTTATTAAATCCTACTCAGGCTCCACATAAAGAAATTCAACAACAAAGAAATTGTCTTACTCCCAATGGAGGTAAACTTAGATTTAGAGACTTTACCAAATCTCACGATGATAGTTGCTATTTATCAGAACAAACTAAACAAAGTTTAGGTCCAGGTAAATATCAAGTTAGCAATCATTACCAATGTGAATGTAGTATTCCAGATGTTGTTGATAAAGCAACAAGCGCTCCATTAATATTTTTCCAAAATGGTTATGGAGTTGCAGGTTGTGAAATTGATAAAAGTACTGATCTTCGTTGGGGTAGAATGAAAAATCACCCCAAATGTCCTAATCAATTATTTGAACGCCCATATTTAACTGTACCTTATATGGGTCGTGGATCAGGTGATGCCAACTTAGAAACACAACTTTTACCAGGTGAACCAACCAAAGAAAAACGTCAATGTAACTCATTATCAGGTGTTACAATCGATAACTACTTCACACCACTTGTTGATCATCTCCGTGAAAATGTACAAAACCCAATCCATATTGTTGAAGAATACGTTCAAGATGGATGGATTCGTGGTGGTAGTAATACCAGACTTATTGTACGTGATATTGATTATCTTGAACGTTGTGGATATCAATATATGAATAAATCCAGTAATGATTCATTTTGGGAAAACAAACATAAACACTTCTAAATTAAAATATAAAGATTAATTGCTTTTTTAGAATTTAACTATACTTATTTATTATTATGATTGATATCAATACTAATATACATACCATTTTAAGATCATTTTGTATTAATATTAATAAAAAACCACTACAAGAATACATTAATATATTAGAAACATATTTACAGAATGCATCTTCATCTAGATTAAGATGTTTTCGTTATAAAATGTTTCAACTAAATAATGACATTAATAATAATACACATAATGAAATATATCTGGATTTTTTAGTTAAATCTATATTAGAAAGTGAAAATATTACGGAAAATGCGACTTTAATGTATAATTTTATCACAAAATATTTATTCACAAACCCAGAACATAACAGATTATTAAAAAATCATATTAATTCGATATATAGACAAATGTTGTCATCATATACTGATTCTTCAGAATTATATTCATTAAGTAATCTACAAATAATGATATCATATTTTTTTATATTTGAAAATGGTAATAATAAATCATTAATATGGGAATTAATAGACTATTCTTTTGGATATATTTATATGATTAAAACATATATTAAACAACAAATTATATATATTAAAAAATTACAAATATATGATTCAGAATTTAAATCTATATATTTAGATTTACAATCTAAATTAGAAGATAAAATACTTAAATTAGAACTATTTAATTATAATAAAAAATTAAATTTTAAACCAAAAACATCTGAAGAATTTCGAATTTTTTATAACTACTTCATATTAACAAATACTAAAATTAAAGAATATCGATATAATCCGATTTTATTTACAAATCATAATAATTATGGATTGGCTGAATCTATATTAACATATTATTCTAAATATTATTCCAAATATTATTCCAAATATTATTCAAATTATACATATTTTAATAAAAAAGATATAAAAATATTTTTTAATAATTCTTTAATTTTACTTAAAAATCCAGATTTAAATCATAACTATATTCAAACTTATAATATATTACACATAATTAATAATATTATTAAATATACATACACATTAGAATCACAAATCTGGAATCATCACTATCATAATAATATATGTAGAATATTAGATTATTTAATGAAATCATATTCTAATATAATTAAATATATAAATAAAAAATGTGATGGATTAGTTGTTAATAATATAGATAATGTATATTTAACAACAATATATTCATTAATAACTATGGAAATAGAAATGATTCAAAATATAATCAGTGAAATACCAATCATTATCAAAATATATTTTAATAAAATGGAAAAATTTGAAGTAGTTGATGTCGTTAATATTATATCTAGAATTATAACAGATCAAAAATTTAAAACTATTTTAATATTATTGAAAAAAATGAATAATAACAACAACTGTAACAATAATAATATTAATTATTCTAATTTTATTTATAATACTTGGTCACAGATAATCTGCTTTCTTGAAAAAGAAAAAGAAGAAGATCTAGAATACATAGTAAATAAATTATGTGATAATGGTTTTAAATATCTTGATCTAGATTATAATATACTTAAAAAAATCAAAAGAAATAGCCAAATCTTAATTAAATTTGATCAACACGCTTCGCAAGAATATCAAGACCTAATTAATCATTTGGCAGAATCTTTTGGTGATCCCATTACAGGTGATATTATTTCAGAACCTATGATGTTACCAATCACAAAACAAATTGTTGATAAAAATGTTATATATAGAATATTACGTGAAAATGAAACTAATCCATTTAATAATTTACCATTAACAATCAACGATTTAGATCAATTTAATCAACAATCTGATATTAAAGACATTTTGAATCAATTTATGATTGATTTTAATACAGAAAAAGAAAAGAAAACAAAATTAAAATGAAAACATATATTCACAGATAAAGGAAGTTATCAACACTTAAAATTAAGCATCGCTTCTATATTTTTTAAATCATTTGACTTTAAACCAGTACAAATTTTTGCTACTTGATAACGATAATTTATTACAATTACAACAAAATATATTATTACAGCTATTAAAGCTATAATCAACCATAAAGGTAATATTGTTTTTCTATTTCCAGATCCAGTCGCAAATTGTTTAAGATTACCCTTAGGATCAAATAATATTTTTGGTCTTGTAATAAATAATATAACTAGAACGATTAAATAAATCAATATTGTTGTTTCTAATGGTCTTTCGGGATTAAATATCATTTATTTTATTTCTTTGTTTCAATAGAAAGAAAAAAATATCATTACACTAACAAGAATAAAACTTAAATAACATTAAATATTAAAGATGATACACTTTATGATATTTATTATTATTCTAGGAACATTTTTATATACACAAAAAGAAAAAATATATCAAAAGATAAAATCATATAATCTCAATATTGAAGGCTTTACATTCAATAATGTTTTTTCATTAGAAAAACCTAAATTATTAACAACAGAAATTAATGTATCAACTAAAGGTATTCCAGTTATGACCCTAGATAAAATTAATGATTTTAATAATACAATTAGTCTAGAAATACAAAAATATATACCTATGATGATAACGGAAACACCTACTTTTTCAGTTGAAAGTTTAAACGCAGTTGAAAATAAAAAAAATGATATGGCTATTATTCAAGAAGGATTATTATATAATGCTATAACAGGAACATTACCTTTTACTATTAAATTTAAAAATCTAAGATTTGTTGCTGGTCTTTATTATGAACCTTTTGTATTATTAACATATAAAGATTCAGGTATTAATAGTTGGAATGATATTAAAGGTAAATTAATCGGATTTCCAAGTAAAGAATCTGCATCATATATGAATGGTATTAAAATAGCCCACGCATATGGTTTTGAAGCTGGAAAAGATTTTAAATATATTAATTTTGATAGTATGAACAGATTAGCTAATATTTTTTACCAAAAAAAAGTTGATGCTATTTATCTAACAACATCCAATAAAAATATATATTTACAAAATCTAGCTAAAAAAATGCAGCTCAAATTTATTGGTACAAATGACATTCAAGAATCAATTATGAAAGCTTATTTTCCTTGTGATACAATTAAATATATAAATACTAATAACTATTATACAAATATTAATACATCTAGTTTTATTAAAACTTATGCATCTAGAGCAGTTATAGTCGTACATAAAGATGTTGATCAAGAATATGTTTATAATTTAACTAAAACATTATACCAAAATTCAGAAACACTCAAATTTGCCGCTAATAACTATTTATATAATCGTGATAAATTAAACTTAGTTGAAGATGCATTTATGCCTTCTTTAATGGGAACTATATCCGAAAAGATTGAATACCATCCTGGATCATATAAATATTATAATGAAATATTTGATAAAATGTCAAAATCATAAATTTTTTGCTTTTTTGTTTTTTGTACGCTAAAAAGATTTAAAAACAACTCTAGATATAAAATATAATTGAAAAAATTAAACTTAAAATGATTGTTGATATCGTTCTAGGATGTTCATATGGTGATGAAGGTAAAGGTAAAGTAGTTAATTGTTTAACTGAAGAACATAAATATGATTTATCTATTCGTTTTAATGGGTCTTGTAATGCTGGACATACTGTCTACATCAATAATGTTAAATTTGTTGTTCACCAATTACCAGTTGGTATTTTAAGTGAAAATGGACACATCTTAATTAGTAGTGATTGTTTAGTTGATATGCCAAAATTAGAAAAAGAATTAAATGAAATACGTGAAAAAGGAATTAATACGATTGGAAGATTATTTATTAGTGGTGCTGCTCATATAATTACTAAAGAAGCAATTGAATATGATCGTGCAAATAATTTAATTGGAACAACTGGATCAGGTATTGGACCTACATATGCGGATAAAATGCTTCGTAAAGGTAAAAGAGTCTATGATTTTAGAGATGAATTCGAAAGAATGGGTTTCCAGATTGTCGATATGAGTAAATTCTGGGTTTCAGATTTTGTTACCAAAAATGTTAAAAGTGTCCTATTAGAAGGTGCTCAAGGTTTTGGATTAGATATTAATTGGACCAATAATTATCCATATTGTACATCATCAACTTGTACTTTAGCTGGAGCCATTAATACAGGTATACAATTAAAAGATATCCGTAATATTTACGGTATCGCCAAAGCTTACGATACATACGTAGGATTGGCGAAATTTCAGCCAGATGATGACGTAAACCTCGTAATGATTGGCGATCATGGTAAAGAATTCGGTAGTACAACCGGACGTAGACGTCAATGTAATTATCTTAACCTAGATAACTTACTTACATCTTTATATATCAATAATTGTAATATATGTATCGTCAATAAAGTTGATATTCTTAAAGATCTAGGGATATTTAAAGTCATTGCTAAAGGTGAAATTATCACATTTAGTAACTGGAGTGAAATGAAAGAATATATTATGGAATACTGTGAAAAAGTAACATTTATATTCTCAGAATCACCTAATCAAATATAGTTTTCTTTTACAAATAGTAAAATGAAACTAAAAACAAATATTTTATTAATTTTTACAATTATTATTATTGGTATTCTTATTGGATATATTACAATTGTACAATTTAATGAACAGTTTGAGAATCAAAACCAAACCGAAAATTCTGATCAAATACCTAGAATAATACATCATATCGAACCTATTGATGATAGTGATATTGTAACTAATAATTCATTCAAAACTATTGTTTGGAATCAAGAAATGATTGATAAAAATTTAAAATGGTCAAAAGAACTTCGCAAAATGTATAATATTGAACCTACTATTAAAGGCAAAAAGAATATCGCTAGTATTTTAATATTAAACCAATATGGAGGTATATATATTGACCAAAATATATGTGATAAAACTAATTTGATTAGATATATTCAAAAATCAAATAATCAACAAACTAATTTCTTTGCATTCAGAGAACCTAATCTTAACTATCTAAATAACCGTTTTATTGGTTCAACCGCTGAAAATCCTGTTTTAAGATTTATGATAGACAAAATGGAAGAAATGAGTGATGGTTATCAATCAATAAGAGAGAAAATGCCAGTAGATCTTGTTACTGGAATGGGACTTTTATCAAAAGCAGATATCTATAATTATCGTATTACTTTATTGCAATAATAAAGAATTAACACCAATACCACTTTGTTCTAACATATCTTTGTATTTTACTCTTTCAATTTGATCATTTTCAAATACAAAATCAGGTGATTTTAGATTTGGATATATATTTTTACTATGTTGAATATCACAACATTTATTACATTCAATACCAGTACATTCTCTATCTCTAATAATCGTATTACCATTCGTAGTTATTACCTCATCTTTCATTTTACAATTATAACATAATGGTTTATCTTTATTATAATGTTTAAATCCAATTAAAGACATACCAACAGGTAATTCACATTTTCCATTTTTACAACCACCAAAATTATTAGGATAATTTTTATTAGCTTGAAAAAAGGGACAATCTTCATTTTTTTTACATTCTTTATCCCATACACCTGTTTTATTAATAGCTGGATCAATTGATAAACAAGCATTTGATGTTTTCGCATCTGGATATTCCATCCCATTTGGTTTAAAACATTTATGACCATCATTTAAATCTGAATTTCTAGCTTGAAAATCATAACTAGGTAATTGACTATTTTGTTCACGATAATTAAAGTCTTGCATTTTGGTATATAAATCATCTAATATTGAATCATCTAACTCTTTTATTGGATATGCATCTAAATTTTTGGAAGTACTCATATTATAACTTCCAAATTTTTTAAAGGCTAATTCTGATTGAGCTATTACACCAATTAATTTAGATTTTGAAATCCAAATTTTATTTTTCTCAGCCCTATAATACATATCTAGATATATTGAAAATCCATAATGTTTATTTTCACGAAATACTTCCACTAAAAAAGTCATTAAATATAAATTTAATTCAGAATGATGTTGAATTTTAACTATTTGATAATCAGTTATTCTAAAATTAGTCCATTGATGATATGGTAGATCATAATTACTATTTCTAACAGCAATATTAAATTGTAGAATAAAGTGATATAATAAACTTTTAACAATTAGTTGATGATCTTTTAAGAGATTATCAAATGATATTTCCTTTAAACCAGATAATTCATTTGAGATAAAGTAACTAGATTTAATTGGTAATTTAGCTACTAGTTTGGGATCAGGAGTAGGTATATTTACTGAATAAGCTATTTCATTATCTTGTCTAGTTAATTCTTTAGACAATTCATCTCTTTCATTTTGATATTTATTTTCTTGTTCATCTAGAAAACTTTTTTGGGTAGATGAAAATAATTTTTGATTTGATATTAATTTTTTAGGTATTGTCTTATCTTTATATAATGTTTTCATTGGTAAATCAGTAAATTTATATACATTATCTTGATAAGTAAAATATTCAATTGAACTTTCCATTTTATTAATTATATCAATTGCCTGTACAGTTGATATTTCTTTTTTTATACTATAGTAATTATTTGAAAGTCTTTGATTAGTAATTGGTGAAGGGTTATATACTGATTCTCTTCTTTCTAAAAATACATCATTATTATTATAACCATTCGGAAGATTTTTATAAATTTTATTATCTTGTTGTGACATTCTTTCCTTTTATTATATATATACTACTTAAAAAATATATGTTTAATTTGTATACACTTAAATTCCAAATATTATAACGTATTGCTTTACATAGTTCATATACAATACTAATAAAAATATTAGACGTGTTTAGGTGTGTATATATATAAAAATTGAAAAAAAAAATATAAAATAAATAATATTAAAACTACCAATGGATTCATCTTTGGACGCCATCGCCACAGCGATTGAGAACGCAACAACGCCGCAGCAGCAGCTCAATGCCAGCGACGGACTCCCACTCGTGTGGAACTCCGACACCGGACGCTACTCGCTCGCCCCAACTGCGCATTTGGCCCTTCGCTACAGGCAACAGAACACGCAGCAAACGTTTAACATCTTGCCCCTCACAGAAAACAAGCTGTATCTGGACCGGGTGCAGCGTGCTGCGGAACGTGCCGCAGCGGCGGAGAACGAAAAGCAATAAAATTGTTGCCGTTACATTTTTTTATACCAACCTAAAAGACAGAGATTGACTCATTTTATCAGATTCAATATTTAATCATTGGTATTGGATATCAAAAGCAACTATATAATCCGTAAAAAAAAGCTTATTTTAGATTTATATATATACAAAAATTGAAAATTATATTAGTATATTAATAATATAAAATCCAACAACTACGATGACTTCTCTCAGCCCCAGCCTGGCCGACAACGCCGAGCCTTCGATGCTTCTGCAGATGGAGATCCCCCTGTGTCTGAACCGCGACTGCCACGACCTCAACTGTCCGTGGGCACACCCGCTCGTGATCCCGCCGCCGCCGCTGTACGAGATCGTGATCCCGCTGCCGTCGCCGGAGATCATCTCGTACCTTGAGAAGGTGGAAATCCTGATATGGGTCGAGAAAGACGCGCTGAAGGTGCAGGCTGAAGCGCAAGACCGCCTCGTGAGCTTTGGTATCAGCTCCGATGTGTACACCGAAGCGTACACCTTCGCGAACGAACTCCGTGAGGCCTACAACGAGATGCTCAACTCTGTGTTGCGTGAGGTGAAGGACGGGTGGCCGATGCCCCCTGTTCCGTTGCCTCCGGTGCTCCCGCAGCCAATCATCGGTTTGTGATAGTCGTGTTTGTGTTTGTGTTTGTGTTTGTGTTTATTTTGTAGATTAAAACCCCAATATTTTTTATTTTTTTATATATATCTTTAAAAAATCATTTTAGATTTGTCTACTTAGATGTCTAATATATACAAATTGTAAAAGATACAATTAAACAAACTATTGAATCATATAACATTTAGATTTTAACTTTTTCATCCTTTTCCTTCACATTAATTTTTTAAACTATATTAAATGATTCAGATAATTATTTATCAGATTCTACCTATCATCCCAGTATAAGATGAAGTTAGTTTGTGTTAATATTATATAAATTAAATATATTTATATATATAAATCTGAAAATGCACTTCTGCAAAATCTGTGATTACTATACATCAACTAATTATCTTATTAAAAAACATTATACTACACAAAAACACATTAATAATGCTAATTCAATTGATGTGTTTGAATGCAATAACTGTAAAAAGAATTTTAAATATAATACAGGTTTATTAAGACATCAAAATGAATGTAAACCGGTTAATCCTAAAATAGAAAATAATAAAGAAGCCACTAGTTTGATCGATAATGAGAATGAACATTTAAAAATGGAAATTATTAAACTAGAATTGATGAGTAATAAGAATGAGAATGAATATTTAAAAATGAGGAATCTTAATGTAGATCTTGATATTACTATTTTAAGAATGAAAGGACAGATTATAGAACTTAAAGCAGAAATTCAAGCAATGAAGAATCAATCTATGTTTGATATTTCAAATAAATTTGATACAAATAAAATTATTATAGAGAATAATAAGTTATATATAAATGATATTGAAATTATGGTTAGACCAAAAGATTTATATATTAGTGTTTCACAAATATGTAATATTTATAATAAAAATTTTAATGAATGGTGTAAACTAGATTATATTGGAGATATTGTACATAATATCGCAAAATTGAATAATTTATCAGTTAATTGTATCATTGATGATTCAGAGTCAGATATAAATCAATGGGTATTTAATGAATTATTTATTCAATTTTGTCAATATATATCCCCTAAACTTAGTTTATACGTTAATAAATTTATTAAAGTTATTATATCAAATTCAAAAGAAGATTTACTATCCATTATAAAAAACAATGAAGATAAGATTGAATCATTAAAGGAAAGAAACTCATATTTAGAAAGTATGTTTGTTAAAAAATGTCAAAGAATTCAATATCCAGAAAATGTTATTTATTTGATAACAACCGAAGATATTAAGGAAAAAGGAGTATATATAATTGGTAAGGCTAAAAACTTAACAAATAGATTAAGTACTTACAATAAAACAGCTGAACACGAAGTTGTGTATTATAGAAAATGTAAAAACTATCAAGAAATGAATGCAATTGAAAAAATTATTATTAAAGAATTAGAACATTATAAAGAAAGAGCTAATAGAGACCGACTCATCTTAAGAGATGCTGAAGATATACAAATTGTAAAAGATACAATTAAACAAACTATTGAATCATATAACATTTAGATTTTAACTTTTTCATCCTTTTCCTTCACATTAATTTTTAAAATTATAATATTTATAATGGGTTTTTACAAAAGTCTAAAGATTTATTATTAGTTTATAATAGAAAACTTTTTTCCACTAAAGATGTAACTGGAATGGAAGGATTTAAAATATTGAAACGGCACTTTTAAAATTTTTCTCATAAATTTTCAAAAAGTTTGAGAGAAAAAAATGAAATGGCAATTTAAACTTTGAAGTGATGTTTTTTTCATATTTTTTTTCAACACTATGGCCAAATCAGCATCATTTAAAAATATAAATATTTTTTTTTACTATATTAAATGATTCATATTAGTTTTTTGATTATATTTTTTTATAATCGATAGTTTTATAACAATAATATTATCTATCATATAAAATGCATTTTAAAATATTTATATATTACACAGTGTTATTGTTATAAAACTATCGATTATTTTTTTATTATTTATTATTATAATCAACATTATATATTTATATTAATATTTATGAATGAACCATCGTTATTTTTTTATAAAAAAATAATAAATGATATATTTATATTTAATTTGTTATGTAATATAATAATCTGTGACTATTTAATATATAATACATAATGTAAATTATATGATCATATCATTTAAAAATAAAAACGATATAACATTTTTTTTATATTTTATATATTATAAATAAATAAAATGCATTTTTGCAAAATCTGTAATTATTATTCTTTAACAAATACTAATATGAATCAACATTATAAAACTCAAAAACACCTAAATAATGTGAATTCAGTTGGATTATATGTATGTTCTAATTGTAACAAAGAATATAAATATGAAACTGGATTATTAAAACATTATAAAGAGTGTGCTTTATTAGAACAAAATAATAATAATATAAATACTAATGAACATATTAAAGAAAAATATGAACTTAAATTAGAAAATGAAAAAATTAAATTCGAAAATGAAAAAATAAAACTCGAAAAAGAACATATAAAACTCGAAAAAGAACATATAAAAGAAACATATGAGTTCAAATTAAAAATCAATGAATTAGAAAATGAAAAACTTAAATTAGAGCTAAAATTACAGTCTAATAATATAAATATAGCAAATAGTAATAATACTACTAATACAACTAATACTAATAATACAACTAATACCACTAATAATACTACTAATAATACCACTAATAATGTTAAATTATCTAAAATAGATAATCTAAACATTAACTTTCATAATGTGATTGATATAGAAACATTTATTAATAATTATGAAAATGAATATGGTTTAACAAATGAACAAACTGAAACGTTATTATATAATCAAGAAAATGGAGGTATTCATAGTTGTATCTCATCTTTGGTCCATTATATTAAAGATAGTATGTTACAACAATACAAAGAAAAAGGAATGGATATTGAACAAAAAGATGTGATCTTCCCTTTTTTATTAAGTGATAAATGTCTACGAGATCATTTTGAAAAAAATATAAATGGTCATTGGGATAAAACTACTTCCATTGAAAATATTGCCAAAATAATAAATATCACTGAAAGACAAATATTTAAACACCATAATAAATATATGCAATTATCAAATGCTGAAAAGAAAAAACTAGTAAATGGAATTCTAAAATCATCAAGCTATGCAAAATTGTCTAATATTTCAGACCCAAATTTATATAAAGATGAAAAAAAAACATCATTACCTATTCAATCAGAATCAGAACAAATAGAAAAATCTATACCGGATTCAGAACAAATAGAAATAGCTATACCAGAATTAGAACAAATAGAAACAACAACACCTGAATCAGAAAAAGAACCTATCACAATTGATGCTAAACCACCAATATCATATCAAAAAAAACAAACTAATAAGAAATATCAAGAAATATTAGATATGCTTTAAAAATCTTCAATATCATCATCTTCACCAGCTATATATGAATATTCATCTTCTTCAACGTCATAATCTATCAATTTATCTCGTCTCTTTTCTTCAATGATATGACCATCAACATCATCATTATCATTTAATTGATCTAATAATTCCATATCGCGATCGAACAATGGTTTATCTTCACCAGCTTGAATATCTTGATTAAGAATGTCCTCGAAGTCTTCATAATCAATCAAACCAAGACGTTTTTGATCTAAAATGACTCTACGTAAATCTTTTCTACCATCTTGTGCTAAAATAGCAATCAAATTAAGATTTTTACGTACTCTTTCTTCTTGTTTACGTGTATTAACAATTGTCATATAGCCTTGTGTTAATTGATTAAATTCATCTTCTTCTTTAAATATTCTTTCCATAATTTGATAGACATATAATATTATTATCTTTTGATCTGAAAAGAGTTTCATATTAAAATTTCTAATATCTTCTTCGGATTTTTCATCGTAATTAACAATAAGATCAGTAATCTCTTCTTGATCTACTTTAGATGTAAATTGAATATTCTTTTCCTTTTTATCTTCTGGTTTATATTCAATCATTTGATTCAAAATGATTAACATTAAACATTTTAATAATGAACACGAATTTTGATATGTAAAATATTTATTATTTGTACCAATAAATAATTCTAAATCCTTGGTTAAATCATTAAAGATATTAAATATTTTACTAAATAAATCTTGATAATCACGATAATATATTAAATATTTCCATTGAACATTCATATCAAAACTACGATATTTATCAAATGCATTATTCTTTATTAAAGCCAATGAAGTACGAAAGAAATTAAATATATAGTTCTTTAAATTCTTCTCGGTTCTAATATAACGTTTATTTTGAGCTTCTTTTAATAATAATTCATCTTCTTCTTTAGTATCTTTAGAATTCTCATTAATATTAACATTCATTAAATCATCTTCTTGATAAATCTTATTATAGTCACCCAATTTAAATAAACGATTCTTAATCTCGGATTCCTTTTTAATTGTGGATAAATGATTAGTTAATGTATCAATTTCTTGAGATATTTGTTGATTAAGTAAATTCCAATGTTTTTCTAATTCTTTATCATTATCTTTTTCAACTAATTCTTTTAGTTTATTTAAAAATCCAACCATAAATTTACTTGATGTTAATCCTTTATTTTTGGCAACGTAATTATCAATTGTTTGAATCAAAATCTTTTGTTGTGCTAAATCAACTGGTTTAACAACTGTTATTTTACCTTTTTTATGTATAGATCTTAATAAATCATAATATTCACCATCTGATCTTTCGACTTCTAATATTTCTTTTTTAGTTTCACCAGATAAAGTACATACATCTAAATAATTAAATGATCTAGCTAATCCTAGATTTATACCTTTATCAATATATGTTAAAAATAATTTAGTCTTCATTTCAGAGGTTAATTTAACTTCTTGATTCACATAAAAATAAGGATCAAATTTAGGTACACCTTCAATCTTCATAAAAGCAGGAGGTTCTGCTACTTTCCAAATCTTACATTCAATATTTGATTTAAGGGTATCTAATTTCTTTAATGTATTAATAACACCTTTAATAGATGGTTCTAATGAAAAAATATAATCATAATAACCAGTATTAATATTTTCTTTAATTTCAGTTAAACAACAAGAATTACCTAATTTAGTCTCTTTATGAAAGAATACCGCTGGTGTTTCTTTTGATATAACTTTTAAAATCATATCAAATAATTTGGAACTAGTTTGACTTAAATTTTCACGTAATTCAAACATAAATTTACCGAATTTAGAGGGTACTATTTTATTAACTTTTTCAACATTTAATGAATTAGTTGGTACCCATCCGGCATCTAATACTCCCATACAAGGACGATAACCTAACCATTTATTAGTTGGTGAAGTATGAAAAGGATCTTCGGCAATAACTTGATTTGATTTTCTTTCAATCGCTTCTTTGTATTTTTGTTGAATATTTTGATTTTGTACCATTAATTTTAATCGACCAATAAATCTAGATTCAATATTTTGTTCTTTAGCTAAAAATGAGAATTCATGTAATCCTGACATTTTGGTCAATAAACAACTAAAATATTGAGCAGTTGACATATCACTTTCATATCCAAGTGGATATCCAGCTAGATTACCTTTACAAATATCATTGCTTAATGAATATTTAATAATTGATGTTTGTATAGTTACTAAAAATCTAGATGTAATATCGTAAACTGCAAATCTATTAAAAAATTGTGTTGCCTGGAATTCTAGATACTGTTGATTTTGAATTTGTTGTGGAGCTGTTTTTTTAATATATTCTTTAAAATATTCACGTGATAAGAATGATTGAGATTTAATAAAACTGATGATATCTTGTTCATCTTCAGCTAATAAATTAATCTTAGTTAATGATTTTAACATCTGTAAAGTTGATAAAAATAATTTCATATCTTTTGAATTTTCATCTAATTTATTTTCGACTTCATCTAATAATTCATCCAATATATTCTTACGGACTTCACGACGTTCTGCTTCTTGATCAATAATTTCACGTGTAATAATTCTAGCATCATTATTGTCAGCTTTTCTAACAAATCCATCCATATCTACTTCTTCACTAGCAACTAAAAATTCTCCACATACTTTACAGTTATAGTTTTGATCAACTTCAATACCATATAAGTCTTTTAGTTGTTTTTCATCTAATTTATCTTCATTAATAATTAAACTATTACCATATAAATAATGGTTACAGATTAATTTTTGATGGCAAATACTACAATAAGTCCAATTAAAGTTAAGATTTGGATGAATGACATCAAATCTACCATAATCATCCATATTTACGGAAGAACCCTCTTCATTAATAATTTCTTTAAGAAATATAGGTTCAACATCCTGGAATTTCTTTAAAACCATTGTAGTAAGAGAATATTTTTCCTGAAGGGTAATATTTTTCATTCTATTAAAGTAATTTAATACTTGAAAATGTGGACAATCCTTGTTTTTATGTTGTGCTTTCTTTACATCTTCAATAATTTGACGATATGCGTGTATAATATTTTCACGTTCTACTTTTTTAAGGTTATTTTGTGAACTTAAAAATGCTTTGGCTTTATTAATTTCCTGTTCTAGTTTACGTTTTTTGACTTCAATATTATTAAAGTCTTCTAATTCTGCTTCTAGAACTGCTAGTAATTTTCTACTATGTATCATTTGACGATATACTCGATCTAAATATCCAGAATGACATTGCATATCATCTTTTTGATATTGACATTCATTACCATCAACTAGATCTTTTAAATTACTAAAGGCTGATGATTGACATTCATTCTTAATTAATTCTTCCATTTGATCTATTTTAAGTGGTGAAACCTCCCAAACTTCTTTATCATTTGGTAATTTCTTGCGAATATATACTTTATTATTTTCCTTTAAAATTGCATATTGACCTACTTTTACATCATCTAAATGAAGATAGTTATCTTTTTCTAATTCTTTAAATGTCATATATTTCTTGACAACTTGATATTTAGTTTTATCTTCACACATATTTCCATCTTCATCTTTATCTTTCTTCTGATTATTAATTTGTAATTCTCTTTTATATCTACCTTCTAATATTTCTATTTCTTGTTTCATTTTAGCAATTTGACGATCTAATTCACCACGATTAATACTACGTTCACTATCAATTAATTGATTTTTAGTTAATAAAAGTTCAAATAATCTACCGTGATCAGGTTGTTGTAAAACCCAGGCTAATCTATTTGTATCAGAATCAACTATTTTATTTAGAGATGGATATTGTTCATAAAAATTTTCTAAGCCTTCTATAATAAATTTATCAATTAAAGGAAATAATTTAGCCGTTGATTTAAGTGATGGACTATCAGTTTGAAGATATTTTTGATAATCTAACCAACGTTTAGATAGATGATATGTTTGACCTTCTAATCTTGCATCTAGAATTGCGGATAAAAGTTTCCAATCTTCAATATTAAGATATCTTAGATTGTATCCATAACTTTCAATAACTTTTTCTAAATCACTCCAATTTGAACATTCTTTTAATTCTTGGTGATGTGCTTCACATATTTCTTTAAAATCAGGAATGAGTTTATCTAGATATTCCTTCTTTGACATTTTGATTTCACCTTTATCTGAACAATAGTAGAAGATTGGTTTATCACGTTTTGATAGGACTGATTGTTCCATTTCTGTTTCAATGTTGATAGTTTTTTCTGCAATACCGGTTGAATCTTTATAAGTTTCATATAATCCATTCATTGAATCATAATAAATTTGATGTTGATTAAAGGCGTGTACAAGAGGTAATGCTAAGTATCCAATGATATTAAAACGATCTCCATCTTGCATTTTCTTAAAATTAGGTTTATTTTCCATACTAGTCTCCATAAATTCTTCGTGCATCCATTCTTTTTCTATATCTTCAACCATAAATTCTTCATTTTCATCTTCTTCATCATTGATAATTTCTTTTTCTTTGATCTTTTCAACATAATAAATTAGTGGAGGCTTAATATTATAACATTCAATATCTGATTCTTGAAAGTCAATACCTTGAACTTTAAAGTTATCTTTATTATATCTTACAACTAGACCAGTGAAATCTGCGAAAGGTAGTTCCCCTTCTGGAACCTTATCCGCATTATTACCAATAAATCCGATGCCTACGATTTTACTATCATCATTAACTTTATATGGTTTCATCATTTCATTAATGGCCTTTTCTAATTGAAAATATGTGATGGATGATATTTTGGATGATCCTTTTTGTTCAATCATTTCATTTAATTCTGTAATAACTTGTTGATAATTTTTGTTTATAATATTACTATTTTGTGAATAAAAATCATAATGATAATCAGTAACTTGATTATTGAAATAAAGTTTTTTACGATCTAAAACAACTGGAATTAAAAATTTGTTACGATAATCATTATTTAAATATGATTCAAGTAATGGTTTTTTATTTTTATTATATATAACTACATCATCATCATCTCGTATTTCCTCTTGATTATTTACTTCATCATCTTGTTCTTCTTCTTCATCTTCTTCTTCATCTTCATCTTCTTTTTTTTCTTTTTCTTTTGGATGTTTTTTAAGATTGATTAATTCATCTTTTAAGTCAGTAATTCTATTATTTATTCTATGAACTTGATTGATTAAGAAATTATTTTTACGTAATTGTTTATTTGGTATATATTTTTCTAATAAATATTTGAAGAATTCATCTTTTTGAATTTGTGGTTGATATACTTTCTTTTCGTCTGGAACTAAAACTTTCTTTGAACGGTAGACAACTTTTGATCTAGTTTCATCTAAATCAATCGGTTCATCTAATATTTCTAATTCTGTATCTGTTTCTATATCAGTATGAGAGTCATAATTTGATGTAGAGTCTTCTAAAATATCAATCTCGGTATCCAATTCTTTACCAATCTTTGATAATTTATGTTTTAATCCTTCTATTTCTTCCATATCAAATATAAATTCTTCATCATCATCATCATCAATTGGAGCACCTCCAATAAAAGTTTGTTCACATTTTACATTTTTACTTATATTGACAGGTTGATCTGTAATTTGTTCTAAATCATCTAAATCTAAATCTAAATCTAGGTGATAGTTTTTCTTTTCTTCTAATTCAGATTTTATATTAGTAACAGCTGGATTTATAACATCTACAACTGGTACTAATGTGCCATCTTCATCTTCATCATCACTTGGTATAATAATGCGTTCAACATTTTCTTCTTCTTGATTAAGGTTAATGATATTTAATTCATCACTGGCTGGATAATACATACCTTTTGTTTTTCCATCTTCAGACACAAATTCTAATGTATTTGAATCTAGACTATAAATATTTCCAATTTTATCCATAATTTGTGTTTTATATCCATTTGTTTTATCATTTTCTTTTTCAAGTTTAAGTGCTAATTGATCTTTAATTGTTTTTTCATTTGGTGTATAATTAGTTAATACTTCTAATTCTTGTATTCCAGCTAAAGAATTATCGTGTGGTGGTTGTTTATAAAAAAGTGTATATAGTTTGTTGGTGTTACTAGTAGCTCCTCTTCTTAAGACTCTGACACCTTTGGGGAAAACATCAAAAATATCTAAAACTTGATTATCTAAGAATGATATCGATGATTTTGGGTGACATTTAACTTTTAATTTAGTACCGACATCTAAGAATTGATGTGAATCAGAAGAAGAAGTTTCAATATGTGTAGATTTGTTTGGTAATTCTGGTATACCATTTGGAAAAGCGAATGACATAACTGTTCCTAACATTTTAATTTCATTAGGATTACCTCTATGTATATGAAAGTATTGTAACAAAGCTTGTTTAATATTAGAATATTCATCGTGATTGATTGTTTTATTATTATCTAGATGACAATTTGAAGTGCTTCTATCAACTTGATAAAAAACAGGGTTTTTATCAATATCAGTATTAAAACATATTAAATTATCTGGTTTTGTGTCTATAATAACACCAGATGTTTCTGGTAAATTTGTATCAGAAATCTTAATAATATATCCTGGTTTAAAAGAGTTCATTTTCTATTTTCTATTTAATACTTGTTTATTTAAGAGAAAATAAAATAATGTTATTTACTTTTTTTCTTTTAAATTAAATAAATGAGAAATTATACAAAAAAAACAGGACGTAAAAATCATCGTCGAACAAGAATACGTGGTGGTCATAATATTACTTTTTTACCATCACCAGAAGCATATTCTAATATAGAACAGTTATTAGCAAGATATAAAACAGATCCTAACACTACATATAGTGAATATGTTAAACCTTATCCAGAAGGATATAAAAAAATTAAAGAGGATAATTTAAAATTATTAGAATATACAACTAAAAAAATGTTATATATTATTTCTTATGTTGCACATTTTAATAAAATATTTAATGAATATCAAGAAGAATATGGCAAGATAAATGAATCATCTACAAATACTACACAACCTCCAAAATCTCAAAAAACTACATCAGAAATGACAGAAAAAATAAAAAAAAAAAATTTTTTAGAACAAATGAAGAATACACTATATAAAGTTTCAACAAATTTAGGAAAAATAGAATCTGATGATAGACTTAAAAATATGTTTATTTCTTCATATGATATAAAAAGATTAAATTTACAAATAAAGGACATTATTGGTAATAATTCCAATAATGAAAAAATTAAAACATTATTACAAAATATTAAAGATATTTATCGAAATGGCAATAGTACTACTTCAGCATCAGGTGGAGGTGGCGGTTTCTTAAAGTGGATGAGGGAAATACCAAAAAGAAACAGAGAAGCTAAAATTTTAAAACAAGAAAAAGAACTTCTGGAAAGTCACACAAAATATAATACAAACATTCAAGCACATATTGCGACTTATAATGAAGTAATAGGATCTATTGGAGAAAAGATGAATAAAATAATGGAGTCTCTATTTTTAATTGTATATATAATTAATTTTATTGATTATTTTACTAAACAATTTGAAACCCAAGACACCAATAATGAAAATGATTTAATAATTGGAATAGCTATTATTGAAAATTTTAAAGATGTGTATATACCATATATTAATAACATACAATCTAAATATGAAGAAATATTTATATATATTAATCAAAAATTATATAAATATGGAATTTTATTAGAAATGAATAATCTTAAAAATCAAACTCTGGTCGATACATTTAAGAGTGATGTTGATAAAAAATTAGAGAAAGATGTAAAATTATTTAATCCTAATACAGCAGCAGACAATGAAGCTGCTGCAGCAGCACACCTAAACTCCGCAGCAGCAGCACACCTAAACTCCGCAGCAGCTACTGAGGAGTTTTGGTCTGCTAGTGCACCTCATAATCCAGCAATACAAACACCGGAATAATCACAATAAAAATAACTCAGTAACTAATTTATGAAAATAAGTTAATAATAAAATAAAAATAAAAAAATGTAGAATTAAATCATTATTTATTGTGTAGTTGTTTTAGCGTGAAACTTCTTACGTTGATATGTTTTTAGCGGTGGTGCTTCAGGATGACGACGTGGGGTTACATTTTTACCATTTTCTTTAACAAATTTTTCCCAATATGTAAGAATATTGGCTAATTCAATAGGTGTCATATTACGATAATAAGCGTCAACAACATTTGGTTTAACTTGACGACGAGTTTCTGAAGATGATCCACTTTCTAAATATTGTTTATGAATATTCCATACACTTGTTTGAATAGGACGAGGGATCTCGCTAAATTCAATCTTTTGGTTAGTAGGACGGGTATTATGAGCAATATAGAATGCGTGAGTGGCTCCGCAAATGTCGTGGTATGATGTCGAAAGATGGTGGAATTCGTTCGTCTTTTCTGGGAAATATACTAGAAAATCGGATACAGTTTTATTTTGGAGATTTTCGGCGAAAACATCCACAATTTTCGAATGATTACCAAGGAGTTTGCGAGCTACTAGAAAATCTTGATTACGAATCTTAGCACGTTCATTATCATAACGGAATACAAGACCTTGTTCTTGTGATGGTTGATTCTTAATAAATTCACTAACTGTATCCCATGATGTTAGGTTATGACGACGAGGAAACTTAATTTTCCAATCTTTAATTTTAAAATATTCTTCTACTGCAACTAAATCTACTAATTTATGTTCTTGCATACGATCACGAACCTCAACTAAAACTAAACAAGGTTCCGCATAACGTGCGACATCAAAATAATCAGGATGTGTGATAACAAATGAAAATGTATTTGCTGGATCAACATTTGCTCCAAATTCTTCAAGTGTTAGTCCAGTATTATTTTTGAGACATTCATCAAATAATTGACGAAATGATTTATCTCCTGAACGAAAATTATTATTAGCTCCTACATAACTACGAGTTGCTAATTGCCATCCTTTACGGGGATGATTATACATATTAACCATAGGTCCGGATGGGAAATCTTCTACTGTAACATTTTCCATAGTTGGATGAGCAGTTTTGAAATCTTCAATTAAAATAGACTTAGGAGGTGCAACCATTAATGTGTCGTGTGTTTCTAAATCACATACCATACTACGACTAACATTAAGAAGACCATCTTTCCAATCCATTTTTTCTTTATCTCCTTTGTAACGAATAAGAATAGTTTCAGTTTCTTGGTTTGAAAATACTACTAAATTTTTTTTACGGAGTTCATTACGAACAAATTCAACAAAATTCATAACTTTAACAGGAGGTGAAGATTCATCTCCTGGAGTTGTTGAAGAAACATATGATTGATAATCATTTTCAAAATTTTTCAGATTGTTAATGTGCATTTTATAAAAGTCAAAAGAAATTGGTCTATATAATTAAGATTAAATAAGTTTTCCTCATATTCTTTTTTACTTTCAATTTTTATTTTTTCTTATTATATTATAAAAATGAATTTTGAAAACTTTTTAACAAAGTATAGCTTTGCTAACCCACAACAATATAATCTATTTAAAGAAGATTATATTAAGCATCGTCACTCTTTTTTAATTAATAGTGATGATTTACGTATATTTTTAAATATTAAAAATAAATATGTTTTTAATAATATACTTAAAAAAAATTATATAATTAATGTTGATTATAATATTGATAAAGACTCTGTTATAAAATTAACACCTGAAACTGCGAAGAAAATATGTTTATCTACTAATTCAAAAAGAGGACGTGAAATACAAAAATATTTTATAGATTTAGAATTTACTTTGTATAAATATAACAATTATATAATTGAAGAAATGAATAAAAAAATAAAGAAATTATCTGCAAAGAAAAATTGTCAAAAAAACAATCAAAAAAAAACTATTTTATGTAAAAAACAAAATAAAACAAAAAATAGTTAATAACCAGATCGTTTTGATTTTTCTAAATACAAAAACTTGAATCATTTTGTTTTTTTCTTGAATCAATAATAAATGGAAACATCATTAAAAGACAAAATGCACGGAATTTTTTTTTTAATATTTATGTTCATTAATGCAAGTATTTATGTATATTTTGAATATTATATTAAAAATGATTGTGAATGTGCCAATGAAAAAGTCCTTGGATTAATACAACCAATTGACTATATTGTTTTCTTTTCATTAGTCGGATTTATTATTGGATTTATTAATCTTTTTATCAATCTTAATAGAGGATTCTCATCATTACCAATTATAGGAACATTCTTTAATGTAGGTGTTGCTATATTATGTGTATTACAAATATATATGATTGTTGTCTTTTTATCTAGAACAGAGACACAAAAATGTATTGAAATAAAAAAATGTCAAAATGAACCACTTAAAAAAGCTAATAAAGTAATTACTGGATTAGGGTTATCAATATATGCAATTGCATTTATAATCGCAATTATGTTAGTTTGGATCTAATAATATTTTATTTTTATTTTTTATTAGACACTTTCTTTACGTGTGCCTTGTATAAATGATGTGATTGTAATTCTTTAATAATATCCTTGGCTTGATTCATAACTTTTCCACACATATCAAAGAACATCTCGCGAAACATACCCCAATCATTCGATTTATCTTTTTTAGGATTAATATAAATTAACACACTCTTTTCAAGAGGGTGTTTCTTATTAAAACCAACCGCACTAATAACTTGTTCTTGTGACGGTATATTATCAATATAATATTTGCGCATATGAGCTGCTAGAAGATTACCTAATGTTTCGTTCTCATTATAAATACGAATACAATAAGCACGATCCATATTATTATATCCTTTAGTAATATCTAGTTGTCCATCAATTGGATTTTCTAAAAGTTCACGGAATTGTGCGACTTTTTTAATCATAATTTCCAGGCCTTTTTCAAGTAAAACAATCGGTGATTGAATACCAACTGATTCAATTAACATATTAAACCAATAGGGATCTTCATCATCATTATGATAAAAACATCTCTCAGCTTCAAGAAGATCAAATTTCTTCTTTAATTCTTCTTCTGATTTAGAGAATGGTTCACTTTCATATGTTGGATCAGTATCCTTGAGAATTTTCTCAATCCGTTCATATTCTGATTTTTGTTCTTTCATATATTCGGCAAATTTATGTTTATATACATCAGGGTCAATTTTAAACCAATGTGATACAGCTGATACTTGACTAAATGATCCATTTACTAAAGCTGTAGATACTGTTGCACGCCCTTCACAATGAAAAGCTGGTTTATCTGTAGTTCTATCTTCCCAAGGAATAATTTTGGTGATTGGGATAAATCCACCAGTTAAAGGATCAGCCGGGAAAATCTTACGTACTAAATCTTTAGATAAATAACGGTTATCAGATACTTTCATAATTTGAATGTCTTCTGATGTGACAGGCAAGAAATCTTTACCTGAATTTTCTTTATTAATAATGAAAGAATAATCTGCTGGATCAAATGTATCTGGATTTAAATGAATTGGAATTAAACCAATTCGATGACTAATAAATTCATTTTCAAATGGTGTGTTATTTTTATAGATAGTAAGTTGTGATGTTTCAATTGGTCTAACATTAAAACCAACTGATGGAATATTACTTAAAATAATACGTTCTAAACTATTAACAAAACTGAGATCTAGATCTTTTAATTCAAATGTTAAATGATCATGGCTTTTATCCCACGAATCTTGATATGGAAAACGTAGATTAAGAAGTTTATTGGACATTTATTATATTTTCCTTTATTTATTAATAATAAAATATAAATATTCTTATTTCAATTTTTTAATTTTTTAATTTTTTCTACGGCGTACATTTTAATTTGAAAATGATCTTAATTAATATAAAATAAATGAGCCAACAACAAAACATTCTTTTTTTTAGTCAGAATTGTCAATATTCCAAAAAGTTAATAGCGAAAATAATTAATTTACCTATCTATAATAATTTTCAAAAAATTTGTGTTGATGACCCACAAACAAGATCTAGATTACCAAAATGGGTTACGTGTGTACCATTAATTTATTTAGCACAAGCCCATCCTAGTTTTCAAAATCCACTTAAAGATAATGAATTATGGATGTGGGTAGAACAATTAGTTTCTTCACAACAACAAAAACAACAACCTCCACAACCAATTCAATTTCAATCACCACCACCACAACAACAACAACAACAACAACCACAACCACAAAATCAATTTGGAGGAATAGAACCATATAATTTTGCTGAAATGAGAGGTGGTATATCATCAGATACATATTCTTTATATAATTCAGAAAATAATGGATCATTATTTCCACATACATATGAGACTGTAGGTGGAGGTACAGTACAGATGAGTAATGGAGGTGGTAATGGTAATATGAATGGAGGTGGTAATGGTAATATGAATGGAGGTGGTAATGGTAATATGATGGATATGGGTGGTACATCAAGAAGTTCACAGAAACAAGAAAAATTTGATCAAGATTTCGCAATGAAAAAAGCAATGAGAGATCAAGATGTAGGTATGGCATCACAACAACCACGTAAACAAGAAGGTGTTCCTGATAATTTTAATCAAATGTTTGAGGCAAATTATCGTCGTTAAAACACTTTTTTAGGAAAAAAGTGTGGTCAAAAAAACACTTATTTTTAAAGGAAAAAAGTGTGGTCAAAAAAACACTTATTTTTAAAGGAAAAAAGTGTGGTAAAAAAAAATTAAAAACTAATCAAATAATTATTTAGATCCAGAATCAACTAAAAACTTAACAGCTAATTTAGTAAGTACATTTAGGTAATCCCAAATAATTTTTTTATTATCTTCATTCATTTCTTGCCAATATTTTTTAATATTTTCAAAAAGTCTAAAAGCTTCAGCTTGATTGCTTTTATCACTTGTTTCTTCATTAACAATCTTACCAAAATTATTAAAGAAAAAATCAGAATCACGGTTTTCAATTAACGCAATGTGTTTATGTACTGTAACCGCGTATAATTCAATTGGTTTACGAACATTAACTCTTTTAAGTTGATCGACTAGTCTTTTATAATAAGGGAAATCTTTATCTTCTGGATAAGTTTTAATTAATTCATCTAAAAATTTATCAAGTTGATTATTAAAAGCAATAGGGATTGACATATTTAATTTAAATAAATATATATATTTATATTTTATATTATTTTAACTGTTTTTTTATTATTTTTGAAACGCTTAAAACAAAAAAAATCTTGTTGAATATTAAAATGTCAAAACATACATTAAAAAGAAATAGAATAAATATCAAGAAAAAAAAAACAAATACACAGAAAAGTAAAAAAGAAAGTAGAAGAAAATATTATGTAAAAGGTAAGTCAGGAAAATATTATATAAAAGGTGGTACTGGTTATCACGTCAGAGGTATTACTGAAAAGGAAACAGCAGCTGATATTGTTAGAACATTATGTGATTATGAGCCTGATTCAGAAAGTCCTATATATTATAGATTTGAATTTTTTGTATCTGTAAATTATTTAAACACAGTAAAATCAAATCAATCTATGATTATACAAAATAAAGCTGACAGTTCTGCTTATCTTTCAGTAATACCATTATCTGGTGAAGATAAAGTTATGAAAATATCGTCTATTTATGAAAATAAAGCAATAACAACATTACCAGATACAGCTGCTGAAACAGATTTTAATAATTTTTCAGAAAAAGTTTTTAATATATTAAATCTAATGGATAGAGCTAATTTTTCTATTTATGGTGATGCTATATTATTATGTAAAGATGTTACACTTACAAATAATGTTGGTGCTTATGTCGGTGATAGTAATGCATAAAATAAAAATGGTAAGTTTAATTTTTAAAATTTTAATCTTTTATATCATCAAAATTATATTTTAAAAATATAGAAATGTCTGAAGAAAAAACTAACCTTGAACACTTTAACTTTTATTTACGTGAATTTGTCGGACAATTAGCTCTTGTATACCCTCGTTGCAAAGAGTCAATTGAATCTGCCTATACTGATTTATTAACCAATCAAAACTATAAAGATGACAAATATATTAAATTATTTATGCGCAAAGCCTATCCTGGATCAAATATGATTCGTGAAAAGAATGGTACTCTCTTCGAAAAACAACACGATTTAATTGAAGGTATTAATATGGGTGAACTTTGGGCTTATCCCAAACTTTCAGATAATAGTAAAAAATCTATCTGGAAATATATTACACTTCTCTACATCTATGGTAGAACAGTTGTAAGTGCACCTCAACAAATTGAAAAAATGATTAAAAACTTTGAAACCTTTGGAGACACAGAAGCTCCAGCTGACGCAAGTGCCGCAATGTTACAACAAATGCTTAATAACCTCAAAGAAAATAATGAACTTGGTGCTGCCGATGAAGAAGATGAAAATGGTGAAAAGAAATCAGCAATGCCATTTAACTTTAACCTAGAATCACTTCTTGGTAATAATAGTTTCATTAAAGGTTTAATGAGCGATATTAAAGATGAATTTAGTGATATTGAAATGCCAGAGAACCCAACTGACATTGGAGCGGTCCTTAAAACCCTCCAAAACCCATCTACACAAGCTAAGATGCAAAACATTATGGGTAAAATGGCCAAACATTTTGAAGGATCTGGAATGGGTGATCTATCAAACCTTCAAGCCCAAGCTCAACAAATGATGGCTGGTCTAGGTATTACACCCGAACAAATGGAAAAACAAGCCGAAGCAATGGGTCTTAACCAAGCCCAAATGAATCGTCTTAAAACCGCTAATAGAAATGAATCAGCTAGAGATAGATTAAGAAAGAAACTAGCTGAAAAACAAAACAAACAAGAATAAAATTTAATATTCTTAAATATTGATACTTTTTGACAATTTTAATATTTTTATTTATTTTGATATTATCTGAATTAATATTAAAATTAAAATAAAATGGTTGCAACAAAACCTAAGACGAAAAAACATCTCCGAAAGAAAAGAATATCAAAGAAAAGAACATTAAAGAAGAATAAAATAATATCACGTCCTAGAAAGATTGATGTTTATAATAATATTAGCTCAACACAAGAATTAAATATTAATCGTGTTGAAGAGTTATCAGATGATTATGATACTTACATTGTATTCTTTTGTACAGAACTAAAAAAACATATTCAACGTGTTGAAGATTTATTAGATATTAAAATTCCAGAAAAAATTAAAAATAAGGTTAGCTTTATTGAAAAAGAAGATGATATTGTTAACTTTTATTTTAATAATAAAAATATTATCTTTGTTGGATTTAAATATAATGAATCTTGTGATCAGAAATATGCATATGAAGTAGCTGGTACTCTAGGTAAAAAATTAAATAATACAGACAAGAAATATTTAATTATATTTTATGAGAAAGCAACATTAACATCTCAAATTAGTGGTATTATGCAAGGGTTATATAAATTCACCAAATATAATGATAAAAAAGACAAAATACCTCAAATTGATTTCTACTTTGATACCTTTATTGAAAAAATTAATCGTCATATTATTTCTGATTATATTAAAATTAATAGAATCCAATATGAAATACGTGATCTAGTTAATGAACCAGTTAATATTTTAGATAGTACTACATATTTAGCAGCAATACAAAAATCCCTTGATAAATTTATTAAAAATGATAAAATTAAGATTAGTGTATTAGATGAAAAACAATTAGCCAAGGAAGGACTTAATTTAATTTTAGCGGTTAATAATGGTAGTACGAAACCAGCAATGATGATTATTATCGAATATTTAAATGGAGTAAAAGAAGATCATACTACTTGTTTGATAGGTAAAGGGGTGATGTTTGATACCGGTGGTATTAATATTAAATATGATGACTTTTCAGATATGAAAACTGATATGACAGGATCAGCTATTGTATTTGGTGTTATTAAAACATTAGCTGAATTAGATGTTAAGAAAAATGTGATGGGTGTTCTTCCAATTGTTGAAAATGATGTTGATGGGAAAGCAACCCATCCAGGTGATATTGTAAAATCATATTCAGGTAAAAATGTAGAGATAGTTGATACTGATGCGGAAGGTCGTTTAATATTGGCCGATGCAATTAGTTATTGTAAGAAATTTCAACCAAAGGTTATTATTGATATAGCTACTTTAACTGGACAAGTAGAAGATATATTTGATGGTTTAGCAACTGGATTAATGGGTAATAATGATAGTTTAATTGAAAAAATTCGTCAATCTAGTTTAATTGAAAATGAAAAATCTTGGCAATTACCTATTTGGGATGAAACAATTCAAGATACTAAATCAGTGATTGCTGATCTTAAAAATGTTGATGTTAATGGTGGCGGTGATACAATTAAAGCAGCTTCATTTTTATTAAATTTCTTACCGAATAAAAATATTAATTGGGCTCATCTTGATATAGGAGGAGTTGCATATAATAAAGAAGATACTGATTTTAGATATGCAGGTGCAACAGGTGAGTTTTATCGTTCTCTAGTTAATTATTTTACACACTTTTGATAAAAGTGTTAGCAAAAAACTTTTTAGATTTAATTCTAGATATATAACTAGGCTTTAACAAAATAATCCTCCGGAAGGAAGTTGTTCGAATTAGTTATATTCTAGAATATAAAATGTCTAACAAACCTAGTTAATGTCTTCCATAAAGTCTTCTAGACAGAGCTGACGCAGAGAGTCTATGGAACCTAACTGGCCTTGTTAACATCCCCGAAGAGAAATTTAGACTTTATATTATACTTAGTGTTTTAGTTTTTTATTTTAGTCAAAATATGTATCTAGAAATTCATTTAATACTAAAAAGTTAAAACAGTTTGTAATTTAGATTTTAACTTTTGGAATCACTTTAAAAGTTTAGTCTAAAATAGAATTCTAGGAACTAGTTTATTCACTTTTAATTTTTTAATTTGAATGTCTAAAAATACCTTCGGGTAATGTCAACAAGACCAGTTAGGTTCCATAGACTCTCTGTGTCAGCTCTGTCTAGAAGACTTTATGGAAGACATTAACTAGGTTTGTTAGACACATTTATATTCTAGATATATAACCAGACTTAACAAAGTTTTTGATATTACTTTTTCTTAAAAAGTATATCCGAAGGAATATTTTGTTAAAGCCTAGTTATATATCTAGTTTAGTTAAATAAAAAAGTTTTTTGACCAAACTTTTTTCCTAAAAAAGTTTTTTTATACTTTTTGTAAAATATAAATTTCATTCCCATGGTTCCAGAAGTGATCCAATTCTTTTAGTTCAGCTTTTTTAAATAATTCTTGAATTTCCTCAATTTTAAAGATGTAATAATATCGATCATAGATATCACCATGATTATTCCAAGGTACAATATTATCTCCATATTCAAATTTTAACTTACGATTTCCTTTAGTTTCTTGACCTTGTTCAATAGACCAAACTGAGATCATAATTTTAGAACCTGGCTTAATAACCCGTTTAAATTCCAGAAGAGCTTTAAGGCGTTCTGATTCGTCAATTAAATGATGAAAAGCAGCAATACAAATTATTCCAATTCCAGATTCATTTTCAAGTGGAAGACAAGTCATATCACCTTTAATAACATCTTTATTATTATTATTGGCAATTTTAAGAAAATTATCACAATTATCAATGCCAATCATACCGGGTCTGATATTACGCCCGGGACCACATCCAATATCATAAACTAAAGAACCTTCTGGAAATTGATCTAAGAAAGATTCAATCCAATCCCATTTTGAATAACGTTTATCATTAAAATGCTCGGCAATAATTTCATAGACTTCTTTAATATTTTCTTTGACCCATTTAATTTTCTCCATCTTAATTTTTTTAATTTTATTATTTTTATTTTTGGAAATATAAATTTTCAATTTTTTAATTTAAAATAATAAAATCACACGTTTTTTATCTCATTTAATATTTAAAAACATAAATATGTCATTTAATCGTTTAAAATATGATAATTGCAGCTATGCACAAGATTTAAATCAAACAACATCAATACTTTCATACCAATTAGATCCTAATCGTTATTACAACTGCAATGCTTGCAGAAATACATTTGGGTTAGTTGGTGGTAATAATGTATCAATTGCTAAAAATGGTAATCTAGTTGATATTGAAAGTGATTTAATGGGTATACGCCCACTCAGCAAATGTGCTGAACTCAAATATATTAATCCTTGTCCTAATGGAGATATGACAACTTGCCAACAAAAATATATTCGTATCCGTGGAACACCAACTACAAAAGAACGTATCATTGATACAACTCCTCACCATTTACCATCTTGTCAAATGATTCGTTACAAACCTATACCACTTCCTCCAGCTATGCAAATGCCATCTTGCCCACAATAAATAATTGTCTTGTTTTATTATTTTATTTTTAATCTCTACAATAAAGTAAAGTAGAAATATGTCAACAAATAATACCACTCCTGTTGCTAATAATACTGGAACAACTCCAGCTAATACTACTGGAATGAATCAAACAGGAATGAATCAAACTGGAATGAATCAAACTGGAATGAATCAAACTGGAATGAATCAAGCTGGAATGAATCAAACTGGAATGAATCAAACTGGAATGAATCAAGCTAATAATAATAATAATACATCTGGAATGATAAATCAAGATCAACTTCTTACCCCAGAAGATACCCCAAATATTGGAGAAGTTCAAGATTTATCAGAATTAACAGGTGAAACACCATCGGCAAATAATGTTGCAACTCCACCTAATTTTAATAATAAAAAACAACAACAAACAAATGCAAGATATACTAATGATGATGTTGCTAAGATTTTTAAAATCTATAATATGATCCATAAATTAGAAAATCAACAACCACAACAACAAATGATGATGCAACAACAACCAATGATGATGCCTCAACAACCAATGATGATGCCGCAACAACCAATGATGATGCCACAACCTCAAATGATGATGGGACAATCTGCCTTAACATATACAGATCGTGAAGAAATACGTGGTATGATTAATAGATATTCCGAAGATACTGAAAAAATTTTAAAAGATTATATCAAAGAAAATAATGATAAAATTGTCGCATATGTTAAAGAATTATTTGCATATAAACAAAATGTTGATACATTAATTAAAAAAGCTGAAAATGATAATGCTGAGGCTGAACGTAAAAGACTTGAAGAAGAAAGTTCTAGTTCTAATTCACTCCTAAACAGTATAACTTCAATTCCTAAACAATTTGGAAATGCAATATCTTCAGTTAAAAATGCTGTTGCTAATACTGTTAATGCTGTAAATTCTAGAGGTAAAACACCACCTGCAAATATTACTACTCCAGCCGCAAATAATACTACACCTCAATCAATAAATAGTGAAGCACAAATTAATAGTGTATTAAAAAATAGTACTCCTCCTTCACCTCCTGATTTAACACCTCCACCATCATTAAGAAATAATACTTCTAGTCCACCATCACCTCCTGATTTAACACCTCCACAATCATTAAGAAATAATAGTTCACAACAACAACCACCATTAGTTGATAAAATTACAAATGATTTAAAGAATATCCAAAAAGGTGGAAGTCTTAAATTAACACGTAAGAGAGTTAGAAAAAATAAAAATAAAAATAAAAGTCGTATCAGAGAAAAAAAATAGAAAATTATCTTTTTATATTATTAAAGTAGTTCTAAATAAAATATAAATAATGTCATTTACTAGACCATCTTTTGATACTTGTTCATACAGACACGAATTATACCAAACAATTGGACCAGGTGAATACCAAATCGCCAAACCTTATCCTTGCAATCCTTGTTTTGTCAATGATCCTCATATTAGACTTCAACGTTTTGGTGCAAGTGTTAGTCAAAATACAGCTATGATTGATATTGATTCAGAAATGATTGGTATCACCCGTAAATATTCTAAATGTCCTGAAATGAAATATATTCCTCAAGCTAATCTTAGTGCCAATGGAGGTGCTAATCCTGGTGGTTATGCTGCACCTGAATTTAATAATAGTTCAATTAAATTAGATTACAATCTAATGAATTTCACTGACGCCAATTGTTTTGAACCAGTCGAAGATACTCGTCTTAGCAATCCACCTGCTACACTTAGATGTACAGGTATTAATCGTTGGGAATGGTTATGTCGTAATCCACAAGAACGTGTAATGATTCCATTTGATTTTAATATCAATGATAGAACATTAGCTAAAGACAATCATCGTCCCTGTGTACCTAACCCTCTTGATCAAACTCTTGTATTACCTAGACCTTCATCTGAACCTTTATGTGCTGGTAAGACAATGTCAACTTGTTCTGTTCCAGTAGGACCTCCAACAGTGGCTTGGATGTCTGAAGAAAGAGTTAAAAACCGATAAATATATTTTTTTATTTTTATTTTTTTGATATAAATTTATTATATTTTAATTTTGATATAATTTTAAATATCTTCATTATCATTACTATTTTCATTCAATTCCAGGAATGCCTGTCTTGCTAAGGCCAATCTTTGTACTCTTGTAGGTTGTTCCAATCTTTGTTCTCTTGTAGGTTGTCCAGAATTATTATCTGTAGATGATTCCATTACTTGTGACATTGCAGCTTTTAATAATCTAAGTCGTTCTTCTAAAGAAGGTGCATTACCAGAAGGTGTGTGTTTTCTACCAGGAGGTGCAGGTGTTCTAGCCTTAGTAGTAGTATGACATAAAGCTATTGCTTCTTCTGTTGGTCTGATTGTATTATAATCAGTATTTACAATACATTTATTAAGTTGTTTTCTTCTTTCAGTAGATTCCTTCTCAGTAAAATTAATATTAAATGGCATTGCTTCACTATATAAAATAACAAAATCGTGAATATACATAATAATTCTTTCATTAAATCCATATATACCATCAGTGTTTGGTATATCTTCCGTAATAAAAGGATTGTTATTATTTTGTAATAATGTTACTCCATTAATACCTAATATAGAAGAACACTCATCAATATTGCTTTTACGATCATCGAAAAATATAACTTTATTTCGATTTTGTTCACTAATTTTATATAGTTTCATTAATCTCAGTAATGATTCTTTCTTTTTATCTGTGTTTTGTAAATCTAGAAATTTTTCTCGTGTTATACCTTCAAAATATGGTGAGTCTATATTTTTATTATCAATCTTAAAAGGATTTTTTTGACCATATGCCGCAAATAATATATCACACATTTTTTGTATATTATCTTGCTTTCCATAACTTGAAATTGCAAAATTTTTACCTTGAGATTTAATATATAATACAAATGAAACAAAAAATAGACCATTAAAAAAATTCTTTTTTAAAAATTCTTCTAAGTTAATCATACATTCTTCCATGATCTGTTCGATGGTTGTGTGAAGTGATTTATGATTCACTATACTAATTGTTTGATCAAAATCCCATACAAACAAATCAAACTGATCAACTAATCTTAGATACCTTCTACCTATATACTCAATTGATTCTTCAATTGAGTGAATTTTTTCAGGCATTGAAGAATTATAAATTTGGTTGGCTAGTTCAGATTTAGGTGTTCGAGCTGGAGGTCGAGCTGGGGTTCGAGCTGGTGTTGGAGCTGGGGTTCGAGCTGGTGTTGGAGCTGGGATTGGAGCTGGGGTTCGAGCTGGAGTTCTGGTTGGAGTTGTAAGAAAATCAGCTGGATAGCTTCGTAATTTAGAATCTCTTTCAATATTAACAAATAAGATGTCTAATATATCAAGTTTAGTGGTTTCTTTTTCCACAAATTTAGGATTTCTGGTAAAATATACCATATATCCGTGAACCACACAATAACCACCGGCATTAATGTTGCTTTGTCTAGCAATTATTAATTCCTTGATTCGTGCTTTAATATATGGATATAATCCGTTGTCTTTCATTATAAATTCATAAGATTGTTTAGATAGTTCTTGACTTCCACTAGCACATATTTCTTTATTTAATGTTAGCAATTCTAAAATAACTTGTACACACATTGTTTCAATATGTCTAAGTTTTGGTTCATATTTTTTATTAGTATCAGTAACTAAATTTTCACAATATACATAATAATCGTATAAAGCTATAAATAAATTAATCAACATTGATGCTGCTATAGAAATTTCGTAATTTATTTGATTATTACAACTCTCTAATTCTCCTGTTGTTGGTATATCTTGTTTTTTAAGCAAATTTTTATATATATTAAATAAAAGACGGCTTTTGATATTTTTAATTTTATCAATCTCCAATTCAATAATCAAATCTTGTTTATTTGAAAAAGATATATTTTTATGGATTATATCTTCATCACGAAGCATGTATGCGTCAAGTAGGTTTATTCTTTCTGATTTTATTCTTTTATCATTAATTAATCTTTTATACATTTCAATAACATCTTGGAATTTGAATACTTTATGTTTAAACTCACCACCCTTTTGAGTTTTCTTTACTAATTTTCTTTTTAATTTTGATTTGTTATTTTTTCTAAGTATTTTTTTAGAAATCATTTATATTTAATTTAGAAAAATATATATAATACATCATTTTATTGACAAAATAAAAATTTCATAGAGCCTAAATGATATCTCCTTTATATATTCATTATTCTATTGTAATAGAAAAAATTCGTAAAGAAAAGAACTTAAACAACAACAATTAATGATTGAATTTAAAAAATTGTTAGAAGAACAATATGAAAAGAAAAAACAAGAATATACACAATGATTGATATATAATAAAAAATTTAAGCAGCCGCATCATCTCTCGTCGATTGTCCAGCCGGTGTTCTTCCTGTACTAACCCGCAATGTAGTTTGTCCAGGGAGAACTAATTCATTTTGTGCTTGTCTTAATAATTCTTGTCGTTGAGCTTGTATTAATAATCTTTCTTGCTCAGCACGTGTAGGTCTATCATTTGAGTGTTTCGAACCAGAGGTAGGACGTCTTGCCGCAGCCGGAGATCTTACTGCAGCCGGAGATCTTACTGCTGGACTTGCCGCAGCTGGAGGTGAATTATTACCTAAATAGTCATTCAAATTTTTTTGTTCTATCTTGTTTGATTCACGACTAAGTCGTTCAATAGTGCTGTCCTGAATGACCTTAAAACTGTCTATTATTGCTTGTGTATTAATATAATCATCTATTTTATTAGCTCCAGTCATTTTCATTATATGATCTATTTGTGCAAATAAACAGGATAATTTATAATCATTGGGTAAGCTATCAACAATTTGTTCACCTTCTACTCTGCCAAAATTAGGATTTTTAGTAAAAAAAATCATATATCCATTCATTAGTAAATCAACCCATTTATCGCCTGTATTTGGTTTAAAATATGTATAACCTTCTTTTGGCGGTGGGTGTTGAACTAGTCTCATTATTATTTTTCTAATGTAATCATAATTTAATCTTGGGTTTGATTCTAATTTAACTAAATAAGATTGCTCAGATAAACCCTTTATTCCTTTACATTTTATAACTAATTTATTTAATTCTAAAATAACATGACAACACATTTTAACAGTATTTACAATTTTTTTCCAATATTTTGATTTGGTTGTTGCTAAATTTAGACAATACACATAATAATCATATAAAGCTATAAATAAATTAATTAATATTGATGCAGACATTGAACTATCAAAAATATATTCTGGGTTACACTCACTTTTCCCTTCGTATGTTTGGTCTGATAAAGCCTCTAATACTTTCTTAATTTTTTTGGCTCCATCATTTGAATCTTCTGATAATGATATCTCTGTGCTTATAAGTTTTTTATTTGCAAAAATTCCTTCTGTTGGTTTAAGCCTTCTATATACATCCATGCTATCATTTCCATTTCCAGGAAATAATTTCGTCGATTTGATTCCTTGATCTGGATCACGAATAAATGAGGTATATATGTCAAGTACATCTTTAAATTTAAATTCCTTGTAACCAAATGCACCTCCATTTTGGGACACTCTTCTTTTTAGTTTTGATTTGTTATGTTTCTTTGATTTATTTATGTTTTTTCTTCTAAGTATTTTTTTAGAAATCATTTATATTTAATTTAGAAAAAATATATAAAATATTTTATTAAATTAAGAGTTAAAATGCATGAATTAGCCCCAAAAATAAGAAATGGTGTATATTTACCTAAAAATATGTTTAATACATCATTTTATGGACAAAAAACTAAAAATTGTGTAGAACCTAAAATGATAGCTCCACCATCTGTAGATTGGGTATATTTATTTAATTTAGGTATATTTGTAGTATTTATATGTTCATTATTTTATATTTGTCTATATCGCTATCGTAATAAAGAGAAAATTCGTAAAGAAAAAGAACTTAAACAACAACAATTAGTAATTGAATTTAAAAAATTGTTAGAAGAACAAGCTGAAAAGAAAAAACAAGAATATACACAACACTTAATGAATAATAGAACAATTATGCAGAAAAATGTGAGTTCAAACATTGATAATATTAAATTAAATTTTGAAAATCCATATTCCAAACAATATCATCAATCTTATTTTAATGATATAATGCCTAATAATACATCATACCAAAACTATGAATTAAATTTTGATCCTTTATATTTCCCTAATTTTAGTAATAATTATAATCAACACTATATGCAGAATAAAAATATGAATCTTAATTATAATCAATCAAATAATAATAATACTCAAATATATACTAGCCAAATACAACCAAGTAATAATAATAATTTAATTTACTCAGAAACTGCTTTCTTTAATCAAGTTGGGCTTAAAAATTATTAATTCGTAGTTGTTAAAAGTAGTGAAATTCTCAAGGAAAAGAACCTAATAAATATTATTTTATGCTCTTGAATTTACAACCAGACGCGCAAAATGATTCTTTGAGGGTCCTACAAAAGGATTACCACGCATATTATTATTAAAAGGATTTGTATGTGCTGCAGCACTATTTTTTGGGCTAAGCGTGTGTCGGAACTTTTCTTGGATATGACGATCTAAGTGTCATTATTTTAGGGGTTTTTATTATGTCATCTCGGTATATGATTTCTTTAATACATTCTAATGCTTTATTTTCAACTGTCTCATTTCTAGTATCTGACATAATACGTTCCATAATGCCAATTATATGATCAATGCCGGATTTCTCTATTGATGTTAGATATGATTTAATTTGTGAATCAATACCTTCTGTTAGAATTTTTTCTATTTTAACTTTATCATCTTTATTGGTATATGTGTATAAATCTGATGGTTTCTCAAATACTGTATGTACACGTGGTCCAAGAGCGTCGCCAGAAGATCTTGGTGTAACAGCAGCTGCAGGAGATCTTGGTGACACAGCGGCAGCAGCTCTAGGTGAAGCCACCACCCTTGTTTTGTTATCTATTTGAATTTCAGTATCTTTTAAAAAATCTTCAAATTGCATTTGCTTATTATAATATAGTTCTTTAAAATATGGATTCATTGAGTATATATAAAGACCGCTCGAAGTATAGTTCTTAAGTTTTATCGTTTCTACAATATAATCTATTAAATATTTTATGTTTGTTTTCCACCTTTTGCAAAAATAAGGTCCGTCTTGATCACTCGTACACAATTCTGTACATTCATTTGGACATTTAACTACAAAATTCATATATTGCCATAAATAATTAAATATATCTTTACTATTATTAACTATTGATAATACGGTAGGATGTGTGTATCTATCTATTTTTTCGATCTCAATACAATAATAATAATAATCAAAAAAAGCGAAAAATATGCTTAATAATATAGATACACTTAAATTTACCAACGTATGATTAGTTTGAGCCTCTGCTTTTAATGGTGTTATATGATTTGTTATGTCTTGGATATTTTTGTAATCAAATTTGTTAGATATAGAAATAGTTTTTAAATTTTTTGGTAATTGTTTAAAATATAAGCCTTCTAGTTTAACATATTTCGTATTATAATAATCTAAAATAGGTTGAATAGAGAATTCTTTGTATGGATAAGAGCCACCTTTTTGTGTTGATCTATATAATTTATTTTTTCTTGCTTTAGTCCGGTTATTTCTTTTAGTATTAGTTCTGTTATGTCTTTTATTAGAAGACTTTTTAATTTTTGTCATTTTATTTTATTATTAAAAAAGACATTAATTAAAATGCTTTTTTTGAATAGTAATTTGTGGTGTGTTTTTTGCTTTTTGAAATAATGTTGGATCAAATTCGTCATTTTCTTCATCTGCTTGTTGTCCTGGATCATCAACTTCCTGACTTAAATCCCAATATTCTTGTGGACATATTCTAAAATCAGATTCATAAATAGCTGGATCAGCTTTATACCAAGCGATTTGGTCTTCTAGACGATTACTTCTAACTGTATTATCAATGACTAAACATTCAAAATTCTGTGTACAAGAGTCATAAACTTGATTAAATGATTCAAATGTTGGAAAAATGGAAGCATAGTTTTCATATAATTTTTTACGATTAGCTAAACCAGGTAAGAAGAACATAAAAACATAATCTAGTTGTTGTCTGAGTGCTGGTAATAAGTTAGTTGCTGTTTGTGCAGTATAAATAAATGTCATATCAATATGACGACCATTCATAAAAATTTCGCGAATTTCTTTCCAATAACTCCAAGAGTTATCATATAAGCAATCGTCTAGTATTAACATAGCTTGTGGATTAATATTTGAATATCCATATTTTTTTTCTTCCATTAATTTTCTAGCTTTAACTTTTTTTTGTCTGGCGATAGCATTGGCGACAATTTCTAATTTAAGATCATTATATATGAAAATGGATGGTATAATATCACCAAAGAATCTGTTAAATTCTTCAGTTGGACTAATTACAGTACAAACTGGAATATGTTTGCGATAATATAATAATTCTTTTAAACAAGTAGATTTACCGGATTTACGTTTTCCAATAAAAGCGATGACAGATCTGTCAGACACTTTTGTCATATCAAATTTTTTAATTTGGAGATTTCTACCCATCTTTGTTTGTTCTTTGTTATATATAATATAAAAAATGATTGATTCTAGAACACACAAACTTTTTAGAAAAAAGTTTTAACAAAACAAACTTTTTTCTAAAAAGTTTATTCAGTCTAGTTATATATCTAGAATCATAAATAGTCTAACATCTCTTAACTAATCCAACATAATATTTTTTGGTAACAATTTTTACTAAAAAGTGTATGTGTTTCTAGTTATTTAGTGTTATGCTCGGTCTTCGGCCTCGCTTCCCAACCCTATTTTTGGGTCTACTGTGGATATCAAAAATCAAAAAAACATATCATTATGACCATTTAATTTTGCAGGAAATTTATTTTTTGGTTTATTTTTGTTAAAAGTTTATTGAAATCTATAAGATTGTTGATTTAATCTATAATTATTATTGGCGACGCACTGGTCTCCAGAACCCTCTTTGCAGGTCATCGGTGATGAGTAGAGCCAGCTAGCAAAAGCTCCTTGATTTGAATAGCTTTGTGAGCTCGGCATAGTATAGTACTGTCTTTCCGAATGTTTGCGATTATAAATGTCATCTACATCTTTGAATAAATTATTATTAAAATTAGCTTTCACTTGATTGCTTAATTTTTCATTATCAACCATCTTGCATGCTGGTCCACGATTTCTTGGATCATTCGGTAGGAAGTTCATAAACGGATTTTCTAACGTGGTAGAAACACAATTTGCTTCATCTCTTTCAGCTTCAGCTTGTTGTTGATTATACCGATCTAAACTAGGATTTTCAGTTACTGGATCAAGCTGTCTAGGAAGAGTATCAAAATCTTCTTTTGATTTATCACTCTGAAACATATAGACTAGATATGTAGTCACCATTACAACAATCGGTATATATACGTACAGATAGTTATTATGTAATAAACCTACAATAATACCAGCATATATTGATAGACGTACAATACTATTTACTTTTTCTGAAAAAGCCATATCAGGCTTTGGTATAAAATCCATTAATCTATCTTGTCTAATTAATTGATTGAAATCATTGATCCAAATCGGATCACCTTTAGTTTCCATTTTATTATATTATATATATTATTATTTTATATAATACAGTGTAATATATCAAATATTAAAAAATAACTATACCTTTGAAATATAAATATACGATAGGATTTTAGATAACAAAAGTAGATAAATAGTTTCTTATTTTTAAGGATGTATTAAAATATAAACTATACGGTACTATTCTTTTATATATATAATGTCTTTATTACCGTCTTAACACAGCATATTCACCTTCATTGTTTTTTGGGGTGACTCCATGTAGATGATGATATACCTCTCCCTGAGTTCTTGGACCTAAATGATTATATACACTTTGCTTACTTGCAGCTTTGACTCCTTTATACCTAGAGCTAACGGAATATGGATTTTCTTCCGGATCATTTACGAGTTGATATAATGTTTGGGTGGTGTGACGGTTAGCTACTGGTTCATAAACGGGATTTTCTTCAGCAGATGGAGCTGGAGATGGAGATGGAGCTGGAGCTGGATTAACAGATCTGCCTCTTTTTATAACATGTGCTCTTCTTGGATCTTGTCTTGAAAATGATTGTGTTCTACCAGGATTATCATTATGTTCTACAGAAGGAGCAGGAGTTCTTACTCCGTACTTCATTTCAAGTGCGCTTGAAACATTTTCTAAGCTTGCTTCTTCAACACTAATTCCTATATCAGAATCTTCACAATCACCATCACCTTTAAAATCGAATATATCTAATGTATATGTAGATTGTGGATCATTCTCTTGAATTTTTGTAAGTATATCTTTAATATTTAGATCAATTCTTGGAGTTCGACCGTTACGTCCTTTATTGTTTAATATTCCAATTTGTTTTTCTGTACCATCTTTTTTCTTTTCTGTTAGAATTATCATTTTGTTATTTATAGGATGATCATTCATATTATCAATAAGATACTTTAGAAGTGCATCGGTTTCAATGGTGAATCCAACGATTTGTGTAATATATTCTGTCTTTCCGAAGCTATTTTTTTGAGTTTGTTTTGTTTGTAGACCAAGTGTAATTTTACAACCTCCTACCATTTTTTTTTTTCTCATTAATTTATTATTTTTTTTAGATGATTTTTTTTTAAGAGCTTTTGAAACTCTTTTCTTAGATTTTAAAAATCTATGTGGCATTTTATTTTAATTAAAAGAAAAAAGTTTTAGACTGCCATTTCAGCTTTAATAGAATCGTGGGATTTATATCCAATTAATTCAAAATCTTTGAATGTAAAATCCTCAATTCTAGATTTCTTTTCTTTAACTTTTAAAATTGGATATGGATATGGTTCACGTACTAGATTTTCGCAAACTTGTTTAATATGGGTTTTATAAATATGTGCATCACTAACCATAACTGTAATAGTTCCAGGTGTTAAATCAATTCCATCTAAATTACATAACATATAAGTTAATAAGGTCCCTGTGCAAGTATTCCAATTATTAGCTAGAAAGTAATCAGAACTTCTTAGGTGAATAATACAATGTAACTGTTTCTTAGTTGGATCTACACAAAATTGATAATAAAATAAACAACTTGGTAAAGCTGCATTATGTTGTGTAGCTGGATTCCATAAATTAATAATAATCCGACGAGATGTCGGATCTGTTCTTAAAAGATTGATTACATTCGATAATTGATCATATCCAACTGTTTGATCATATTCAGTATGACAATCTTTATATTGACCTCCGAAGTGACGAAAGTTAAATCCATATGTTTCTCCCATATCTCCCTCTGGTAGATGTTGTAGGCCACGTTTATCTAAGAATTCACGACTGGTATTACCATCCCAGATTTTAATACCTTGATCACTAAGAATTTTAGAATCCGTTTTACCAGAAATATATAGTTTTAATTCTTCGAAAATCCATCGAAGAACTATCTTCTTGGTTGTTGAAATAGGAAAGTTCTTGGAAATATCATATTTAAGGCATACTCCAGGTAAAAAATAAGAACCAACTAATGTTCGATCTAATCTTTCATATCCATTACACAGTATATCTTTCATTTTAACTAGATATTCTTCTTCTTCTTTATTTTTCCAATAAAGATCTGTAGAATCCATAGATATATGTGGATGTTGGTAAGTAATAAAACGATAATGAACATTCTCTTTGGTATCATATTTAATATCAGATACATCTAGTATTTTAAAACCATCCCAGTGATGAGTATTTTGATCTAAAACTATTTGAACAGGTAAATTATCTACTTTTTTGTGTGTAATAATTTTAAAATTTGGACAAAATGTATCACATTTATAGTCTTTGTAAATTTCGGTGACATATATTTGTCGACAATATGGTGAAGCAATTGCATAATTATATAATGAATTACCACCAATTACGAAGACATCGTGAATCTTCCGAGGTTTACCACTTCCATAGATTCCAAAATCATCTAATTCATAGATTTGGTCGAATTCGGAAATAACACGAATCAGATCGTCTGATTTGGTAATTGTCGATGGTTGTGAGGTTAAAATAACATTTAAACGATTTGGTAATGGTTTAAAGTTCGATGGTAATGAATCCCACGTTTTACGACCCATTACAACCATATTAATGTATTCAAAATAAGGATCTTCTGGAACTTTAGTTGTTATTTCTTTAAAGTGTTTTAAATCATCTGATAGTTTCCAAGGTATTTGACCATTAAGACCAATACCTCTTTTTGAATCATAAGCAACAATTAATTTAAAGTACATTTTTATTTTTTCAAATATGAAATATAAATTTAAATATTAAAACAAATTTTAAGCTTTTTTATTTTGAGCTTCTTTGAATGGATTTACCCAAAATTCTAAATTATCTCTAAAAATGGATTTATTAAAGAAATATGTATCATTCCAGCCATCAAAATAATTACCGGATAATATTTTATCTCCTGGATAAAATACTTCTTCCTGGTTTGGTTGATCAGAAAATCCTTCAACAACAGGAACATTTGGATGTTCATTATTTTGTTTTGTTGGACCTTTATTACCACCTCTGTCTTTTAAAAAGTTAGTCACTTCTTGTTGACTATTTTGATGTGGTAAATTAGTTAAATTATTATTAAATGAAGAGTTTTGTTTTTTATCAGTGAATCCTTCCCAAAAATCTTTTGTCTCATTATTGACTTTATTACCACCTCTATTTAATAATAATTTTTGTATTTCTGTTTGTGTTAAAATTGCGGCGTTTTGTAATGACATTTATTTATTTATTATTTTATTATATTACAATATAATTTTTTAAATTTAGATTTTATCTCTAAGTAATTCAAATTAAAATGGTCAAAGTTTATTATGTTAAACCTAAGATTAGTGATCAAGAAATAGCTAAATTAGAGGGAACATATTTCACTGAATCTGATTTTGATATAATTATTAAAGAAGATGCTGATGTATATCGTTATGATAATTTAGGTAATTCCCATTTATTACTTAAAATTCGTAAGAATGTTATACCATTAGATATTTGTAAAAAAACATATGATGCTTTAATTGATGAAGCCAAAAAACCACATACTAATAGAGGTGCTGCAGCTGGTTTATTAACAAAACGTAAATTACCTGGATATGTAAAAGAAATTGTGGTTAAAGGTAGATTTCGTGGTAAATATCGTGGTAAAGATAATAAAACACGTAAAGATGATATTAGTAATATTTCTAGAAGTAGTATAATTGGATTTTATGATCAAATTGATCGTAATTATTATCGTCGTCATTCTCAGAAGAAAAATAAGGCTATTGTACAAGTACCTTGTCGTATGACAAAATTTACGAAAGAACAACCTGATAAATGGCAAGCTACTTGGGATTTCTTTAAAAGGATTGATGGTATATTTAGTGAATTAGAACCTGAAGCACATCGTAAACAATTAGAAAGAGCTTCTAAGACACCTGAGTATCAAATTCTAGATACTGCTTTTTCCACAGCGACAATAAATTATAATTGGCAAACTGCTCTTCATCGTGATGCAGGTGACTTTGAAGAAGGTTTTGGTAATCTGGTTATATTAGAAGATCCTAGAAAAGAAAGAATGAATTGGAATGGTGGTTATTTAGGTTTTCCCCAATATGGTGTTGCGGTTGATGTAAGAAATGGTGATTATTTAGCTATGGATGTACATCAATGGCATGCAAATACAGAAATTAATACAATTATAAATAAAAATAAAATCAAAAAAACAGTACTTGAACATGCTAGATTATCTGTTGTTTCATATCTTAGAAAAAATATGATTAAATGTGATAAAAATATTTAATTTATAGTTAATCACCAACCGAAAAGAAAAATGATTCTTAACTTTAATAATTAATTTTCTTTTTTAAATTTAAATGGCATCAGAAACTATCAGAACAATAAATCTAATTACTACATCATTTCCATCAAAAGAATTATCTTTATTGTCTAAAGTTAAATTAGCACTTACACCTAGATCATCACCAGGATTATATATTTATAATCAAAGTAGCATACGAAATATGTTATTTGTCAGAAAAATATCGAGTCCAAGTGAATATTTAAATAGACTTATAATAATGTATGATATATTGTATAAATTATTTGGAATGCATCATGAATTTATCATTTCTCGTCCTCACAAATTAGAATATGTTTTAAATGATTCTAGAATACCATTGGAATCATTATTTTTAATCAATGAAAAAGGAATATATAAGGGTGTATCATTATTAGATATAATGTCTCACTTATTATTGACATTAGATTCAAAAGAATTAAATACATTATTAAAAAAAGATGAAGCTAAAATATTAAAACATATTGACGAAATATGTCAAATAATAAAAGATGAATCATCACCCGGATTAATATTTAGTACACAAACACTTGAATTTAATAAAACACCAATATATCTATCTGATTTTAAAAAAAGATTAGCAATTCGTCGATTATTAAAAAAAAATATTGATCAATTTTTAAAAGGGAAACAATTATTAGGGATTGAAAAAGCAATAAATAGTGAAGCAGATTATCGTAATATTAACTTAAATAATAATATTGAACGGTTAATTACAAAAATTACTGGAAAGGTTCCTCAGACTCAACATAATGGAGAAAGTAATAATGAACATGTTTTGCCTAAGAATATATTTTATTCAGCTCCTGATTCAGAAGGTGTTATATATGAGAATATGGGTCATAATTCCTCGGCTGCTTTACTAGAAAATACATATGAGGATATGACAAAAGGACATTATGTAGTAATGCTTCCTGCAAAAGATAAAGTAGCAAGGTTACCGAAAAATAATACACCGACAAAAATTACTTATGAAAATTTCCCCCAAATAAAGCAAGCAGCTAGAAGTGTTGTAACAGCCAGTCCAAATGAAGGAGTATATAATATTCCTAATCGTAATACTGTTAATCGTTTAGGTATGAATCCAAATGCTCCACCAAGAAGTGCTGTTTCACTTGCTCCAGCAACTCAACATACACATCCTGAACGCTTTATGCCGGATGGTAGACCAAGAAAACCACCACCAAGAAAATCATCAAATGCAGGTGGTGGTATAGAAACAAAGAAAAAAAAAAGAAACAAAAAAACAAAACGGAAAAATAACAAAAATTAAACATCAAATTTATTATTTTTAACCCATTCATTGAATTTTTCATTATGTATTTTCTCAATATATTTTTTATCTAAATATTTTGAACAATTTGTCTTTTCTTCAATCACTGGATTCTTATGAATCATACAAGTTAATAATAAATTAGTTATTTCACTATGTTCAACATTCATATTTAATAATTTATCAACAAATTCCATAACTTGATTAACAAATTCATCTGGTATATCTTTGCGATTAAAGAAACACATATTGACTTCAAAATTATCTAATATGTGTAATAATTTTTGATATTGATCATCACTAATCCCTTTAAAGCCTTTACATACAACATAGAATTCTCCACTATCTGGATTACTTGTAAGTGGTTTAACTAAATAAAATTCATTGAACATTAAATGATAAAGAAATAAATAATTAATAAATAGTCCATAACCATAGTATGAAATAGGTGCACGTCTGACATATGGTAAAAAATGTTTAATAACACAATTACCACCTAGAGATGATACACTTGCAACCATACATACTTGAGCATAATCTAATTTTTGAAATATTAATGGGTTATCACTGAATATACCGGCATCTCCGGTAACTAAATCAATATGTCCAAATTCTTTAGCATATTGTTTAAACCATCTTTGATTTTCTGATTTAGTAATATCACCTGTATCATCAACACCATATATCCATCTATCTGGATATTTTTTCATAAAACCATATTGATCGTCAAAAATATCTTTGCCGAATTTTTCAATATTTAATTTATTTTTTGGATTTAATGTATTAGCTCTCCATTCTAAACCAATATTCTTATCTTTTTCTTTATTTTTATTATTTGTTTGATAATAAAGATTAGATGAATAAATCCATTGTCCTGGTGCTTCAGCAATAAAGAATATTTTTGGATTTGCTTTAATTGGTAATAATCCATCAATATTATTTAACATTTCCCATAATTTACAAAATGCATTACTAACCGGATAATGTAATTTATGATTTTTCATTAAATAACTAGGTACACCTCTTGCAAAGTCTTCAGTTGCTTGTTTAATTTGTCTAGGCATCTCATTACCTATATTTTCTAATAAATTTAATTTAACTTTGTAAGCCATAGTATTTAAATCATTCATTTTATTAAAGTTATCATAATGATATGATTCTTTTTGAATATTTATTTTATTTAATATTTGATTATTTTTGTTTTCACTTTCTTTTTTATGTCTTTGTGTTTTTTTATGTTTTGATAAATGAGATGTTTTTTTTGTGCTTATTGACTGACTATTATATTTGATAATTTTATGTTTAATCAAATGTTTATAACTATATAGTTGATTAATAATATTTTTATTAAATTTATCAATATATGTTAAATATGATTTATTATATGGTATATTGTGTGATTCATAATAATTAACAAGTTTTTGAATTTTATTATATTCTATTTGTTTTAAGAAAAATTTATTAACTATAATATTATTAGGATTTTTTTGATCAATCGATAAATTCTTATTAATATTATAATTAATAATATCTATTTGTTGATTATATATTTGTTGTAATTGATATATAATAATTTCTGATTTAAATGATGATTTGATTGGAATATCAATATTAATATCATCAATAACATTTAATATTTTAAATTTTTTATTGATATAAGAATTAATAGGATAAATATTAAAATTATTATTAAATAATTCTGAATTACTTGATGTGATAGTTATATAATAATGAATAAATTCACAAAATGAATAATTATATTTTGTGAATGATTTTTCATTTTCGAATAATTCTATAATTTCATTTAATCTAGGTTGATTTGTACTGTTAAATCCGATACAATTAATTAAAACCATATATGAAAATGGATCACTGTCATCATTAATAATATCAACTGAATTAAAAATATTTGTTAATAATTGTATTAACCATTTAATTGCATTATTAATATACATTTTAGGTGTAAATAAAACTAGATTACCATTATTATTTAATTTTTTTAAACTTTTTAATGTAGATAAAATTATATATGGTATTTTAGTTAATCCAAATAGTGATATATATATGTTATAGTAAAATATATTGCGATAAATAATAATATTATTATATTTTTTATGATTATTATTATCTATCTTATCAAATATGGAAATAAATTCCATATTATTTATTTTTGATAATTTATTAAAATAATCATCATATGTTTCTTGATCACTATCTTCATTTTCAAACATTATTGTATCAAACTTAATATTCATATTATTTAGTTCATAAATTAATGAAAAAACATTAGATAATAATAAATTATTTTCATCTTTTTTAATAATATTATTTTTAATATAATTTAAATAATATATTCTATAAAATGGTTCAATTGCAATAGTTTTAATTAGTGATGAACTTTGAAGAATTGAATATTTATTAATATTATTATATTGTTGATTAATAATATTAAAACATATCAGATTATTATTTTTATCATTTTTATTAAATTTGTTAAATAATATGGAATATTTATTTTTATCAATATATAAGCTATTATAACTATTATGTAATTTAAATGAAATAGAACTATCAATATTGTTTTTATATGAATGAATTGGAATTATTTTAATCATATTTTTTATTTTATAGATAAGATATAAAAATAAAATTATATTGAAAAAGGAAGATACATATTAAATATACGTTGTTTACTATCTTCATCTGTCATATCTTTAAAATATCCATCATAAACTTTTAGTAAATTTAAAGCATGTTTAATATTTAATAGTCTGTTCTCACTTCCTAAATTCATTAATCTTCCATAAAGAATAGAATAATAATTATCTATAACTTGATCAGCAAATATCTGTAAATGTAAAACATCTACTTCAAATCCAATTGCTTTATTAACAAAAATATTTTCTGGATTGGGAAATTCTTTATAATTTCTTATACCATCTGGAAATAATTTTTTGTTTTTTTTAATTTCATTTATAATTGTATTTAATGTTTTAAAATCACTAATATTATATATATTTCTTAATTTATTTCCATTAATATCAAGTGTAAAATCATTATTTGTTTGATAAATCCAAACAACATATTTAAATATTTTAAAAGTAGGATTTTTTTTTACTTTTTGTATAAGTAATAAATATTTAATTCCATTTACTTCTAATTTTATTTTTTCAAAATACCATATTTTATTTAATATTTGATTATCTTCAGTTGATTTAGGATCTAATATTCTTTGGTCTAAAATAGATGGATAATCTGAAGTAGCTATTTCATCTGATTGTCTGGTTACTAAAAATAAATTATATAATCCGAATTTGAAATAATTTGAAAACTTTATACCTTTATTATTATTTATTTCTTTACTAAAATAATCATGTACTGTTTTATTTATAAAATTATAATTCTGAATTTTTTGTTTAAATATTCCAAAATTCCAAGTAATTCTAAAAAAATTCAATGATTTAGTTTTAATATCTTCTTTTGTAACATTATTTAAAATAATTGGGTGTATTCTTGAATAATAAATAGCATCATCACAATTAATAAATGATAATTCATTATCTTTTTCACATTTGAAAATTATATTAGATTGGTTATCTAAATCAAGTTTATCATAATTAATACTATTACTATGTAAACGTGGTAATAAATTAATATAATAGAATTTTTCATCTCTTTTAAAATAGATTGATAATCCCTTCGCTGCATTCATTATACACTTTATAATTATTGTTTTAGTATCAAATAAATTTTCTTTTGTGTGTTTAATTTTTTTTTTTGACATTATAATTTTAAATTTTTCTTCTTTCTTTCTTTTGTTATCATTATTATCATCATCATCATCATCATCATTATCATCATTATCATTATCATTATCATCATTATTATCATCATTTTTTTCTATTTTAAAATTACGTATTTTATAATATAATTTAACTTGTTTCCAAAAATCATCTGATTTAATACTTAAAGAATGAATTAATTCATCTAATGTAATACTTCTTTGATATTCATTAAAGTATAAACTAAATGTACCTCCACTATAATTAACAAATTCAGTTTTAATATGAAATAAATCACTATATGTATAATATGAATAGAAATTGTCATATTCTGATTCTCCTTCTTTTAAAATTCCAAAAATCTTTGGTATTTCAGTTTTAATTAATATATTTGTTCTTTCTAAAACAGGTAAATATTGTTTTTCTAATTCTCTTAAATTAAAAATCATAGGTCTTAATTGAATTATTCCTTCATTATCTATATATTCAGTAAAAAAATGAAATATATAACTTATTCTAAAATCTTTACGACCAAATATTTTTTTTGCATATTCATTTCTTTTTTTTTTTAATTCTTCTAAAATTAATTTTAATTTATTATTAAATGTAATATTATTATTATTATGCGATATAGTAAAATAGTCTCTTAATATTTGTTTCATACAAAAAAAACTTGTATCAAAATAATCTCCATTTAGTATTTCATTAATATTATTTAATGGTTTTTTATCTTCTCTAACTAAAAGTAAATTATATAATTCAAATAATAAATATTCCATATCTGGTTGATTACCAATCATATAATCCTTTAATTCAGAATGATTTAAATATTGACTCATAATTTGACTATTTGGATATCCAACAATAATTACTTTACCAACATCTGGTACATCATACATAATATCAATTATATGAAAATCACTTAGTTTATCACTTAGATCACATTGATTTTTTGATCTTTGTCCAGTTAATATATTTTTAAGTGTGTCAATTAAATCTTTAATATAATCAATATTTTGTGTAATAAAAACTTCTTTATCATTATTTTCTAGATAAGCAGGAATTCTAAATGTAGAATTTGTAGATAATAAATTCTTCATATTTTCTTCTAATGATAAAATTCTGGGGTTCTCCGTTTGATTATTTAATTCATATACATTAACAAATTTCCCTGATTCATACTGTGTTTTCTTTATATATTTAGATTTTTCTAAAATAAGCCCTGGAAAATTAATAAATGTTAACATATATCTTCCATCTGGTATTCTAACTAATTTAACTTTTCGATTATCTATTAAATATTGTAATACTACAGTATTAAGTTGAAATGGTGAAACATAGTAAAAAGTATTTTCTTGTGAAACTTTATTAAAACCAACATAATGACTAGTATTAGTAAAAAAATTATATTGTGATTCTTTTGTATTTAATGTTTTACGACGAGTATTATATTTAGGTGTATTTGTAGCAATACCTTTTTTACGTGTATGTCTCGCTGTTCTTGGCATTTATATTTTAATCATAAAAAAAATATATTATATTTTTATTTATAATATATTCTTTTACATAATTAAAGGTATCATAAAATGTCAAATCAGGTTATAATAGCTGCTAATACAAAAACTAGACCACACACAGTTGGACGTTATGCCGCAAGTGTAAAAAGTAGAAAATCTGTAAAAAGCACATCAAACAATAATATGTTAGAACCACTAATTCCTAGTCCACCTCATAAACAAATGTTACGTGGTTATATTGCTAATTTATATGATATAATGTCTAAACATGGTGGATGTTTTTACAGTGGTACATTTGTGATTGATGATATTAATGGAGGGTTAAAAGAAATTTTAAAAAATTCAAAAGATAAAGATCTTGGAAAAGTTCTGCATAGTCATACAGGTTTTGGACCTAATAAAGACACTGTATGTAAGTCTGGTATTTGTGAAGTTCATTTTACAGATAAAAAACTTGAATTTAAATGTCCAAATGCTAAACCAAGAGAAAAAGAAAATATAAAATGGTATATTTTTAATAACACAGAAAATGTTGGATCTCCAGAAAACCCAAGAGATAGATTTGTATTTTTTAAAATTGAAGATTATACAACAATATCATATAAACATATATTGGAAGCATATAATAGATATATAAGAGGGAAAAATACAAATGATTGGATAACTTTACAGTCATCAGATACATTATCATTACCATCATTAGATACATTACCACCAGAGATAAAATTAGAATTAGATAAATTACCACCAGAGATAAAATTAAAAATATTTGAATTAGCCGATGAATTAGAAAATAGTGAAGGTACACAAATTCCAATGAATAAAAGAAGAGAGGATTGTGCAAAAGATAAGAAATATGTATGTAGATGTACGGACACATCACCGGAAGGTTGTAAAGTAGACGATCCTAAATATTTAACTATAGATGATAAAAAAGATCATTTTAAAGATGGATTTTGTCTTGATCAATATGGTGATTTTACAAAAGATACACATAAAAGAATTGGAGACGAATTTTTTGTTCCTTCATATATTAGTAGTGCTATTATAGATACTATTTATAGAAATCCAAATGAATTAGTTAAATTTATAAAATGTAACATTGATATACCATCAAATGGTGGTAGTATTAAAAAAAAAAGTAAGCTAAATGTTAAAAAAATAAAAAAAACCCGCAGAAAGATTTCAAAAAAGATAAAATACTCTAAAAAATAGTATTATTGATTTTTATTTTTATAATTAAAATATAATTAATTTGTTCTAAGACTCTTTGGTTTTAGAACGAAGGCTCTTTTTTTGAATTTATTAACATAAATATCCATATTTTTATCTATTTTTTGAAAATTCATACATACAAATTGACATCCAACAGTCCAAGCATTTGTAGGATCAAAATTATGTGTTAATAAATCTCCTTCATTTTGTGGAGATACAATTGTTAATCCTTTTTTATTAAATGTTTTAAGTTCATTATATTCAATAATATTTTTCTTGGCTTCAACGTCTTGTTGTTGTGTACCAGTTAAATTTGTATTAACACTTTCAATTGTTTTAGTATTTAATTGAGAATCAACATCAGTATAATGTAATTTCTTTAATTTAGAAAAATTCCATGAATAATTAATAATTTCTTCTAAATTAGAACCCTGATAACCATCACTTGAGAATATAATAACTTTTCCCATTAATGTTTTTAATGGTTCAAGAGCAACATTTTTATTTTGATAATTATATAATGGACTTAATAAATATGTTGATAGATATTTTGAAATAAGTTGTTGTATTTTATTATTAACTAAATAATTATAATTAGTTTTAAGGTCTAGTGATATAATTAAAGGATCTAAGTTATTAGGTGTACCATCTGTACCATCAAATATAGTAAAAGCGTGATCAGCAATAATTTTAAGAATATCTTCGAAGTTAACTGTATTTAAACTTAATTTCCATTCTCCTTTTCTAAATCCAGAAGAAACAACTGGATTTGCATCACTACTAAAAGTTTCACCAAATATTTGAAATTCTAGATATCTACATCCACATTGTAATACTTTTTTAACCATATCAGCAGAAACATAATCAATCATTTGATAACCAGGTAATGCACTATTAAAACTACTACATACATAAAAATCAGCTAATTTATAATCTTTCATCTCATTAGCACGAATAGATTGCATATTTTGATATTTAATATAAATATCCATACTATTAGTAACTCTATATACCCTGTATTGTTTAGAGAATATGATAAATATAATTGCCAATAACAATATAGAAACAAAAATAGCTATTAATAAAAAATTATATTTTGATGCGTCTTCTGGAGTATTAACTGATAATCGACTTGAATTGTTATTTGAACTCATCTTCTTATTTATTATTATCTATATTATTTTTCATATTTTTATTTTTGTTTATTTTTATTTTATATATAATGTGTTAAATCTATACTTATTACTTACTAGGTTTTCTTTTTTGTAAAAGTTGATGAAATAATAAAGTTAGTTTCTTTTTTACCTATTTCATTTGGATAAGCTAATCTTAAAACTCCATCTGATTGTGCCATAACAGGTAAATCATTGCTACCTTTTTTAGGATTTTTATAATATATGTTTGTAAATTTACCAGATTCTTTTAAATAAAAACGTGTTTTTTCACTTGGATTAGTAGAATTTGATCTTAATAAAGATTTATCTCCAATAGTCCAATAATTATTTTTATTATCTTTAATATGTATAATTTTAACTGGTACATTTTTATCAATTCCAGGAACATTTATATCAGATTCATTAATAAATTCAAAAAATCCATTTAATCCTATATTAGTATTTTTGACTAATAATGTATTTTCTGATTTTACATATTGATTATCTGATTGACGTATATTATATGCAGTTGTAACTGGTAATTTATACATATGAAATGTTGCAATATTAGCTAGATTATAATCTTGTGAATCATCATCATCTTTAAATATGATATTCTGACTAGTAGAATTATAAACCATAACTTTTTTTGTTGTACCTTGAATACATAATGACATTAAAGATGATATGTCTTCTGATCCATTATTGCTTCTTGTTGTAATAAGTCCTTGTTTTAAAATAAATGATGCATCAGTAATAAAAGTAGCTGAATCACTATCAAATTTTCTTGTTCTCCAATCATTAATTTCAAATCCATCTTCATATATAACTAAATAATAATTTGGATATCTAACTGATTCAATTGATATTTTAGATGGATGATCTGCATTAGCTAGATATGGTTTAATTAAAAATGAATCTTCAATATTTAAATCATCATCTGTTTTAGTTTTAATAACTAATTTATAATTTTCAATAGTTAATACTTTACTTGTATCATTAAATGGTCTAAAATAAACTGGTTTATCTTTATTAAAGAACCATTGGCGTTTAAGAATAATGTCTTTTGTATTTGATTCATCTGATATCATCATATCAAGATTATTATTTACAACTGTTTCTTTTTGTTTTCTTAATGGTTCTGGTTTTAAGTAAAAACTATCATTCATAAATTTAGTAAAGTATATATTTCTATTATCATCATTTAATTGATAATTAATAGCTACAAATTGACATCCATAAGACCATGCTTCTTCTGGATCATATGTGTCACTTTTTGTATCATCTTCTTTATTAGGATAAACTATTGATAATGATAATTTATTTTTTTCAGTTAAATTATCTAATTTTTTTCTTTTTTGTTCTGGAGTTCTAGCATCTTCTGAAGTGTCTTTACCTTGATTAGAAACTTCTGTATAATGTAATCTCTTAGGTGTATATTTATTCATTATATCAATATAATTTTGTACTGAATCCATTTGAAATTTATCAAAATTTGTTGTATCAACTGGATCAGACCATATAACAATTTGATTAAATAATGAGCACATTAATATGTGTGCTGGATCAATATTAATAGGAAATAAGTTACCAAATTCTAATTCTTTATCTTTTTTAAATGGAAAATATTGTTTAATAACTCTTCCCATTTTACCTAATACGATTGGATTGTTATTAACTCTTAATTTGATGTAAAGAAAGAAAGGTAATTGATGTGTTTTAATTTCAGGTGAGAAAGCAAATGTCGCAATTGTTTGACATACTTCTTCGAAATCTATATTATTAAGTGATGTTTGCCATTGACCTATTTCAATCCCTGTTGTAACAATAGGTTTTGCGGATAGATCTAATGTACTACATATAACTTCTATTTCAATATATCTAGCACCCATAATAATACAATTTTTAATCATATCTAAACTAACATTATCATATTTTTGATTACCAACTAAAAAAGAATTAGCTGAACTAGCTATATAAAAATCACTTAAACGATTATTTTTATATTTAATCATACATTGATCTTGATCATACGATTCAATTTCCAATGGTGTATATTCTTTTTGAATGTTTTTTATTTGTCCACTGGGTATTAAATTCTTGAATGAATAAATTGTATATATTATAAAACAAATAGCTGTAATGAATCCAAATATATATAATATATGTTTTGTTTCAAAGTTTTCAACTAATATAGTTTGTCCAAATGGCATTCCTATTTACTAAGATTATAATATAAAAATGTTTAATTATTAAACATTATTATTTATAAAAAAATCAAAATCAAGAATTAAATGTGTATATTTTAATTATGATGTTTTCCATTCTTCGTCACAAAAATGACAAAAGTAAATATATTTTAATGCATCTGGATTATATCTAATATATGATATTTTATTTTTATCTGTTTTATGTGATGGACATTCAGCATTTGGACATATAATACTTTGATCACGTGGTAATGTGTTATCTAAACGAATATGGTTATTAATATATAATCCTGTATAAATATCTCGATCATATATATTATTATAAACTGCTGATTTATCTTTACGTTCTTTTACATTAGTACAATTTCGACAGTGATATTCAATCTTAGTTTTACCTTTTTGATCATTTATAATTTGAGATTTTAAAAGATTTTGACAATTATCACAAAATTCCATTTCTTTACTTTGTAATTTGTTAAGAAAATCTTATTTCAATTTTTTCTAATATATTAATTTTATTTTTTTATCAATAATTATTTTTTATCTAATAATTATTTTTTATCTAATAATTATTTTTTATCTAATAATATTATAAAATAATATGTCAAGAAAAAGTCAAAAAAAAGTAAATAGACGTAGAACTCATCGTTCTAAGAAAACAAGAAGACATCGTGGTGGTTCACAAGCCAGTGATCTTGTAATGGGATTAGCTAAAGATGCTGGTCTTGTATTACCAGCAGTAGGTGATCTTAAATTACCAGGTAATATAGCCGGTCTTAACCTCTATCAAACAACAGGAGGTGGTTGTGGATGCAATAAAAATATTAAAGGTGGTTCACAATGCCGTCATCAACTTAAACGTGGTGGTAATTCAAAAGTAGTTAAACGTGGTGGTTCACCTGCTTCTGAATATGTTATGCAACGTGCTCAATATGTATTAGATGAAACTAATAGACTTGCTGGAGGTCAAAAAGGTGGTAAAAAGATGAATAAACGTGGTGGTAGTGCAACTGATTTCAGAGACACACTTTATTCACGCATTTATAATGGTGACCGTGCAGATTCTGTACCATTCTTTAATGCATTTACCGGTGAACAATATATTTCACAACAAGATTTAGCCAATGAACCAAATGTTGTAGCTCATCCTCCATATTTAGAATAAACTTGATTTTAATGCAATTAAATTAATTTCTAAACCATTATAATCTAGTCTTACTGATAAACTATATATTTGACAAGCAACAACATCATCATTTAAATGTTTATTTTTTTTTATTATATTTAAATATTTATCATAATTAGATAAAAAATGATTTATAATAATTTTCCTAAATTTATTTAATTCTAAAGATAGAAACCTAATTTGTTTTATGACTGTTCCATATATATTATAATATTCTATTATTTTATAATAATCTTGTGCAAAAACACCTGTTTCTGTTTCATATCCAGGTTCATTTATAATAGGATTATCATTCATAATGGATTGAATTGTTGAAGCAATTGCTGTAATTGTTTGACAAGGTGACCATTCATTTTGCCCCCAAGTATTTAAAACAGATAAACAAACATATCCATCAACATAAAAATTAGGATGATATCTAATACCATCACAATTAGTTAAAAATTTAAATTTTGGAGGACTAAACGGATAATTAGTTGGTATTGTAATATTAAAAAAATAAAATCCACCTTGATATGGTGTATTATCAGGTCCAATTATTAATAATTTCATTGTTGTCATATCATCATTATTATAATCTAAATAAATACCTGATTTATTTAAAAAAACTTTTTGTGATTCATATATCTTAATTTCGTAAATTAATCTTTTAGTAAAAAGATTACTCATTTTTTGAGTTTTGTTTTGATTTGATTTGTATAATATATAAATTATTTATACTTTTTATGATCGTTTCCATTGTTTACCACAATTATTACAAGTCATAAAAAGTGTAATACCTTCATCACCAGAACGTGTTTGAGCAGCTGTAACAGCAACATCACTTTCACCACATTTACTACATTTAATATGTTTAGAACCAGCTGTAGCACGTTTCTCAAAGATAACCTTTTCTTTTTCTTTAAGTTTATTAATAATATCGATATATTTTTCTGGACATAATTGACTTGGTGTCATAAAAGATATATTATAAGCATTCATATTCTTCACTTCAGAATCAGGATTAATCGGATATAAAACTGTATCCATAATTAAAGTAACTAATTTAGATGAACCAATTAGATTTTGATAAATTGTAATACCTTTACGTGCATAAATTTTATTAAATTGACGATCATCCCATAAACACATAAATCCACTTTTTTTCCCTTCACGTACCGACCAATTAAAAATACCACGTTCAATTTCCATTAAAATAAGTGTCTCTGTTTTATTAAGATTATTTGAAGATTTCTTTGGAAATAATAACTTTTGGAAGATTGTAAAAATTTTTTGCTGTTTTTCATTTAATGAATAAGATGTTCCAAAATTTTGTTCATTTAAAATACCTTCACATACTAAACGTGAAAAATTACATGCAACTACTTTATTTGCACTAGGTTTTTTCTTTGATGTTTCTCCTGAATTATCATCATCATCATAATATTCATCATCTTCTTCTCCATCTAAACCATCATCTGCATCACCTTTATTATCATCTTCATATTCAAAGTTTTCTTCTTCATCTTCTTCTTCATCATCTTCTTCATCATCATCTTCTTTATCTTTCACTTTTTCTTCATCAGATCCATATTCTTCATCATCTTCTTCATTTTGATTATCTTCTTCTTCTTCATCTACATCATCCTCTCTTTTAGCAATATCAATCGTTTGAATATCAATCTCATTTATAGGCATACATTTATGACCATTTAAATCAACTTTAAATAGAATTAAATCACCATAAAAGTCTTGATCTGGATAATCATCTAAATCAAAGTTATGTGAATTAATTTTACTACTTTGTCCAGATGTCCAACCATATAATTGATAATATTCACCTGAAATTTCCCATTCACCAACCATTTTAAGTTTTGATTTACTATTAATATCTTGTGCTGGATTATGAATAAGTTTAAGAAAGCTTTTATAACCAATAATTTTTTCAATAGAATTATTTAATAAATTAGTACCTAAGGAAGATAATGAAATCCCCTCTGAATTACCATCTTGAAGAAATAACCAAGCGTGGAAAATTGACATTCTGACTTTTACATATTTAAAAATATACAGATAAGTTTAAATTCAATTTTTTAAGTTTTATTTTTATTTATTCATTTTTAGTTTTTATTCATTAGTTTTTATTCATTAGTTTTTATTTATTAACATATTTTTTGAATAAAATTGAAAAGAAAATAAGAATAAAACAGTAATAATAAACTAAAATAAAATAAATGGAGAAACACATTTTTGATTTAATTAACCGTAATTTTGAAGAAGTAAGAAACAATCCAGAATATTATTTAAAAATACAACTTGGAAAATATGTTTCTTCAAATATTTTTGATGATATTTTATGTATGGATGATGAAACATTTATAAATTTTTCAAATAATAATCCAAAATATAAAAAAGTATATGAAAATGAATTTTATCAATATCAATATCAAAATCAATATTATCAACGTTCAAGAAATTATAAAAGTAATATATTTACAGATAATTTAATTGATTATGAAATCAATCATAATACAAAAGATATGGATTATCGGTTTAGTATTCATAAAAAAACTCCTTTAACATTATTTAGTCAAAGAATGAGTTATCATAATATTATGTTTATTAAAGAATATGTTTGGCAATTAACCGATGAATGTCAATTAATTTTTAATAAAAACACTAAACAAAAGAATCAAAGTTATCAGATATATTTTAATATTAAAATTCCATTATCAGAATTAAGTCTAAAAAAAATTATTAAAGAAATTAATGATGTATTATCGTTTTTTAAACACAAATACGATAAGAAATATAAGTTCCACTCGTTGGACTCGGTCTTAGAATTCGAACAACCTCACCAGGAATAAGACCTAGATATACTGCCATTGCATCATCACGTAAAATATTAGGAAGATTATTTTCCATAATATGATATTTTTCTAGTATTTCTTTTTTTTCTTCTTCAGTTAATACTTCGTGTTTTGGTACATCACAATGATCAACAATACTAATTGATAATTGGGTTAGACTAATAATCTGTACAAAATATCCTTTTTGATTATAGAAATTATTTAACATTGTTTCAAATGATGATCCTGGAATATTAATTTTTTCGTGTGAAATAATAACTAAATTATCATCCTGTTTTAATTGTGTTTTATAAATTTGTTCAATAAAAGATTCAATCGCACGTGCAGTTTTAATCTTATCTAGACGATATTTTACATATGTAGTTGTATTATGACGATTTTTTACTACAATATCTAATGGACCAACTTCTGGATTAACAAAACTTTTATCAACTAATGATTGATGTAACATTTTTTTAAGTTCTTCTTGGTTAAAATTTTCATATGCAGAAACATCAATTTGACGATGTTTTAGCATTTTAAGTAAATTCTTACGTGTTTTCACTAAAAAATCAAACTCAAAATTCATCTTTAACTATATCTTATTTATTTAGATAGTTTTTATTTTTAAGTTCAATTTTTTAGTACATTAAAAAAATATAAAAAACATAAAACTAATTGTCTACATATTTTTATTGAATAAATATTTCAGATGGCATATTACTATTATTTATTGGTTGTGGTTTTTCACTAAATGTATCATCCTTCATTAAATAATTTGGATCAAGTTCTATTATTTTAACATCACCATTTGTATTACCTCCATTCATATTCATCATTGGTTTATTCATCATATTACCTCCTTGATTCATATTCATCATTGGTTTATTCATCATATTGCCTCCTTGACTCATATTCATCATTGGTTTATTTATCATATTACCACCACCACTCATATTACTATTAGACATATCAGGAGACATAGGTCTATCCATATTTTCAAATGATTTACTAATTGGATCTAATTTTAAATGTTCCATTGACCCAGCTGTTAAAGGAGAACCCATATTATTAATATCAGTCATTTTAAATGGTAAATCTTCAGATAATGGACTTGCACGTAATTGTGTTGACCCTCCTGATTGATTAAAAGTTGGTGAAGATGATGATGATTTATTTAGTAAATGACTAAAATCTCCACCTAATTCATCTTTAATATCAAGAAAATTATTACTACTATCCATTGAAAAATGATCAAATAGATTTTCATTTATAGAACCTCCTGATTGACTTTGATCATCTTCAGTATCACTTTCATATTTTTCTTTTGCTTTTACTTTATCTTGATTTTCATTTTCTTCATTTTCTTCATTTTCTTGATCTTCTTTGTTTTCTTCTTCTTTATTTTCTTCTTTTTCTTGATCTTCTTTGTTTTCTTCTTCTTTATTTTCTTCTTTTTCTTGATCTTCTTTGTTTTCTTCTTCTTTTTCACCTCTTAGAATTTTACTAAGTGATTCAAATTCAGTTCTTTCTTGTTCTAGTTGCATTTCTTTATTAACAATTGATAAGTCAACCATTTCTGATGAAAATTTATGTTGTCTAATTTCAGATTTAATTGGTTTAGATGTTTCTGATCTAAGACGAACTGAAAGACCCATGCCTTCACATTCTTGTATTAAAAGTTTAGCACAATATGGCATATAAGCTCTAAAGAAATCAGATTCACTTTGTTTAAAAGTATTTGGACCTAATATTTCTTGCAATTCTTTATTCTTACTTTCTCCTGGAGTTTTTTCTAAATCAAGTGTTTCAATTACATCATATTTCATTGGACCATCTATATCAGGTGAATAAAAGATATTCTCTGATGGATTAACAACAGCAATTCTACCACTTGTATCACATATATGTGTATAATATTTATCTGATCTTTCCATCATTGTTTCTTTTAAGAATCCAGCTATACCGTGACAAATAATTGCATCACGTTCCATTTCACCAATTCTACCACCACCACCTAATGCACGACCGGCTAATGGTTGTCTTTCACGAGGAGTATAACCACCACCCATTTGTGATAAATCTTCTTCTGTTCTAGCACCACAAGTTCTACTATGAATCTTATCATCAACCATTTGTTTAAATCTTTGATAAAAACAAGGTCCCATAAATAATGATGCACCCATTTGTTGACCACTCATACCATCATATAAAATTTCTTCACCTGTTGGATTAAAACCATTATCAATTAGTTTTGCACCAATATCATCCATATTTTTAGGTACAAACGCAGTACCATCACCTACTAAACCTAAAATCGCACATAATTTTGAATAAAGTGTCTCAATTAAATGACCATTTGTCATACGTTTAGGAAAAGCACCTGGATTGATAATAATATCTGGACGAATACCATCTTTAGTATGAGGCATATCTTCCCTTTTAAGTGTAATACCTAGAACACCCTTTTGACCATATCTAGAACCTATTTTATCACCAATTGCTGGAACTCTTTCTTTGACTGTTCTTACTTTAACCAATTTATTATTAACATCATCAGTATAACAACTAAATACTTTAGATACTACTTCACCTTTACCTTTAATTTCAACTGATATATCACGAGGTGGTTCATCTGCACGTGTTAATTTAACATATTTACCAACAACAATTTCATCACCCTTACAGTATGTACCTTCTTTAATAAACCCAAATTGATCTAGTTTGGTATAGTCATTACGTTCTTTCTGTTGTACTCTATCTCCGTCAACTCTTTGTTCTAGAATTCTAGGATTATAAAAAGATTCAATTGTACCAGTTTTAGTATCTTGACGTTCAGTTTGTTCATATCCTTTAAAATAATCAATCTTTAATAAACCTAGATCAATTGCATCTTGACAACAAATTACTGAATCTTCTTGATTATAACCATTATACGCACAAACAGCAACAATAATATTTTGTCCGTGACCCAGACGATCATTAAAGATATGTTTACCTAATCTAGTATTTATAATAGGTCTTTGTGGATGTGATAAAACCATTGATGTTTGATCAATACGATGCATAAAATTAGTTGCATATATTGAAATAGCTTGTTTTGATTGACCTATACCATAGACATTACGAGGAAATTGATTGTGTTCAACAAAAGGAACTCCTTGAGCTTCCATACTTAAAATCATAGATTCATGGATTTCACAATGGGTATAATCAACATATTGACTATCCATATTAAGACCAGTTGTAATCATAACATTATTCATATCATTATTATCCAAATATTCAATTACACAAGAATGTTTTCTTAAATCATCTAGTGTTTCTGTTTTACTATATCCAACTTTATGTGGTGGGTAATAATTATTGTGAATATATGGTATATTTTGTGTCTTCTTTTTAGTACCAACGACTAAATCCATCCATCCAATCTTCTTTTCTTTTAAATCAATAATCATTTTCTCAGTAATTGCTGGTTTTTTTGTTTCTTGATCTACAATATATAGAGGACGAGTACAACGACCACCATCAGTTAATACATTAATCGTATTTTCTTTAATTTTCCAAGAAACAGAAACAAAGATATTAATCAAACCATTACGACGAAGTAATTTAATCCATTCTACTAAATTAGTTGGATCACTATGTACACCTAACCATTTACCATTTAAAAATACCTTAGTTTGTTTATATAACATTCTAGGATGTAAATCACTTAATGGTATTAAACCAGCATCTTCAATCGCTTTTTTAATTGGTTCAGTTGGACATCCAGCAGTCACATCAGCTAAACAAGTTAAATGTTTCTTAATACCTACATTAGTACCATCCATAATAGTCATAGGACACATATAACCATATGTAGATGAATGAGCTCGACGTTGTTCTATTTTAATTCTAGCACCAGTATCTTGTGGTGTAACAATACGACGTATTTGACCTAAGAAACTATAAAACCCACGACGATCTATTTGTTGAATAACACCTTTTTTCGAACTAGAACCACCTGGATTACTTAAAGTACCTGTCCGAAAACCTTTCATAACAATTTCTTCTGTTGATGTAGGACTAAAAATAGTTTTACTAGAACCTTCATTAATGATATTGGTGATTAAATTTCCTTTGTATTCAATATATCCGAATTCAAATGCTGATGAAATCTTAGTTCTGACATCATATTGTAATTGACGATAACCATCACGAAATAAAGTTGCAATCATAGCACCAGATAAATCAACTCTTTTGTATTCAAATGAATCACGATCAGTTTCTGTTTTAATTCCTAACATAACTTGTAAAAGTTGATTAACACAATGACCTAGATAAAGGGCTTTTTCACGAAAATCATTTCCAACATGAGGGAACAAGTTGTCATAAATATTTTTGAATAATAATGCATATCTTTCAACACGATTTCTTTGAATTTCGCCTCCACTTCCTTGGTCAAGATTTTTAATGAATTTCTCTAAATATTTAAGTGATGATATTTGATCATATATAATTTTATTGTCTTCATTATCAATTGATGGCATAAGTAATCTAAGTCCCTGTTTCGCAAATTCATCATCTAAGTTATGAAAAATATATTCTAAAATATCTTTATCTGATTCAATACCTAGAACTCTAAATAAAATAAAAAGGGGTATATAACTAGCTCCAAATGTATTTTTATCACCTTTGAAATATGGGTTTTCAACTACAATTTCACCTGTTGCCGCAATAACATGTAAATATGTATTTCTAGCATATCTAAATTCAGCTGGAATAGATTTTACTTCAGCTGACCAGACAAAATCTGGATTAGGTGATTTATTTATATATAAAATATTTTCGGATTTTCTTTCACGTGAAACACATACTTTTTCACGACCTTCAATAATAAAATATCCACCATGATCATATGGACATTCGCCTATTTTTTTAAGAAATTCATTGCTTACTGTTGATGTACTACATAAATTAGAATGTAACATAATAGGTACACGTCCTAGATTAACTCTTTTAATTGTATCTGGTGCAAATTGTCTTAAAACTTCAATATCTTTTTCTTTAATAATATATTCTACATCAATATCACAAAATACATTAAATGCATATGATAAATTTTTAAGACGAGCTTCATTTGGATATAATGGTTTAACTTCATTTTTATTTGCATCAAATATAATAGGACGACTAATTTCCACTTGATTCTTATTTTTTCCTCCATAATAAATTTTAATTAAATACGTAATTTCTGGATTTTCTTTATCTGTTAATACAACAACTTGAGGATTAAATTGTGAATCATTAAAAATGTCATAAATTTTGTTATTTGTAAAATCATTATATGAATCTAAATGATGTTTTGTTAAATAATTGGGTGTTGATTCAAAATAATTTGAAATAACATTCCAGGTATCTTTTTCTAAATTCATTTTAATCTTTTAATTTATTCTAATAAATTATTATTATATACTTTTATACTTTAAATAAAAAAAGAAAGTAATATTAATAAAAATTAGAAAACACAAGTGACTTAAGACGTTGTCGGCGTTTCATCTGATGATGAATGCTAATTATGATAGCAAGTACCATAATATAAATATAGTAATAGAAGAACCACATTTTGAATGGTGTTTTTAGTTTATATTTTGTATTTTTCTTTTCAATTTTCATTATAATTATTAGGTAAATTATCTAAACAATACCATTCAATTAAATTATTATTTATAAATGGTATATGATATCCAGTTGTTGATTTTTGTATATATTCTGAATATGTATTTGGAAAATATAATTTATCTAAATCATATGTAATTAATGTACTAGATTTCCAACGTTTAAATAACTTTTCGTCTAATTTATTAACGTGATGATCACGTAATTGATCATTTGTTATTATAAAATTATCATTATATATAAAACTCACAAACATCCAATATATATCATCATTTTCATTATATGGAGTACCATATACAATAATATTATTTGATAGATTAGAAATCTCTTTTTTATATTTTTTTATATGTTTTTGATGCAATATTAGAAGAATTAAGAAAGGTTTATTTACTACACTTTCTTGTAATAAATTAATTATTTTAATAATTGGGTTAAATGAAAACTCACCACCAATTGAATGTCCAACATTACCACCATCAATTATATAAATTGTATCTGAAACAGTTTCATAATTAACAATTGTTTTATTTAACCATTCTTGAAATAACAATAAATTCTTATTTGAATTTGGATGAGCAATCAATAATTCATTTTTAAGTTTATTTCTATCATCAATATTTAGATATTGTTTTGTTAAGTTTTTACAACATATATTACATTTAGCATTATACATATTATATATTGGAATCATTTTATTTGTATTAAAATTATTAATAATAATTTGTAGCAAATCTGAATTAGAAATTATAAAATCATTATCAATCCAGATATCAAAAATATCTATAATTAAATCTTTTATATTTATATTTGAATTTGCAGCTGATTTTAAAAGATAATAATATTCTTGTTCTAACATTATACTATGATATGTTTGATATAATTCTAATAAAATATTATAATCTTCTATTTTTTCAAAAAATGGTGAGATCATACGATTTTTAACAACTAATTTATGATTTTCTATTTGATCTAAATACATAAATGCTTCGTCAAATCTAGATAAAGATGTTAATATTCTAATAATTAGTGAATAAGATGAAGGATCTAAAGACCATTCACGTTTTTTATATATTTCTAGTATAATATTAAAATAATTAACAATTAATTGAGAGTTTTCTTCAGTTGATAAGAAAGATAGAATTAAATCTAAATGATTTTTTTTTAATTCTGTCATAATATAAGAATTTTCAGGTATTAATTGTTGAAGTAAAATATAAACTTCATTTCTTTGATCATTTTTAATTTTTGAAATTAATGATTTATGAAAACTCATATGTATAATTATAAATATATTAAAAAATATTAAATTAATTTTTCAATTTTATTTTTTTTGCAAATGATCTAATTGTGATTTTAGCTTTTTATACATTTTATTTTTATATAATTGTCTTCTTTCACTAAGTCTATATACTAGTTTATCCTTTGATAAATTTTTTTCTTTTGGTCCAATTAAATTTTTTTCATCTGCTAATTCTTGTAATGATTCTTTGTCCATTTTATTAAAGTTATAACCAAAATCACATCCTACAGCTTTTTTTCTTGTTAAACCTCTACTTGAATAAACAGCTTTAGTACATATAGCATACGGATTCGCTTGTTTCTTTTTTGATTTATATTTATGACGAACACTCACCAGACAAGAACAATATCTACGTTGTATACCATTTAAAGGTACACCTGGTTCAAATAAATTTTTTGGCATTTATAATACTATGATAAATAATAATAAAATAAAAAATAATAAAATAAAAAATAATAAAATAAAAAGAAAAATATTTTATTTAAAATTTATAAATAAGTAATAATTTTATTACTTACTAATATTCTTCATCAGAATATTCTTCTTCATCTTCATTTTCAAAATTATTTGATAAATCAATCGTCTGATTATGTGTATTTTTTGATACTTGAACAGCTCCATCATCAACATCATAATTTGGTAAATCCATATCAGCTAAATAAGATGTTTCATCACGTTTAGTTTTTAACTTAGAATCATCTTTTGTTTTAACAATTAAATTTTTAGGACGACGATATGATACACTGGGATTAATCATTTTTGCTGCTTCAATTAAAATCAAATAAGATTGACCTTGAACTTCAGTTTCAGAAAAAGTGATACCATCATCTTCGTCATCATTATTATTAGTACTTTTTGAGACAATATCATTTGAACTATTATCAATCACTTCCATATTTTCTAAAATAGGAAGAATATTTTTAACAAAAGGATCAGATAAATCAGCTATCACATGTGATGAACGATTAGAAATAGTACCACATAAAAAGATATGAATACCACGTTTATTTGAATATGTTTTACCACCTGATGTAATATGAATTGTTTTACCAAATGTACTACCACGTGTAATACTAATGGCTGATCCAGTAACACCAGTTTGTTTAACAATCAGAAATCCATTTTCGTTTACATCAATATTTAATCTTTTTACCCAATTTTTAAAATCATCTAAATTACGAATTGAAGGTCGGAATTTAGAATCTAATCCAGCTAAACTATAAATAATTGTTAATAAATTTTTAGCATTTTGATCTGTGGTAGACGAAAAGCGTTCAGTTGTGAAATAACGTGAGGCTGGAAGCGATTCTAAACCACGAATAGGATCGTGTGAACGACGCTTTTTAGTCTCAACTTCAGCAGTAACCGCATTCGACTTCTCACGACGAGCATCAGTGACACCTTTAGGCATATTTATTTAATTGCAAATGAAATGTTTGAAAGATATTTGTTATCTATTAATAATAATTCAAGATATCCTTAAATTCAATTTTTTATTTATTTATTTCTAATGATACATATTACTTAACAATAATATATGCTGTTCATTATCTAATAATTCTTTTATTTTATTATCTTCGTATTTATCATTTTCATAATCTTTTAATAAATTCTTTATTAAATGCTCAATAATTTCTTTTTTTTTTATATTTTTAATAATTTTAGCCTTATCATTATGATCTAGATTCATAACAACTTGTGATATAATTTGAGTTAATTCATCCATTTCAATGTATATTATATATATTTATAATAATTATTAAATTGTATCTAACTCATTTTATTTATTAGAAAAAGAAAAAATTAAAATCAATGAATGATTAATAATCATCTTCATATATATAATCACTATCATTATAATATTTTTCATAATATTTTTCATTACTAATTTTTAAATGATTTACAAATTTGTAAATTGAATAAATTCCACCAATTAAAAACAAAGTTAACAATATAATATAAATTGGTTCATTCGTATTATTAATACCAAAACCAAATAATGTGATAACCGGAATTAATAAAATCCAGGCAACAAGATCACCATCTTGGGTAAAGAAAACCATTTTAATTAATAAAATTAACAAAGATATAACCGAAATCAATTTTTTTCTTTAATAGATAATAAATTATAAAATGAGCATTGTTTCAACTAAAACAACTTTACTTAAAAATACATTTTATTCATCATATGCATTATTATTAACAACAGGTACTATTACATTTATTGAAGCATTACGGAATGAAGATCCATTTGTACGTCATATTATGAATCTAGAAACATGTATTTCACTTATTGCTGGATATTTTTATTCTATCTTTAATCAAGAAGTTAAAGATAGTGAAGATAAAAAACAACCATTAAATTATTCAAAAATAAATCATATCAGATATATTGATTGGATGTTAAGTACACCTCTAATGTTATTAGCCTTATCATTATTTTTAAGTAAAAATTCAGGTATTCCAGTTAAACTAGTATTATATGGTGTTATTGTTCTTTTAGATTTTGGTATGTTAGGATTAGGATATATGGGTGAAACAGGTATGATAAATAGAAATACAGCTTTAATAACTAGTTTTATATGTTTCTTTTTAATGTTTGGATTAATTGGATATACATTTCTTTGTGGTAAATTTCATTTAGCTAGTTTTGTTGTATTTGGGTTATTTGTATTTGTATGGTCTATATATGGTATGGTTTACAATTTAGATGAAGAAAGAAAGAATATAGTATTCAATATTTTAGACGCTATTGCTAAATGTGTAATTGGTATTATACTATGGGCATACTTTACTAAAGTCTTAGTTTTATAAATTGATTTAGATTTTTTTCTACATATTTATTAAATGAAAAAATCAAGAAATAATCGCAAAATTAAAAAAAATCGTAGAACACAAAAGAAAAAAGGTGGTACACCGAAGAAAGTATATTTTAAATCTGGTAAAACTGTATTTGCAGTACCCATGAATAATGTTCCCGTACAGAATGGTCCCGTACATAATGTTACCAAGAAGAATGGTCCTCAAGATTATGCTATATTAGGAGAACACGTGATAGAGACAGGAAGACCTGCTCCTAAAATACCTTCTCCACATAAGTATGAAGAAGTTAATAATTTTGTCCCTTCCCGTGGAAGGTCCGGAACTTTTGGACCACAAGGAAAACCAACTAAAATATTTAAGAATTATTTATTACAATCTCCTGATATCAATATATAGGATAATTATTAAACTTATAATGTTCTTTCCATTAAGACTAATATAATTTTATCATTATCATCTAATTTGCAAAATAAAGGCGTTTTATCACTAATTTTCCAATAACTTTTTTTATCTTCAACCGATGGAATCTTCAATACGATATATCCATCCTTAATATTAACCACACAACCACCACGTTTTAACTCAGGTTTATCATTATTAAATGTTAAATAACGTACATAATCACCATTATCAACTTGTTCTAATTTTTCAACATAGAAATATTCTTTCAAAGATTCTTTAATAATATCATACTTTTGATAATCTTCTTGTGTTTTTAATTTATCTTTCATTATTTTATCAAGCATTAATTCACGGATTAAAGACATTTCAGATAATGACCCAAATAAATAACGTTGTACAGAATTATTATCTAGAATATCTTTTATTAATTCTTGATTCTTTTTATCTTTCTCATTACGATGTTTTAATAAATCCATTTTATTTATTTGTTATATGTATGTATTTTTATTTTTATATTCAAAACATTAAAAGTAAAATTAAAAAAAAAACAAAATTAATAAACTAAAAAATAAAATCAGGTTTGATTGAGAATCTTAGTCAATTTATGTTTAGTAATTTTTGGTGTTAAATAAGGTGGTTTAATAAATTCCTTTTTTAAATCTGTATTAAATGATAGTTTATCTTTAAATGCAATATTCATATCATCCAGTAATTTAATATTTTGATTTTTGATAATATTGTATAATAATGGTACTCCAATCATAATATTGTTATGATTCTCTTCATTTTTCTTTTTTTCCCTAATTTTATATAATCTTTCTTGTCTCTCACGAATGCCTATCAAAGTGGCTTTAATATTAATTTCTTTGTCAATTAATTTGCTTTCAATAACTTTATCATCTGTCATTTTATTAATTTAAAGATTTATTAAATATTTATTAATAATAATATTATAATTATAAAATGTCAGTTCAATTTTCTAATTTTAAAAGTACTATTAAAGAATTCCTAAAGTTAGATGAAGAAATACGTTCTTTATCAAAAGCTAGATTAGAACGTTCTAAAAAAAGAGATAAATTAAGCACACAAATTATGGATTTTTATAGAGAGAATAATATTAGTTGTCTTAATTTAAATGATATGGAACAAAAACAACAACTTGAATTAGTTGAATCATCTAGACACCCATCTGTTAATCAGAAGTTTCTCAGAGAAACACTTGCAAAATATTGCAATGATGATAAAATTGTTGATGGTATGATTGATTATATCTTAGCTGAAAGAGATAAAAATAGTAAACAAACTTATAAACTTAAAAGAATTATACCAAAAACTAATAAAAAATCATCAACGCAAAAAGTAGATCCTGCTAATTTTATGTGTGAATCTGATAAAATTAAACAAAGATTCGCAAAATTAGCTGAATTTGCCATTATAAAAGATGGTATTAATATTAATAATGATTCCACAAAAAAAAATGATATCGTAATTGATAATATTATTATTAACCAAGAACAAGATAATGATGATATAGAAAATGATAATCTAGAAAATCATAATCAAAATAAACATAATATTGAAGAAGACGACGATGATGAAGAAGATGTTGATTTAGATGAAATACCTGAAGAAGATACTGGATATACTGAAGATCCTCCACAAATAGAAGAAGATTTAAAGAAAGATAAAACAATCAAAAATGTAATAAGTCAAAGAATTGATCAAATAGATCAAAAACAATTTGTAGGTGCAATCCCAAATCTAAAACCAATAGTGCCTAAACATTTAGAATATTGGAATACACTTGAAGAAATAGCTTATAGACATAATGTTGAATCATTAAAAAAATGGTTACTTATACAAAAGAAAAAGATAGAAATATTAAAACAAAAATCTACGATCTCACAACAACAATTAATAAAATTAATGTCCGAAATAAAAAACCAAGAAGATTATATAAATAAAATATCTGGAATTAATCCACAAATTAATTTGATGAAACAAGAAATATTAAAATATATTGAAACGTTATATAAATAAATTAAAAATAAATATATTATAATAAAAATACAAATAACATAAATATTATAATGGAAAAACAACAAATAAAAAATCCAGTAAAAAAAAAACAATCACATAAAAAACCATTGACACAAAATATAAATGGGAACATAAATAATCAAACTCCTAATCCAGTAAAAAATATAAAAAAATCAATCAGTCATAAGCAAAAAAACACTGGTGTTTCATTTAATATAAAAAATAATGTGGTTGATAAATTTTATTGTCCCCAAATAGCTTTGGCTAAGGTAACAAAAACAAATCCAATTGACCTAAATTCGATTCCAGACCTACCTGAAATTCCTTTAGACAGTTTGCTTGATAATCGGTAAAATATTTTTTAATTGATACCTTTAATTCTTTATAAATATCATCGTTTTCTTTAATATCATTTTGACCAAGAGTAAAACCTTTATATAAATTTTCAAAATCTTTTGGTTCTATTCCAGTATCAAACAATTTGAATAGTATTTTTTTATATGTTTTTTCTTGTGAAATTAAAGCACGAGACTTAATTAGATTCCATATTAATTCAACATAATAAGATAAATGTGAATGAGAATATACTTGCATTGAAACAGAAATTTTCCAAAAGCGATCCATAATATGAGGATTAAGATAAAATATACGTTTACCACTAAAATCCCAAACTACTTTTTCATTTACCTTTTGTTTTTCTTTTTTCTTTTTGGTATTAGAATTATTAGTTGCTAACTGATTTAATAAATATTTTGGTAAGATAATTTGATTAATACCCTGGAAATTATTTATTTCTGTACTTTTATAATGCCAATAAAATTCTGAATAAATCTCACCATCAACTAAATAATTACTAATTTGTGATAATGTTTTTAATTTTTCTTTATTTGAAACATTTAATTTTGTAATATTATCGGTAAAATTAGAATAAAATGACATAGTTATAATATTAATATCAGTTTCATATAATCTTAATGATTCTTTAACTGATGTATCTTTATCAAAGATCTTATCAATTATTTCATTTAATTCTAATTTCTTATCACCTTTAGTTGATTCCTTGATTTTATTAAAATCATCAATCGTAATCTTTCTTTTACTTTTGCTTTTTGATTTCTTTTTATTATTTTTTTCATTTTTATCTTTAAGATTATCCTCTGACAAAGTAGCTAGATATGATAATTTATTCGCTATTTGTCTAAAATCTGGATCAGTTGAATCAACTAAATCTAGATAGACTTGTTTTTCAATATCTAGATTTTCACCTTTGGCAATTTTTTCCATAAATTTAATCAAAGATGATTTCGTCGGTGGTTTGATTTCTAGTTCATATGAATAACGTCTGATTTTTTCTATTTTAGAACAAGTTGAATCATTGGCAATACAAATTACTGGATATTTAAATCGATCCGGAATAGTTACTTCGGTCATCGCTAAGAATACACTTAAACCATCATTAACAGTACTTCGACTATCAATACCATCAACTTCATCCATAATTAATCCCTTTCTCATTTCTTCACATCCTTCCATAAATCCAACAATGTTACCTTGATTAAAAGGTTCTAGATATTCTTTGATTTCTTTACCTGATCTAGCTTCACTGGCATTGAATTCTTTGTATTCATAATTTAATTCTTTAAATAAAAGGTGTGCTAAGGTGGTTTTACCAATACCTGGTTTTCCAGTTAGTAATAGAATCGCAGGTGTTTTTTTGACTTTATTTCTAAAATTATTAAGCCATTTAAGTGCTAGGTCAATGTTATGATTGTCATCAATATAATCAGTTAATGTTTTTGGTGAATATACATCAACCCAAAGAGTACTTTCTTCTGACTCTATCAAATCTAGATTAACTTTTTCTTGATGTTTTAGACTCTTGACAGAATCTTTGTATTCTTTTCGATATTTTAATTCATCAGCTTTTGAAATCCCCCATCCTGAAACAGGTTCTTCTTCTTTTTTTTTACTTGTTGTCTTTTTTTTCTGTGCTGACATAAATATTTTTGTTAGAAAAATATTATAATTAATTTACTAGATCTAAATCAATTTTATATTTAATAAAAAAAAAATAAATTTATTTTTTTTGTGGTACTTTTTTTGTGTTTACGAAACTGTTTTCATTACCAAAATCTCCTAATTGACTAGGAGATGATCCAGTTCTTGAAGCTGATTCTTTTTTATGTGTGGCAGTTACTATACTATTAACAGGTTTTGCTGTAGGTGATGCTGAAAAAGTAGTTAAAGCAAGTCCACTGGCTTCAGTTTCTACCCACGCTCCTGATTTTGTGTGAGTACCTCCTCTAACTTTTCTTTGTGTCTTACGACGATTTATTCTTGAACGTCTTGAACGTCCAGCTTTTTGTAAACTTTTTTTCATTTATTTATAAAATAGAAAAAAAAATCATTTGATACTTTTTTAAATATTTGTATATTATAAAAATAAAAATGAGTAAAAATAATCTAGATACATATATAAAACTAATACAAAAAATGGAACAATGCAATCATTATCAAATAAATAAACAAGATAAACCTCATCAAGATAAAGAAATGTATCACTCAGAACAAGATGCGATTTATAGAAAATTTATTAGAGATATTGCAACCGGTAAAATTACAAATCTTGAAGAAATTGTAAATTTATCAAAATTATTAAACAATAAAGTTGTTAAAAAAGATAAAAATTTATGGTATGCTTGAAAATATATTTTATTATATTTTTTTTACTTTATATGTTTGCTTCTTTGTTTGTTCTTTTTTTTGTTTCTTTGTTTTTTTATTTGTTTTTATTTCAATATCTATTATTAAAGGTAAATTGTCTCCATATGTATCATATCCACAATATAAACCCTTAATCTCTATATCCCATAAAGGTGATAACCATATAAAATCAGTTTTACCAGAATAATGTGATGTATTAACTGGCGAATTTAAACCCATTATTTCAAATGCTTCAACAAATCCATTATCTTTTAAAATTTGACAAGGAGATTTTAAATTTTTTGTTTTTTTACCATATAAATCAAGTTTTGTTCCCTCCCAATATGTTCCTTTTGCAGTTTCTAATTGTTTTAACTGATTTTTATTATCTTGTTCATCTATAATATATTCTGAATGATTATAGGTATTAAAATCTCCTAATATAATTGCATTGTTATAACCTTGTTTTTCATAATTTTTATATTTATCTATAATAAGTTTTAAAGAATTAATTCTCCATTTTAACCCATCTAGATCAGGTTTTACATCTAAATGAACATTAAATATTATTAATTTCTTTTTATTATTTAATTCAATTCCTAAAACATTTACACATTTACCATTTGTTGCAAATTTTTTGTTATTATTTTTTAATTCAAAACCATCTTGTATTAATATTTTACCATAAGAATTTATGTTTTTATCATCATAATTAATTGTATTTGTACCATATGGAGGTTGTCGTTTTGGATCGCATTTTAATTTATATTTATCTTTATGTTGTGTTTCAAGTATACCATCACCTATTTCATCTGTATTATTTACAGTTGTTTCTTGATAACATTCAATATCTACACCTTTATCTAATAAAGATTGAATTGGTTTATTTATATGACCCATATTAAATGTCATAATTCTAATACAATTATGTGATTTTATTGCTATTTTTTCAGAAGTAGAAATATATTTTATATTTTTCTCATCCCAATGTGAAACTTTTTCATTTCTAATAATATTATTAGAGATTGATTTATTATAGGTGTCTTTATATAATTTACTATATTCTATAAGATACCATAACCATCGTCTTTTAATTTGTATAATATTAATATTTACTAAATTATAAATATCAGCCATTATTATATAATTAGAACCAAACAATTTTCTCATTTTATTTAATAAATCATCCCTTACTTTATCCAATTGTGTAAATTGTTCCTTTTCATAAATACTTTTAATATAATTCATAGATATATCTAATTCATTATTACCTATATTATATTTATAAAAATTATTATAGTTTATTAAGGTATTATGTTCTATCGGAGGTGTATTTTGAATAAACGGTATTTTTGGTAAACCTTGTGCTCGAAAATGCATAGACCCTCCCACATCTAATCTAGTAATTCTATTTGGTAATTTTGAATTATTATTATTATTTTTATCTGTATAATATGAATTACCGCTTACCATTATATCCCAATTTGCCATAATACAATCAACAAAAAAACCTTTTATAATATCATCAAACTTTGTATTATCAAAGTTTTTTAAATTATTTTCCAGCTTACTTCCAACCATATATTCTTTATTTCCATTATATGTATTATTATCATCTTGAACTAAAATAATTTCTGGAGAATATAGCTTAAATACACGATTATAAATTAGCGAAGCCATAATTTCATTTATACTAAGTAAAAGTTTAATATTATCAAATGTAAAAAATGTATTTGATGTTAAGAATGCATTTTCATAATCTTTTTTTGAATTAGTCCTATGTTGTTTAATTATATATTTATTACCATTATATTCTACTTCTCTAAACCGGTTATCATAATGATGTGGTGATTTAAATATTTTTATGTTTAAAAATCTTGATAAATTATAAAATTGTATATCATAGTTTCTATAATATGAATTATTTAGCACCATGTAATCAATAAGTTTTTAATATATTTAAAGATATTTTTAATTATTTATTATTTATTATTTTTCTAATTATTTTAGTAAAATGAAAAGTAAAATGAAAAGTAAAATGAAAAGTAA
>JACCDM010186707.1_pt1 | contig 83541 bp, 84 predicted proteins | sample 7445851 | NCBI WGS metagenome assembly JACCDM01 (sample SAMN15323438, study PRJNA562643) | freshwater metagenome | isolation source: river surface water | place: USA:Blue River Watershed | collected 2017-08-16
ATCCTTTTGGTCCAGCAAGTCGTTCAGAACATAATATTCTGGGTTGATCACCACAGAGTCTTTAAAACAATCGTAGATCGCACGCAGTTCTTCGCACGTAAAGCCGCTGCCAATTTGACCACACTCACCGAGTTGTTCCATACCAACGTGGTTTTCGCCGGCGTCCCCGAACGTGAGCGTTATTGTTGTTTTGGTCATAGTATAATTGCTTGGAATGGATTCAATTTTTACCCCCCCCCCGGAGGATTTATCTCCTCCAGGGGGTGCTTTTAAGGGGTCCAAAAAAAAATCAATTTTTTTAGCCATTAGTATTTATATTACAACATGCAACTTTCAATAGCTGAAATCGATTTTAGCAGATACCGTAAATATAACGGGCATTTTACATGTCAGTTATGTGGTGGTAGAGGAAATGATTGGATATTTGTCGAATACGGCCGACATAACTTCCTGTGCTTTTATTGTATCGATACAATTCATTGGAACAAGCAACAGATGCTTCATGTTTTTGATCACAGCCAAATGTTTATGAGAGATCGACAAAATGAAGGACGGCGTTTTTGCATTGAAACCGATGTTACACATGATGTTGTTGTGTTTGCAGATGACGATTATTATGATGACGACGGCAGCGATGACGACGTTTATTATGATGATGACGGCAGCGATGACGACGTTTATTATGATGATGACGGCAGCGATGACGACGTTTATTATGATGATGACGGCAGCGATGACGACGGCGGCGGCGGCCGTAACGAACCACCTGAATAAGGTGATTTTTGGACATTCCACACTGTAGGGAACACGCGTACAGTTGACTCAGATAATTTCTGACGGTTACTCACTGATTAGAGGCACGGTATGATATGGGCAAGGGGGCTCGATTACCAGATAGACTAGGGCTATCAACTTCCTTTGATATGAAGACTAACGTCAGAGGATAAAAGGAAGCAATGTAGCACATGCGGTCACAAGCCCGCAGATTCGATGGAACTCGTTCCACGAAGATACAGAGTGATTTCTTTTTTTGTCACATAGTCCGATTTCATTGAAATTTTATTATGGTTCCGGCGGGCTCCATATTATATATAGGCAAATTATGGTTCCGGAGGGCTCCATATTATATATAGGTAAATTATGGTTCCACGGTGAAAATTGAATTCCCCCTAGATAAATATAAATATGAAGAGCTTTTGCCACACGATCGACCAGCATTCATTTACGTTCGAAGCAACAGTTAACTTCGCGTACCAGGTAACAACGACCATAAATGGACTATGGCTTGAAGGTATATCGTACTTAAAACCGATCGGAGTGCCGGGTGTTGATCGTTCCGAAGAACTCAATAGTTACATCAAACAAAATCGCAGCAAATGCCGCGTTCGTACTTCGTTTAACAAAATAATGCTAATTATACCATCGCCGTATGTATGTGAATATATAACGATCGACTTGCATCATCCATGTGAAAAAATAGACAAACTTTTGGACGAAATCGACAGTTTAAGCAAAACAATCGACGAATTAGATGAAGAGAACAACCGTTTGGAAAAAAAAGTTATCGAGTTAACCAATACATATGAAGAGGAAACCGCCAGCCTGAATACCGCCAATGAGACATTGCAAAAAGAGAACGCCGCGCTTGTGGCACAAATCAAGGATCTCACCGACGAAGTGTCCGAATGCCGGACACAAATCAAGGATCTCACCGACGAAGTGTCCGAATGCCGGATGCAAATCGAGGATCTCACCGACGAAGTAAACGAATGTCGGGGGTCAGATTACTGAACTCGAAAGGTGAAAAAAAATATTTACCAGTAATATTTTTTTTTGGTTCGTTGTCCTAACTAAAAAGTTTATTGAGCACCAAAGAACTGAACGAACGAATAATGCAAGTACGGGCACGGGTCTGAAATTATTCGCACATACCTGTATACATTGGTCAAATTAATCGAAAACCTGTAGTTTCTAAAGTTTTCGACAGTTACCTGACCGTAATCCGCCGGTACAAAATTGCCAGCAGCTGCCCAATTTGACCCGTCATTACTCACTTGTACCCGAGGGTTGATGCCATCCCGCCCGTTTGCGAACGAACAGAACACGCTCGTTAACAACACTTGCGAACCCAGATCGAACTGAATCCACTCTTGAACCGACGAATTTGTCGCACTCAACCACGCTTGACTCATACCCGGTGACAACACACCACTTGGCACCCAAGGCTCCAAATGCGAGCTGGCACTCACCGCCGATGGCGTAAGTTTTCCGAAATCCGAAACCAAAACAATAGTACTTCCGGAAACGCCAGCTGGTCCGGCCGGACCCTGTGCACCAGTTGGCCCCATTGGACCTTGTGGACCAGTCAAACCCATTGGACCTTGTGGACCTGCGACTCCTTGTGGACCAACATCACCCTGCGCGCCAGTCAAACCCATTGGACCTTGTGGACCAACATCACCTTGAGGACCAACTGGACCCATTGGACCCATTGGACCTGGTGCACCAACTGGACCTTGTGGACCAACATCACCTTGCAATCCAATTGGTCCCATTGGGCCCGGTTCACCTTGTAATCCGGCCACACCTTGCAACCCGGATGGTCCAACTGGACCTTGTGGTCCCATTGGGCCGACATCACCTTTCATACCAACAACACCAGCCGAACCTTGAATACCCTGAATTCCTTGCGGACCTTGTGGTCCTGATGGACCTTGAAGACCCTGTAACCCTTGTGGGCCTGCTGGACCTACTGCGCACTGACAACCATCTTGACCCGACATGTTCTCAAACCAAACGTAACTATAGTATACCATACAAAATTAAAAAAAAAATATATCAACGTCGTCAAAGAGAGGTGTAAGTACGCTCATACGGTAAAATTAAAGCAAATTATCCGTTCGCGGCCCCTTTTCTTGTAATTCTTTGAGCTGCGCTTGAAGACCGTTGATAATGCTTACGAGGTAATTGTTTTGTAAGTTTCGTACCTTTTGAAGAAGCGAAAGGCACTTTGCGCTAGTTTCATATACCTCATCTTTTGATGAGGCCAAATCCCGCAAACAAGCGTTGTATTCGCTATCATCGACAACGGTGCCATTCTTTAAATTTTGATACAAAACTCGCAGCAGAGCAAATGATTGGCGTTCAAGTTCCGCCAATTGGTCCTTTTTTTCCATATAGACCTCAAGTTCTTGATTGTATTTATCGGTGTTTTCTTTCAAAATTTCCTCATATTCTGCCTGTGGCATGTCTTGCGTTGTCATGTCGAATGTATGATATATACGGTCCATTTCTTCAAAATAAATTATGCCTTGTAGTATTCGAGCTCGATCGGCACAAATATGCGCTTCGAACCAAAGTATACATTACTGAACAGCCCATTGATTGAATTATTGCGCTGGTAGGCGCCACCGGCCAGATTTACACCAGCATACGGCAATGTAATCGTCAACGACGTGTTCGTCAGTACGGACGCCACTTTGTACGAGACACCGGCGATAATAATCACATCATTGATGCTAAACAATGTCAAAAAGTTGGTACCGACACCAGTCACCGAGGTCGAGCCGTTGTTGATGGACACCGTACTACCACCCGGCCCCGATGTGACGATATTTGATGAATTGACATCAATAGTAAAGGTCGTTGGGCCCGTAAATGTAATAATATTACCGCTCGTGCTATTGATCGCATTGATCACAGCGCTGTCGGAGATCGAATTATGTGTAGTAAAGCCCGTAATGAATACAAAGTCGCCAGTCTCCAGATTGTGGTTGGACACCGTCGTGATCTCGGTCGTTGTGCCGAAACCAGTGACGGAATTGATGGACATATTCATACGATCCGTATCAAATACAACCCGATCAAGAGGCGCCCCAAATGATATCGTCAAGGTTTCAAGGCGAGCGATCGGGTTCCGGAACCGAAAGAAACCATCGTTAAAATTTTGCGGGTTAAGCTCAATCCAGCGGTCCGACACGCTAATGTTGAACATAAAGTGGAAGCGTCTGTTCTCTTGCGCAAGGAACGACTGCGCCGAGAACTCCTGTATAAACAACGAAACTCGGTTGTATTCATTATCCGCCGCAGCATTGTACGGGATCCGTACAGGGTAGATACGCATTGCTGTGATGTTTTGGATGTCACCGATCGCATTGACCGATCCCTGTGCGATGGACTCATTGTTGATAAAATTCCATTTAAATTCGGTTGTTCCGTCGTTTTCAAGCAAACGGTACCGCGAGTCCAGCATTATGTACGCATACGTTTTGACCAACTCGGGGTTGATGACTTTTTGGAGTGCTTCAATAGTGGTGTTGCCGAGAAATGTTGTGACGTCAACTTGACTCGCGAATGTGTTGACGATATTTGTCGCAAAGTCATTAGTTTGCGAGTCTATTGCGCCCGACTGTTCTTCTGTTGAGACACCAATACTAGTCTTTAGGACTTCGTGAATGTCGATTTGTTCGGTATTTTGGCAATCGAGCTTGACGATGTGTTCGACGATCTGCTTGCACAAAATGTTCAATATATCGGCGTACTTGCGGTTTTTGAAGATGAGCGGCGACGTATTTTTGAGATAATTGATAATAAACACTTTCTCCATCTTGAGCAGATTTCTGCCCAATTTTAGCCTAATTTCGGACACCAACATATGGATGAACTGTGCATTGTTGAACAACCGATTGTCGTTGTTTGGCTGAAATACGAAATTACTATTCATGTGTCAATGGATATATATCATGAGTTATTTTATATTTTTTCATATGAAAATTAATGCGTGACGCATCAAAAAAAAACGTTGAAAAACTTAATTGGCGGGCATGGCGCCAGTCATCCAATCATATATAACGTATACACAATATACGTTGTCTTATCTTTAGATGAAATTACACCTGCCCGATTACATCTCGGCCTCGAGCGTTTCGTCGTCCCACCACACGCTGTATTCGTGGGTCTGTAGCTCGGGTTCGAGGTGTGGCGTGAAGTCGTTGACGTCCCAGGTGACCCTCGCATTGATCGCCTGCTTATTTCTCAGACTTACATCGATCATCTTGTTCATGATCATCTCATCACCGGATAGAGGCATATCACCATTATTGTACGGGTTTACGTGAAAAGTTCCCTTGATATCATCAAGGTTGTCTTCGCGCTGGAGCTTCATTTGAGTATTGATATCGCGTTGCTCCTTGATCAGCTGATCATACATTTTTTTCCTCTTATCGATGTCGTTCTTGTATTGTTGCACCTCTTTGATCAGTCGATCGTTTCGGTCATTGTATGTCGCACACCGCTCGGATGCCGTCAGGTCTGACATTAAAGTAACGTACGACGCATCTGCGGTACTATCATTGAAGTATTCGTACGTTTCGACATTATCATTCAAATACTGTGATGGTTCGGACATAAATTTGTTGTTTTGCTGCTCGCTGATGTAATATTCGGTCATATAAGAGAATATTGTATTTTTACATAATAATGCAATAATAGCCGCAATTAGTATATAATCGTATGGTTCCATAGCGCTTTATTTATATTGTTGACGACATTTTAAATTTGTAATTTAATTATTTAACATACGTCGAGGTCGTCAATAAGTATGTGTTTTGTGGCGTCGGCGTTCGTTTGGAACCAAAGTGTCGCCAACAGGATATCATGTAAGGAGTTCATCAATATTAACTTTATATCATCATATTTGACCTTACGAAGATCATTTGCCAACGTATCATGGCCCCCGAACGACTCGACCGAACATCGGAACGCCGATCCTATCCGGTTGAAGTGTTCCCCCTTATGTGTATAGTTACATTCGCGCATTTTTACTTTGTTGACAACCGCATACTTTTTTCGATTATTTTGACAAATATCAACGCTATGGTACTTACATTTGATGGTTTTTTTTTTAAAGTGAGAACTGCTCGAACAAAATAAATTTGGAAATGGAACGCGACATATAACATTATCCAACAGACGTACATATATCCCGGCTTTACGCGATGCTGTCCCCGAGTACCAGTAGAACGCCGTTGGACAGTAGTCAATTTGCGGAAGGATCGGGATCGCCAATGTAGCCGGATCAACAGATATGCCTTCAATTGATGTGATATTTTTTTTGCTAATTTCGAAGGATAACCGATCTGATGTCTCGTTTTGCGATGAACGACCGGTCGGTCCACGCGTTTGTTCGGCGATCGGGCTGCTACCGATTGCGTGCTCGTCGAGTGTGCACCCATCGATTGTGCGTTCATTGATTGCGCACCCATCAAGTGTGCGATTGCCAAGTGTGTGTCCGTCAAGCGTATGTGCGCGGGTCGATTTGATGACGGATCTATGTGGCAACTTGCCTCCAAATACATCACGTGCTGTGGTGCGTACAACAATGTCGGAAGAGTCGTGAACAAAATTACGGACAGCTTCGCGGTAAGAACAAAACGCGCTCATATCGTGACGCAGTCCTTCATTTAGCGTATACAAAAATTTGTACTTGTTTGAGACTGTACCGATACTATTGATGTCATTAATTGTCTGATTTGTTTTCTCATAGATAGTACTCAATATGTTTGAAGTCAAGCCTCCGATCGTATTGATTTCATCAATGATGCTACAAATCTCTGTTAATTTTGGCACTAGTCTGTTCATGTTGTTGTCACGCGAAAAAATACCATTGTACTCGACAGAACCAAGATCATTCATATTTGTACGCAGGTTGCTCAATAATTGAATTAAACTATCTAAATTATCCATATTGGTATATCATCTAAATATTGTGTCTTTAGAACGTAATATATGATGAATGTTACTAGAACCAAGCGCCTAAACAAGTGTAAAGTCTTGCGTGCATTTGTTGACAAACATAGAGACCTTGCCGTCCAAGGGAGCCCAGAATGGCTCGAACAGCGCCAGACGATCATTGGTGGAAGCGAAATGTCCATAATTACGGGCGACAACGGCTTTTCGAGTATTGCCAACTTAGTTGCGCAGAAAGTCGGCCTGGCCAAGTTTGACGGCAATTTGGCAACCCGATGGGGTAACCTGTTCGAGCCGGTAACCAAGCGAATATGTAATATAATTTTCAATCCCGAGGCGAAAATATTCGAGACAGGTTCAGTACAGAACGTGCTCCACGAGCACCAAAGATTTAGCCCCGACGGCCTGACTGTGATGCGTATTGGAAACCAATATTACATTGTATTGCTGGAATTTAAGGCACCATTCAGTACGATACCGAGCGCCAAAGTACCGCCGCATTACCTTCCTCAATTAAAAACCGGCATGTGTGCATTAGAACCAGTAGAAACATCCGTATTTGTCAATAATATGTTTCGCAAATGTGGACTGGATCAACTTAAGAGAGGTATGAGCTACGACACCAATTTTCACAAATCAAAGGGCATGGATTTGCTCGAAGCGCCGATATCGTACGGAGTAATGTTATTTTATTTACCACACAACAATCTGAAGCAATTTCAGGACTTTTATTTGGATCATCTAGAAACCAACTATGTTTGCGATGACTCCGGTGATGACTCCGGTGGCGACTCTGGTACTGACCCTGATGATGACCCCGATTTCAATGCTAACCGGGACTCCGAATCAGACGTCGAATACTCGGAGTCGGATAGTGGGTTCGACGTGCCGGACATCGAGCATGACGATCTGATAGTGCGCGCAAGCAAACAAATTGAGTATTTGGAAACCCACGCGCAATTTTATGATCTGATCGACTTGGGCACCGCCGACATGGAAAATTTTGACAATTTCATTCGACTGGCTATCGACCACAGGATACTCGAGGTTGAGTACCTCGAGCCGTCCATCATCAAGTCATCGATCGAACAATGTAACGTAGAAACATATGACGATAAGACAAACGGAATGTTGGTGAGTCGCGCGCTCGAACATATAAAAAAGTCAAATGAGCATATAAAAAAGTACAAATACGACAAACTAATCCAAAAATTTACACAAACTTGCAAAAAAAATAATGATATACCACTAGCAGTGCTACCATGGAAACTGATGAAGTCTGCCAACATTGTTGTCGCCAAAGAACCCGACTTTATGACAAAGCACGCAAAGCGTATCGACGAGGTCATCAGTATCGTACGTGACATTCGAGATGCCGCACCGTCCGACTCCTCGGGTGACCCACAAAGTGTCACTGAACATATAAAAAATAAATTTAACTGTCATTTCCCCAATAATGACTTTATCAAAGAATATGACCTATTTACTTCCGCATTTAGTGCCGAAGAGTTAAAAAATATGTAATCAGCGCATGGAACGTGCATATATTAATAATACTCATCAAATGTCTCTTGTTCTTCGAAAGTATCAAATGGATCGAGTATCTCGGCGGCCCCGTGTCGGTCAGACCCCAACGCCGAGTCATTTTTTTCATCATCGGAACCCGCGGTATCATATCCATCGGAGTCATATACACCTTTGAGCTCCGCGTCATCACCCCCTTCGGCGCCTTCGCCGGCGTCTTTATCGCGGTTATATTGACGATTGAACGACGTTATGTCTTTTTTTGTGATCGTACTCTCGCTGTGCTTGCCCGAGGTTGATGTAACTATACGATACGTTATCATCTTACCGGTGAGCTCCGAGTATGATGTTATTTTGACAACATCATAGATCTGTGCGCCGATCCAAATGATCTGGGGGTCTGTGACATGTATGGCTTGCAAGTGATACGGATGTATTTTGAGCGCAACGCATAGCTTACGAACATCGTCGACCGACAATATTTCATGCGTCGAACAAAGCGGCCCGCGACTAATCTCCATAATAAAGTGCTTATGGAGATAGTTATCATGCGTTATGTTGTCGTACTCTTTGATGGATTTTTTGATATATGTATTGAACTTGCGCTTGGTGAAGAACAAAATGTGGATCTTTTGCTTTTTATACTTATCGAGGAGCTTCCTGAAGTGCAACGGCGTCAAATCCTTACAATTGAACAGATATATGTCGACCGGTTCGCCCTTATTGGTGAATGAGTCCTTGGCGTAGTTATAGTTCTTCATTGAGGATTTGAACGCATCAAATGGCATCTCTGGCGCCAGTTGTTCATAATTTCTATATTTGGTCAAGCACGTAACAATATTCTTGTACTTTTCGTATAAAGACTCCATATTTTATAATAAGATATATAAATTCATTTTTTAAAATATTATTTGATGTGGGTGCGCCCGTGGAGCAAAAAAATAACGAAAATTATAAGGCTCGAGAAATGGTGGGCGCATCCGGTATATTGGTGGTACGCACCGGGTCGTATGATACGGGCCTCATCGGAGGTCGATTGCGCATTCCTATAGTTCCCCGCAATCGACGGCGACGCGAGTATCCAACGTAGATCGGATATGGTTCAAATTCGATCATTGGTGCGGGAGTCATTGAGATCCGAGAGGTATGGGGATCCCGCTCCGCATTCGACACCGGTGGAAGCGACTCGTGTGTAAACCTGATAATGGTAAGATGCGCGGGGAGACATTTCCGTGGCTCAAACTTGAACGCGGGAAGTCTCATTTGCGACTGAGGCGATGGTGCGTAATAGAAATCGGGTGGTGGGAACTGACCATCACGTTCGGCGCTCGAATCTTTGATCAACTTCATATTATTAATATTTTTAATAAATTCAATTTTTTTTGGTTGTGTCCGATGTACAACAAAGTTATATATTTTTTAAAGATAAAAAAATTTATAAAGTATATGTGTTGGCTGAACAAGATGACATCACCAAAACCAACGTTCCAGCTCGCTGCGATCCCACCCCTCGTTGCGTCAAACCCGGTCCCGCAGTCGACGTGCGATTGCTCCAAAAAATTGGACGAAGTGCTCGCCAATCAACAGCAGATCCTCGGATTGCTCAAATCGAGCGACTTCAAGCCAAACGGCGACGGCCCCGCAAGAGCGGCACTCAAGCGCGAGATTCGCGACTTTATGCTTGCTCATTTCAATATCAAGGCCATCGACGACAAAGTTGAGGCCGAAATTTATGATACTGCTATCGATGTCATGTGTGACATCTGTTCGAAGTACGTGCCATTTTTATAAACTAGTTACATAAGTGTATTATTTTTTTGATTTGCTGGATATTTAATGTAACTATGTTAAAGACATAGATAATACTATCATATAACATGAGTGCGATGGCTTTGAGACTGAACGGCGTGGTGATCGAGTCGCGTTCGAGTGATAAGTTTATCAATGCGACACAAATGTGTAAGGCCGGTAGGAAGAAATTCAATCATTGGTTGTCATTAGAGTCAACTAAAGAATTGATTTCAGTTCTCGAGAGTAATTTAAAAAGTGAACCCGGGATCCCGGGTTCACAAAATATCAAACTTATCGATGTCAAACGCGGTAATAGTTCGAAATTTTCGCAGGGTTCCTGGATACATCCAGACCTCGCCGTTCAACTCGCGCAGTGGATCAGTCCATCGTTCGCCATACAAGTGTCTCGTTGGATTCGTGAGTTGTTCGTGACCGGTATCGTCTCGATTGACTCGAACAAAAGCGATGAAGAGCTTAAAGAACTTCAACAAAAAGTGATGTTTCTTGAGGAAAAAAACAAGCAAATTGAAGCCGAAAACAACCGTCTCCACAACACTCAGAAAGAGCTTTTAAGCTACAAAAAGCGCGTCTCTAAGGATGAAACCATATATATTGTCTCTACCAAAAACTACGCCAGACAAGGTATATACAAGATCGGCAGAACCAAAAATAAAATGAAAACACGTTCATCTAGTCATAATACAACCCATGTTGCTGGTGACAAGGTCAAAGTTCTCAAGGAGTTCAAAGTCAACGATGCTACACTCGTAGAACGCAATATCCATACAAAATTGAATGGATTGTTGATCGATAACGAAAAAGAGTTCTTTATGTGTCCGTTCAACCTTCTCGTGAATATTGTTGATGTTATTGTTAACAACGACCAAGAAGAGAATGAACTCGTCAACTCCATTATCGAAACAGTATACAAGCTCAAAAATATACAATTTAACCCATCAGACTGGATGACCGGCATCCCGGAAGGCGCATTTGCGGAGGTCCTAACCATCCAACACAATGACCAAACACCAGTTGTACTTGATATATCTAATTGGACTACACGACACAAAAAAGACTTCATTGACCGATGTATCCAGGAGTATGTTGCTCAACAAAACAAAGTAGATCAAGAATATCAAATGTGTTGGAAGACCCTACAAAAGTACATTTACGATCAACTATCGGCTCAACTCACCATCCCACGATCCAAGTTTAAGGTGACCGAGTGGAAGCCGTACGTCAAAGATTGTGTTGATGACAAGGAAAATTTGTCCATCAAGTGGCGCGGTTAAACAATGAGCGCCCCACCAGCAACCATCACGGGCGGATATCGCTCCACGATATCTGGACTTTATCGATCGGGTATGCCTTCTCCATATAATATTTTTTTCGCATATACCATTGGTTTTTAAGCGCAGTTTTTGCGTCAACAATGTCGACAATTTGACGCTCTATATCGTAATTACTCCCGAGTCTAAATATCCTCCCAATGGTTTGGCGGCTCTTTGTTTTGCGCGGCGTCGTCAGGATCACACAGTTCATTTTCGGAATGCTGGTGCCCGTTGACAGGAATTGGTACGTGGTCAATATGACATTCGCGGTTTGCCCGGCGGTTTCGACTTCCGCTGCTGAACATCCACCCATGACTGTCATCGCATTCAGTTCCAGTTGGGTAGTCATCCAAAGTGGCGTCAACTGAAGGGCTTCAAGTTGCGCATGTATCTTCTCCAGATAACTCCGACGGTCCGCAAACACGAATATATTCAGCTTTTTTTTGATGTGTTCACGTATCTCCCCGATGATGAGCTTCATTCTGTACGGATCGCGCGAAAGCTGATCAATCATGCTCGGCACACTCATCATCTCCAAAGCCTCGTTTACTATATGCTTTGTATACTCGGGCGGTCCCATATACTTGATCATACGCACGCGGCCCGTGAACGGTATGTTTTGTTCCGTATAACCCGGCAAGTTGCGCGCATTGAGCACCCTCCCAAGGTTCCACAAGGGAATGATATCCAATTTGTCTTCACGTTCGTTCGGTGTCGCGGATAACCCCAACATATACGGCGCCTGACATATTTTAAAGATTTTATTGCGACTCGGTCCACAGTACTCGTGCGACTCATCAAATACACAAAAATCAATGCTGTTGTAGAACGCACGCGGCGTGTCGAATCTTTTGTCGACGAACCGGATAGAGTCCATTACAAGACTGTTGATGACGCCAACAATGATGTCTCCATATGTCTTCCGTTTACCATAATATATCCCAACGGTCGCACCCGGAAAGAACTCCCGCAATATGGTACACCATTGGAACATAATCGTTGTATTATGACAGACGATGAGCGTCCTGCACTTGAGGTGTGATATTAGACCCATTGCCAAAAACGACTTGCCTTGCCCCGCCTCCAAGTTCAGCGTCAAACCGGCACGACCGCTGGTCACGCGATCGTTCGAGTACCGAGACGCCAATATTGCATCGAACACCAATTGTTGGTTACCCTTAAACACGCCTGTCCATGCAAGCGTCGGGAGCGGGTTGTCACATGTTATCTTATTGATCAGTTCCGTCGGTCCGATGATTTTCTTCAACTTTAATGCGCCAAATCGCGGCATATACAACTTCAAACGCCCCTTAGAAAAGTAATACCCCTTCGTTATGTCAAAGTGACCCATGATATTTTTTGTTCGAACGGTAAAGAATTTCGTTATTTTTTTCATTATCTGATCGGACAGATCTCGCACAAAACAATAACATCCGCGGCGAGTAATATATATTTTGAGCGGCTTTACAGGAAGGAGCGCCGGCGCTCCGATACCGGTTGCCACACCAGTGCTCGAACTCGTGTCTGTCGCCGGTCGCCGCGTGGTCGTTTTACGTGACCGTACAGTACCGGTTTGATCCAATAGTCTTTCGATGCTGTCCCATATGTCATCACAATCAATGTCGTCGCAGTCAATGTCGTCGTAGTCGGACATACGATCAAAATTGAATAATTATTATATAAATATATAAATATTTATAATAAATCGCGATATAATGGACGATAACTCACCGAAATATTACAAAAACTCGATCCCGTTGCCATATGACACATTTTACAAAAATACAAAGTACAATGAGATTCGGCGGTTAAAATTGGTCATTATGAGCGACATTTTGGGAGCGTATCCGTTCTTCCAACAATACACATATTTTGAAAAAATCGACATCATTCGCGACCTAGAGAACGGCTGTCTCGATGAAGCGATCAAAGCCGCCAACGAAAATGGTATCATCAAAAACTGGAAGAATGTTGATTTTGTTAACTTATACCATTCTATTTGCTTCAATATTCTGTCAAATTTGGACTACGACACGCGGTCGGAGTCACTCATTCAAAAGATCGAGGCCAAAGAAGTAAACATGCGCGATTTGGCAAAGATGACCAGCATGGAGTTGTGTCCAGAAAAACATATAATTATTAACAAAAAAATTGAGCAGCGCAATAATTTTAAGCGCAAGTTGAAGTATAGCGAGCTGTACCAATGTCGAAAGTGCAAAAACAAGAAGTGCACCATCGAAAAAAGATTCAACCGATCGCTCGACGAAGGAGTCAACCTAACCATCAACTGTATCGAATGTGGGTTTAGTTGGAATAGCTGAGACGCCTTTACACCCAAACATCTTGTAAAGCATAATTACCTCACTCTACGGTCGCATCCTTACTTTTTTTTGCTTTGCTTTTGGGGGCCTTGGCGGTCTTACTTTTGGCTTTGCTTTTGGGACCCTTGGCGGTCTTACTTTTGGCTTTGCTCTTTGTTTTGCCCTTGGCGGTCTTACTTTTGGCTTTGCTCTTTGTTCTGCCCCTAGTGGCTCTGCTTTTGGCTTTGCGCGTCGTAGTTTTATATACCGGCGCGGCACGTTCTCGCCCCTCATTTGATAATAAATTTCTGATTTTGTCCTCAAGTTCGGACTCACTTCTCTGCTTGTTGAGCTCACTCCGGATCAGGTTCTCCAACAAATATTCGAGCCGTTTTTTTTGCGAATACGAATAGTAGTCGGGCACCAGATCCATCCCCCAATTGAACAACCGATCGTACGCGTTCGATTGTCTGCGCAAATTATCTCTTGCTACGTGAATATCGCGAGTAAACTGGTTGAGTTGTTCCTGTATTTGACGGTTTTGTTCCTGTATTTGACGGTTTTGTTCCGAGAAGTCCGGTCTCTGTGGAACCGGCTGTTGTGGCTGTACCAATGGTTGTGGTTGTACAAATGGTTGTGGTGGCGGGCGCTGTGGCGGTGCATGAAACACTCCCACTTCGGGCTCGTCCAATATCCGGTTGAGATCTTCATTGGATAACGCGCCATTGTCCAACGATTTTTGTTCATCAAATGTTAGGTCGCGGCCTCCCCATTCTTCACCCGCATCGATCCGCATTATATTATTCAAAACATTATCTTGAATATTAAATTTTATTTATGGTATATGTGGAGTTGTACCGATGCTGTGCTGATCTACACGCCGCCCGAGTTCAAATTTTTTGACAAGGTGTGCATATGTTCGATGGACAAGACACTCATCAAATACCACCTGAATGCGACATCGATAACCCTATTTGATTCAAAAGTTCCGGGGGTGCTCGGGCGACTTAATGCCGCCGGCTACAGCATTATCGTCATCGACAATCAGTTCTCATGCCGAGTTGACCCAATTAAGAGCAACACCGAGGCGTTCGTCGCAATGACCAAACCCACGCCGATTATGTTCGTTTACCCACTCAAGCGAACCAGATTGAAGAAGCCCCAAACCAACATATGGCACTATATACTTTCAAAAGTAGAGTTACGAGCCCAGCCTGATCTCCCCATAAATATAAACAAATCCATACTGATCGGGGCCAATATGGGACGAGTCGCATACAATGGAAGCGACGCCGATACATCAGACGTCGATAGAGCATTTGGTGCTAATATCGAAATTAGTACCATTCGTTCACCCGAACAGGTGTTCTTGAGCGATATGACACCAAGAAAATGGTTGTGGAGCGCAAACGTGCCGTCGAGCGAGCAATTGCGGCAATACATCGATAAGCATCAAAATGTGGAAGAGCCGAGCTTTGCTGAAATCGTCGAGTCGCTCGATACTAACAAATTATTACTGGTTTCCGGGCCACCCGCGTCCGGTAAGACGCTCCTTGCCAACCGGCTTGCCGAGCACATAAAAGCCACGGGCAGGTACACATCAGTGCGGATATGTTGTTATAATACGAAAAAAAAGATAACCGACGCGATCTTGCTCGACATCGAAAAAAGGTTCAATGTATCCGATGCCGACAACAAAATTGTACATATTATTGTCGGTCAGTTTGGTCGACCAGATGTACGAAGGCGCATCATCGGGTTCATCGAAGATCTCCAAACAAAATTTATTTTTGATGTTGTGTTCGTTGAGATGCAAACAACCCCGAGCATATGCTTTCTGCTCGACCAATTTAGACTTCAAATAACTAGGGACGCCAATGTGATCGAAACACCTCGGCGGGACATATATAAGTACTTTAATTCGATAAAGGACATTCGCGCCGATGATGTGCGTTTTGTGCTGTCGTACTTCGAATACCCCCTTGTTTTGCGCGAAAAAAAAGAGATGTTTTATAGGTACTGAATTGCGTAAAAAATTGATTTTTTTATTGATAATTATAATAATGTTTGGTCGTAACTTTGTTGAGTATGATGAGTTCAAGATTGATGCCGTTCAACACGAGGCGGATCAGTTCGGAGCAAACCCATACGAGGCGGAATACGAGGCGGATCAGTTCGGAGCAAACCCATACGAGGCGGAATACGAGTCAGAATACGAGTCAGAATTCAAGTTCGAGCACTGTAGATGTCCCCACTGCGAGCGCATTATCAATTTTGATGAAGCGCCAGCAATGGATCGGGCAAACCCGTGGTGTTCGTACTGTGGACGTAAAAAATTGGACGATTGGCGATGTGGACCTTGTGGACGTTCAAACTACCATTTGAACGCTTTTTGCGAGGGCTGCTATGCCGACAGGACTGTAATTGATGTAAGTATCGTGCGGGTAGATAGCATCCAAAACGGCAACAAGTGTGTCGTTTGGGCGTTTATCTATGCGAACGATGCGCATCAATTCCTTCCGGGAATGAGATTTGACAACTCCGCGGAGTTCATGCAATTTCTTGTCGACCTTGGGTTGGCGAGCATTGTAAGTGCGAAAACACTAAGGGAACTTACCTCCGGGGAGACAGTTGGAGATGACGTCATCAATGCGATTGCTGGGTTACTGAACGTTAGCGTAACCCTCCATCGCGAAGGTAGACAAATCGACATTGCGTCCTATCCTCATTCTAAGCGTATCAATATTTTACACACCACTAATCCCGACCACTATGAGTTCATATTCTAAGGATTGAAAGCGAATTTGATTTTTTTTTGTGGACGATAGTTGACCAGTTTCAAGTCATCGTATTCGAACTCAGTAATGTGCCGACCGTTAGTCAACGACGGCGCGCCGCCCCGAAAGTATAGTTTTGGAAATGGTGCGCTTGGACGTCGAGCAAGTTGCTCCCGTACGTCATCGATCTGGTTGTTGTATATATGGGAGTCTCCCACTGACCATATCAATTTATGCGGTTGTAGCCCGCATACTGACGCAAGCATGTGCGTCAAAAGAGCCGCCGATGCAATGTTCCAGCCCCCTGCGACGGCAATATCCGATGAACGCTGCGTTAATTTAGTTATGAGGCGACCGCCGGGCGCGACATAAAATTGGTAGCAAAACCCGCATGGCGTCAAACTCATCGCCTTTATATCCATCGGGTTCCACAAGTTAACCATTATGCGGCGACTGTCCGGGTCGGTCCGCAATAGGTGTATGATGTATGCGAGCTGATCAAAGCCCGCCGTATATGTTCTCAAACAATCAAAGTACTTTGCTCCAAAGTGTCTAAACTGAAACCCATATCCGGCACCAATATCACCGGTGGGATAGTGTCGCAACCCGCGGCGATTCAAAAAGTCGCGCGACGAGTTCGCGTCCCATATATGGACGCCTTTTTTTTGTAGTATCTTTGCGTCGGTTTGACCGCGCAATATCCACATCAGTTCCTCAAATATGTGCCGCAGCGGTAGCGCCCTAGTCGTAAGGAGCGGCAATGTGTGGTCATCCAAATTGAACACCAAATCTTTGGGCGAAAACACGCTTAATGTACCTGTGCCGGTTCTGTCTGATTTCTTGTATCCGGTCTCGATAATGTTGCGCATCTGGTCAAGTATGGCTTGTTCCTCAACATTGTGGAACGCATACTCGCCATACCTACATTGCTGGTCGGCATGTACACTCTCCATTGTACGTTTGTTGTCTAGCGACTCGGGTGTCATTTGCCATCCGGCCAGGCGCCGCCAGTTTGGCGACACATCAAGGTCGCGCATTGTCGTACCAATTTTTTTGATGTAACGGTCGGTGCCGTTCATTTCTGTGTAGTAAATTTTGGAAACCATATTTTTTTCAAGAAACTTGTTGAAGATGCTCTCGCCACCGATCACGAAGCATTCTTTGTTCTTTATGTTGAGGGACCGCACGCACTCGTCGATCGATCGATAGACAAGCATATTTTTATCAGTTATGTTCACACTTGAACTAATGATCACATTTATTCGGTTTGAGAGTGGTCGACGCGGCAGGCTCTCCCATGTTCTGCGCCCCATGATCACCACGTTTCCGGTGGTCTTTTCCGCAAAGTTACGCATATCTGTTGGATTTTTGAATGGGAGCAAACCACCGGCTTTGGCGATACCGCCACATCTACTTGCTAGAACAATGAGTGAATACATCTAATCTATCTATGTATTTACATTCAATTTTTAAATAAAATGACAATTGTATCAATATTTTGAACACATGTTGCATGTATTTGTATACAACGCGGTGCGCAACTATGGAGTTCAACAAAACGTTCTGTTCAAAGGTGACGGTCGATGCCGTCTATGAAAATGGCAAGATTAAAAGCATTCGATCGATCCGGTTCGACCCAATCGATCCCACGCCAGTCGATCCCACACCAGTCGATCCCACACCAGTCGATCCCACACCCAAGCGCGTTGTGGTAGGGTATTATGCAGAGTGGTCCATGTATGCGGGGTTTGATATCAATAAGTATCCAATCGATAAAATCACGCATCTTGCGTATGCGTTCATGCTACCCAACCCATCTCAAGTCGATTACAATACTTTGGCCAACAACAACCGATTTCCGATGAAACCCTATAGTGCGAGCATCCCAGAAGGAACACTTGTTCCATTTGATGGTTACGCGAATGGGGTCAACTTACCGATCCTTAAAGCTCTAAAGAAGCGCAAACCCGACCTCAAAATTATCGTATCAGTCGGTGGATGGACAGGCAGCTGGCACATGTCGACCGTATTTGGTAACCCGTCCACTAGACGTACATTTGTCAAAACCGCAGTGGATTTCCTGATCGCCAACGATCTGGATGGTATCGACATCGATTGGGAGTATGTTGGCAAAAAGGGCGCAAGTTACAATACTTACGATGAAGTAAAGGACCCAGTATCATTTGCATCACTATGTCGGGAGCTCCGACAAGAAATGGACGCTCGTTCGCCGAACAAGCACCTCGAAATTTCGACGGCGGCAAGTGCGAACACGAGCATCATTCCAAACTATGCGCAAGCCAAAGAGTATCTGGACCACATGATGTTGATGACGTACGACTACAACGGATCGTTTTCCACAAAGACCGGTCACTTGTCCAGCTTTCACAGAAATTCGCTTGACCCCGAACCAGACACCGGAAACTACGCTCAAGCCGCCATTAATAAATGTATCGAACTCGGGTTCGAACGTTCCAAGATATGTATCGGAACGCCCTTCTATGGACGTGGCTGGCGTCAAGTTTCTTTGAATGATAGTCAAACTCCGCTAATTTTTGGTCGTGGATCAACCGCCGCACCTAACTACCATCCATCGGGCGGGGAGCCCGGAATGATTGACTACAGGTTCATCGTATCAAAATTTAAGACCAACCCGGCATACGAATTTTATTATGACAACGCAGCCAAGGGACACTTTATTTATAATAGACAACTCAGTGAGTTGTGGACGTACGAAGACCGTGAGTCATTGACGTATAAATGCGACGAGATCGTTCGCCAAAAATTGGGCGGCATCATTATTTGGTCCATCGACGCGGACGACTGGACAAATGGTGGGTTGATCGACGTCATATCTTCAAAATTATTGAAGTAAATATGTTATTTATATTTTTATTATAAAATGTTTTGGTGGTTATATTTGATGCGTTTGAGAGAACCAAAAATACCACGAGGTGTCTCCCTCCAAGACTGGCTAAATGTGACGTCGCGTCCCTACCACTTGACGATCGGCGACATTAAAAATTTACCATCAAACAAGCCAATCAATATATTTTTGATGGACTCTGGCGCCGCATATTCGGGGGCAAATTTAGACCTGGGTTTAGACTCAAATTCGAGCGCCACCAACCAGTACGATCATACCGATTGTCCAACAAAACCATCTGTTTTTTTTAGATACGGGAGGTACATGACATTCACAAAAATCAACGGGCAAATGAAGGGTCGATGGATATTTAACATCAATCCATCGCACGTGTACGTCAAAGAATTCGATATCGAAGTAGACGGTGTGTGGAAGACCATAAAGAACGGCACGGTTGATGGTGTGCCCATTACGAATTTTGCCGAGTCGACGAGAGTCGGATGGCGCGGTCCCATGATGCTCGTCCAGTCCATGGACATGTGCGACGATATTTTTTGGACGACATAGTATACTATGGAGATAGGAATTGTGGTTACTTTGATATTGTATCTCGCCATTGGCGATAATTTTTTGGAAAAAAAAATGTATTGGTGGTTCATGATATTCGGCATTTCAGTTGTCAGTTTGATCGGTCCATCAATGCTGGGGGTGCGGACCGCGGGTTCGCTGATCATCGGCTGCCTCATTGCCGACACGCTCATTAGCACCACATATTATTTGTTGAACGGCAAGCGGTTTGATGCGGCATTCACATTCATACATCACATAGTTTGGGCATATTTGTTGTGTTTGTATATCGATGATGTAGATACGGTGCGCGACATTATTTTGGGTCAAATATTCATCGCGTCAGTTGACTTATGCGCAAATTTGATCAAGACCGTCGACGTACATGATCCACGAATAAACCCGTGCTTACATGCGTTGAACATCGTCGGGCGATTGCTAGTCGGTAACTACTTTATTTGGCGGGTATGGGCCCGCACGGGGAACCATCTGTACGCGTATGCTGGTCTGTTCAACACTTGTATTGGTACATATGTAATGTTGAACCGTAATATTATCGATATTTATTAATCCGGGTGTCGATCCTGGGGTTAGACCTCTTCAAACCCATAATTGGTCACAGAGTCGATATCAGCACCATTGGCGCGTTTCTTGTTTCCTTTACTCTTATTGGCGCGAATTTTGACATTATTTTCTGTTGCTGTCGTAGATTGATAGTTACCGTTCGAAAATGTATGTACGTACTTTGTTGAGTCAACGCCTGCATTTTTTGTTTCAAAATTGGTCAAACTGCTCTGCGGAAGTACGTACTCAGTGATTGTGCCATTCTCTTTACCGGACGCGTACGGTCCCTTTCTGATGTTGATGTTAACCGGGTCCGAAAAGTTCAGCACAACGCAGTCAGCCCCATCAAGCTCGCCCGATGTGTTAAAGTTACCTTTGCGGTACACCTTATTTATGTCATCGTACACAGCGCCGGTGCCGATCAATATGCCGTTTTTCCAAAACCCGTTATTTGGCGTCGGAACCCACGTAATAGTCATATATATTTAATAAAATAAATAAAAATAAATTCAAGAATATAGAAAATGCACATGAATTATTCAACGTGGATAGTCGTCGTGTCGATTTTAGTGTTCTTGTATGTTCTTGGCGACAGAGATCGATACGTTCATCCGGTCGCCGAATGCTACGGATGTATGACAGGCGTGTCATATTTTGATGAGAACGAACTCATGCGGATGACATACAGCGGCAGCGACGAGCCGATCACGATCGATCCAAACGTCGGCAAAATATACTATTTAACCGAACAAGAGTTCGCAAACCCGGCGCTGGACGATGAATATGTTGCGTTATCAAACTCGAGCACGGATCAGATGAAAACATCGCTCGTTCGCCTAAATTTATATTAAATACTTGATCCTAGATCAATAAATGGGCAAGATTAAGACCTCGTATGGCGTCGCTCTGTGTAGGTACAATAAATTGAACACAGTCGAGATTTTGTTGATAAAAAAGCGATATACATATTATTACTTCAACTTTGTCTTTGGGCATTATAAGAGAACCGATACGACCCAAATACAGCATATGCTCAACAATATGAGTTTCTCCGAAAAGATAGACATTCTTAGTCTACAGTTTGGTGTCATGTGGTATCGCATATGGCTAAATAACCCAAATACCGGCTTCAACATAAAGGATATATATGTTGACAAATTTAACTATAAAGACTGCGAAAAGTTGTCCCAATCTGATGTATATAGGCTATATGAGATGAAAAAAAACAGATTCGAGCAATTGATCGCCCAAGATGGAGGCAAGTGTCTCCGGGACATGATCATCAATAGTTCCAGTGTCGATGCCATTTGGGAGATCCCGAAGGGATCACAAAACAAAAATGAGTCGATTGTTGACTGCGCAATTCGCGAGTTCCACGAAGAGACCGCGATCGATGTCAACCGTATAAAGTTGTTCCACGATCAGGAGCCGATCATCGAGTCATATGTCGATGATGGCATCAATTACAAAAATATATATTTTTTGGCCCGACTCAGGACTCGCGACAAACGCATACAACCAAAGATCCGATACGATGCGTTCGAACAAATCAAGGAGGTAGAGAACATTCGGTGGGTGTCCCTCAATGAAATAAAATTTTTACACTTGAACAAGCGCACATATAAAAAGACGGTAGATCTGTACAAGCGGGTCATCAAAAAATTTAAAAACGCCAACCGGATTCAAAAATTGAATTTTATTTTGTAAATATACACGTATACATACATACGATGGTTTACATCATCAACGCTGCCGATTACACTACAACCGAGGTACTTGATATAGTCGAAAGATTAATGTCGAATATCGAAACTAACAAACATTTGTACGATATTCCATACACAACAGAAACCGAACAATATGGAGAGTTCAATACTTATTGCGTTAAGGGCATCGAGTTTACGCACGACTTTCACGCCGGCGCGGTTGTGGTATACCAAGATGATCGTGCTGATCCATCGATATTTGAACCATTTCATGATAAATTACATAGCATTGCTCGCGACCGAGAAGTGGCAAGACAAGTCGCTGGTTATGATGAAATATATGTCCCATTTCAGGGTATATATATAAAAAAACCGGTTATTATGAGAAGCACAGATAATTCCATAACAACATTTAATGCAAACATTAAAGCATTTAAGTGGAATATAATTACAAGCAAACCTCATAAACAAAATAAAAGTATGATGCGCTTTTCTGGTTGGCAAAATAAAGAAGAACTGTTAGTATCGTTAAATTGTATAATTATTGACTGCATCGGACTGTTCTCGTACACAGGGCTCACAAAGTGGACAAACTTCCCGTCGTTGGCAAATTTAAGCAAATCCCTCCTTGACAGATTTGTTGATAAACATGTGTATGCACCGGAGTCGTCGTACAAATTTGAGGAAAGATTGGTATCTATCAACGTCTTTACATGTATAGCAATTACGTCAGTCGTACACAAATACACCGCATTGGACAGCTTCTATGGTCGATTTATGTTAAAATTCATTACAATAATGAGAGACGCTATATTGAATTGGATAACAGACGGCGATTTCTGCGACGATATCCAACAAACAAAGTTTCTGAACACATTTGATGAAATGCGATCGAATGCGAATCTCAAAAACATTTGTGCTGGACGCAGCGATATCTATCTCAATAAATCTGAAATTATTCAGCGCACCAATGCTGGTGACACATTACACTGTTTTATTACCGGCGTGCCAATGTACGGCGATATTATATTCAAACTAGTTGAGTTCCAACCAAGATCAAAAAAATTAAAAAAATCAGGCACAATCAGCGTATTGCTGCCAATTCACGAGGTTCTAGTCAAATACGCGGTTATGTATTATAAAGAGAATACGCACGATGTATATTCGTCGGCGTTGTCCGACCATAGCATCGGGCTAAAAAATTGCCTCGAGGCTAATGCCCCCGGATACCACGTAAAAATGTCACTCCGTGTATACTGGCGTGTGAAGCAAGTTCGCGCGGTACATTATAGTAATGTACTACGTCGGTACAAACATATGATGAGAGTTAACATGCGATACTTGCTTGATGCTCTCATTCATTACATGACATCGAAGCAAAACCAATCGTATCGTCAACAACGCTACCGTCCATTGATCATACGTGGCGTGGGTTCCGACGATACGGTATATGTCGGTAGTGATCAATTTTCCGATGTACATGTACTGGATCAACTGCATGCCAAATCGGTCTTATATCAGATCATCAGAGTTGAGTGAATCTTATTTTTTGAACGAATATTCAGAAATGCCGGGCTTAACCCCGATTGGTCGAGCAATATCAATACATAAAAATATAACATCATCGTATGTGTCGTTGTACAAAGAATGCTCCTTACTGCTGTCGTATACGTACGCCGAACCTTGAGATAACTTCTTTGTTTCGCCATTCACCCAGATGCCACACTGCGCATCTTCACAGCAAAATGAATTAAAACAGTATATGAAGCGGAGCGTGCTGTTCGACAACTCCGCCCATCCGTAATGTGGTAGGATTTTGGTGCTTGGTGGTGTCTTTATGAAGTATAGTGCCTCGATGTTCTCGATACCTTTGACCTGCGCATACAACTCGCTAAAAATATCAATATTTGATACATATACCTCGGAGAACATATATAATGGCAAAAATTTAACTGGACCGGATACGATGCATTGATCGGGCCAATCTTGCCATTTTATTTCTTTTTTGGGTTCGTGGAACACCTTATATTTACTATATCTTTCGACCATTTCGATGTCGTCGAAGCCCGGATCCAGTTTGATGAATGTCCGATCCATGACGTCTTCATTCATATATATGTTCACCAACTGTGGGTACGTGTCGTTAATATTATAAAAATTTTTACTTTTTGGCGCAAACAACACCAGGACGATCACAACTATAAACAGTACAACAGAAAACGCAAAATAATACGAAAACGTGTCGAACATTTTTGCGCCAATATTATAATATAATTATTTTATTTTTAAATTATTTTATTTTGTAGTATATACATTATGACAATCAGTGTTTCAGGTGGTCGCCGAGGCGGTTCTAAAGTTGGAGGTAAGCGCAGGTTTTCAAAGGACCGCGTGTCTGGAGGCAAGCGCAAGTCCAAGGGTAAGGCCGGATCCAAGAAGAAGTCCAAGTCCAGACGCAAGTCCAGAAAGTAAATGAGTACGGACGCAACGATACATTTTTTTTTGACGTCGGACACTATAAAAAAAATTGAATTTTTTTTCCACAAATATATAATACAGACCCGAAATGAACCAACAAATGACCTTCGCCGAACTCAACCGAGCAAAGTCGGAGTACTGGACTAAGCAAGATATTGCGATCGCCGCCGATCTATACAAATCGTTCATCTACAAGAAATTCACCTCAGATATGACCATCTTCGGGGGCTCCGGTGACGAAGATCACAAGGATGATTGTTCTTGCGGAGGGCACCATTTTCATGGTTACGTGCTCACATACGACGAGTTTCCGTTACTCGCCAACCGATATCTAGCGGATCAAGTCATCCGTAGGATCTTTAAAGTATGTGGATTGAAGCCATTTTCCGTACGAATGGAAACATCCGGATTTAAGGCGGTCAATGTGAACATTTTTGGACTCGGGTACAAAAAAAACACATATACGGCAACGTGGAAGTTCTACAATTAATGCGCAAATATTGTCTTTTTTGCACGTCAACCGAGCAATAAACGTATCAATTGAACATAGTTCCGTGCGTCGCGTTCACCACCCCGGTTGATCTCGCAAATGATCGGAATGCCATTTTTTTTTGATGTCCGTAGAATATGATATATCCCCGACTGCTCGAGTCGGGATAGTTCGTCGATCGCGATATCGCGAGCCTCGAATGAGCCCGGCTCATCGATATCATTCAAAAATTGACGCAATTCATCCGAAACGTACCTCCCCCATATTGCATCCGATTCCGACAACGGTATCATATGTACGTCACGCCCCGCGCCAAAATAGTCCTCAATTGAACCGTTCAAATGAATTAATTTAACTTTTTGCTTTGTATCGGCGCTAAGTCCATTGAACCACGCATTCCATTCCGTACCCTTCGATAGACTGACCGACGCCGCCCACAAATGTGCCGTATCAATACACAGCCCCCAACTGAGCCGCAATGATCTCAATGTGTCACATAATCGGTTTAATTTTGCTGCAGTTTCGTACGTTGTATCAGCATCGGCGCGCATCGATGGCATCTCAAGTAATATGGTCATCGCGAGCAGTTTGTCGTGATCTGCGTGTCTTGCAATGATGGTTTCGAGTTCAGTCAAACATTCTAGCACAATATTCGGGGTTTTTTTAGGTAAGTGTACAACCAGTCCGCTGGCGCCAAGCTCGACACACGACCGCATCATATCGATAACATGTTCCATCATTTTGCGCCGCTTAACCGCGCATTTGCTTGACCACATCCCCACCGATAAGTAGGAACCATGTACAAAGAGTTCGACACCTTGCTCGGCGCATAATCGCTTGACTGCGTCATAATCCATTTTATTTTTGGTCTTGAAGCGCGGGCCGTGTGTGAATATTTGTGCGGCAGTTAGGCGGAATATTTCAGTCTCCGTCTTAATCGAGGCGCCGATGCTGGCGTGGGTTTTGTTTGTCAAAACCTTTGACTTCAATGCATTGTGTATTCCGAAATTAGACATGGTGTGATGAACAAAGTATATACAAATATATCGTACAATATTTAGATGACAAGTGGTCCAACACGCTCGGCTCAACACGCTCGGCTCAACACGCTCAGATCACAACACATGTTCACCACACTTAACATATGTGTAGTCTTGGTTGATGTCACGCGAATCCTCGTTGCGTTGTCGAAAATATTTGCGAATATCGTCGCGTAGCTTTGGTTTGGTGTCCTCAAGCTGCCACAAATTATTGTTGTCCTTTTTGATGTCGCGCAACGGATCGAACTGGTTTTCTGTCAAAATTCCATACCTCTCTTTATATTTGCGGTTCTTTTTGTCACCATGATAAAAGTGGTGAATAGTGCCGCACACGAAGCCAACATTCCGTTTGATGTGCAACTCGCATCGATCCTGGAATATTAAGAGCATTTCTTTATAATTTTTATGTAAACGTTTATCGATCGTGCGCGATACCTCCCCGATCAATGCCATTGCCATATGGGCGTCGGCGCTACCTAGAATCGGGAACTCCATGAGCCCGCCAATGGCATTGTACGCAGACTTTCGGCACGCCCATGCGTAGCCACTGTGGCCATTTTTATACGGCGTTCCGTGACGGTAGTTGTTCATTTTGATGCCATTTGTGTACAGATACATAAATCCGGTGTGGACCTGTAAAGTCTCAAAATTGGGCCCCAAGTCGATGGCGTGACTAAACATTTGAACAACATCGTATGTTTGGAGCTGTTCGATGGTATCGCGTGCCCAATTTTTATTTTGAAATTCGATGTCGGCGTCGATCCACGCAACATATTCCCAGTCATCGGGCAAGCGCTGAATGGCATTATTGATCATATTTTCCTTGTGCCACAGCTCGTGCTTCGTGCGAAATTTCAGCGTCGATTCGGTCACGAACGGGCGGGCTCGCTGCTGAAGTTCGATCGTCATGACGCGAACATTTGGTGTATTGTTCATGCGAGCGATGAATTGATTAAATAATTCATATCTACGTTCGTATCGCGCCGGGTTGGACACAACAACAACAACGTCCAAAACAGCACACTTGGTTTCTTTTTTGTGCGTATACAACTCATTTTTGCTTATATGCATCGGTGGTTCATTGCTCATGTCGGTCAACCGCAAGCTAAAATCTCGCATCTCACCGTCGTACTCTCCAGCAAATAGATCGCTCATGGGATCGTTGTTATATATATCAAAAAAAATAATATTTAATTTAAATAAATTAGCTCCGTTCGAGTAATAAAAGTAAAAGAATATCATGCATCACTTGGTACTTGAAGTCCTCAATGTCAAACACGGTTGAGATCGCTCCCATTGACTTAATTGCATTGATATCACCCAGTGCGGTTGATCGGGTTCCGATGGATCGGATATGATTGTATTTTTTATTTTTTGTGCCGTATGGGTCATATAGCCAGGATGTATTGATGAAATTTTTCGGGGCTGATACCTGTTCGGTATAGAACGCGTGTGTTATCGCTTTACTTGAAAGTAATTGTTTCAATTCAAGTGGATCATGAAAAAATTTACACCGCCGCATGGCCCAAACGTTTTTGCACTGATTGCCAGCTCTACATTTGACCAAGTTAACAACATTGTCGTTGATCATGTGTTTAGTGTAGATGTTACCGATATTTCCTCGCAAATACGTCGCGCCTATCTTGATGAGAAACTGACTTATGTCGGTCACCCAGTATAGAACGCCGTCGACAGCCCGCTCAATGTGATCGGATGTAGTCACATGTGGATGTAGGCTTTTTATAAATTTATCATCGATTGTGTCAGCAGTATTAATGCGCTGCATATTGATATATTTTTTATTTTCCATCAAGTGCTCAAGCACATTTGAGAGCAATCGGATCATCGCATCATGCTCCACATTCAGTTCATCCGCGGTCGACCGATCCAACTCAATGTTTTGGACAATTTCATCACTACGCAGTATATACTGTTCTAGCTCAACGTTCATCTTACTATATGAACGCCTGAACCTTTATAATGTTTGTTGTTCATAGTCAGCGCGCCCGTACTCCTTGTGGAGCCGACAAATTTCGGCCATCCACGCTACACACCCGATTGTAAAATTGTCCCTCATTAGAAGCTTTTGAATCAAATCTAGCCTACGGATACGCACGCATTCACCAAACGCAGCAATGTACGCCAGTTGGGGGAGTTCACACTCATCAATGATCTCTTCCAGTAGTTTTGTATCATTTATACGATTGCACCAATGCACCGCACGTGTTATCTTGTAACCACGCCGTATCAATATCCGCACGATCGCCACGTTGTCAATACACACATATTTATCAATGATATCGCAAATGTCATCGTAGTCACAAAAGTCAAGAAATAATAATATATCGGTCACATTAATAGAGCCCTTTATAACGTCTTCTACTCCAATATCTTGCATTTTTAACAGCAATTCCTCTTCGTCGGCCGAAAGTTTGATGTCATCACCAGTGACCCGGTTCCACGACATCCATGCCCTGAATCGGCCGAATTTGAACATAAACTCATGCGACAATGCCATATATACAAAAAAGTAATTTAGTTTGGTGATATATACTATTCGGCCGGGTGTTCCGTATCAAATTCAACGCCATCTCCATCGGGAGTATCATCACCGGCGGGGTCTGAAGCGGCATCGTCGTCATCGACATCGGACTGATCCCCAAACATTGAAAAGTTGTCTTTCATTATTCCAAATATCTTTTTGGCCGTAGGATCGGGGTTCCCTGCGTTCTTTTTTAACAAAAACATATAGATGCGATGGAATTGCGACCTTACCTTCGAATTGGTGTTTTGAGTGCGCGCGACATCTAAAATGAAACTATGTACGATTGCGCCGGCATTTTCTGTCTCGACCGACTCCCGATAGTACGTCTTAAAGTTTGTCTCAAGTAGCTCAACCGAGCGCTCGATCACGTCGAACGCCTGGTCGCATCGTGGTATTTGTTTGCGCAACTTTGCTATGCTCTCGATCAACAACACGCTAAAGTGCTTGATATCTATGTTTGGACTCGTAATTATGTCATACAACTTAACTCCAATGTTGTATGCCTTATTTAGGACCGAAATGATGAATTTCTTTATTTGGTCGGTCATCATGTCCGAACACCACATAATTTTGAGGTTTAAATTGGAGAACTCAAACGGGTTGAACGCCACACCGGGCTCCCTATTGATGAAAGACCCATACGATACCCCGGCTACCGGTTCTTTGTCTAAGTATTCCCTGTATTTGGATAGGTTATTGCTGGTAATGATGATTTTTTTGACGACGATCGACTGCTGTATTTTGTTATACAATTCGTTGATAGCCGCATCAGACAGCTCAGAAATTTCTGGGATCAAATGGGGTAAAAATGCATCGTATAGCTTGTTGACGTCAATCGACAGGCTCGATACAATCAAATCACGAAATTCGATGATTTCCTGAAACCATTCATCGAACTCGGTAAATGAGTCTCGAAACACCTTCAATTCAACAAAAATGTTCAATAATTTATAGTACTTTGTCAATAAATTGTACAACTCGATGATCTTTGGGAAGACCACTTCCCGGTCGGCATTCTCAGCACCGGTCATCTGTGAGAACATTTTGCTCAATGTTTCCATGTCTTCCCTAGTATGTTTCGGAGCTTTCATCTTGGCAAACTTTGCTCTACCTACCATTGTATCTATATCATATATAAATGATATTTTTAAATGGATTTATTCGTCGGTGAAGTCGCCAGTTAATTCTTTGTACTTTGCGACACAACCCAGGAGCCGATTGGCGAGGTTCCAAAGTTCGGCCAATTCTTGTGGCGAGAACGATTTGACACGTCGTTTGATTAAATTGATCAATGTATACATAAATGTACGGTTATCATCGTTTTTGATATACTTTCCAAAATTATTGTTAATAAAGAAATTTAGATCTCTTTTGATGATCTGATCACGATAGTTCCATATTTTATCTTTCGATCGGAGAATGATACATTGCTGGTCAAAGCTACGAACGAGCGACATTTTTTTCCTCAACCACTCGAGATCGGAGCTATTTGGTTCAAATTTTTTGGCGATCTTTAATATCATAAATGTCACCGAGTTGAACTCATCGACCACGTCGGCGATATCCTTGTTTGGGTCACGTCCAGTATTCTGCATTATAAATATACTATGATATATATTTATATGAATTTATATTATAAATTTATAATACATAAGTTACATGATGAACGTGAAAAAAATATTGCCGGTTACTGCGATACTATTGATGGGATATGCCATGATCCGCCGATCGGGTGGCAAAAGTAGTAATAACACATCGTATTATGATTTTGATGGTGACTTACATAGTGACTCAGACATTGACTCAGACACCGACCCGGACACTGACCCAGACACCGACTCGGACACTACCCCAGACATTGACTCGAGCTCTGACCTAGACACCAGCTCGGGTACCGACACCAAACCCAGCCCAGAATCGAACCCGGGTTCGGGAGGCTACATGAATGTTGACCCGAACGAGTTCAACACTAACTTTGATACAAACGTTAACACGCTGATGTGCGCGGAACCAGTATGCCCCCGCGCATTGGGAAGTATATTCAATAATTATTTATTTATGGTATCGAAATGAATCATGTTGAACAAAATATGCCCCCAATATATACAATGGTTACGTACAAGGATTTTAATGTATTTGTGTTCAAGAAAGCACTAAACGTGTACAAAATGTGGAACGAACGTAAAGTAGACGACACATTTTCATTCAATTTCATTCTATTCGAAAAGATCCACAAACTGTTCGATATCATGGGATACTTACTAATATTCGCCGCGGCGAGCCGTCCGGAGTATTTCGACAGCGTCGTGCGCGACCTAAAAATCGGCGCCACTGAGCGCATGGAAGATGTCAAATTATCTACATTTATCCCCAAAAATAGGGACGATTTGTTGCTATACTTTACCAAATACCCACTCCTCATTGACGAGCTCAGCGACGTATTGTTCGGTATCATCAATCTGGAGAACTACGAGGGGCTCGTTGTCTTGAACCGCATGGAACGCAACCTATATTTTTCGGTCTTCGAAACCGCGGAAGACGATCAAAAACTTGATGTATTTCAGTACGACACGGAGCTGTTCTATCAAAAATTAAGACCATTAGTTAAACATTATTTAAAGGTCATGATTGACATTTCAAAGGAAAAAGAGTGATCATTCACCGCGAAACAGATACTTTCTAAAGTCATGCATGACAACATCAGATATGCGTTCGCTCTTGAACCGGGAATACGGAACTCCGTCCAATCGACTGATGATGTAGTACAAACTGTACGGCCCGCAACTATGATCGTCCTTCTGATGTTGTATTTTGGACACATCGACCGTTTTGATCGGCTTGTCGAACGAACTTGCCCATTTATGCTTTACTTTTGCCATCCATTCATATATCTCGTCCATTGGCGCCTCACCCGAACTATTAAAGTACTCGATAGTATAGTAGGGGCTGTTATCCGAAAAGTCCCCAAATATAGCGAACCAGTGTATTCCCTGACCAGATGACACATCTGTGTTTATAACAGTTCCAAACGTACGTTTGCCCTGCTTATACAAAGCAGGGAAGTCTAATTTGGCCAACTCGGTCCCCATTTCCTCAAAATCTATCATTTGGAAGTTGATATGATGAAATTTTTTTTCAGTATATTTTTTTTCAATTTGATCAAGCACTTGATCAATGTTACTGTTACTAAGCCATTCAAATGTATCTCGCGGCCCGACTGGCTTAAAATTATTTCGAAGTATCTGGTGTGCTTCATCGCTGTCCAATGTGCCATCTTTGCCGGCTTTTTTGATTACACATGACTCACTTCCACAGTCATACTTCTTTTTTAAAATGTTGATCACGTCACGCGGGTCATTGGTTTGCGCAACCATAGGCTTCAATTTTTGGAGCGTTGCGGCATCGGAGCATACACCGGTCGAACTTTTATGAAACGCGCACTCTCCATCATTTGTATCAAATTCCATCGATTACTCGTATGTTTGTGTATATAAATATACATATTTTTTAAAGTCATTTGTATATATAAGGGTAACTTACATATGATGCGACGCGCAACAGAATCAAATCGATACATACAAGAATTGAACGCAATTAACAAAACTTTCCAAGGCGGTGCATCAAGTACGCCAACGACCATACATATGTATGGCGGTAGCGAAGGCAAGAATTTGGTCATCGAGGGGAACGTGCTGGCGAGCATCAAAAAAAATGTCTACGATTGGGAGGCTCTCAAAAAGTATGTTGTGTCTGGCGACTTACCAAAAGAGACAAAAAATAAAATTATAGTTGATAGCATCAATGACATACTCAATCCGCCAAAGTACATCAACAGTACGGGCAAATTGATCATGTTGATCGAACAACTGCTCAAGTTAAGCGACGATGAAATTGTAGTGGTTATAGAGAATTCGCTCAATATTCAGTTCCCGTACGAGATGGCCATGCAGAGCATGTTTTATGTCTGGAAGGACCTGATCGAGTACCTGTTGCATGTTGCTACCATCAAATATAACACATTATGTCGCACGCATGGTGTCGATCAAATTATCGACTATGATGACAATATACGCCAAATACATGCGACTTTAGATAAGTGTAATATTGAGTCGACATCACCCCTACTATTCTATCTATTTCCACCAAAGTCTGCCAAATGCGTCGAATTAAATGATGGCGAACTTGTACACTTTAAGCCGAACGACAAGCTCCCCAAACGTGTCAACCGGGTCATTGAACGGCTCAATACATACATCAAATCGCGCGAATTTGAGTATCTCGGCTTCTGCCCGCTTGAGCCGAAGCGCCGGCTGATGGCTATCATCAACTTTCGGGTGGAGTTTGTTGTCGGACTCATACGAGCGATGGACGACACATTCTTTACATCAAATAAAGTGTTCGATGTTATGGGTAGCGTGCGCGACGCCGTCATTGCTGTCGCAAAACACAAAGAAATATGTAAAAAAATAATGAACAAAGCATGTATTGCCCGCGATGTACACGGCGAGAAGCTGCAAGATTATGTCGACACATTTGTCGGATTATACAAGCAAACGTTACCGGTTCTACTTGAAAAGGAAAAAAAATGGATTGAAATAGCTAAAGAGATCGAAACTATTACGACCGCAACATCGCGCCTATTTACCATTTAATATATCAGGAAACGATTCCATTTCAAATTCGACGAATCCGTGAGCGATCGCGTCAATGTCGTCACTTTCATAGTCGAGCAGTTCGGACAGTATATTTTTGTATAAAATGGTCAAGTTGACATAATATACGGTTCGTTTGATGACACTACCGGTAATGAGATTCTGTTCATCTAACATGCGCGAAAATGTATCAAAATACATGCGGATCTTTTTTTCGCTGACTTCTTCATTAACAATATATCCGCGCGCATCCAAGATGTTGGCAATATGCTGTGTAAAGTCGAGTGGAAATGTGTCCATTTGGTCAAATATAATATACTGTTCAAATAAATTCAATTTTTAACCCTGCGACCGCCATAATCTATATAGGCAAAACATGGAGCCCGCGGCGACCATAATCTATATAGGCAAAACATGGAGCCCCGCGGTGGCAAAAAAATAACAATCACTTGTAACGTGTCCCGCTTATCGATCGCGTGCGTGGTCCTCCGGAAAGACATCAATATCAAAGAACGGATCAACATTCGGCATCTGAGGGACAACAATAGGCACAAACACCGGCGGGTTCACAACACGAATGCTGGGCTGACCAGGCATTGCAGCGTAGATCTCGCGATGGGTCATTAAAACTATATTATTGGTAAAATAATCAATTTTTTACTTCGTCCGATGCGACACAAAAAAATGATTGATGCCGTTTGGCCACAACCTCATTCAAATTTAAAATAACCGTACTTGGAGTAGTATGTCTGTATTCGCCCCCAAACCATGCCGGCGCGAATGCTCACAAGTCCGTCGGGTACGAGACAAACCTCTTCCCGCAGTTCCCGTAATGCGGCAACCTTCATGTTGCGCAATATATGCGGACATCCGCAATATTGCTTTGGTTGGGTGGAACTATGTGTACAAATTGCTTCAGATAGCTTTGCTTTGCCGCCACCAGTTACATTAATACAAATGTCAGAAAATCCGCATTTCTTTCGCGGAAACGTCATTTGAAGTACCACGTAGCCGTCCCGACTAAACCCCGCATTTACCATGTGTTCGACTGTTTGCCTTAATGTGCCACGGTCGCGACGGTCATTCATATATCGAGCTTCCATACCACCGTGCTTGATCACAGATCTATAAGAGTCCCCCTTTTTGAGGAACCGGCCACCAAATATATGATTATAAAACCCCACATAATAGTCGCCCAATCCGCACTCTGCAACCAGTTCTCCAATTTTAATCGAGAACTTTTTTAATTGTTCGATACTGTCGATCCATGCGATAAGAGCAACAAACACGGCACGCGCCAATGCATCGTCGTTTCGGCCGGCCCGAATGATGCTCCGTATTTTGACGGGAAACAAGAACGATATGTCCTCCTGATTGCTCTGACGGAACCCACTTTCGAAGTAGAGTTCGGGTTGGGCCCAAATATGTTTTGAGTTATCGATGACGGCCGCGCGCATCGATTCCAATTCATCGTGTTCAAGATGGAGCAACAAAGTCGCCGTGTACGAACTATCACGTGAGTTGCCCGTTGACTTCAATGATGGTAAATAATCTAACTTTTGTGCTGATCTACCAATGTCGACGCGAAACTCGCCAGGTGATCGGATGTACACCATCTTGTTCTTCTTATACAAATATCTGTTCAGTTTATACATCATAGTACTATATTTATATAAAAGTAATCAATTTTTACCGTAGTTTGCGATGACTGTTCTGACGGCATCAGTCAGATCATCAACGGAACCATCGTTATAGATCGTCGTATCGATCAAACTTGGGTCGACTCCTGCCTCGGACACATGCTCCGAATATTCATCGTCGGGTCGGCCGGGTCGATCCACTCTAATAATAAAACCGCCACGATTTTTGATGGCTCGGGCCTCATCGTCAAAACGAACGTCTTCTATGCATATATTGTCATCAGGATGACATTCAATGAAGTTGGTCATCAATTTGATCCAAATGATACCACTTTCACCCAAATCTAAGTTCGGAAGTATTTGCGGTAACGCGTTGCGACACATCTCTGTGCCAAATTTTTGTAGGAACTCCCTCGCAGATACACCTATGCGTTCATTTACGCGCGCTTTGTCCGACTGCGATCCGTACAGATCTTGTTCCGAAAACCCAAATACTTTAGCGATCTGCTTCAATGGATCAGCCAACGCATACCGTATGTACCCCGTTGGCATGCGGCTTGCGACGGTCGACTTACCGGATCCCTTTGCGCCAGTTAGTCCAATAATGACCATTCTTTGGTTGCTCGGTCTATACTATGTTAGTAATGCGTGTTTAGATGCTTTACACCTAACTATGTATATCTAACTATGTATATCTAACTATGTACGCCCAACCATACATAGTTGGACGTATATGGTCAAGTATATATAGTCAAGTATATATAGTCAAGTATATATATACTTAGATATAGTTGGGTATAGATGGTAACGCTGAATACAGGTTGGAAGACTTGGGATATGTACTTATCACCACTGGTCGGCCGAAAGCAACTTAAAGTCATCGAGGTCGGCTCCTTCAAGGGGGACGCATCAGTTTGGATACTCAATAATTTGTTTACGGATAACAAGTCAAAGTTGTACGCTATCGATACATTTGCGAACTCGCAGCAGAACACCCAAGAGTACGGCGATCTGGACTTTAAAGACGTAGAGGTGGCGTTCCGTGAAAACATCAAAAAGACCGGCAAATCGCGTCAGGTTGTCGTCATGAAGGAATACAGTCACATGGCACTGAGCCGACTTATGCTGAAAAAAAGCGAGCAGGAAAGCTTCGACTTTATATATATTGACGCCTCTCATGATGCCATCGACGTCATGACCGACGCATGCCTGGCATGGAAACTCTTGAAGCCCGAGGGCATAATGATATTTGACGACTACGAATGGGACATCTTCCATCAGGAGTTCTTTAGACCAAAGATGGCCATCGATGCATTCATCGAGATATACAAATCAGAGCTATATATCATTCATGTACAACGACAAGTATTCGTCCAAAAGCGTCCCCATAGTAAGTTTATCAAACCAATCAAAAACCTTCACAACTGAATATGTTAAAAATTGAATATTATATCTGTATATACAATATGTTGCAGGGTATTTCAGATGCATGGTTGCCGATCATTCAGACCGACGACTTAACCGACATACATCGGGCAGTTCTTCACCTAACACCAGGAGACAAGCTCTGTCCGCCTATTGCCCAATGGTTTAACTGGGCACGTATACTTGACAACCCCGATCGCATACGTGTCGTAATTGTTGGTATGGACCCATATCCTCAACGTAAAAATGCACACGGATTAGCATTCAGTTCACTGTCATCGGTACCGCAATCACTACGAAATATATTCAGGTGTCTGGTCCAGTCGAACCTGATGGTTGATATAAATGTTAGTGGCGACCTGACTACATGGGCCGAGCAGGGTGTGCTTTTAGTGAACGCGTACTTGTCGACAGAGGTCGGTGTTCCGGGTAAGCATGCCAAATTATGGCGACCATACATGCCTCGAGTTATTGCCAAAATTTCTGATTTTGGTATAGAGCACGGACGTTCATACTGTTTCCTATTATGGGGCAAAGATGCACAAAAATTACAAACATATATCAATGCCGACCACCATAATGTGATGACATGGTTACATCCCAGTCCCATGGCTCAGATTAGCGCGTCACCCGAAGATAAGTTCATAAATTGTGACCACTTTTTGCGGGTCAATGAACACCTCGTCAATATGGGCGAATCTCCTATTAATTGGCAACTGGTGCCCGCTGCGCCCAAGTCCAAAGCAAAAGGCAAGCGAGGTGCGACCAAGGTCAACAAACCAGTTGTCGGACGCATTCGCTCAGTCGACTCGGTCGATGTTGCTGACCCAGCTGACCCGGTTGATGTTGCTGACCCAGTTAATGTTGCTGACCCGGTTGACCCAGCTAACTCAGCCAACATTGCGAACTCGGGCGAACCCGCCAATCTGATCATCAAAACAGTCGAAAAAATCTTTACGGACGGGGCATGTACCAATAATGGCAAGAGGAACGCAAGGGGCGCATATGCGGCCATCTTTGTCGAAGGGCAATGGGTCGGCAAAACACTATGCGGGGGTCTTCCTTCATGTGACGTCGCTGACTCAAACATTCGCGCTGAGGGCTGGGCAATCGCAAAAGTACTGGAGTTTTTGCGACGGGCTGACTGGCAAGAGTGCGAAATTTATACCGACAGCGAGTTTTGGGTCAAAATGGTGTATGACTACATGCCAAAGTGGTCACCGGCGACATTTCGGAAAAAAAAGAACCCGGACCTAACCACACACGTTTGGGGTCTATGGTCAACTATCAATGCGCTTAAACACCCTATAAAGTTGGTATGGGTTCCCGCTCACAATAAGCGTGGCGGCAGGAATTCCGCTGATGCCTACACGAAGTGGTGCCATGACAACAATGACGCGGTCGACAAACTTGCTACAGCAACATGTCAAAATTTGTAGCCTATGTCAAAAAAAAAAATTAAATTTTTTATATATATATAACTTACTCAATACAACTAAATATGAACAACTCATCTCTATATACTAACACTGAACTATCTCTTCGCTTTGGTTCATGGAACATCGATACAAATCTTGCTCGTACCGAGGACGGTTATGCTTCAGATTGTTATGAACAATGGAGGATCGGACATCGAACCAATAGCATCCTTACATATATCGAGGCTCAACAATTAGATATCGTCCAAATTCAAGAAGCAAGACGGTGCGTACTCAACAATGGAAGAATTGTTGACTCAATTACGCCTATTGTTGATGGACTCCATGCTATGGGGTTTGAAACGGTTCTTCAACCATACAACCCGACCGGAGGCAAATGCTTCTACTATATCGTCGGTTATAGAAATGTTAAGCTCGTGGGTAGTTACCCTCGTTGGGTCACCAAAACCCCGGCTGTCGCATTAGATCGGGTCGGAATGACGGATGAAGAGATTAAGGATCATAACTTTGGTGCTTTCTTCGAAAGATGCTTCTTTGTGACTGAATTCGAGAATGGCGCTGGTGTTCGCTTCAATTGTATCAATGTCCATATGGACATTCCTTGGATGCCGCGATACCACGCGTCGCGCATCTTGGCCGAATATCTGAATGATATCGCGGGCGATGCACTCAGGTTCATTTGCAGTGGAGACTTCAACAGTTTTCCCGACTGGAACGGGTCCGAACAATTGGCGCTAATTGAGTTCGATGACGCTCTTTCCGAGTACAAAAGTACATTTATTGCGTATCCATATGATTTTGGCAAAGATCATGGAAGATTGGTCAAAAATGGCTTGTTTGACAAAATGGACGCGCTCGATGTCGAAGAAAAGCGAGAATTCATCCTTGATACGTTCAAGAACGAGTGCTCCGCATTGGGTGGAAACCTAGACCATATGTTCCATAACGGATGGTCTTCCGTTGAAGGAAAATTAGTTCTTACGTGCGAGGATAACATCGAATTTGAAGAAGAGCCCATCAAAGCATATATTCTAGAAATGGCCGCTCTAAACAAACCTGCGTTCGCTTCCGATCACCAACTTTGCGTTGCGGTGCTCAAATTCTAAACAGCTTATACTATTATTTTTTTTATTTGATATGCTATACAGCATGCTGTACTTGTTATTGTTCATATCCCTGATATTCGTTGCACTCATACCAATTCTACTGTGGAAGTTTCGCAGTCACAGTGTCGTAATGGGCGGCGCTCGTCTCGCGAGTATGGTTACGTTTGCCGAAGAACTTCCGACCATCGACGATGCAGATGTAAAGATATGGGAACGAATCGACCTTCAACCGAACGATGTTCTTCGCGAGATGTACCGGCACCAAAGTGTTCGCGACAAGGACAACAATCCTATCAAATACACAAGTGGGGTCTCTCCACGTGAAGGCTACCACCTTTACGACATCGTCAAACAAAATGACGACATCACGACTGTGGTAGAAGTAGGAATGGCATTTGGCACGACCGCATTGTACATATGCCAGGCTTTCAAAGACGCCGGTCGCGACGGAACGTTGATATCAATTGACCCAAACCAGAGCACGCAGTGGAGCAACATCGGGCGCTTGAACCTGGAGCGCGCAGGCCTGGACAAGTACCATCAACTCATGGAAGAGTCGTCGATCACGGCCCTTCCTAAATTATTGATGGAGCGCGGTGAGGGTTCGCTCGATCTTGCGTTTGTTGACGGCATGCACCTGTTCGACTACACGTTGCTCGACATATTCTATGCGGTCAAACTTCTACGAATTGGGGGCGTGCTTGTTGTTGACGACATCCGACACAGTGGTGTCAAGCAAGTCATAAGTTACATTCGATCTAACTACGCAAACCCAAAAAAGAACCAAATTTTGGAGTACCAAAGCCGAACACCGACCGATCAGACCGCCGGAACATTCGTAAAAATTGCGGAGGATACGCGAGCATGGGACTTCCATGTGGGGTTCACCTAGGTGCCCATGACCGGCTTTCATGGGCAAAAATGGTCACCCCGGTTGCTAATAAAAAATTGATTTTTTTATAAAATAATATATAAAATGAGCACAGGGATCCCTTCCATCGATATTAACTTGCGTCTCCTCGGGGCAGGCGTCAGAGATGCGTTCTTGTATGAAGTTGCCAAATATGGCACCGAACCCTTGCAGGCTATCGACAAAACCAAGTTCCGCTTTACCGTGGAAAGTCAATTAAATGGACAAGATTGGCGCATTTTCATTCACATTCATGATCTTTTAGAAAAAAAGAACTACGCATTCCATGGCCAATGGGTCGGCGCATGTTTGGGGTACTCAGTACTTGGGGTCGCAGAAGGTGTATACGAGCCCAATTACAACCTCAAGTTCTACCATAAAGAGCACGAATTTTATTCGGAAGTGATCCCCGAGTCGATGATTGATCGAATTCGTAACATGAAGCTATGGAAGCGGTTCTCGGATGTTCTCGGCGAAGTCGACTGTTTACTCGAGAAATGTACGACAAAGCATGACATTTTGGACAAATTTTTAGACGGTGATTATGAAATTGTCGCTGATTACCTTCATGATTACGGGTTATCTGGATACGGCGAATATCCCCTGAAGTTTGTTGACTATGAACAAATGTGCTTCGATATCTGCTTCGTGATGAACGATCCTCTTGAAAAGATGTATCCGCTGACGGCAAAAGATAACGAGCTACTCGAGGAGCTATATATGGATCTTAGTAAAAATGGCGACCTGATCGAAGGACTCGATAATTTTATTGAAAATGTGCTTGATGTGTTCAATTTAGACGAAACCAAGGTCGACTGGGATAAGCGCGACTCTATTGTAGAGCTGTTCAATGATATGTGCGGGTCGGACTTTTGGGCGGCGAAACGGGATGAGATGGAACGTTTAGTATTGGATTGACGCGGTGCGTTGATTTTTTTGGCGTCATATTTTGTCAATAAGAAGTCGCTTTCCTCATACGACGCCAAAAAAAATCGACGCACCACATCAGTCATATTGAACTTCAACATCGCCACATTTGAATATCATTTCTACCATGATACCCATCAAATTTGGGTCAAACAAAGACTTGGGGTATAGTACTTGTTTGACAACAAATATGTTGTTCAAACGACGAATCGTGGTTGGACGCTGTTTGATCTCTTCGAGTACCGCATCCTTGTCAAATATAGTAAACGCGAGTGGCTTTGAGTATCGTGTTGTATAGCGTTCGCACTTCATGCAAATACAGATGTATTTGCGATCATTCGGCATAAAGTCGTAGTAAACGTCCCTTTCAAACATAACAGGGCTAAAGCAGTTAACACACGAACAATCAGACATTATATATAATTCACGTATAATAATTCAATTTTTTTACACAACCCAGTGGCGCAAGCAAAAATTGAAAGTTTGTATTAAAAATATAACAATCTAGACCCGAACGATGTATTTTGATAAATATTTGGCACATGCGAACATGTTGTTCAATTCGGGCCAAAATGTCGAATTGGAGATCAAACTGTTAACCATTTACAGCAAGCTGCCAAAATTTCTCGGACATAGATCAGATAGACTACTGAGCCGCGATGCGTGCCTCGAGCTGTTCGATCGCTTAGTTGAGTCGGTGTCGTACATGAACCGGCAATCAATAAATTTCATCAATGAGCCGCGTCCCAACGATCGACGCGCCGACGGGACACTCATAAAGACGCTTTACTTTGTCGACGGCATCCAGAAGAAGGATGAACGTGAATTTGTCACAAAGAGACGAGAACACAGTCCCCTGTTTGTCGATAACAAAATTGTCTCAAAAATATCTTTGTCAACCGAGTACATACACCCACGACACGACTACGACACGATGAACGACGACTTTGAATACAGTCTGATAAGGTTCAAAAATCGTTTTATATTCACCGTACTTCCAGATTGGGAAGTCCACTTTACGTTCACCACGACATCAAACACCAAAGATATGAGCGCCCTTAAAGAACTGCGAGATATGCTATTCCAACCGGAATTCTTGGACAAATTTAGATCGAAACCGACCCGATACAAGAACGTCCAGATTGAGATCGAAATTGAGTACGCAGGAAAGAACATAACATCCGCAGACATAAAGGCCGTATATAGCTACTTTGGCTTTGATGATTGTCGCGACATTGATTACGTCCGATACATATCGGGCATGCTAGGCACCAGCGGTACGACGCTCAAGGCAGTGCTCCCGGCCGCCATCGAACTGAGCAAAAAACAGTATCTTGAGAACCTGCTACCCGAGATATCGACATTTTATATAACGGACAAAGCCGACGGAATTCGCTGTATTGTGGCTATCGAAGGTGACCAACTGTGTTGTGTTTCTGCTATCGGGTCGACCACGCAGGTCATTGAGCAACATATCAATGATAAGTATATATTGGAGTGTGAGGACGTTGATGGTGTCTTCTATGCATTTGACATCCTTATGTTTCGTGGTCAGAGCATGGCCCAGTTTCCGTTTGATGAGCGATTGTCGCGACTTAATCTGTGCACGACACTGGTACCTGTTGTAAAAGTAAAGCAGTTTGTTAAGCTAGATGCCGATCGATATATGGATCAAATACGCAAGTTTCACAGCGAAATAAATGATCCGATGTACCGCACCCAGTACTACGACAATGATGGTATCATCTTTACTTCGGCAAACGATTGTTACACCAAAACCAAGTACTATAAATGGAAGCCGATGGAGCATATGAGCATCGACTTTTTAGTCAGGGCATGTCCGAACACACTGCTTGGCATAAGGCCGTATGAGGTTCGACAAGGAATGCGACTCTATCTGCTGTTCGTCGGGGTTGATCGCACCACGTTCAACAAATTATCACTTAAACGGATCAAAAACTACAACAATATATTCCTTAACCATAGTACGGACTATTTTCCGATTACATTTGAACCGAGCGACAATCCTACCGCATATTTGTACTGGCATGCGGGTGATGATGACTACGATAACAAAATTGTCGAGTTTACCCGAGATGAATTCGGTTGGAGAGCACTACGCGTGCGCGACGATCGAAGCGTCGACATAGCCCGTGGATATTGCGGCAACTATATCAAGGTCGCCGAAACTATCTGGCGTAATTTTTCAAACCCTGTGTCGCTCGAGCACCTGTGCTCGTCGCGCGATGACCTAGCCCGAGAGTTCTACTTTCTTGAAAGATCACCAGCCGGCCGCAAAGTCCGTAATTTTAATACATTTTCTAAATATCAGATATTTAGCATCTTGAAAGCACACTTTACAGCCAATACACAGATAATTGATATCGGCGGAGGGCATGGCCAAGATATGTTCAAGTACATCAGCTTCAAGGTATCTCAAGTGTTGTTCATCGACAATAATGAGAACAATCTATGCGAGATCGTGAACAGAAAGTACGCGTTCGCTGGTGACTCCAAATATAAAGCAGACTCACTCGCGGTGTTCATCCAATGTTTGGATATCAACAACAACTGGGAGGACAATTTAATAAAATTAAATGGGTCGGGCGTCCCACGAAATGTGAACGCTACGGACCTGATCGTGTGCAATTTTGCCATACATTACTTCGTAAAAGACGAGCGCGCTGTCGAAAATTTCGTCGCATTTGTCGACAAAATGATGCCGACCGGTGGCCGGCTCTTGTTCATTTGCCTCGACGGAAAGCGCGTGTTTCAGCTTTTAAAAGACAACGCATTCGAGCCATGGGGCGATGACAACCACCGGATCGCGCCGCTTTTTGAGGGACGTAAGTTTACTGGCATTGACCAAGAAATTGAGGTTATGTTGCCTTTCTCTGGGGGTCGACTCTACAGGGAATATTTGGTCAATCTTAAACTTGTCCAACGACTGTTCAGAAAAAAAAAGATCGTACTCGAGGTCGGCAAGCCACTGAACATCTTTAAAAAAAAATATTTGAAGTCGCGCGGGTTTGGTGTCGATCACTTCGATGACATTGAAGACGAATATTTAGACTTGTTGACGTTCAACATCTACTTAAAAAAATGAGCCCGGGATGGGCACCATTGAAATAATTATTTTTTTTAAATATTTTTTTAACATGGATAGTATATCATTACAATGGACGAAAATTTAATCGAAAGTGTTGTTACGGGAGGCGCCGTCAGCAATGACTATTTCAGAGCCGGATATAGCGCTACATTTGGGCTTATCGTTGCGTTGTTTGTCAATGCAATTATCCTAATGATCATGGACATTGCGTTCAAGGCCGCATTTGGCGAATATTCCAAAAATGCGTGGATAGTTGGTGTGTTCATGGTATCGTACATCTTTGTAGTCGGATATTATGCGTCAAACGTGGCTGATCGACTTAACGCCAGCCCAGGGCGCATGTTCTCCAGGGACTGATTAAATTATCGGCTTTTTATCTTTTAGCTCCTTTTGCTTGCGCTCCCGGTCGAAGATCTCATCCAATGTTTTGTTTGTTCCTCTCGCACAGAACGCGTGCCGAACCAATGGCACCTCGGTAGAGATGGCCGAAATTGCGCGTTTGTAGTTTTGTTTATATTTTTTATCTAGAAGCATATTGTACAGGGCCAATGCGCGATCCTGTTTTAATTTTTGATCAGATGTATTGATCCGATCAACCAGCTCATACAACAGTTCAGTTTTATGAACTACTTCTTCTTTTTTGACCACGTTCTCGGCATGCTCATGTAATGCTTCAAAATCTTTGAACTCTTTAGAGAGGGCATTGTACGCCTGCGTCCAAATTGCCACGGCATCTCGCGGATTGTATCGAGAGTTTTGGTACTCTATCCATAGGTACTTGATATAATCCGCCTGTCGCTCTATCCACTGGTCTCGCATATAGTTCTTGTCCAATCTACGTTTCTTTTCATCAGGGACAAAATTTCTACATTTTTTAAGATATTTTTCGAACGCTCGGCGCTTGTACTGACCCATACAAATGATCCACCTACAAACAATCGGGAACTCATCCGCGAACTCCTTGAAATCGTCCTTAAATAGCTCCAACTTCTCTTCATCGGTCAAGGCTGCGAACTCCTCACCGGAGGATAATATAACGCACGATAGCCGAAACCACAACTTTTCGGCCTCAACTAGAGCGATTTGCATATATCCTTCCTCACTCTGAGGAGCATCTTTATCTGTAGATATGCTGTACTTTGCGTAGTCTTTTCGTATTTTGTTCACGTTTTTGGTGAACGTAGACTTGGCCTTGTTTAAGGCCACATTGACATCATTTTGAGCTGATGATCTGCGAAAATGCATTGCTATAATAATAGTATTATTATTGTTCAATATGATAGTCAGTCGACATGATCTATCGTAATTCAGACCGCGTGGTTCACGTGAACGACGTTCACGCCAACATGTCGCTCAACAACCGGCGCATTTCCTCAAAGTCCCGACCATCGTTATCTATGTCGGCATGTCCGTCGGCGTCAGATGGAATGTCGCGGTCGCCATCGACATAAGACATGAACTCGGACTCGTCGCCACCAAAGACGAACTCGGATCGCTCGTTACCATAAATATCATCATTAGTCGCGTCATCATCCTCATTGGCTGCATCATCATCCTCATTGGCTGCGTCATCATCCTCATTGGCTACGTCATCATCCTCATTGGTCGCGTCATCAAACTGAACATCGCGGTCACCGTTGACGTAGGACATGAATTCGGATGGTTTATCGTTATTTGTATCGGATATGAACTCGGACTGAACGTCGTCATCGACCCCAGTGTCGCTTGTCGGCTCGTCGTTCATGTAAGTCATGAACTCGGATTGAGCCCCGTCGTTTTCGGCATCACCCGCATGCTCATCATCCGCATAAGTTACGAACTCGGAATTGTTACTGTCGCCATCGTGCCCATCCCCGTCGTAACCCTCACCGCCGTAACCATCCTCACCGTAACCCTCACCGTAACCCTCACCGTCGTAACCCTCACCGCCGTAACCATCCTCGCCGTGACCATCCTCGCCGTAGTCGTCGCCACTGTCGCTGTAATGATCGTACCCGTGCTCATCCTCACTTATATCGTCATCAAATCCACCAGTGATGATATGTTGGATCACGTCCGAAAAAAACTCATCTCCGCCCATTATTTCAAGATATCCGGAGGACATTGCGTCTCTTATATATTTAATATAATTTATTTTAAAATTGAATTAAATATATAGTTAAACTGAGTAAAGAGGCATGTATACGGAAAAAATAATCGAAACGCGACTAGATCTGGATGATGTCAATGAGATATTTTGCAAGAACTATGACGATATGTTACTGACCAAATTAAGGAACAAATTTAGTAAAATTTGTTATAAATCGTGCTTTATTCTTGACGTTAAAAAAATCATCGATCGCAGCCGCATTCGTTGTAAAAACAAAGTGCTAGACGGCAGTATGTACATCGATGTTGTATTCCTTGCTGATGTCTTGATATATGAAACCCACGAGGTCATCCACAATTGTAAAATTCTGAAGATCGACAATGGGATCATCCACGCGAAGGCCGAAAACGTCGCGCTCCAGATCAAAAACAACAAAAATATTGAAATATTCAAGGTGGACCAAAATATACCGGTTATAGTTATGTCGCAAGGATACAACCCATTTTTGAGCGAAATATCTATATTGGCTATACCACTTCAGCCGATCAAAAAACCAAAAATATGTTACTCGTACAAAGGCATGGACGACCATATTGACGAGAAACATCTAGAGTACGAAATGTCCGAGATTGCAAAATTTGAGCAAACACTCGCTGATATTAAGACAAAGAACTCCAATATTTACTCATTCTTCATTGAAACCCTGTATCCATTCGCGCAGCCGCAGCAACAGGACAAATCGACAACAATAGTACCGATCAAAAAAATAACAACCATTGATGCAGATACAGTTATATTTAGGCCAACTTCAAAGCTCGACGATGATGGTGTACATACAACACAAATATTCGATGATTGCGTCGTATATATGAACAGACATGACATTATGCTTAAAATGTTGTTCGACTACAAAAAAGATCTATATAAGTTGCATGGATTCCTGACCACGTACGATACTATTGAAAAAATGAAAGACACAAAGGTCATTTGGCAGATGTACAAGATCCTAAAATTTTAGATACCCGTACAAGCGTCAATAAATAATTTAGAAAAATAATACCTAAATATACACAACAAAGATGGACGCATGCGATAGGAAGAGCATACGCGACAAACACATAACATACATCTATGAACACATCAATGAAATGAAGCTCTCGTTTCGGCAGGAAGTGCTTCAGATGATCATTTGCTCGAACGTTCCGGAGGATAAAATTATAGAAAAAATAAAGGGCACTGAGATAAAATTTTCAGATATCGGTGACGAAACGCTCGACAAAATATACAAATTCATCGTCAATAAGCTCGAGAACAACAATATATTTGGTTAAAAATTGAATTTTTTTTCGACAAATATACTAAATGGTTAAATATATTGGATATGCTCGAGTTTCGACCCCTCAGCAGGGCGACTATGGATTGAGCCTGAGCGAGCAGGTCGCTAGGGTCAATGCAATGTTTGCCAAGCTGCCAAATGTAAATAATGCGACTATAATTAGAGACGTGTGCTCCGGACATAAATTAAAAAATTCACTAGATAAACTCATTTCGACTACATCTGACCGGGCAATCATCGTCATTTCTGATGTATCACGCTTCTGTAGGAATGTAGCAATGGGGATCGACAAGTTAAACAATATGGTCGCAAAAGGACATAAAATTTACTTCATTCGTGAAAATATATTAATCGACAGCAATGGTACGGTCGGCCTTGCGCGCGCCCACCTCGAACAGGCCCAGCTCGAAAGCGAGCGCATAAGTGAGCGTATCAAACGTATTAAGCAATTCAAGCTACAAAACGGCGAGTACCTCGGCGGCGGCGTGCCATACGGGCTCGAAATTTATATCAACCGTGACGGTGTCAAGAAGTATAAGTTCAATGATAATGAGATGAACATTATCAAATTTATACAAATGGCTCGCAATCCGCCGTACACATCGTTCAATTTGAATGGTGCGTTGAACGACATCCTCGGGTACGTGTCGCCTGATCCAATTATTTTGCTCAACCCGGACGGCGTGACGCCACGGGACGTAAATACAGACGCGCTTACTCCTAGCGAGATTGTAGCGCTGTTGAATGATTACGGCGTCAGATACAGGGGATCCGCGTTTACCGCCGCAATGGTGCGGAATATTCGGCCCATTGCAGAATTGGAGCGTTATGTTCACATGCGATCACTCGATGAACATGTTGTGGACGAACTTTGTGGCATCATCGATCGGATGGATGTCGGTATCGATGACGATGAGGTCGTCGACGAGGTCGATGGAGACGAGGTCGATGGAGACGAGGTCGATGACGACGAGGTCGATGACGACGATGACGACGATGACGATGACGACGATGACGATGACGATGACGAGGTCGATGACGACGAGGTCGATGACGACGAGGTCGATGAACTACTATCACATATAGACATCGCCCGCATTCCGGAAATGGTTCGCCAATTTATGGCATTCCAAAAATGGTACCATCAACAGTAGCAATAAGTGGCATGCCCACGGCTGAGATATTTTTTTTAAGCGAAACAATGGTTCGAATAGTATAGAATGCGTACCATATTTGAATGGGCGTCCACGGATGGCAGTTTAATTTTAGCACTTATATTTGTTATGTGGGTGATGTACTCCGGTGGACCTTCGACGATATTTGACACCATATTCGGTTGTGTATCATATATGACCTCCACACCGGTGACATACAGTTTTGGTGATAGTAACATAGTTTTAGTTCAAAATCCAGCGGACAAGAACTTTTCGGTGATTTCTAGCGACTCTACATCGGTATATGTGCCGGACGTACAAAACTATGTGTACCGTGATAAGTATCGATATACACCAGCGGCTGACGAATATAATAGATATGTCACTGGCATCGGCGCCCTAAATGAATATACAAAAAATAAACATGGGTCGCTTGCGGAAAATGAGCAATATTGTCACATCATGAGCGACCGAAAGACCCCCTTACTTTCGAATACAAAGAATCCGGCACGCATGGACGCGAACACGCTCGTTGAGAACAATTATGATCAGTCTTGAGGGAACAATATCTTTGATACAATGTCGCCGTAGTATGGATAGTTCTTCTTCATTGGAATATATCCTTTGATGGTTGGGTCGAATACAAACAATTTTATGCTCAATTTGTCGTTCGGATCTTGTTTATAGTAGAACGTCTCCTCGGTGTCGCCCACGGTCACCTTTATTTCTTTGACGTCGATACTCGATGATGTGCTCAACTTCTGACACGGATCGGGCGCCTTCATGTCGCGTTCTATGTTGGGATCGTATAGATGGGCGTTATTTGGCGCACACACACGGCATGAGTATTTTTGTTTAATATCTTCCTTGAGCGTGTCATAATGGGCCGCGCAGTCAATCGAGCTCTCTATCATTGCGACCATAAAGTCATCGATTACTTTTTTGTTGGTCAACGATGATGCCCATAGTTCCTGATCGGTCGGGAGCTCATCACTCAGATCCTTTCCTTTATACTTGGGTGGATAGACCGATAAATATATGTACGGTTGCATGTTCTGTTCGGTCGGTTCCAGTGCCGAGTGGCTTTTGAACCTGGTACCTCTCGCGATAATTTGCTCTATTCGTGCGTAGTTCCAGAACGGTTCCATAATATGCAAATGTCGAATATTTTTAAAACTGAGACCCTCTGCGCCCGACTTACTTATCATAAGTAAAGAGATCACGCCACCATACCGGTTCTTTGGTGCGTTGAACTTTCGCAGTATCTCACGTCGGTCCGCGATGGGAATATCGCCCGAAATGATCGCGTATACCTTTACACTTTTTTTTTCGATGGGTGTCGCAAGGTCGGCGTCTGGATCGTCTGCCTGTTCGGTGGGTTCATCTACTGGCCCGGTGGGTTCATCTGCTGGCCCGGTGGGTTCGATGTCCGCATCGCCATCGATGTCCGCATCGCCATCGATGTCAATGATCGCTACATCATCTGAAACTGGAATAACACGACTTTTATTTGATCGACCAGGTAGCCAGCGCGTATAGCCACGCGTTTCAAGAATTTTCGCAAAGATTGCGATCCCTTCGCCCGAGACGAACTCCGAGTATACAAGGCCCAGTTGGTTCTTGTGAGACTCAATGTTTTTGAGTACTTTGGCAAACTTCGGAGAATATTCATCGACGTTTTCCAGATCTTCGTGCTTGATTTTGTGGATATTTTTGATCACTTTGAGCCCGTTGTTCTTGAACACCAGGGCGTACTCGGGGATACAATAATTGCTCACTTGGCGCGATCTGATGCGGTACGAACTGCTTGCCTTTGACTTGTCGGCAATCTCAAATTTGTGCGACTTTTCGCCGGACTTCTTAAATTTTGAGCTCTCTTCCTTGCGCTCGATCACGCGCGCGTCCTTGTATCGACTAAACTGAACATCGCTCATCCCAACCTTTTCGATGATAATGGGTCGCTCTTCGGGGAACCCCTCCTTGTCTTTTTTGTCAAAGTAGAAGTCACCGTAGTACGAAACCATGCCAAAAATACGGTTTTGGAACTTGGTTTTATTTTTAATTTTTAACGTGCCGTCAGCGGACTTTTCAATAAAAAATCGCTCAAATTCATCATAATTTTCTGGAAATAGTGTCGAGCTCTTCCCGATGTATCCCTTCAACAAATTAAACAACGGTGCGACCTCGAATGGTGTGTTGATGATCGGTGTACCGGTCAAGAACACGAGCTTTATGTTTTTGGTCTTCATTATGGCATGGTACAACTGTACTGCGTTCTTGGATTGGTTTTTGATCGAGTTATTGAAGTTATGGTACTCATCTATGATGAGGAGCGAATTTTCAAGCATATTGTGCTTCTGACTATTAATTTTTAGTTCTTTGTTAAACTTTCCGAGCATTTTGTTGTATATTTCGGCTTTCTTGTTTGCGCCTATACCTTTGACCTGTGCGAACATATTTGACGCATTTAAGCTGATGAATGTATATCTATGCACGGCGTTGTCAATGAAAGTGCGACTTTTTTCCGCGTCGGAGTTGTCTGGGTTCTTCTTCATATACGTCGCAACAGTCTGCCGAAAGTTGTTCTCGAGACTTTTGGGAAGCATAACAATGATGCGCCGATACTTGTCGTGCTTCCTGTAGTAGTCCGCAATTGCTGCGGCTATGGCAGTTTTGCCCGTTCCTGGCGAGTGGTAGATGAGCAACCCGCGGTTGTTTGACTCTATCATGAACTCCTTCACTATGTACTGATGATTGGTTAAATACTCCTTTTCTTTGTCATACATGCTACCTATCTCGCTCAGTCGCCGGTTCGACGAAAGAGGGTAGTTCGTATTATTTTGGAACTCCATTTGGAACAAATGTATCGAAGTACCTACAATATATAAAAATTGAATATTATTTTAAATTATTATTAAAATGTCGCTCACGATCGGTCTCGTCGACGGTTTGCTAGCCAATGTTGGCCTTATTGAGAACCTAAATAAGACTGTCATCAAGCACATGGGCATCTTTACCATCGGGAACGAGCAGTATACCATAATTGATGGCAAATTTATAAATATCAAGACAAGAGAGGTCGCCGTCGTCATCCAAGAAGAGAAAGGTCTCGGTTGGGTGGAACGATACAAGCATTATGCGAACAATCCGGCACGGTTCGTATTCAGTCCAATACTGGTACTAGAATACATGAAATATACCGTAAAGCATTACAATGCGACCATTTATCAATTTATATGTTCATTTCCACATAAAACGCAAAAAATGATTGAGTTGCTCGATCTTGCGTTCACCGACAAAATTGACGAGTATGAGTTCGGACTCAGTGTTAAAGACCTGATGCTGTCCAACATGACATTCCTCGAAATTAAGTGGATTCCGATGAATATCAGATTCAATGTTGCCACGCAAGGCCGCAGTGGTGGCGAATACATCGACGTGTTTGCGAACATCAGGCCGTTCAGCAAATTGAGCATATTTCTAAGAAAAAAAGTAATGTTCGACGACAGAACATACATCCTCGTCAATGATTACTTTGTATTTAGTCGCGATATGAAGTATGTAGCATGTCTGCTCGATCGCAGCGGCGCCGCAAGTCGGAGCTGTCGCCGGAACTCCCCCGATCAGACTCTCTTTAACAAAAATATCATACAAATTCAACTTGCTTTGCCGGACCTGATCAAAGGATATGGATATAAAAACTCCTTATATTGGGCACGAGTTTGCGAAGACTTCACTGTTCGATGCGATAGCGAAAACATCGAAAGCGTGTGGTACGCATCAGACTTCATATACCATACATATTTTTGATACACACATTGTGTATATTTTTTTAGTTTTGTTTCCCCGAGCCACATGTCACGAAGCAAGACACATCCGATCCGAGGCGAGAGCACCCGGGCGAGAACACAACGCAAAATGGATCGTCAATGTACTGATACACTAAACTGTTTCTGGGCGTGTTTGGAATACAAAGTAGAAGTATTTGAGTGGCTTATATTTTGGTTCCTTTGCTGCCCGGATCTGCTCCTTGAGCTCCAAGTATATCAATTTGGTTCGTATCTTCATGCAAAGATCATCGACATTGATGCTACCCTCAATTTTGATATCGATTTTTTTTGCTATCTGATATAGGTACGTTTTTGACTTTGTGGAGCAAACGCTACCCTTTTCTATCATCCGCGTATCCTTAAATTTTTTGATGTTCTGGATGGGGTTGCGAACCTTGAACTTGACGGATATGCCGGTGTCGGACCGCTCATCGTATCCAACAATAATTGAATTTTCCTTGACAAATGCGTCGGTTTCGATGTACGCAGGATCGGAATGCCACCCGCCCATGTTCGGGTGGTAAAATTTTGGCGTTCGACCAATAAAGTGCCCAACTGGCACCAGTTCCGCACTCGCGCGGGTCAATTTGGCACCCTTCTTATCACGCCCGGCAAACATTGCATCGATGGCATGAAGCTTTTTATTGTACTCGTTGCGCATTCCGGTCGAGATCCAGTTTGGATCGGATCGATTGAGGGTCGTATTAAGGAAATTGATCAAGCCAGAGCTTTTGATGTCCTCTTCGTTGATCTTCCCGCGTTTAGTGTTCTTGAGTACGGCGGGGATGCTTGGTGTCATATACTTGGTATATTTTTTTGCCATTGTATCGTTGAGTGTGTTGCCCCATACTACTATTTTTTGTAGATCATAATAGTATAAAAATTTGATATAAAACGCATGTAGTTCGTCCTTTTTAACTTTGGGGTCAGTCCAAATGTGGAACACATATTGTATACAATCCTCGAGCAATGACTCGTGGAAGTTCATGCCAAAATCACATATTGCAGACTCAAGATTGCTGATGGATACACCACTCCATTTTTTATAGAATCGGGCTTTTTTCTCATTATAGTTGGTCTGTAGATCAAATTTGAGGTATTTGTTTACATTAATAATGCTGTCTCTTTTGTTTTGATTGGAGCGGTAGATCGACTCAATATCCACCACAATTTCATAATTATTATCTAATTGAGCCAAAATATAAAACTCATTCATTTGACTGATAACATGCGCAACGCCGCGCAAATAGATCAATTTATCGACAGGATCGCGCAGCACATCCACTAGGTCCGGGGTCGACGTAGCGTCATTAATTTTTTGGATGATCGGTTCGACGAACTTGGTCGCGTCGTCGACATACAAGAGGTTTGTAAGCGCGATATCAAATACATCCTGACTAAGCAGCGAAGTATCTATTTCTACGCTAAACGGTGGTGATTGCGCGGCTTTCCACATATCGTTGTACTTCCATAGTACTGATGTCTCGACAAACAGACGCTTGATGATGTACATGACGTATTCGACCTCATTCTTCCGGTAGTACGCATTGAATGTGCTCAGGTTAAGTTCGCTCAATTTGAACGTCTTTGTGGTTTGGTTCTCATACGGCAGGATATCCAGCGCCGTATTGTCATTCTTACGCCAAATAGTGTCGTAATTGAAGTACTTATCTATGGCATTTTCGTGCATTATTTTCTCGAGACGCTGGATCACTTTGTGGGTCTGTATCTTTTTTAAGTACCTAATTTCATTATAGCCCAATTCGTATTCGCCGGATTTGGTCTTCGTTGGTAGACATGACGTATATAGTTCGATCTCTACTTTGCGCTCTTCCAGCGGCAACAACCGATGCGAGTTCAGTCTAACTGCGCGCCCGATGATCTGTATGAGTGTCGAAATGTTGTCGGGGCGCCTCATAACGAGCAAATTTTTGACCGAATTCATGGAATACGACTCTTTGATTATCTTACTGCCGATAATGATCATGTACTTGTGTCCGTGTACATTATTGATGCTATTGAACTTTTCCATTGAAGTTTCGATGACTTTTTTGTCCAGATTACTATGAATAATGACAAACCGCACCGGTTGAAAAAAATGATCGTCACCACCGATCACACGACCGATCTTCTTCCGTAGTTTGTCCACAAAGTCCAATTTATATTTGTCCTTGGCGCGGAACGCATGGTCAAAGTAGAACGTGTCTTCGCCATCATCAAATCGCACAAATTTATCACTATACCGCCCCAATAATTCTTTGAATAAACATACACTTGAGTCCTTTTCTGGACCAAAGTCGCACCGCAGCCGCCGATGTAGCACAATATCGGTCGCGTCTCGTATGTAGGCGTCGAGCTCTTTCGGGTCCGCATCTGGGTCGATAGTATAGATGGGGATCACTTTATAACCATCAAACAAAAAGTACTGTAACAGCTCCCTGTCGTTGAGTCTCACGCTTATCCATCCGTCACCGGTCGGCACTTCATTTATGGGACCACGCTCCGTTCCGTCACCACCAGAGACCGCCGTAAGCTGACTTTTAGAGTGCTCGCGCCTAGTTTTGGAGCATATCGCACATAACGTATCGTCCGTGCTCTGTTCGAACTCATCGATGATGCCGTTCCTGGACAGCACCTCTTTGATGAACAGGGTTCCGGACATGTGAATGTAGTTATGGTAGATGAATGTCTTTCCTTTTTTATTTTTAATTTTGTCATATATGCGTGTCAACATAGTGTAGTACTTGAACGATATTTGTTTCAATGAGTCACGTTGTAGAATATCACCACTAATGATGTTGTTGCGGGGCAAATAATGTATTTTGTACTTATTTTTGACGGATTGCGGTGTGCTGTTCATAACGTCCCGTATTGCCGCTGCCGAATAGATACCGGGTGCGCCGAATGGATCCTTGACCCGGATGTCCGGGATGGCAAAGTCCGTCAAATAATGCCCGTCGTGTGGCATCACGTCATCTGCGGTTTTGATCACAGTACGATATGTCGCGTAATGAAATTTCGACATCGGACACCTGATGAACTTTATATTTTCTTTGACGCCGGGTAGCCGATCGCCAAGAATGATCTTTTCGGCGAACCTCTCGGGGTCCGTATCTTTGATGAAACTAATGCGACCGCGCATCAGGGCCCTTATCTTGTTATCCTTTGTTTCGTCCAAACTTTCATTTTTGTCAAAGAATTCTTCTCGTTTGAAGTCATTCGGGCGGCCGCTCCTTGGAACCAGCAAGTTGAGCAAATCGATCACTTCTGTCGGCGAATTGTTCAATGGGGTCGCGGACAAGAACAGCGCGCGACAGCTTTCGTGCGAATCTAGGATGATCTGTAACGACGCGCCCCAGTTGTTCTTTTCGACCGAATTGTACACGTTATGGATCTCGTCGCAAATTAGGAGCGAATTTTTGAACGACATGAGCACGTCCCGGTTTAGCACCAAACGACCATTCGCAATAGCTTTAAATACTTCTTCTTGGCTCAAACTATGGATGTTGACATTGCGATCCTTTTTGACAAATAAGCGGTTTGTCAGCTCCTTATATCCTATAAATTTAAAGAACCCGTTTCCTTTTCGACTATACAAGCGCTTCCGCACAATAAGTGCAAACTTTTTATATGCCTCAATGCTGGCCGGGTTGCCGGTATACGAGCGTTCTTTTAAATTGTCAAGTTTAATCCGTTCCGTGCGCGATAAGAACCCCAATTCCGGAAATTTGAGCAGTTCACTGACAAAGATTCGCTTGGTGAACCCAATAACAAAAACCGACCCAATTTCTACATTCGAGTCCGAAAACAGCTCCTCTTTTTGATAATAATTAATAAAGTTGAGCGCAATAGAGATCGCCCCGACTGTCTTACCGATACCGGTGTCCCACTTAAGCAACAGTCGCGTGTATGGAGTATTTGGGTTAAAATAGTTCTTCATAAAAAGTTGATGCTCTTCGAGGACCAGATAGTTGGTGCCCTTGTGGCGCATATTGACCAAAAAATTCGGAATGATATTTTTATCCCGGTCGTGCTTCTGTTGACGTTGTAAAGCAACTACCATCTCTGTATTTTTTTTATATAATTGGAACTCTTTCCTGAACAATATGTCCTCGTTTATGGCAGCATCGTTCTCCTCCAAATAAGTGCTCCGCTTCATATAGTATACATGCCAAAAAAAATTTAAAGCATTATTCGATACTCTTTTGACACGATGCGATAATTTTATTGTTACTCATACCGAACCCCTTACGATCCATCAAGCATCGATTGTACAAATTAATTTTGATGTCTTGCGCCTGCTTCGCCTTCAATTCTTGTTCGAGGCTTCGGCTACTCAAAAATTTGATATAATAATACATATCTGAACCCGCGTCGGGCATCAACACGCCGTTGGTCGAGAACATTTCCTCGACGTTGAACGAAAACCCGGTGGATCCGCTCGGTGTTATCCGGATGATTGCGGTCTTGATAGTTTCCAGCTTGCCGGCACTAACAGTCCTGGCGCGCAACACTACGCTGGCGTTCACAGGTGCCCTAACGTACTTGAAGCTCCATTTTCTTTCCGAACTGCGGCTCTTTTGCTGTCCGATCTTGAACTCTTCATCAATGTCTAAGTACTCATCGACAGCAGTCTCCCCCGGGCTATTCGAAAGTACATATTTGGTCGGAGGATTGGCCGAAAAGTATTCGGTATATGTGCCGGAATTTGATGCGATCATCAGTAACTCATACAACAATATCAACATCAAAACATATAATAACGCATGTGTCACTGCCGCATTCGTACCATTGGCGTCCATAGTGTGGCGTATTTGATGTATATCTACCGCATCAAAAAAATATTTGGAATAAATTCGATCAGCCTCTATCTTGTGCGGATGTATCGGATCTCATTTTCGTACATGACATAATGGATGTTGAGGCAACCGACGCGACCGATCCGCTGTCCACGTCCACATACTTGTGACTCAATACTTTTGTTCAGAATTTTGTGGGTGAACACAATATCGGTACAGCATTGTAAGTTTAGCCCGTTACAGTACTTAACGCTATTGATTAGCAATACTACGTGATCAGTAGCCGCTTTGAATTTGGACACAATGTCGCTGATTTGCTTTGGGGTCCCCTGAAGATTGTAGTAGCTAATATTTTGGACTTGCAATTTCATGGCTATTTTGGCTAACGTCTCATCATAGTTCGAAAATATTAATGTCTTTCGAACTGCCGGCTCAATATCAGACCCTTCAATCGTGCCGTACATAATATTGTCGATCAATACATTGATTTGCTCGCGGGCGGGTACCACGTGCCCGTTAACAATATCCATTATGACATCGATCTTGCTTGTTAGAGTAGCCGCAGCTACGTTGGTTGCAACAATGTTGACTTTTTTAACCGCATCAATGTTCTTGTCGATGTTTTCGTCATCAAATCCGGATCGCAAGTCATCATAATCAATATCGCCACCCTTCATGAATATGATGTCTCTGATGGTGAGTTCGCACCGACAATTGATACATTCCCCATTAAGCTTCTTTTTGAAGATGGTGCCGAAGCAACACTCCGAACAAAGGATAATGTTACAACATTTAAAGATCACGAAGTTGACGCAATCAGAAACGTCATCTAAGTCGTTCGGATCACCCAGATCATTCATACATACGGGACACTCTGCTATTTCCAGGTTATCTTTGACACGTCTGATCGCGAGCATATTTTGGTCGTACAAAGCCTGTGTCTTCTCGGCGGCATTCTGCAGAAACATATTGATGCCGAGATAATGATACTTTATTTCCTTAAATTCATCAAGATCTCGCGCCGTGTACGTCTCCGGCTCGCCTTCCGGGATCTCGGACATAGGTCTCCAATATTGCTCGGATTGTATGGCGTCCTCTATGAATTTGAGCTTTTTGATTGCGTGCTGTACTACTTTGTACTTGTCCGACAATATTTTGTCAAAGATATCAATAACACTGTTTGATTTGATCCCCGCGAGCTCTGCGGCCGACTCGATACTATCAGCATTGAGCATCTGCATGAGTTCACGCGCGTGCGGGTCAGACATGTTGCCGATCGCATTGATAAACCTGTCATTTGTATTGACCACACTATATTTGTAAAATTTAGGCGGTGCCAACTGGATGGATTGTGTGTAGAACGCCGGCTCATTGAACACCCTAAATAACTTAAATGTCCGGTCGCATGTTGTTTCTTGTAATTTATTTGCGCATAATAGCAGTGCATCTTCCGTCGAAGCATATTTATGATTGTTAGTGAACCGACTAATCGATCTTCGGTCGGTGGAACTAATAAACCAGGTAAAGATGCTATTTATATAAAATGATGATGTCGCCAGTTGTATGGTATCGTAATCGTCGATGATGACTCTTTTCCATGTCACGTGAACCAGGTTTGATATCACATTGAAGATCGTCGGTGCTTGTATGCATATGTTTTCTCTTTGTTGAATATCAGCAGGAAAGTTATCAGGCGTGCGACAAACTTTGCTATTTTTAACCAATATTACATCGTAATTGGATACTTCACCGGACTCGATCATGTCGATCAATTGCCCCAGTCGCGCAATACCGTCGACCACGAATAGCTTCAAATTTGTGTACTCAACAATTGAGGCCGTCCACTGGTGGAGAACAGAAATGCCGACGAATATCAAGTTAGCGTCTATCATTTTCGGATATTTTTTATATATAGTAGCATATATGCCTTTGCCATGGACATGAGATACAATATTGTCGCGATACTGTTTTGGTTTATTTTGTAGCAATATAAGAGCTAAAATATCAAATGTTTTACCAGAACCAACTGGTTCCGATAACAACCCAATATTCGTCCGCACCGTGTATGTACCCCTAAATATGCGCTTGTATTCTAGATCCATCATAGCCCTGACAATTGTCCGCTGATGGAGGTATAGCTCGGTTTTGAGCCCGGGTACTTTTGCGTCAACCATGGTATACGCGTCACTGAGACCAATTGGGGTCATCGGAAATGATAACTCGTCGATCCATTGTTTTGACTCCATTGTGCGATTTATATGCTATATGTATGTTTGTTAATGTATATTTAATATATAAAATTCAATTTTATAATTAGCGGCATATACTGACGCACATGCAGTCCTCTTTCAAAATAATATGCATCGTGATCATCATAACACTGATATACTACATAGCGATCCGTACAATCACCTATATGCGCGATAAAGTATATAACTCCATGATTAGCAACACCGATGTTGAGAAGGCCAAAGATTTCATCAAATACGCCGCATATTTACCACCCAGTAGTATAGATAGCTACAAGTTGGGCACCATTTATGATTTTGTTATGGCGGACCCAACCGTCGCCAATCGACACTATACCGATGCTATGCGTCGATCCATTGATGACGATATTAATGTACAGGTGTACATCCGCGACAGGATCCGGGACCGTTTGTACATAAACGAGCGCGCAGAAGCCGACGATACTAAGTACGCACGGGCGGACGCTGCCGTGTTAGAAAACGAACTACGAGGGCTTGATACAGCGATCAAAAGTAAGCCGCCGGCCGTTAGTGAGCCAGCGATCGTGTGGTGGGAGGCATCGAGCCAGAATGTACATGATTCCAATATAAACAGTGAATCTGCTGACCAATTTGCCTGTATAAAGAACTATATCGATCAAAATTTGATCATGTTATGGGATTACACAAATATCATGCAATTTGTTGAAAATTGCGACAATGAGGTCAGCGAACATGACGCCAAAAACATACCGCATGCAGTTGAGCTGCTGCGGCACATTCGTACACATAATCCATTCATAATGAAAATAAAAATTAAAGAGGTCGAATTTGTACAATACGTGTTCAGCTACCTTATGACGTACGGTCCAGATATGTTCAAAACTGTCTTGGAGAACATGTTGCTAAATATGAAAGAATGTTACAATAACGGCAGGGTCGTGTGCATAACTGGCAGATTTACACGCATATTGTCTAGCTTTGCTGACTGCCCGCATGCCGGCCTAGAGATAGGTGTATTGAAGTCGCAACAGGTCATTAAGAACGAAATATTGGCTAGACTTGGCAGCATCCGAGACGGTGTTCTATCGGAGTATAGCGACTCGGAAGTGAATGAGTACAATACTTCGGCGAATACCGCCGCGGCCGCCAAGATACAACAGCATATTCGAACCAGTATGAAAGAATTTGTAATGAAGGACTATGCGACAAACTACCGCAACAATCCAACGTTTATAAATAACGTCCTGGATGAGGTCAATGCGTGCGTCTAGCGAGTTTAGTGTGCGGGCCGGAGAGCACCAGACCGACTTCGACACCCGGGAGTAACATATAATCTTTACGAGAAAACTCGATATCAACACGGCTTCCGAGTCGGATAATGCCCAGATACTCACCCTGCGCGACTCGCTGACCGGTGCGATCCGGTGCGTGAATGCGCCGAACAACCAATCCGGCGATTTGTGTGATGACGACGATGCCGCCTCGCGCATCCTCCATTACGTGTATCATCTTTTCATTTTGATCGGATTTGTACGCATCGGTTGCTATCTTGAACTGGCCAGTCGCGTCATATGTATGGGACAGTACGCGGCCTCTACATGGATAAAATTGCTGATGGATATCCAGCGGACTTAAAAATATGGTCACTAGAACACGATCCCCACTGTACAGGATCCTGCTGATCGTTCCGTATGCTGGTGATAGCAGATAGTTGTCAGATGCGGCGACGAGTTCCCAATCAATGTACGGTGTCCGATGAAACCACACATAAAAGAGCACCAGTATAGCGATCGTTGCGATCGCACATTTTGCCGTCGTGTTTGTCTTATATGTAGGCGCAGCGTCCATTTTGTTTGTTGTATACTTAGGACGATATATTTTGCGTCATAATATTGTCCTTCGAATAGTATAGCATGCATAACTCGGACATTATTTGTTTGTTGGTGATCTTTTCAATACTATTCATCTGCATAGGTCATGTATACCGCGATATGGTCCAAAAGCGACTGAAGCAGGAGTTGGTTCGACTGCCGCCGGTCATCTTGGATTGGTGGTCCGTTAGTCATTTTTTGCTGTTTGCCATGTTTGGCGTGCTCGAGCCGGGTCACCACATTCGATTCTTTTTAATCGGCGGGGCGTTCGAAGTCTTCGAAGATATTTTGTCCGCGGACGGCACAACTCAGTTGGTCGACTGCACGGATCCCCTGAACAAAAACGACGCCATTATAGGGAATGTATTTTGCAACGGTCTCCAGACGGACTACTGGTACGGCAAGTGGGATGATGTGTTCGTTAATCAACTCGGGTATATGGTCGGGTCTGCGCTCGCGACATCGGGTATAGTTAAAATTTGAATTATTATAAACGAATATAACATATACTTTGACCCATACATACATTTGACATGTATACAACACAACCAGTACGGAGGAGCAACCAACATACTCCTCACCACAACCAACCCAGAACAGAGCGCGCGAACCAACATACTCCTCACCACAACCAACCCAGAACAGAGCGCGCGAACCAACATACTCCTCACCACAACCAACCCAGAACAGAGCGCGCGAACCAACACACAACTCCTCACCACAACCAACCCAGAACGGGACGTGTGAAACACCAGAGTGAGTTCAATTCAACGCTGAACTCGACGATATATTTCACGCCGGAACCGGCCGTTCAGCACCTAAAGCTTGATAATTTTTGTCGAGTACTGAGCGATGAGTTTCCGCGCGAAAAGTACTATAGACGAAAGAAAGAAGTAAAGAACAGTTTACATTGGGGGCAGCGGAAGTTGCTCATCAGTGAGATCGAATTTTTGAACATGTTCTATGCAAACGGCCCGCACGATAAGGATGTTTATTTGATATATGCCGGCGCGGCTCCGGGTACACACTTCATCATACTCGCACAGTTCTTCCCCCGCGTCAACTTCATACTGTACGATCCGCGCGAGTTCGATCCGGCGTTGATTGACTTTGCCAAAACCGCAAAGATTACAATTCGCCAGCAATACTTCACAGATACCGATGCCCGCCAATTGTCCGAACTCGATGGAACAATTTTGTTTGTATCGGACATCCGCACCGCGAACACCGGAACCATGCCACAGCTCGAAATTGAACGACATGTTGTCGCCGATCATGCCATGCAGCGAGGGTGGTACCATATACTGAAGCCCGAAATGGCGATGCTCAAGTTTAGGTTGCCGTGGGACGACGGCACGACGCGGTACATCGACGGCGACATATATTTTCAGTGCTATGCACCGCTCTCATCAACAGAGACCCGTTTGTTGATCAAAGGGTATACGACGAGTGAAAAGTTGTACGATAACCGCAAGTACGAGGAACAGTTGTTCTACTTCAACAAACACTGCAGAGAGTTCGAATACAAAAATATGTTGGAACACATTCCTTTCAAGGACCGCGGCGGACTCAACAACAAATACGACTCTGTATGCGAGATATCCGTGCTGAGCGACTTATGTTCTCAACTAGATGATAAAGAAAAAAAAATTATTGAGCTATCCGAACAGATCAGCAATTATTTGTCGTCGTTCCGGACACTGTCGTCCGATCAACCGCTCAACACAGCGAACAAAAAAATATTTCAGAAGGCGATCGACATGGGCTTGATCCACAAAATGAAGCCAACTGTTAGCAACTACAATAAATTTGTATTACCGATCTATGACCTTTTGGACCCGTCCAAAATTGCATAAATTTCGCTCATATCATATCCGCGCACATGAGTTGCCGGGCTAGAACGCGCCGCGTCACCTACCGCAAAACCTTCATTGGATCTGTCATAATGTCGTGCGTGCATGGACTTGATCCATGGCTGAACTTCATTTCCATACCTATAATTTTTTTTTGACACACTCACCTGGATCGGCTGCCACACATCCAAGCACCCAGCATCGTGCGCCAATAGTTCGCTCAATTTTTTTCGTTTGCCGACAACATTGCCATCATTATCAACCGTATAGCCGATGTTGACCGTCGACCTGAATACGTTACTATCCGGCGCGCCTTGGTAGCTGTTCCTGTTTTGACTGTACATGTCGGCACTGTCTCGGACGAACTCCCTATTTACAAATCGTAAGAGATCGAACTCGCTCTCGCGCAACAGTTCAAAGTTATTGATATCGTGCTTGATCGCCCACGTATGCATGCGTTTTGGAACCTCTTCCCTAAAATACAAATATGCGCGCCCTCCGTGGTTGTACTTGTGTAAATTGTAAATTTTTGCGCTTAAATGTAATTGATTCGCAATACTCATAAATTGATCATAGTTACTCTTCAATCTGATGCGATAGGGTGTGTTTCGCTGAGCCTTCAACGATAAGATCGGGATGTTCATCGGCGATATCTGTTATACTGTATATTATACCTCACTATATTATATAACATATAATATACATCGGGTACACATTACATTGGGATGTTCGGCGCAGAGATCAATCAAGTCTACTTAATTATCGCGTTCATGATATTGTTCGTCGCATACTGCTGCATTACCGGCGAGCGCGACCATATTGCCACCGATGTGCGCAAAATATTGATTAAAACTGAACGTGGTTTGGTGAACTACACACCGAGCGGTGCGTATGTCAAATTGAACCAAATCAAGTCTATTTTGATCGGCAAATTGACCACGGGCGGCATGAACGGTACACAAACCCAGCGGCTAATACGCGCCGCAAACGACGATCTGCTTGTATACATCAACATAAATAGTAGTAATATTATTGATGTAGAAGATCCCGACACATACAGTCACATATACAATCATTACATAAATATGTTGGAACAACAAACTTACACCTCTACTTTTGACATCTCACAGTTGATCATCAATCTTGAGTACTTGGGCAGTCTCATCCAACAAGGGGTCAATTTTGAAGGCGTGCTCGATATCCGGAACATCTACATCATGTTACGAGCCCTCAATGCGTCTGACTCCGACAGCATGTATAGGAGTATCAATTTTGAAAATATGACAAGTGCCGGGGCATATGACACCGCAGACAGATTGAGATTTGACGCGGCGAACGAACGCGATATTGGTGAAATTGAGGCGTTCGGTATGGTACCGAATTCGAGCAACTATCGACCACATATCAGAAATTTAGACCGAGTATCTTTGCAGCAGACGAACATTGATTTGACGCAGAATTGCGAAGACGCCAATGAGTTTTGTAACGAAAGTGAGGCACCGCTGCGATACTTTGCGTCAGAAAAGTCAAACCTTCGATCACAGGTGCGGTCAGTATACAATGACTCGGATGCGGGGACCAATTTAAGCGGGGTACGTCGCGTTGCCAAAGATACCGGACCATGGTATGATATCAACAAGATGAAAGCCGAGCGCGCAGCCATCCTCGACATGACCACCGAGGTTAACAGCACCCGAAGCCTGCGTGACGACTACGCCAACATCGAGACTAACATTGAAACCGGCCTCGAAAACGGCGACCGGCGGGTCACCAATACTTTTGGGTTGGTAGATGTTTTGTGAAAATAATATAAAAATATAGCAGTACATATAGCATATGGTCCTCACAAAAGAACGAGTTCAGGCGGTCGTTAACTCCGGTGCGAGACTAAATCCGTTGACCGAAACGGCGGGTAACTTCACTTGGTCCTTCAATGAAGACGTTTCAAGAGTAACCGATATCCTCATCAAAGCGGTCCAAATTCCATTTAGTTTCTATGCCATCAACGCAAATAACAATTATATGATCATCAACGCAACGACGGTCACGATCACATCGGGCAACTATACGGCGACATCCCTGATACCCGAATTGATCAGCAAAATTGACGCGGCGATTGGTGGCGTAAGCACCATCACGTACTCGACACAAACTCTCAAATTTACGATCAACCATAGCGCCAACATCCAAATCACGGACAATACAGCCGGCACCAGTCCGCTTGCTGCTATTCTCGGGTTTTCCACAACAACGGCGACCGCGACCACACACACGGCGGACCAGGTCGCAAATATATCGGGGCCGAACTATCTTCGCATTGTCAGTACATTTTTAACAAAGCCGATACACCACAAGACACTGTATACCGATGACACGTTGAGCACCACTTTGCTCGTCATTCCCGTTCATGCTGGATATGGTGATATCATTACAACCGAGCCAAACATTCCGGTCCGACTTAGTTACAAACTAAGCATCCTGTCGAGCGATGTCATCGATATCACCCTCAAGGACGAGTTCGATAATGTTGTTGACCTAAACGGGCTCGATTGGTCTATGCAGATCGTGTTCTTGACCGAATAAGCGGGATCATTCGTCATACAACGTTTTTGGTAAGCTTAGCGAATAGAACGGATACATGCGGTCATCGGAGTAGTAACTGGCGTCGAAAGTGGTCACCTCGTTACCGTCAAAAATCGATATGGAATTGTTGTCAAAATAATCGGTCGTGGTCCTGTACCATAATGTAAAAAGTATGAGGATCACGAGTACAACACATATGGTTGGATCGTTCATTTGTATATTTAATTTGAATATTTTAAAAATTGAATATAATTTTAAAATTATACTAAATGATGAGCTGCGGCGACGACTTTGAGATTGTTGGTCTTGATGCTGATGATGCTGATGACATACTATATATTCGTCATCAGCATGACGAAAAAGTCTTTACATTGAACAGATTCCAGTATTCCTTGTCGGGCTTGTTGACAGAGACGGTTGATGCTGATCCGAGCGTATTGAACGACCCTGGGCGTGTTATTGTAATAAATACTCAATCACCTGACGCACTATACTTTATAACTAATTATATGGCATTTTGCGACCTTTACGGTAAGGAGGAACAGAGTCCCGAACGACCATTATACATCAACTTTATCCATGAGATTTTTGGTTCAGATTGGGAATTCTTCCAATATTTGGTCAGCACTAGTGATGTTGAGGATGCGTTTGATGTAAAGGGTCCCATGTTGGCCAGTTACACCAATTTAGCTCTGTATTTGAAGATGGACAAATTGATCGATAAATTGTGCTGCATCATCGCCTACTACGTCACGCACATCTCCAAAGAGAAGTTGTCGGAAACGCTCATTATCTGAGTATATCAAAAATTGATTTTTTTTTTAAAGTATATAAACATAACAATATAATATCATATAGCATCATGGGCAACGACAGATATACCTTGTTTCCAATCGTCCACCAAGATTTGTGGGACTTTTACAAAACGCACCAGGAATTGTACTGGACCGCCGACGAAATTGATCTGTCGCATGATTTGAAAAATTGGCAAAAATTGACCGACGACGAACGATACTTTATCGAAAACATATTGGCGTTCTTCGCAGCATCCGACGGCATTGTCTTAGAAAATTTGCTGGAACGGTTCATCTCAGAAGTGGACATTCTCGAAGCGCGTATGTTTTACACATTCCAAGCGACTATCGAGAACATACACAGCGAGATGTATTCGCGCCTGATCGAGGCATTGATTGTCGATCCGGATAAGAAGAACACGCTGTTCAACGCCATCAACAACATCCCCTCGATTCAAAAAAAGGCAGAATGGGCGATCAAGTGGATCGGTTCAAATGATAGTTTTGAAGTACGATTGATCGCATTTGCGGTCGTCGAGGGCATCTTCTTCTCGGGTGCATTTTGCGCCATCGATTGGACGCGTATGCGTAACCTCGGATTATCTGGGATATGCGCCAGCAATGACATGATATCTCGCGATGAAGCTCTACATACATTGTTTGCGGTACACTTCTATAACAACAAAACCAGCGCGAGTGTGTCGAATACGATCATTACAAACCTTATTTCGGAGGCAGTTGAGATCGAAAAGGAGTTCATTACTGAGGCGCTGCCATGCTCCTTATTAGGTATCAATGCTGACCTGATGAAGGTATACATCGAATTTTTGGCGAATCGGCTTGCGGCCCAGTTGAACAGCACAAAAATTTATGAGGACGCATACCAGCCGTTCTCTTGGATGGAAATGCGCAACTATGAAGAAGTGGTGAATTTCTTCGAAAAGCGGTCCAACATTTATAAAAAAAAGGTAATCCGGGACTACTCTGAGGTGGATACCATCCACGAACGAAACGACCTGTGCTTCGACGATGACTTTGATCTATAAGTCCGATGTAAAGACATAAAATATTCTAAACATACGACATATTTTTTTTTATAATGAACCCGTATCGATTACTGAGACATGCGCTCGCCGGGCCCGAGTCTGATAAATTTTATGACACAGCGGTATCGCTGCTTCATGCAGCAACGACGTTTACACTGGCTGTAGCATGTTCGATCGAGCCTGCTATGTATCCAGTACTAGCTATGAATTCGCTACTTTATTTCTATTTTGACTCAGAAAAGTATTCAATAACAGAACCATTATACATACATCATGTACTGTCGTCGGTCTGTTTACTTGCGGGTCTATCCGGTGCGGTTCCCGCCAACTTCATCACTAACGGGATAATCTATGCCGAACTGAGCAATTTTGCCCTACTTGGAGCGGGCCTGATGATCGAGTCAACATGGCACAAAACTATGACCGCAGCGGCTGTCAAATATAAACTTGATGAGAGTAAAGCAGTAGAAGCGGGTATAAAACGTTCAGTTGCATACATGTATGTTTACGATACAGAAACACGCCGTCGCTACGATAGGTTCGCAACCATTACCTCTTTGGTTTTGATCGGCGAAACTATGATATACGGTTATTTTAGGGTAATTGCACCACTTTATTTCATGTACCACGGCGTTTGGTTTCCTCACTCTAGAAACGTACCGTACGCTATACGCGTTCTCGCCACGATACTTTATTGCGGCGGGGTTTACTGGTCATCTCTGCTGGTTCGGTCCACAATTAGGCGCGCGTGTTGATGGTCGTCCCGACGGTCGAATTATTTTTTTTTCCGCGCGGTGGGTACTCACTTAGTCCCAAGTAGTAGTTGGTGACCGTAGGAATGTCGAGCAAAAGATGAATGGCAATCGATGCTACGATCAAGTAGAAGAAGACAAACCATATGGATTGCTTGTAGTAGTCTGCCAAAAAGTATGCCGCATAATAGGTCGCTACCCAATCGAACAGCACAAAATCGGTAAAAGGTATTTTTGGCTCCCTGAGCGTTTCGATGAACCCCATATATACACCTTCAAAGATACTTTGCCACGATAAAAATTGAATAATATTATGTCGTATATACATATATATTAAATACATCAATTGTTTCATGTATACAATGTCAAAAGCTAGCTATGTCATCAAAAGAAAGGGTACCCGCGAGGAGATCAACATTGACAAAATCAGCCGTCGGTTGAAGTACCTTGTAAGCGAACCATATCCATTGTCGAACATTGATACCTTCAAGATCATCCAGGCAGTCATCCAGCAGATCAACGACGATATCCTAACTAGTCAGATTGACATATATATGGCGAAACTCGCGGCGTCTCTGTCAACGGTTCACATAGATTACTTGGCCCTCGCTGGAAGGATAATTATCAATAATCACCACAAAAATACACTAGAATCCTTTAGTGACAAAATGGAGCTCCTATATATGCGAAAGGATATACACGGCAACGCTTCGTCCATCATTCATGATGAATTTTATAAATTTGTGAAAAAAAATAAGAAGGCGATCGACAAGTACATCGACTATGATCGTGATTATGAATTGGATTATTTTGGCTTCTCGACACTCGAGCGCGGGTACTTGTTACGTATCAATGGCAAAATAATCGAGCGCCCGCAAGATGTGTTCATGCGGTTGGCCATCGACTTGTACATCCCCGAGGACATCAAGTACTACAAAAGTCCCGAAGTTCTCGAAAAAATATTCAGAGTATACGACCGCATTTCAAATAAATATTACACACATGCGACACCAACGCTGTTCAACTCCGGCACGCAAAAAGCAAACTGTGTATCGTGCTTTCTCATCCACGCCGAAGATTCACTCGAAAGTATCACCGATACGATTGCTGATTGTTCCGAGATATCAAAACGCGCCGGCGGAATTGGCATCGATGTCTCACATTGGCGGTCATCCGGCTCCGAAATACGCAGCACGGGCGGCAAGTCAAGCGGAGTGGTCCCATTTCTCCGGATGTTTAACGATGACGCGCGCGCCTTCAATCAGGGCGGCAAACGCAATGGATCGTTCGCAATCTATATCGAAACTCATCATCCTGATATCATGGCATTTTTGGCTCTCCGGAAGAACGTAGGCGACGAAAATGAACGGTGCCGCGATCTATTCTTGGCACTTTGGGTGAGTGATCTATTTATGGAGCGGGTCAAAAATGACGACATTTGGTCGTTGTTCTGTCCGGATGAATGCCCGGGCTTACATACGTCGTTCGGTGACGCATATAAAGAACTCTATTTACAATACGAACGCGATGGCAAGTACAAGGCTCAAATCAAAGCTCGTGTTGTATGGGAAGCGGCATGCGACTCTATTCAGGAATCTGGCATACCATACATATTGTACAAGGACAACATAAACCGGTCAAACATGCAAAGTAACATTGGTGTCATCAAGTCATCAAATCTTTGCGTTACTGGCGATACATTGATACTAACTGATACGGGTTACCACCCCATCGCCAAACTCGTCGAATGCTCACCTACACATAATGTGTGGAATGGTTCGGCGTTTGCCGAAGCCACGTTCGCCAAAACGGGGGTCGACCAAACAGTTTTGGAAGTATATGTAGATGTCAGCTATGACATCATGACGAGTATGCAACCAGTCAAGCGCAAGGTGCGATGCACACCATACCATAAGTTCATCTTGCACGATGATACTCGGGTCGATGCCCAATGTCTCGAAGAAGGCGTGTTCCTCAAAAAGTGGAAGGATCCAAAGAACGAGCGTGTATACCAAACAGTTGTGCGACGCGTAGTGACATTGGACAAAAAGGAGGACACATACTGCTTCAATGAACCAATCACGAACCAGGGCGTCTTCAACGGTATATTGTTGGGCAATTGCGCCGAGATTGTTGAATACTCGAGCGCGAGCGAAACCGCGTCATGTAATCTAGCGAGCATTTGCCTACCCAAATTAGTTGAGGACACATGGTCGCAGGATGAACTGGCGGTTGACATCAAAGAGCGCCGCGTCCTCAATCACGAGTTTCCGATACACCCCAGGTTCAACTACCGATTGTTGGCCGAGTTGGCGGGTGAATTGACCGAAAATTTGAACCAGGTCATCGACAAGAACTATAACCCTACGATCAAAGTAGCGCGATCCAATTTCAATCACAGACCAATCGGTATCGGCGTCCAGGGTCTCGCCGATGTGTTCCTTAAATTTCGGATCGCATTCGAGTCAACCGAGGCACGTGAGATCAACAAAAAAATCTTTGAAGCCATTTACTATGGCGCGTTGACAAAGTCAACAGAACTATCAAAGAACATCTACCGTAACATTGTTCGATCGATGTCCGGCGGCGCCGAGTACAAACATACTCTGTATTCTAAGCGTGCGTTCGGCATCATGGTGGATCAAATGTACGAGCCTCTGATCAAGCAACTCGAGACGCCCTACGTCGCCATGTCAGACAAGGATAAGGCATCAATAAAGAACAAAATTGTTCAGACTCTAAAGAAAGAGAACGAACAATTTGTGTTCACAAATGTGGCAGATGTACCACGGTATATTGGATCGTATCCATCGTATATGATCAACGGCGGTTCGCCCATCTCCAAAGGCAAGTTCCACTGGGAACTATTTGGGCTATCGACCGATAAATTGAGTGGACTATTCGACTGGGATACGCTCCGTCGACATATTGAAATGTATGGTATCCGTAACTCGCTACTATGTGCGATGATGCCCACGGCGTCAACGAGTCAAATAATGGGCTCATCGTCGTGCTTCGAACCGTACGTGTCGAACGTATACAAAAGAACAACGCTCGCCGGCGAGTTCATTGTTATCAATAAATATCTAATGAAGGACCTGCAGGACACAGGCCTGTGGTCGGACAATCTCAAAAATTATATTTCATTGAACAACGGCTCGATCCAAAACATCGATGGGATCCCGGACAACATCAAAGTCTTGTACAAGACTGTCTGGGAAATAAAACAAAAAAGTATCATCGAAATGGCAAAGGACCGTCAACCATTCGTCGATCAAAGCCAAAGCATGAATTTGTTCATCGAGGACCTTAGCTTCAAAAAATTTAATGCGCTGCAGTTCTACAGCTGGAAATGTGGGCTCAAAACTGGGTCATATTATATTCGGACGCGGGTCGCCATGATGAGCCAAAAGTTCACCATTAGTCCCGAAGTTCAGCGCGAGATTGAGCTAAATGAGATACTCAAGTCACAAGAAAAGGCCAAAACTATTGTTGAAGCCGATGAAGAAATTTGTCTGATGTGTTCATCATAATGGTGTTTGATAGTATATCACCTATTTTTTGGGCTCAATACCGATCGCGCAATGCTTCCATTGAACACGACCCCTGATCCGTATAGACCTTGACATTCGTGACGATGGTCGTTTGCGGTATTTTGGTGTTTAGCGTCGTGATCTCAGCGATCGTTGCCGCATATTGTGCAGCCAGAATGTTTAGCTTGACGCGCATCGGCTCCAGGTCGGCAGAACTTGAATTGATCTCATTTGTAAGGTCAGCAACACGCTCCTCGCGCACGAGAGAATAATTGCTCAGTTGCTGCTGTTCTATCTCATTAATTTGATTAATTTGATCAATCTTTGCGCGGTTGTTGTTGATGATCAACTGTAGCATATACATCTGCTTTTTGAGCATTTCTTCTTCGATATATAGCGCCCGTATAAGATACAGGTTACGTTGCTTCTTTAACATTATCAGATCTTTTGCGGTGGTGAACTCCATATTGAGACGTGTCCGATTGATATATATTAAATACTAGAACTTCCTGATCTCAATAATAATTCATGTACAGTCAATTTGACATCCTCCAAAGTTGTCTTGTACACGTATTCAGCAGGCTTATCGGTCAGCTTTAAGTACTCGGCTTCGGTCTGCAAAGTGTCCAGCAACTCAACGAACGTCGGTTTGTCGTATACATACTCGGTCGCAATGTGATGGAACTTTTTACTGGTTTTCATTATTTTTTTGCCAAATACCACGTACAATAACAACATTTCGTCCAATTCGAACCGCATTTCGTTGTCCACCACAATATTGTACATTTTGATATATTCATTAACAAAATTACGGTCAATTTTGGGGTTCATCGTGTCTGTATACATCTTTTGTAAGTATGTGGGGGTGATGGCATATATTTGTACTTCTCTAAGATATTTGTTCTTGAGTAGATTGAGTTCATCCTCAACGTACGTGTCGTTGAATTTGTTCAACTGAATGTCAACACTCAGCTCTCGGATCTCGTTCATGTACTCATCATTTGTTTGTCGAATGGCATGTAAGTCGTTCATGTTGTACATGTTGATGATGTCGATCTCGTCCCGTTCTTTTTCGATTTCCAACTTGGCTGCATGCTCCGCTTCTGCAGCCGACTGCCACGTGAGCTTTTCTTTTTTTTCTCGTTCCAAAAGTTCCTTAAATTCCAGGTACTTTCCATGGAGGTCCACGATCGACTCGCGTATCATGTCTGGATTATTGGTTTGGAACTTATTTACAATTTCTTTGAGCATTTTGTTCTCATGTACAATCATGTGGTCCAATAGTGCGTAAATGAAGTTCCTGAACACTTTGGACAATTTAGAGCGGCTCGATAAGAACACGCGATACACACCATACCTCGTAAGGAAATACGTCTTTTTGAGGCGACCGTTCGATAACCTAATATAGCCTTCGGTTGTCTCATTTTCGTCGAATCTCTTTATAATTGCATTGATTTGAGAGACGCCCATGAGGATACCCACATCTCGCGCCAACACGAGGGGCTGTTCTTGATTGTTGAACACCTGTATGTCAGTGAATGTTTTTTTGATAATATCCGCCTTCTTTCGATGCGTCTCATTCTCGGACGCTTCCATGCGTGTTAAATATTTTTGATACATGCCGTCGTTGTATATGTTGTTGACTAACGACAATACAAAGTTTTCGACATCCGGGATTGGACTATATATTTTTTTTTCGTCTTGAATGGCATAACTCATGCTTATGTGGTAGATATAGATAATTTTTAAAATATTTCAATTTACTACCCCGGGTGGACGGTCGCCGCGGGCTCCATGTTTTAACTATATAGATTATGGTCGCCGCGGGCTCCATGTTTTAACTATATAGATTATGGTCGCCGCGGAACATATATATTTGGCATTTAAGTAGAATAATATTCCATATATTATACTATGGATGAATTATTGACCAGTGATGGCAAAGTTTTGACTGTTCATGGCCCGATTGATCAGTCGGACATTCCGCTGATCACACGCGAGACGCGCCATGAAAAAAATATAAAAATGGTCATATTTTTTGCGCCAATTGTTGTTGTACTGATGGTGATGTTGTTTATATGTTCACGACAAAGGGTCCGCGAACAACACAAGTACCTACATGTGGATGACGATCGCATTGAAACAAAAAAATTAAGTCAATGCGTGGTCCAACCATGCGAGCTTACTCCGTGGGTCGGCGACGGTGAATATTTGTATGCGAATGATGGCAACTTGGCTATCCGACTGTCGCAGATGGACGAGGAATACGTGCCATACTATGATGTATAATATTATTATGTGATCGACTACATATAGTGTCTTTGTACATTGGTAACGAAATCTTTGTCAACAAAGTCAAATAGAAGGAACTTTGGTTGATTTTTTTTGTCAAACATTTCAAAGACCGTTGGGTTGAGCTTGTCGGCGTAGTCGCTGATGTTGACATTCATCAGTTCGGTCACACTGCTATCGGAATTGGGCGTCAATACGTAATTGAATATGGAATTGTTGTATGTCGCGTTGCGGTTAAATTTGTCCATGAATTCGTCGACAGATGATACATTAAGCCACACAAAGTCAAGATTGTTGAACTTATGCATAAATGGAAATTTTGTAAAAATGGTTGCATTGGATGACTTATAATAACAGCGTACGGCACCTAAGTTGATCTCTTTTTCCAGTTTCTGAGACAGATATTGAAATAATTGTTCCTCGCGAAAATTCATCGTGTTTCTGTTCTCCCAGTCCGGTTTGATCAACAAATGCACCGTTTCGTTCGGTGCAGACAACAAGAATGCCTTTACCTGTACTAGCATTTCGTCGAGCGTTCCACAGCAAAATGTGTGGTTTGTATAAAATATACCATCCTTTTGGCTTACTCGGATGTCGAGGGCACGACAACCCATGTTGAGTTGTTGTCGGATGTCGTGGTCTTGCGTCAGCGTCGCGTTCAATATTTTATTTTTAAACCATGGGACGCGTGCCAATTTGCGTAGCACTTCAAATTTGTTGAATGTATCCCAGAAACTGATATTAAAATTTAATTTGTATGCGCAACTGTCGTGCGTGCCGATGATCATAACCTATGTACATCAACATCGAGATATTTTTAAATCATAATTACATCGGCGGCGAGGTGTCTATTTTTTTATAATAAAAATACCGATGGTGTTCTCGCAGTCCCGCATGATGATACTTCGACCGGGGGTCGAGTCAACCGGCTGACTGGTCTTAATTTTACAAATAAATTTGGTGTGTCGCTTGGTCGAAAACCCGTTGACTTTGAACTCACAATTGAACTCGCGACCCTTACAATGTCCAATGAGCTCGGTGCCTGAACATATCATTTTGTCAACCAATAGGATGAACTCCCCCACAAATATACACTTTGGTGTCCCACCCGGAACAACGCGTCGACGTGATCCGCAATTTTTGGCGACCGCGTCGAGTAGTTCGGTTATGCCAATACCAGCAGTGCCACTGGTCTGGACAAACGTAATTTTTTTAAAGTTTAAAAACGAACACAATGCACGCACCGAACACATCATACTTTCGGGCGGCATCCGATTTGGATGGTCGACCTTGTTCAAGGCCACTATCAACTTTCGTATGCCGCTGCCCTTTGCGATGATCAAGTCTTCGAGCGTTTGACCGCCGTTCAATGATGCCATAAATTCGTTCTCGATGGCCGAGACCACAAGTACCGCTGTGTCGGTAGCGGAAATGCCATCTATCATGGCAGTGATGTACTTTTTGTGACCCGGCGTGTCGATCATCGTATAGTCCCTGCCGGCGTGGCTTATCACGGCCGACGCGCATTCGATGGTCTTCGACTTTAGTCGTTCCTCCTCATATAGATCCATCAGTTCCGAGTATCGCGTGGTACCATCGGCTTTGTTCGTGAGACTATTGATTGTTCTGGTCAGCTCCTCGTTGGAGCCGTCGAGGTTGGTCTCGACCAATATGCGTCCGCATAGGGTCGACTTTCCTGTATCGACGTGCCCAATTACCGCAAACATATACTGCTATTGTGGCAACTGTTTAGAGCGTTTTGCCATCTATCTTGATAGTTTTACTTAGCCTAACCGCTAGGAGTTCCGGAACGTTATGTTATATGATATCGCATGCGATAGATCATTTAATTACGGGTTTTATTGGAATAGTCTACCTTAAAAGGACAATTCTTAGTTGCGGCAACAGCCCGCTTGATACTTACTAATTGCTTAAAAATAGTATCATTTGCAGTGTAGGTTGATGCCTACGATGTGGGTACTCGACTCCACATGACCATAGGGAAAGTCCTATAATAATTTTTTTTACACAGTTGTCACAATATTTTTGATGTATCCACATCGTTGCCCCGGGTACCCAACCGGATTGCTCAAGTACGTGATCGCACGTATCTTTTTTTTGTAATGTTTGTGCGTGTGTCCATGAATAGCAACGCGAACCGGTGCGCCGAGGATATCGGTTATATTTATTTCATACGCTTGCGTCAACATGTCGGTCAACTTTACTGGTGTGTCAGCGACCGGTTTGTGGTGTGTAAGCACCACCATGGGATCTTTTGCGGTCGCGTACTTGATTACTGTACGCTTGATGTAGTCCCGATGTTTTCGGTGTAACCGCTGCATTTCCTTGACATTGAACGTAGTGATGCGTCCATTTGGGTTAACATAGTATATATGGTTGTAGTCGTTCATCGCCAATTGAACGTCGTTCTCCTGATCTTTTTTTATTTTTGTCCACAAAGTCGCCCCGCAGAATATCACGTGGCGTTTACCGATTGGCAGTCGGACAGTCCTGCAGTTTAAAAAATAATAGTTTTTAAAATTTTTTTCCCTGGCTTTGAACAGCCTTTCGATCTCCTGCATTGTTTGTCTTTTTGTAATCTTTGGCATCCCTACCGCGTAGTACTCATGGTTACCGGCAACATGCAAAATGTATTGAAATCTGGGACAAACGTACTCCAAAAGTTTTGTAAACAGATGATCGTCTTCCGGATTGCCGATCGCGCAAATGTCACCGCATAGGCACAGAACATCACCCGTCGGAACTATTTTTGATTCGAACTTGGTTCCCAAAAATTCAAGATGTAGATCGGATAGGTATTGTATTTTAACCATATATATAGTACTTGATCAAAAGTTTATTAGGAATTAATGCTTCTAGTATTTTGGACCATCATCGGGCGTGCCGTCGGGAGCACCATCGGGGACGCCATCGGAGTCGCGCACTTCATAGTCGGAAAGTCGACTGTTGGCGCTCAAATCCTCGAACGACAGTCGTTCCTTGTTTTGTAAGAATCGTCGCATTGTTGGCTCTCCCGCTGCGATCCAGTTATATTTTTTGTAATGATTGAACGTATAAACACCCAATCCCATTAATATTGGAGCGGTGTACACACGGCGTCGGATGATATCAATTAACCCTACATTTTTGATGAACGATCGTCCCATGATGATTTCGAAGTATATGTTTGATATCATACACAGAACATACTGCGCGAGTCCAGCATTCACCGAACTCATATCCCAATACTTATCGATAACAACATATTTGAGTACATCAACATCGACGGATGTCATTGATCTTAGCACCTTGTGTGCCGGAACCGCAAACAGTTTCCCGTACACATCGGGTTCGTATATTTTTATTGGGAGTGCATGTACACTCATTCCTAATTTCAGGAACATCGGTATCGCTACCCTTGACAGAGCCAATTCATCGAACCCGTAAGTGAACCGCACCCCGTAATGTTTGTTGTCAAAATATCGTACATCTGTAACAAAATCAGTATAGTCTTCGATATAGGCAAACATTCTATGCCATATATCGACCGGACAGCACTTGAACCCTTTTCTAATATTCCAGAGCCCGGAGAGCAACACATTGTAATGTTTGTCATCGAGTACGAGCCCGTCGGTTGATAGATCCGAGATCTGTTGGCGGGTATACTTGGTATTCAAGAACAAAAATATATCCTTGTTTGATTCGGTCAGCCAAGAATCGACAAAGTAACAATGCTGCTTGGTCCATACGTTATCCAAATCTCTGAATAAACAAATGTCGACGCTCGGGTCGAATAATGCCAGATATCTGAACATTACCGCGACCAACCCTTGATGATGACCCTGTTCGAAGTATCGCGGCATGCGCACACATATTATTTGCGTACGTTCGTTCTTGATAGCATCGAGCACCGTCGCCCATGCATCGCTTTCCGCATCCACCAGCACGAGCAAACTTTCATCGATATATACCCGTACGAACGCAGATGGGTCGTTTGTTAGTATTGATTCGACGCTAATTTTGAGATATTCGGCGTATTTATAGAATGCGCGAGCCTGCGCGTTGGGTGCCGCGTGTTGTACGCGAAACGCCGAAAGACAATACAATTTATTGATTTTTTGCTCGACGCCGTGGATCCACTTTAGGTGGCAACCAAGATCCGCGCGATACTCATTGTCGAGAAAATCCATTAAATAATTGAAAATATTTCAATTAATTATATATAATGGACAGAAAATTTATAAAGATTAAAATTTGCGAATGCCACCGCGCATATGCAAAGATTTATCAAATGAGACGTGCGCGGCTTAAACGACTACTCGAGGCTACTGGGCTGTACCCGGACCTTGTCGAATCTATCATATCAAAATTTGGGGTCATTGGTGAAGATTGGCCTCAAAAAAATATGAGCCGCGCGCTGTACCACATGGCGCGCATATTTGATCGCGCCGGCGATTACAAGTCGATCATTTCGCATATCAAAAAAGATCGCAGCAAACACATGAGCGGCTTTCATAGGTACTATACCGAATTGGCACTATATCCGAACGAATTCCATGAAGATTGGTCCCAAACTTTGTTGATGTACCAACTTCATCTCGAACTAATGAGTTGGTTCGATCAATGAGTTGGTTCGCACTCTATAGCTTGTATCGTGACCTGCGCCGTGACCCACACCGTGACCCACACCGTGACCCACACCGTGACCCATATCAATGCTTCTTTTTTGTATTGTCTCTAGTTTTCGAAGTCATATAAAGACATATGTATATACATACAACATACAGACCAAAATGAAGTACATCTATCACATTTCCGACATTCACATTCGACCGGCGAGTTACATCAACATTCGGAGCTCGTTCACGCAACTCGTAGAAGCCATTGTTCCGAACCGAACCGAAAGTATATTGGTGATTGCTGGTGATATATTCGAAAACAAGACGTTCCTGACGACCGAAGACATATATATGTTCTTTTGGATGATGGACGCGCTCGAAACAAACGATATAGCAACGATCGTGGTACCCGGCAACCATGACTATAATATCAATTCCCCACTTCTATCAAACAACCTCGACGTACTGTTGCGAAAGTATACGAATGTCGTGTGCTTGTCGGAAACCCAAATATATAGAGAGTTTCCGGACATCGATCTGTACGTGTTTAGCCCAATTGATAAAAAATTACTCGAAATCGATGATCAAAATAAAATTAAAGTAGCGATACTACACGAGCCGGTATGCGGCGCCTTGTACGACAACGAGCAAAATATAACCGACGGTCGGTTCGCACCATCGGACCTTGACGACTGGGACTACGTCTTACTTGGCGACATCCACAGGCCGCAATTTCTTACGCCAAAAATGGCATACTCCGGCTCGTTTGTCCAAAAAAATAAAGGCGAGGGGATCGACCACGGATATGTATTATGGGATCTGACGCGAGGCGTTGGTCAGCATCATTTTATTCCGTTGAAACAAATATATTTGAAGGTGGACGCGGTTCGAGACCAGTGTACTTTGCCTAAACTCGAACCATGGCAGAATGTTGTATATATATGTTTGATCCATAATCAATGTACGGATGCCTATCTCGCCAAATTGCGAGCAACAATCGAACAAACATTTGGCAACATCAACAAGATAGTGAACAAAAACAACTATATCAAGTCGTACGACTTAAAGGACGATGCGGCTCCGCGCGACATCGATGTGTCGGCCATATTCGTCGGTCTGCTAGAAAAGGTGCCTTCGAGCGCAATGAAGCAAAGAATACACGACTACCATAACGCCAATATTCAAAACCGCGCAGAATACAACGCAACACAGTATACTTTGAACTACATGTCTTGGAGTAACATTTTGTGTTATGGAGAGAACAACTACCTTGACTTTCGGTCGTTCACGAACAAAATCGTGGTCATCAACGGTAACAACAAACACGGTAAGTCGTCCATCATCGACATACTGATACGGATACTCTTTAATGAGTGTTATCGCGGATACAAGGATGATATTGTAAATAAGCGCAAAAGCCGCGGTGAGATCAAACTTAGCTTTAGTATTGGTGATGTCGAATATGTTATCGAACAAATTATATACAACAAAAACACGCATACTTCGACCAAGCACCACAAGTTGTTCAAAATTATCGGGGATTCGCGCGAAGATGTGACCAAAGACAGTATCAATAATACATACAAATATCTGAGGCACGACCTGGGGATCGGCGACTTTAAAAATTTCGTTAACATGACGACGGCGCTTCAGAATCGCAATTTTTTGGTCGACCTGGATAAAAAAGACATGCTCGGGCTGCTAACCAAGATACTTGATATTGACATCCTTAGTGACCTGGAAAAGAGCACCAAAAGCGAGATCAACTTCATCAAGCGCACAAACAAAGCCATATCAGATAAATTAAAAGAACTAGCGGTCGATCCTCGACTCGAGGAGTATGTCGCGCTTTTTGAAAAAAATACAAAAAACATCGAACGATTGACCGCCGATATTGATAAAATTAATGCCGAACTACGCCAGTTACATGGACGACTGATCCCAACACGAGCATCGCCAACATTGCATGAACTTGTAGCGCACCAAGCCGCTCAACTCAAGGGGTTTGCGCCACGCAACAATAATTGTCGTGATCGACTCAATTATATGCTAAATAGGGCCGGTGTGCTCGAGGGTAAGTTGGGGCCGCGTCATTCAGAAATTAAAGTCGATAATGTGATAACAAAAGAAAAATATGAGCAAAATGTAGTACAAATTAGTAAATTAAACGATACTACAGTTCGACCCAAAAGCGACGAGGTTGCGGAATGGGTCAAGAACGAGGACCATTACCGCAAATATTTAGATACGCATACGTACTACGATACCAGACGACTATATAATAGTTTAAAGGAGTGCGACATCAAAAATATGACCCTGGATGAGCTACGCGATATAGAGTACTCAAAAGAACAGTATGGTATGCTTAAGCAGGAAATCAAATCATTGTCCGAACTCGTAACACCGATCGAACGGGTCGTGTACACTAAATTGACGGAAGCGGAGCTCGAACGCATTGCCAACTCGAAGACGGAACCCGACGCGGAACTTCAACAAATGTATCGTCCATGCTTTATCAAGAGTACGGTCCCGTTGTACCGTCCGGATGATATTGACGACTATGACGCGTACAAAAACATGGTTGACGATACATCACCGGCGGATCGCTGCGAACTAGAGCGACGGATCGCTGACTTGCGATGCAAGATTGATACGTTCAATTTAGAGTCCGGAGCATTAAAGTTCGATGATAACTGTGACTGTTGTCGAGAAAATAAAGTCGTTGTTGAACGCGTATTTGATACCGATGCCGAAGCCGAACAATTACAGGAATTGATCGCAAAAATGCGCGATCTGCCGCCATACGATCTGGATACCATAAAACGCAAAATCGCGGCTATTGAGGAATACAAAATTAATAAGGAACAAAATGAAAACCTGGAGTTCAACAACCGCATTTTGTATACGTTGAACTGCCGGCGCGAATTGCGTAAAATATATAACATAAAAGCACATGAGAGGCTCAATAAGTTGCGCATTATTGAACAAAAGGTCCTGCGAAAGAATAATCTAAAAATATTGGCGTTAATACAACAGCATGATGCCGCCAATGCCAAACTGGATACATATGCCGCGATCATTCGTGATATCGAGAATTACAAGAACTATGTGGAATTGGAGCGATTGAAGCGCGAGAATGAGATATTTGATATTGATGCCAACAATCTGCTGTTTCATGAGCTTATTGGACTTCGTGGCGACATCGCAAGAGAGCAGGAATACTTTCGATTATATGATGTGTTTGTCGATCATAAAGCAAATTTGGAACACGTTGCGGCTGCTGATAAAAATAAGGCCATTGATAAGCAAATAACCAAATTGGATGGCGATTTGGCGCGATACTCGGCGGAATTATCCAAACAGACCGCCATTCGGGATAAGCTGTTAACCCGGATAAATTCGGCAAATGCTGTTCAGTCGCGTCGGGCTGGCATGATAGATGAACGAAAAGCTAATATGGCTGAACTTGAAATGCTGGAAATATATTTCAATTGTATCGAACACAGAAGTGGCATCCCATCGATCGTGCTACAGAATGTTTGTCAATTACTGAATGACAAGATGAATGGGATCTTGAACAAAATTACGGACTTTGAGGTTGAAGTAAGTTACGATAAAGAATTCAAAATATATACTGTGGAGAATGACACGCGGATTCCGGCCGACATGGCATCGGGATACCAAAAATTTATTATCGATATGATCATGCGGGTCATCATGACGAATATTTCTGTGTTGAGCAGCCCCAATATAATATTTATCGACGAGGGCTTCGGTTGTCTGGACAAGGAGAACTTTATTGAGGTGGCGCGGGCATTGAGGAAGTTAAAAAATAATTTTACGTCAATTTTTATCATTAGTCATATAAATGAGCTCAAAAGTTACGCCGATGCCAGTATACAAATAAAAAGAGTAAATACATATAGTACATTGACTAGCGGCGTGATATCTGACGAGGAGAAGCAATTGTGTACACCAATCGAACTGAAACAACAATCGGACAAACTGAAGCGATTTAAGAAGAAAAATGTATCGGCTGAACGTATTGATGAATTTATACAGACAAATGATATCGAGGCTATTTTGATCGTAAAAGGTGATAGCACCTTTGTATGTAAGGGGTGTAATGCGACGTTTTCTTGTACTAGAACTAATACAATTGCTCGACACATAAGCGCCAAAAAATACGCACGTAAGCATCGATCATTTATAAGTACGATGATCGATACGCCGGCAATTTAATTTGAATATAAGTATATATACTCATATGTACACACATGCAAGATTTGGATTTTGTACCCACCGAACGCGATCTCGAACGCGATCTCGAACGCGATATCGAACGCGATCTCGACCGCGGTATCGAGAGCATAAAAGATCCCTCTATTCGGAGGGCACTCCAAAAACTCGGAGACGATCCTATAGAGCATCTCTCACACGAGATGTATGGCATCTCCGACGTCGGAGGAATTGACATGAATGCGTCGGCTTTGTACACGGAAAATAAGGAGCTAAAAGCTTTAAACAAAGAACTTACGTTGGCAAATGAGGAACTTATATCAAAAAATACCTTGTTGGAGGGGCTTGCTCAAAAGGATTCGCTTCGGGTTCAATTTTTAAGACTACTGTGCGAAATTTAGATCAATTTGATATGCACTTTATTTTTTTGATGCCATCAAAAAAATTGAATTAATTTAGACAAATATAGCATGGAAGTTCTTCCAAACGACATAGCACAGTATATCTTTACATTCGTGGGCTTCTGGTCCGAGTTAACCGAAATGCGAGCTGTTTGTCGGCGCTTTAAGCAGCTGATAACGTGGCG